>Ga0065708_1000001_pt1 | contig 365319 bp, 252 predicted proteins | sample Hoacrofraction12_2_FD_59095 | JGI IMG/M metagenome (GOLD analysis project Ga0065708, IMG submission 59095) | Hoatzin crop microbial communities from Cojedes, Venezuela, sample from fiber fraction 12 v1 | ecosystem: Host-associated > Birds > Digestive system > Esophagus > Crop | place... | reverse complement strand
TTCACCTACATGGATAAGTCGCAAAAAATGGATATGCAGGCCATCTTCCCTGGCGTTAAAAACTTGGACTATGTGTGCGCATGGTATAAGAAAGCATCAGACTACATTCAAGGCACCCGCATCGAATGTGCCTTTGTTTCCACNAATTCCATAGCACAAGGAGAGACCGTAGGACGCTTTTGGCCCTTTCTCAACATCAAAATNCACTTTGCTCATCAAACNTTCCGATGGGACAGCGAGGCTTCGCTCAAGGCCCACGTGCATTGTGTTATCGTGGGCTTTGCAGCTTTCGACACCAACGAGAAGTTTATATATAAGGATGGGAAGCCCGTTCCGGCAAAGAACATCAATGCTTATCTCATTGACGCGCCCAACGTTATNGTGGACAGTCGCATGAAATCGCTATGTGATGTGCCGCAGATGGTCTATGGAAACAAGCCCGCCGATGGAGGGCANTTGATACTCGATGCNGCCGAGCNCGACGACTATTTGCGGCGAGAACCGCAGGGCGCACCGTTTGTTCGCCCCTACATCGGCGCCCAAGAATTCATCAACAACAAGAAACGGTGGTGCTTCTGGCTGGTGGATGNCAATCCCTCCGACATCAGAAANTGCCCCTTGCTCATGCATCGAATAGAGCAATGCAGAGAGGTGCGCGCCAACAGCATCGCTGCAGCCATTCGCAAATTTGCCGAAACACCCACGCTTTTTGCACAGCGCACGCAACCGCCGGGCAAGGATTATATCCTTGTTCCGCGTGTGTCTTCCGAGCGCAGATTCTATGTTCCGATGGGNTTTATGACGTCGGAAACGATTGTTTCCGATGCAGTTCAAATCATCCCCGACGCCACATTATATCACTTTGGTGTGCTGACGAGCAGTGTTCACATGGCGTGGATGCGGGCGGTGTGTGGCAGATTGGAGATGAGATACCGTTACAGCAAAGACATTGTTTACAACAACTTCCCTTGGCCCGACGCCACGGCCGAGCAGCGCGCGCAGATAGAGCGCACGGCGCGCGCCATCCTCGACGCCCGCGCCGCCCACGCCGACGCTTCGCTGGCCGACCTCTACGACGAGCTCACCATGCCCAAGGCGCTGCGCGATGCCCACCGCGAAAACGACCGCGCCGTGATGCGCGCCTACGGCTTCGACGCTCGCCACACCACCGAAAACCAGTGCACCGCCGCCCTCTTCCGCCGCTATCGCGAGCTGACGGGCGGGCAGTAGGGGCGCCAGCGCCGGCCACGAGCCGCCCCGCCGGCCACAAGAAAGAGGGGGCGCCACGGTGGCCGATGAAAAGAAAAATGGGGCCGCATGATGGCGAAACCGAAAATAATGCGTAANTTTGTGGCGTCTGAACATAAAAACATTTAGTGCCTATGACATAAATCCACTGCAACAAAGACATACAAGGAAAGCGTTTTAGCTTTTTGTTCCTACATCTTGAACCTGGAAAATTCATTGCATTCAAGGAACGAAAGTCGAATCGTCTGCACCCTTAATGGGTGTGGATTTGACTGCGTTTCAGAATGCGGGTGATTCCAGGACCTAAGATGTGAAACGAGAAACGGCCAACTCCACGCCTTTTTTTGTTGTCTTTCTTTCTTCAAAACCATCAACTATCACATCAAAAACCTGCATTCTCGGGAGTTGGGGGAATGGATAAAAAGACTCAATCAGATGAAAAACATTTGTGCTATTCTGTTGTCTCTGCTGTTGCTGACGGTGGCCCACGAGGCGAACGGCGCGGCAGTGGAAGACGTGTTTTATGTGGANGGCATCCGCTATAGCATATTGGATGTGGACCGCCACACGGTGGCCGTGCATGGCTGCATGGAGGAGGCGACGGGCGCCATCAGCATACCGGCCACGGTGACCGACTCGGTGAACGTGGTGTGGACGGTGACGCAGGTGGGCGGCTCTGCCAGCAATGCGATGCACAGCGGTGTGACGTCGGTGACGCTTCCGGAGGGCATCGTGACGCTGGCCCGCAACGCCATAGCGGGCAGCAGCGTGACGGCGCTGGAGCTGCCGGCGTCGGTGGAGACGGTGGAGGACCTGACGTTTCTGACGGCTGGCGAGTTGCAGAGCATCACGGTGGCGGCGGGCAATGCCTCGTATAAGGCCGAAGACGGTGTGCTCTACACGGCCGACGGCTCCACGCTGGTGGTTTATCCGCGCAACAAGACGGCCGCGAGCTACAGTGTGGCCGAGGGGTGCACGAGCATCAGGCCGCTGGCGCTCTACTATGTGGGCAGTCTCAAGGAGCTGGCGCTGCCGGCATCGTTTGTGGAATGGACCTACTACACGTTGAACGGCAGCTGGTATGGTGCCGGTCCGGTGTGCAGTTGCAAGCAATTGCAGAGCGTCACGGTGGCCGAGGGCAACAGCCATTTCAAGAGCAGCGACGGTGTGCTGTATAGTGCTGACATGACAAAGCTGGTGTATTATCCCACGCGCCACAAGCAATCCACCTCTTACACGGCCGACGATATAGCGGAGACGGTGTCCACTCTTGGCTTTGGTGCCTTCTTTCGCGACCCCTATTTGGCGGCGGTGGTGATACCCGCTGGCGTGACGACGCTGGAGAATGCCGTGTTTCGTCGCTGCTCGAAGCTTGCNGATGTGACGATACCGGCAGGCGTGAAGAGTGTTGGCGAGACGGTGTTTGCCGGCTGTTTGAATTTGAAGGCGATAGGCCTGGAGNGCGGCAACACGAGCTATAAGGTGAAAGATGATGTGCTCTTCACCTACGATCTGGACACGCTGGTGGCCTATCCCTGCGGGCGGGCCGGCNGCTACACGGTGCCCGATGGCACGAAGNTGTTGGCCGACGGCGCTTTTCTCTTTGCTTCGGAGCTCACGTCGCTGACCATTGATGCCGATCTCACCACCATTGGCAATCAGAGCATGCGTGGCTGCGACAAGCTGACGGAGGTGATATTTGCAGAGGGCAGCCGCTTGGAAAGGATAAAGGAGCAGGCCTTTTTCTCTTGTCCGTCGCTGGCGAGCCTGACCTTTCCTGCCTCGCTGGAGGTGATAGAAAAATCGGCATTCTATGATTGCAATGCGCTGCAGAGCGTGACCTTTGCCGACGGTTCGAAGTTGGCACAGATAAGTCGCATGGCATTTGTGAGCTGCGACGCTCTGGAGAGCATCACTTTTCTGGGCACCCACGACGGGAGCACGGAGCTGGAGATTGGCAGTGCGGCGTTTCGCGATTGCTCGATGCTGACCTCGCTTGCGCTGCCGGCCACCACCACCGTGATTGGTAATAGTGCCTTTAATGGTTGTAATGAGATGGCGACGGTGGAGTTTCTGACGCCGTCGAGCATCAGAACGATAGGCGAGGGCGCCTTCCAAAACTGCGGTCTGACGNGCATCGACCTGCCGTCCACCGTGGAAACGATAGAGAACAGCGCCTTCAACAGTTGTCACAATCTGCAGACGGTGAACATTCCNGCTGCCACGACGAGCATCGACCCGCGGGCCTTCTTGTTTTGCTCGTCGCTGACCAACATCAGCGTGGACGAGGCCAACGCCGAGTATGCCGACTGCGACGGCTATCTGTTGAGCAAGGACAAGACGGAGCTGAAGATATTCCCGTCGGGCAAAGCCAACCGCTATTTCACGCTGTTGCCGCCATCGCTGACGAGGCTGGGCGACTATTCGTTTTACTATTGCAAGCAGTTGGAAAACGTGTGCATCCCGAAGAAGGTGACCTCTATCGGCGACTATGCCTTCGACTTGTGNTCAAGCTTGAACGCCATTGCCTTTCTCACCGACGACACCATCGCCGTGGCCAATGTGGCCGAGCATGCTTTTCATGAGGCCAATCTGGACCGCTCGGCCATCACGCTCTATGTGCGTGCCGGCAAGGAGGGCGACTACAAGAGCAGCGGGCTGTGGAGCACGTTTGGCGCCGTGAAGACTTCGTTTGTGAAAGACAACAAGGAATACATGCCGATGTCTAACACCGCCGTCAACCTGCTGAGCTCGGCCGACGATGTGCACACACTGGTGGTGCCTGCCACGGTGGCCGACGACGGTGGCAATAGCTACGATGTGAGGCTGGTGGGCGACTATGCCTTTGAAGACAATGCCTCGAGCCGGCTGAAAGAAGTGGTGCTGATGGGCGCCGTGGGCTATGTGGGCGCACGAGCGTTTATCAACAGCACGGGTTCGATAGAGAGCGTGTTTTTTGTGAACGGCGAGAGCGACGGCAGCGACGGCGTGAGCAGCTCGGCACTGAGCACAGAGCGCTTCGAACTGCAGGGGCTCACCGACGAGAGCGGCCGCGACTACAACGAGTTTGCAGCTTCGCAGCACATCTACGTGCGCAAGTCGCTTGAAGAAACGTTTAAAGGCTACACGCCGGCCTATGCCGAACAAGTGACCTACAAGATACCCTTCGTGCAGGAGGATTCGCTTGGCACGTTTGCGCGCGAGTTTGATGCCGACTTTTCCGACTTTGGCCTCACCGGCGACGGCATCGCAACACCGAGCGGAGAGGCCGAGCCGCTGGTGACGGCCTATGCCGCCACGGGCTACGAGCTGAAAGGCGAATCGGAGTGTGTGGTGGAAATGACAAAGTTCTACCTCGACGACGAGACGAAGGAGGGCGTGTATGTGCCGGCCGGAACGGGTGCGCTGCTGCGCTCGTGGGATACGAGCCGCACTGCTGCGAATGCCGAAGACAGCTATTATCGCATTGGTGAACAAGACATCAATGCCTACGACGACACGAATATGATGATAGGGCAAGNGGTGGACGACGGCACGGCCGAGGCTGCCGACGGATTGACCAACTATGTGGTGGAGAAGGGCCGGCTGGTGCCCCAGGCTTCGACGGTGACCATCCCCGTGCACACGGCCTATTTGCAGCTGAACGCTGAAACGGCCGACAAGGACATCGTNGTGAAATATGAGGAGGAGGCCACGGGCGTGAACACGATGAGCGTTTCGGCAGCATCGGAGCGCGCCGACTGCTATGACCTGCAGGGCCGCCGAGTGGCAAGTCCCACGCGAGGCCTCTACATCGTGAACGGTCGCAAGGTGATGGTGAAATGACCCTGGCGGTTGGGGCCTGCGAAGGCTGATGCCTGCAGGCTGAACCGGCCACAAGAAAGAGGGGGCGCCACGGTGTGTGGCGCCCCCTCGTGTGTGAGTGTGGCTAGGCCCGAGGGCTTACTTCAGCTTGGCGTAAGCGTAGCGGGCGGTGTCGCCGAGCTCCTCCTCGATGCGGATGAGCTGGTTGTATTTGGCCATGCGGTCGGTGCGGCTCATCGAACCGGTCTTGATCTGTCCGGAGTTGGTGGCCACTGCGATGTCGGCAATNGTNGCGTCNTCGGTCTCGCCGGAGCGGTGNGANGTGACGGTGGTGTAGCCGTGGCGGTGNGCCATNTCGATGGCNTCGAGGGTNTCGGTGAGNGAGCCGATCTGGTTNACCTTGATGAGGATGCTGTTGGCAGCGCCCATCTGGATGCCTTTCTGGAGGAACTTGGTGTTGGTGACGAAGAGGTCGTCGCCCACGAGCTGGCACTTTTTGCCCACGCGCTCGGTGAGTTTCACCCAGTTGTCCCAGTCGTTTTCGTCGAGTCCGTCTTCGATGGAGTCGATGGGATAGGTGTCGATGAGGTGCTCGAGGAAGGCTATTTGNTCGTCGGCGGAGAGCTTTTTGCCGTTGGGATCCTTCTGNTTGCCGTTTTTGAGCTGCTTGTAGTCGTAGAACCACTGGCCGTTTTCTTGCACGGCGAACTCGCTGGCTGCGCAGTCCATGGCTATTTTGACGTCTTCGCCGGGCTTGTAGCCGGCGGCTTCGATGGCTTTGCAGATGATGTCGAGGGCGTCTTCGATGCCGTTGAGCGCGGGTGCGAATCCGCCTTCATCGCCTACGGCGGTGGAGAGTCCGCGGGCCTTGAGGAGCTTGGCCAGGTTGTGGAACACTTCGGCGCCCATGCGGATGGCTTCGCGGATGGAGGGTGCGGAGACGGGGCGTATCATGAATTCCTGGAAAGCGATGGGGGCGTCGGAGTGTGCGCCGCCGTTGATGATGTTCATCATGGGCACGGGCATGGTGTAGGAGTTGCATCCTCCGATGTAGCGATAGAGGGGCAGGCCGAGGGCGTTGGCTGCTGCCTTGGCGGCGGCGAGGGAGACGCCGAGGATGGCGTTGGCGCCGAGCTTGCTCTTGGTGGGCGTGCCGTCGAGGGCGAGCATCTTGTAGTCGAGTGCGCGCTGGTCGAACACGCAGTCGCCCTGCAGTGCGGGTGCGATGATGGTGTTGACGTTTTCAACGGCTTTGAGGGTGCCTTTGCCGAGGTAGCGATTCTTGTCGCCATCGCGGAGCTCGAGGGCTTCGTTTTCGCCGGTGGAGGCTCCTGAGGGGACGGCTGCGCGCCCGAGGANGCCGTTTTCCAACACTACATCGACCTCAACGGTCGGATTGCCTCGTGAGTCGAGGATTTCTCTTGCATGAATCTTCTGAATCTTCATAATGTGAATGATGTATTTAGTTTGTGAATATGTTGGCCGTGATTTGGTGCAAAGGTAGGCAGAAAAGTCGGTATTGGCGGGCGCATGGTTTTGATATTAAGCATTTTTAATGCGGGGGCGTGTGCTTTGCTCAATGCAGTTGGCAAAATGTGGGGCGCGGGGCGGGGGAAAAGAAATGCGGGGATGTGTCTGTGGCGACGCATCCCCGCGGGATTTGGAATGGTGGGCGCTGACGGATTCGAACCGCCGACCCTCTGCTTGTAAGGCAGATGCTCTAAACCAACTGAGCTAAGCGCCCGTGCTTGGAAAAGCGGTGCAAAGGTAAGGCGTTTTTTCGATACGGCCAAACTTTTGCTCCGCTTTTTTCGGCATTAGAGTTTGTAAAGGTCGTTGGCGGCGATGAGGTCCACCTTTTTGGCCTCAAGTATTTTGTCGCAGGCGTCGAGGTCGGTGGGCCTAATGACGACGTGTGCCACGTCTCCGGCGGCGAAGGAGTAGAGGTATTCGATGAAGACGCCGCTGTCGGAGAGGTATTGCAGCACCACGGCGAGCGAGCCGCTGGTGTTGGGGCAGTTGAGGGCGATGACGTCGGTGAGCTTGACGGCGAATCCGGCTTCTTTGAGCACGGTGTAGGCGCGGTCGGGGTCGGAGACGATGCATCGGAGGATGCCGAAGTCGCTGTTGTCGGCGATGCTCATGGCGGAGAGGTTGATGCCGGCTTTGCCGAGCACGTCTGTTACTTCGGTGAGTCGTCCNCTCTTGTTTTCGAGGAACACGGAGAGTTGTTTTGCTTTCATAGTGGTGTGTTTTTGCAGGGTTAGAGTTTTCGTTTGTCTATCACGCGTCGGGCTTTTCCGGTGCTTCGCTCAATGCTCTTGGGCTCGGAGAGTCGCACTTTGAATCCCAGTCCGATGACGCTTCGGAGCTCGGCTTCGAGCTTTTTCTGGAGTCCCACGAGGGTGGACATCTCGTCGGTGTAGTATTCTTCTTTCACTTCGACTTGNAGCTCNGAGGTGTCGGTGTTGTTGACGCGATCGACGGTGAGCATGAAGTGNGGCTCAAACTCGGGGAGGGAGAGNATGACGGCTTCGATTTGCGAGGGGAAGACGTTGACGCCGCGGATGATGAGCATGTCGTCGCAGCGGCCCAGGATGCGGTCCATGCGCACGAGNGTTCGCCCGCAGGCGCATTTCTCGTAGTGGAGGGCGGTGAGGTCGTGGGTGCGATAGCGCAGCAGGGGCATTCCTTCCTTGGTGAGATGGGTGAAGGTGAGTTCGCCGAGGGTGCCTTCGGGCAGTTGCTCGCCCGTGGCGGGGTCGAGGATTTCGGGGTAGAAATAGTCTTCGTTGAGGTGGGTGCCGCATTGGCATTCACACTCGTAGCCCACGCCAGGGCCGGCGATTTCGCTCAGCCCGTAGATGTCGTAGGCCTTGATGCCCAGCGTTTCTTCGAGCTTGCCGCGCATTTCTTCGGTCCACGGTTCGGCGCCGAACGCTCCGATTTTCNGCTTGAATTCGTTGCGCGGCCACTCGCTCTCTTTCATGGCTTCGCCGAGAAACATGGCGTAGGACGGTGTGCAGCAAAGCACCGTGGCGCCGAAATCGTGCATCAGGGTGATCTGCTTCTGNGTGTTGCCCGATGACATGGGGATGACGCTGGCGCCGATGTTGGTGGCTCCGTCGTGGGCGCCCAGACCGCCGGTGAACAGCCCGTAGCCGTAAGACACTTGGAAGATGTCGTCCTTGGTGGCGCCATAGGCCGTGAAGGCGCGCGAAATGCTTTCGGTCCACATGGCGATGTCTTTACGCGTGTGGAGCACCACAACGGGCTTTCCCGTGGTGCCCGAGGAGGCGTGGATGCGCACTATCTGGCTCATGGGCACGGCAGCCAGTCCGAACGGATAGTTGTCGCGCAGGTCAATCTTGTTGGTGAANGGCAGCTTCTTCACGTCATCAATGTCCTTGATGTCGCCAGGCTCGAGGCCCATTTCCTGAAACTTCTTGCGATAAAACGGGGAGTTGTGGTAGGCATAGGCCGCCATCTTTTGAAGACGCCGGCTCTGGATCTCACGGAGCTGCTCACGCTCCATGCATTCGATGTTTTCGTTCCAAATCATAGTTAGCTGTTAGAATGAGTATGATTCGTCCGCAAAATTACAAAGAAAATCCGCATTTCGCGAGGAAATGCGGATTTTTCTTTCTATTGAATTTCAGTAGTGTCGGATTCGCTAAGCGATACCCGTCGTCGTGATTACTCAACGATCTGGACGGTGGCGCGACGGTTGTAGGAAATGGGCGAGAGGATATCAACACCACCCATAGCCTTCTTCTCGATCTTGTCTTCCGAAACGCCCATCTTCACGATCTCGTCAGCCACGCGGTTAGCGCGCTGCTCGGACAGCCACTGGTTGTGGGGCACGCTACCCGTAGCGCTGTCAGCATAACCGGTCACAAGGAGGTTGCTGTTGTTGTCGGCAGCATACTTGGCCAGCGATTGCACGTTCACGAGGTCGCGCAGCTCGCGGATGTTGGTCTTGTCGAGGTCGAAGAACACAGACACCGGTGCGTTGATGAATTCCTTCACAGAGGCGGGAACTTCTTCCTTCGGCTGGTTGGCCAGCATGTTCTTCAGGCGTTCGTTCTCGGCATTAGCGTCAGCCAGCTGAGCTTTGAGAGCATCGATCTGGCTCTGCGAGAGCTGCTTGATGGCGTCCACATCGGGCACCTTGTTCCAGCCCACCTTGCCGAGGTTGATGGTGAGACCCACTTCAGCGGTGATCCAACGGTCGTGGTTCTTCTCTTTGTGACCACCATAGAGGTAGTCTCCCCTGTAGAAATGCTCTTCGCCTTCGAAGTCGTCGCCACAGAGATTGTAGCTGAGGTCGAGGTTAAGCAGCACGCGCTTCGACAGTCTGAACGTGTTCAGGATACCAGCGCTACCAACGAGCTCATACGTGTTGNANGAGCAGTTGCGAGCCACGCCCACGCCGAAGTAAGGAATAAAGTTCCAAACGCGGGTCTCGTTGTAGCCGCAGAGAAGGTTGCTGAGGTTCAGCAAGGTCTGCTCCTGCAGGTTCCAATACTTAACCTTGTTAGCATCGGCATCTTCAGTCCACACGCTCTTACCCCAAACGCCGGAGAACTTGGTGCGAAGACCAATACCGGGGGTAAACCACTTTCCGATGGCGGCCGAGAAACCGAGACCGCGGCGGAAGTCCTTGAACGGGCTCTTGCTCCAACCTGTACCCTTCTCTTCGTTCGAATAGAAGGCGGTGTAAGCGAAGTTTGCCTGAACAAACCAATTGCTCCAGAAAGAGTTGGTGGCCACGCTATACTTGAGCGTGGGATCCTCCTGGGCCATACCATTCAGCGTTACGCTGAAAAGAGCTAAACCAATGAGTAGTTTTTTCATAACGATTGATAATATTAATCCTATTAATGAGTGTGTTTACTTTCTCTCATAATCCAATAAATCGGGGCAAAGGTAAGGGTATTTTTTGAATGTTCCTAATTTTTTTGAAGATTTTTTTGCGTTAGCGAAGATTTTTTTAATTCAGGATAAGGAATCCGTTCTTGGGCGACGATGGCCCTCGCGCGCGCATATATATAGATGTATGGTGGGCGCCGCGGAGCGCGTGGCCCCGCATCGCTGAACTCAATGCATAATCTTTTCGAGATCTTGTTGTGGCAGAATGCCGATGATGGTCTTGCCGTCGGGGGTGTAATTGACGTTGGAACAGCGGAAGAGGTCGTTTACCAGGCGTTCCATTTCTTCGTTGTTTAGCACTTGACCAACGGGGATGGCGGCGCTACGGGCCAGGCTGAGAGCAAGCGAGCGATAGAGTTCTTCTTTTGAAATGGCGCCGGTTTCGGAGGCGCTATCCGTGATTTGATGCAACAAAGTGTCCATGTTGACGCCTTCGAGGTCGGCAGGCACGCCATTCACGGCATAGCTGCCGCCACCCAGCGGCGAGAGGTCAAAGCCCAGCCGTTCCATTTCTGTTTCGAGGCTGTCGAGCACGTTGGCCTCGGCCGCCGAGAGACGGACGATTTCCGGAAACAGAAGTTTTTGCGTGCTGCCGGGTTTCGATTCCATCTGTTGCAGGTAGTTTTCGTAGAGAATGCGAGTGTGCGCGCGATGTTGGTCGATGATCATCAGGCCCGATTTTACGGCGGTCATGATGTATTGCCCCTTGTATTGATAGTGGGCGGGCGACTTTTCGGCGATGAGTGCCGATTGCTCGTCGGCCGGCTGTTCCTCGTTTTGTGGAAAGAGCGTTGGCGCATCGTTGTCTTTCGTCAAGTCATCATCGTAGAGATCGGCCCAGTTGCTGGGAATGATGGCCGGTCGTGGGGCCGACTGAGACGAGCCAGAACGGAATGGATTATATTGGGGGTCGTAGTCCACGGTGGGCGGTGCCACATCGCGACGGTCGCCGTGNAAGACCGGAATTTCGGGGCGTCCCTGTGTGTCGAAGTCTATCGATGTGATGTTGTCAAACTTGCCGATGGCCTCTTTCACGGCGGCCATGATGATTTGCCAGATGGCCTGCTCGTCTTCAAACTTGATTTCNGTCTTTGTGGGATGAATGTTTACATCGATGTTGTGCGGGTTGACTTCGAGATAGATGAAGTAGGGCACTTGTTCGCCGGTGGGCACTAGGCGCTCNAAGGCGCTTTGCACGGCCTTGTGAAAATAGGGGTGCTTCATGAAACGGCCGTTGGCGAAGAAAAATTGATGCGCACCTTTTTTCTTGGCCGACTCGGGTTTTCCCACAAAGCCACTCACGTGGGCAACGCTCGTTTCCGCCTCCAGAGGCAGCAAATCCTGGTTGATGCGCTTTCCGAAAACGTCGGTGATGCGTTGGCGCAGCCCCGTGGCGGGCAGATTGAACACCTCGACATTGTTGCTGTGGAGNGTGAAGTGAATCTGCGGATACACCAGCGCAATGCGCTCAAAGGTTTGGAAGATGTGATTCAGTTCGGTGGTGTTCGATTTCAAAAACTTTCGTCGGGCCGGCACGTTAAAGAAGATATTCTCCACCGAGAAGTTGCTTCCGACGGGGCACGACACGGGTTCTTGATCGGTCACCTTGCTGCCGGCGATGCGCAGTTGCGTGCCGATCTCTTCGTCGGCCGGTCGTGTGCGCAGCGTTACTTGCGCCACGGCGGCGATGGAGGCCAGCGCTTCGCCGCGAAATCCCATGGTGGTGAGGTCGAACAAGTCGTCAGCCTTGCGTATTTTCGATGTGGCATGGCGCTCGAACGATAGTCGCGCATCGGTTTCAGACATGCCCTTTCCGTTGTCGATCACNTGTATAATGGTGCGACCNGCGTCTTGGAGCACGATGTTGANGGTGGTGGCGCCGGCATCGATGGCGTTCTCNACGAGCTCTTTCACCACGCTNGCCGGCCGTTGTATCACCTCGCCGGCGGCTATCTGATTGGCCACGCTGTCGGGCAACAGTTGTATGATGTCACTCATGAGTTTGCTCTGTAACGATGGGTTCGGCGGGCAGAATGTCGTCCGCGGCCGGCGCAATTTCGATGGGCGTTGGGGCAGAAGCGTCATCACCATCCGCATTGGTTTCACCGATGGCTACCGGTTGGGCCGTCTTTTTGCTGGAAAGTTTCTGCAGTGGTGCCGCCTTGCGCTCCACGTGTTTCAGCTCGGTGCCGCTCTTCTTGCCGCGCCACACGTAGATGTCGTCCTTGCTGAGCGGCCGCACATAGTCGAACCAAGCGAAGCCCGGCAGCAGATATTTGTCTGGCGGAATCTGTGTCATGGGATACACCGTCCCGCTGGCTTTGTTGGTGTGGATGCTCTGCAGCTCTCGTTCGTGCAGAAACATCCGCATAGTGTCTGTTGTCAGATAGTTGAGCCCCTGATAGGTGCTGTCTTTTTCGTCAACGGGATAGAACACTGTGAGCACGTTGCCCACGGCATCGCTGCGGTAGAGGTTGCCTTCGGTGAAATAGGCAAACATGTCTTTCGACGACACTTGATTGTAGTGATTTCTCTCGTCGATTTTTTCGATGGACAAGGCTTGTCCGTTCACGTGAGCGTGCTCGATGGTGGAATCCTTCATGTAGATGTGAATGATTTCCCCCAACAACTGCCGGTTNACGTTCCAGGCGATGGGGTCTTTATANAGGGTGAGCAAAGAGTCGCGCGTGTTATAAACGAGCGAATCGCACACGGCTTGCACGTCGCGCCGATACATTCTCACCTTGTAATAGCAGTGGAGCTTGCGCCACACGGAGTCGGTGTTCATGTCGTAGGTGAACATTTTCAGGGTGTCGCCATGCAGATAGAGCGTGTCGCGNTGCGAGTAGTCCATGAGCACGGCCTGCCCCGTGGCGTAGGCATAGCCTTGCGGCTCGTCATACCAGAAGTAGTCGCTGCGCATCTCGTTGTGGTTGCGGCGATCCTTGTAGATCACGTTTCCGAATCCTTCGGCCGTGCCCTTAGCCTCGTCGCGCAGCAGNCTGTCGCCCGTTATCTCGCGCGCTTCGTCCACCAGAGTGCTACGCCCGAAGAGGCGCGTGCGCTCGCGGTTGGTGTCATAGTAGCCATCAACGGTGTTCACCACGCTGTTGCCCGAGGTGATGCGCGACGGTCCCACCACGTGTGCCTCGCGCGTGGCCACATCATAATATAATGTATCGGTTTCCAAAAAAAACTTCTTGTTCTTCAGTTTCACGTTGTAATTGAACACGGCCTCTCGCGTTTCGGTGTCGTATTCGCCCCAGTCGCTGGTGAGCGTGTTGCCCTTGTCCACCAGCTTTCCGCCCTCAAAGAAATAGCCCAAACTGTAGAGCCGGTCGTAGTCGAGCGAGTCGGTGTAGAGCTTGGTGCCGCGGTGGGTGAGCACCACATTGCGGCGCGCGCGGGCCATCTGGTCGTTGCCGTCGTAGTGAGCATAGTCGCCGGTGAGCGTGAGGGTGTCGCCCTGGCGCATCTTCACGTGGCCGAAAGCCTCAAACGAGTTCTTGCTTTCGTAGAAATAGGCACTGTCGCAGGTGAGCGTGGCACCTTTATGGCGAAAGCTCACATGCCCGTTCAGTATCTGAGCGTCGGCGCGGGCGCCATAGCGATCGTAGGTCAGTCGGTCGGCATGCACCAGATAAACGCGCTCGTCCACCTTCTTGCGTGGCGCCTTTCGCCGTGCAAAGCTGTTGGTGCACAGGGCAAAAAGGCCAAGCAGGCATAGCAGCAGCCATGCGGCCGCCCTATGCCTTGCGATGTTTAGACGGGGACGACGATTGTTGATCATTTGATCCAGCCTTCGTGTTCGAATTGACAATCCTTATATCGGTCGTTCATGCGGACGTAGGTGGTGCGCAGTTTGTTGTTCACCCACTCCTTGAGATACTCGTTGCGGCGCTTGGNCAGCACCACGTTTTTCATGGTCTGGAAATCCTCGGTGATGGTGGCACGATGCCCTTCCACGCGGCTTTTCAGTTTCACGATGGCGCACACGGTCTTGCCCTTGTTGTTTACCATCTGGAACGGAGCCGACACTTGCCCCACCTGCATGGTGTCCACCATGCGGGCTACTTCCGTGGGCAGGTCCTGCATGCGGAACTTGCTGGTGTGGGTGCCCTCGATGGTGTTGGCCATCAGCCCTTGGCTGCCGCGCGTGTCCTTGTCGTCTGAGATAAATGTGGCGGCGTCTTCAAAGGTGAAAGTGCCCTTCCGGATTTCGTCGGCCACCGAGTCGAGGCGTGCCGTTTGCTTGTCGATGGCTTCTTGCGACACTTGTGGCTTCAGCAAGATGTGGCGGCATTTGATTTTGTCGCCGCGCTTGTCGATGAGCTGAATGATGTGGAAACCGAATTCCGATTCCACCACTTTGGAAATCTTCTTCGGGTCGGTCAGATTGAATGCCACGCTCGCAAAGGCCGGATCGAGCATGCCGCGGCCGGTGTAGTCTAGCTCGCCGCCCAGTCGTGCTGTGCCGGGATCTTCCGAATAGAGGCGGGCCAGCGTGGCGAAGGTGGTCTCTCCGCGATTCACGCGGTCGGTGAAATCGCGCAGTTCGTTCTTCACGCGGTTGATCTCCTCCTGCTCTATCTTCGGAGTTTTTGTGATGATTTGCACTTCCACTTCGGTGGGCACGAAGGGCAAGCTGTCCTCCGGCATGTCGCGAAAATAGAGGCGCACGTCGGCCGGACTCACCTTGATGTCTTCCACCAGCTTCTCTTGCATGCGCTGCACCAGCTGCTGGTTGCGAAATTCGTCGTGCATCGAGGCGCGCATTTCTGCTATGCTTTGCTTGCGATATTCCTCCAGCTTCTCTTTGTTGCCGCCCACCATCTGCAGCCAGTAGTTGATCTGCTGGTCCACGCTCTGCTTCACTTCGCTCTCGGTCACCTCGATGGAGTCGATGGCGGCTTGGTGCAGATAAAGCTTTTGCACGGCGATTTGCTCCGGAATCACGCAGTCGGGGTTGCCGTTCCAGCTCACACCTTCGGCGGCAGCCTGCAGGCGGAGGGCTTCCACGTCGCTCTTCAGGATGGCTTCGTCGCCCACCACCCATATCACTTCGTCCACGGTGGCGGCTTCGTTGATCACGTCTTCGGCCGTCGGTTTCGGTGCCGGTGCGCTCGTGGCGGCCGAGTCGGCGCCGGCGGGGGCCGCAGTGTTGTTGTCTTGTTGTGTTGGGGCAGTCGCCGTGCGCGCGCTGATGGCAGCGGTGAGCGCCAGTGCGGCGGCTGCGGTGCAGATGAGTTTCTTCATGCTTTTTTGGCGTTGTTGAGTGTGCCGGTGATTAGTGCTTGTTCACGGTTTCGAGCACGGCTTCGTTCACCGTCACGGGATATTTGCGGCGCAGTTCCTCCACCCACGCCTTTTCGAGCTCCTCCTGATAGTCGGCCGTCACCAGACTCTTCACGTCGGTGTAGTCTTCGGGGCTTTTCTTGAGCATCTTTCCGTAAACGGCATCTATGGGAAAACCTTTCACGGGTTTCACCTTTGCCGATGTCTTAAACACCATGCTGTCGATGAAAGCGTTGTCTCCTTTCTTGAATATTCCCTTCTCCACGCGGATGCGGAGCACCGAGTCGTTGTTGAATGTCTGCCGCAGAGCCTCGGCCCATTGGTTGAATTCGAGATGCTTCACACAGTCTTTCACGGCCTTCACATCGTCGGCNGTCTTCACGTGGTAGGCCATTCCCTTGTATCGGGGCTCGCTCCACTTATACTTCTTCTTGTTTTTTTCGAAGTAGCGCTGCAGGGCGGCGTCGTCTTTGGCGGCCTTTCCCCACACCTCGCGGTTGGATATTTCATAGAGCAGCAGGCCGTCGTGGTATTCCTTCACNAGGTAGTCGAGCTCGCTGTCTGTGGATTGCAGCTGTGCGGCGCGGCGGTCGAGCACTTCGTNGCGCGTGATGTGCTGCTGCTTGGCCAGCGAGTCCACGGCCAAGTTGCCCAGCTGGTCGCGCACGTTTCTGGATTCNAGAAACTCCANGATGTCGCTTCGCAGCGAGTCGTATGGCTCCAGCTGCTTGCGCCCGTTCATCTTGATGATGTGCCAGCCTGCCGGACTTTGCACGGGTTTCGACAGCTCGCCCTCTTGCAGGGCGTAGGCGGCATCTTCAAATTCTTTGAAGGTTTGGTTGGGTCCTATCCAGGGCAGCTCGCCGCCCTTCTTGGCCGTGCCCGGGTCTTGCGAACATTGGGCAGCCAGCGTGGCGAAGTCGGCGCCGCGTNGCAGGGCGCCATAGATGGAGTCGATGCGCACTTTGGCGGTCTGCAACTCGCTCTGTGAGGCCTTTTGCCCTAGGCGCAGGAAGATGTGGGCCGGCCGGATGAGACCGCGCGGGCCGATGGCTTCCTTCGTGTCGTTGTACACCTGACGGGCCTCGCGCTCCACATCGGCGTCGCTCACCATCGTGGGGATGATCTGCTGGTCGCGGTAGGTGCGAAACTCTTTCTGGTAGGAAAGCATCGTGTCGAGCCGCGCGTCGAGGGCGGCCTGCACCTTCAGCTTGTAGTTCACGAACAGATCCACATACTCTTTCACCGACTTTTTGTCGATGACGCCCTCGGTGTTGTTCTTGTTGTAGGAGTATTCAAACTCCGAGCGCGGCACGTCGTGGCCGGCCACGGTCATGATCACGGGGTCATCGGTTTGTGCTGTGGCGATGGCGCCTGCCGAGGCGAGACACAGAGCGATAAGGGTTTTCTTCATGCTGATTATTCGTTGGGTCGTGAATAGTTGGGGGCCTCGCTGGTGATGGTGATGTCGTGGGGATGACTTTCCATCACGCCGGCGTTGGTGATGCGGGTGAACTTGGCCTCGTGGAGCGCCTCGATGGTGGCCGCTCCACAGTAGCCCATGCCCGAGCGCAGGCCGCCCACCATCTGATAGATCACCTCTTGCAGAGTGCCTTTGTAGGGCACGCGACCGGCAATGCCCTCGGGCACCAGTTTCTTGGCGTCTTTCACGCCGCCCTGGAAGTAGCGGTCGCTCGAACCGTGCTCCATGGCCTCGAGCGAGCCCATGCCGCGATAGCTCTTGAATTTGCGGCCGTTGAAGATGATNGTGTCGCCGGGGCTCTCTTCGGTGCCTGCCACCAGCGAGCCCATCATCACCGAGCTTCCGCCGGCGGCCAGTGCCTTCACCACGTCGCCCGAGTAGCGCAATCCNCCATCGGCGATGAGGGGCACGTCGGTGCCTTTCAGGGCGCACGCCACGTCGTATATGGCGCTGAGCTGCGGCACGCCCACGCCGGCCACCACGCGGGTGGTGCAGATGGAGCCCGGNCCGATGCCCACTTTGATGGCGTCNGCACCGTTTTCCACGAGCATCTTTGCGGCTTCGCCCGTGGCCACGTTGCCCACCACCATNTCGATGTTGGGGAACGCCTTTTTGGCCTCGTGCACTTTTTCGATCACGCTGCGCGAGTGGCCGTGTGCCGTGTCAATCACGATGGCATCGGCGCCCGCGTTCACCAGCGCCTCTATGCGCTCAAAGGTGTCGGCCGTCACGCCCACGCCGGCGGCCACGCGCAGCCGTCCTTTGTCGTCTTTGCAGGCCATGGGCTTGTCTTTGGCCTTGGTGATGTCTTTATAGGTGATGAGCCCCACGAGCCGATTGTCTTTGTCCACCACGGGCAGTTTCTCAATCTTGTTCTCCTGCAGTATGTCTGCGGCGGCCTCCAGGTCGGTGTGCTGGTGTGTCGTAACAAGGTTTTCGGAGGTCATCACCTCGTCGATGAGCTTGTCCAGGCGGCGCTCGAAGCGCAGGTCTCTGTTGGTGACGATGCCCACNAGGCGGCCCTCGCCGTCCACCACGGGAATGCCGCCGATGTGGTATTCCGCCATCAGTTGGAGCGCATCCTTCACGGTGCGACCTTTCTGGATGGTGACGGGGTCGTAGATCATGCCGTTTTCGGCGCGCTTCACGATGGCCACTTCGCGTGCTTGNGCCTCGATCGGCATGTTCTTATGTATCACTCCGATGCCGCCTTCTCGCGCGATGGCGATGGCCATGGCGCTCTCCGTGACAGTGTCCATCGCGGCCGTCACAAACGGGATGTTCAGGCTGATGTGCCTGGAAAAGCGGGTTTTCAACTCTACCTCGCGGGGTAACACTTCCGAATAAGCGGGAATCAGCAGGACGTCNTCGAAGGTGAGGCCGTCCATTACAATCTTGTCTGCAACAAATGATGCCATTGGTTCAAAAATTTATTGCGTGCAAAGTTACGCTTTTTTCGCCATCTGTGCAAGCACCGCCCCGTTTTAACCCTTCGATTAAAGCAATTTAACCAATCCGCGCCTCGTGCCCGCCGTCTCCGCGCCNACCGGAGAGNCGCCAGTGCCCTGCAGGGCTCCGATTTTGTGGTTGCCAGTGGGGGTGTCGCGGGGTGCCGAAAATGCACTTTCGGGGCCTTACCGAAAAACAGAACAATAAGCGCCGAGTTTTCTGAAAAATCGTGCCCNCAAAAATCTTCAATCTAGAGATGAAATGTTAAAAACAAGGCCCTTTTCGGCCGGTTTTGCCACCCCCGAAAATCACGGTTGTTGCCCTTCGATTTCCCATCCAATGGTTTTGGAGGCGCTATCCAATGGTTTCGCATCGTCTATCCATTGGTATTCGAGTCGCTATCCATTGACGGGCGCGTGCAATTCCAATGGATAGCGCCTCCAAAACCATTGGATGGGAAATCGCCCGTCAATGCCCGCATTTTGGCAAAACTCCACACATCTCGCAACAAATTGACAGTTAGTGAAATACGAAATATTGAAAATTCAGGCCATTTTTGGCCCCGAGGAAGACCTTGGTCGAAAAAATCGCAAAAATGAAGCCCTAAAAATGTTCTGTTTTTCCACAAATCGAAAGGTGAAAAACCGGCGAGTTTTCTGCCGGGCGGCGGTTTTGGAGCTACTGATGCCCGCCGCGGGGCGCCCCCGCCGAGCCCGTGTGCGCAATGCTTTCCCCATGCACATCAGCCCTGCGCCCACCGCCGGCGGAAATGATTACAATGGGCGCGCCGCTTCGTCGATAGCATAGGGCCGCGCTCCCGTGGCTGCCCCGTGGGCCCCGTGGCGCGAAAAAAGTNGGGTGGGGCATTTGGGTGTTTCGCAAAAAACCGCTATCTTTGCCTTGCGTTTGCCCTGCGGCAGCCTCTATCCGTTGGTGCCCACGGCGCGAAGCAATGGGGCCGAAAANATCAAAAATCAACGATTTCATCGGGAATTTTTATTATTTCATCACCATAAAAACACCAACATCATGCTCGGAGCCATCATTGGAGACATCGTGGGCAGCCGCTTTGAATTTGGCCCCCCACCGCAGGAAGGATTCGAACTCTTCACCGACGACTGCAACTACACCGACGACACCATTTGCACGGTGGCGGTGGCCGATGCCATACTCAATGGCCGGCCCTACGGCGAATCACTGCACGACTGGTGCCGCCGCTATCCTTCGCCGATGGGCGGCTACGGCGGGCGCTTCGCCGCGTGGGTGGAATCCGACGACCCGCGCCCCTACGGCTCGTTCGGCAACGGCGCCGCCATGCGCGTGAGTCCCGTGTCGTGGCTCTTCCAAGACTACAGAGAAGTGCTCGAACAGTCGCTCGAAACGGCTCGCCCCACCCACAATCATCCCGAGGGCCTCAAGGGCGCGCAGTGCATCGCCGTGCTGGCCTACTGGCTGCGCACGGGGCGCATCAACAAGGAGGAGACCGAGCACAAGGCCGAAAAGCAGTGGGGCTACACCATCCCGAGCATACANGCCGTGAACAAGATTGGCGCCGAAAACCACTTCGATGGCACGTGCCAAGAAACCGTGCCCATGGCCATACGCTGCTTCATCGAGGGACAGAGCTTCGAAGAAGTGGTGCGCTACGCCGTGATGGCCGATGGCGACACCGACACCAAGGCCGCCATTGCGGGCACGCTGGCCGAAGCCTTCTACGAGGTGCCCGTTGAAATGATAGACCGCGCGCTGGGCTTCTTGCCCGAAGAGATGCTGCGCGTGGTGGAACAATACTATGACCAACTGGAGAAACTGCTCTGACCTCATGAACGCCCATCGCTCCATCTGCTGTGTCCTGGTGGCACTCGCAGCCCTCGCGGCCGTTGCCGCGCCGTCGCAAAAGCCCCGCCTCTATGTGCCCATGGACTATTCCACGTGTGGCTATCGCGCCTCCGAGGCCGACATCCCCGACGTGCCCTGCGTGGTGAGGGTGGCGCGCGCCGATCGCCTGCAGGCCGCCATCGACTATGTGGCCTCGCTGCCGCGCCATCGTCGCGGAGCGGTGCTCATCGCCGCGGGCACCTACGAGCTGGAGCGCCCCCTGCGCATTACGGCCTCGGGCATCGTGCTGCGCGGCATGGGCAAGGGCAAAACCATCTTGCGCAAGCACGGCGCCGATCGCGGTGCACTGCTCTATATCGAGGGCACGGCTGCGGCAGAANGCCCCTTTTTCACGGTGGATAAGCAGCGCAACACCCACTTGGCCGACAGCGCACTCGTGGAAATCACCGACGCCGAAGTGAGGGCCGGCAGCACTTCGTTTGCCGTGGCCTCCACGCGCGGCATCGCCGTGGGCACGCGCATCTCCATTGTGAGGCCCGCCACATGGGCGTGGATCTGCCGCCTGGGCATGAACGACTTTGGCGGCGGGCTCGACTACACGGGCTGGAAACCCACCGACACCGACCTGGTGTGGCACCGCCAAGTGACGGCCGTCAGCGGACATCGCATCACCATNGACGCGCCNATCACCTGCACCATCACGGCCGCCGAGGGCGGAGGCTATGTGAAACCCCGTGCCGCCGAGGGCGAAATCAGCGAGGTGGGCGTGGAAAATCTCACGATGGAATCGGTGAAAATCGACAATTCGTCCCCCAAAGACGAAGACCACTGCTGGGACGGCATCACCATCGATGCGGCGCGCGACTGCTGGGTGCGCCGCGTGGATTTCAACGGATTTGCCGGTTCGGTGGTCAATCTGCAGCGGGGCGCCTCGCGCATCACCGTTGAAGACTGCTTGGCCGACCATCCCGCTTCGGAGCTCGGGGGCTGGCGCCGCCGCGTGTTTCTCACGCGCGGACAGCAATGCTTGTTCCAGCGCTGCGTGTCGCGCCACGGCATCCACGACTTCGTGGCCGACTATTGTGCCGCCGGCCCCAACGCGTTTGTGCAATGCGAGGCCGAGGGTGCGCTGGGCTTCAGTGGTAGCGTGGGCAGTTGGGCCACGGGGCTGCTCTTCGACGTGGTCAACATCGACGGCAACGATCTCGTGGCCGCCAATCTGGAACAACTGCAGATGGGCACGGGCTGGAACACCGCCAACACCATGATGTGGCAGTGCACGGCCGCCACCATACGCTGCTATTCGCCCGACTCGCTCAATCGTTCGTCGGCCCANGGCTGCTGGGGAACGCTCGTGGGNANCGCCAATTGGACAAGTAGCAACGAGCATGTGCAACCGCGCAGCTTGTTTTATCATCAGTTGGAACAGCGGCTCGCGCAGGGCACCGACGGCAGCGAAGCCGCGCATCGCGCCATAGCCCGCCGTGCCATGCTGCTGCCCGTGGAGGGCGAGGCCAGCAGTTCGCCGTCGCCCGAGCAGGCCATGGCGCTGGCACGCGCCTCGCAGGAGCATCCCCGCGTCACCATGGCCATGTGGATGGACAGCGTGCCCTACACCGCACCGCTGGCTGGCAAGGGTCTGAAGGATATGGANAGGGGAGCGAAAAATNGCGATGAAATGGGNAAAAATGAGCCACNGATGCCCGTTTTTGCCGTCAATCGCAATGGCGTGCTGACCATGAACGACCGTCTCGTGGCCGGCAACCGTTATGCCATNCCCTGGTGGAACGGCCGCGTGAAAGACAACTTCGTGGCCACGGAGGCCAAGGCCGCCGTCACCCGATTTGTGCCGGGGCGCGAAGGCACAGGACTGACCGACCGCACGGACAGCGTGGTCGATTATCTGGCCAACCACCACTTTGCGATGCTCGATCACCACTACGGCTTGTGGTACGACCTGCGCCGCATCGACCACGAGCGCGTGCGGCGGGCCAACGGCAACGTGGAACCGCCCTTCTACGAGCAGCCCTTTGCACGCTCGGGGCAAGGCACGGCGTGGGACGGACTGTCGCGCTACGATCTCACGAGCCCCAATNGCTGGTATTGGCAGCGCCTGAACAACTTTGCCCGCACGGCGGCTCCGCGCGGCATCGTGCTTTTCCTTCAACACTATTTCCAGCACAACATCCTCGAAGCGGGGGCCCACTGGGTGGACTGCCCCTGGAGACCGGTGAACAATGTGAACCACACGAGCTTTCCCGAACCGGTGCCCTTTGCCGGCGACAAGCGCATTTTTATGGCCGAACANTTCTACGATGAAACCGATCCGGCGCTGCGCCCGCTCCACCGCAACTATATCCGCATGTGTCTCGACCAGCTGAAAGACTGCCCCAATGCGGTGCATTCGGTGAGCGCCGAATACACCGGACCGCTGCATTTCACGCGATTCTGGCTCGAAACTATCGCAGAATGGGAGGCCGAAACCGGTCGCCACGTGCTCGTGGCCCTGAGTTGTACCAAGGATGCGCAAGACTCCATCCTTGCCGATGCGCGGCTCCGCAACGTGGTGGACATCATCGACATCCGCTATTGGCACTACAACACCGACAGCTTGTGGGCACCCGCGGCCGGCAAAAATCTGGCTCCGCGCCAGTGGATGCGCAAATACAAGGTGGGCAAAACGGGGCCCGACGAGGCCTATCGCGCCGTGCGGGAATATCGCGACCGCTATCCCGAGAAGGCCGTCACATTCTTTGCCCAGCAGTATCCCGCCTACGGGTGGGCCGTGCTCATGGCGGGCGGCTCGCTCCCGGCGGCGACCATCGCCGACGAACAGCTGGCCCGCGATGTGGCCCAAATGCGCCCGCGCGACGCCAAAGACCACTGGATGCTGGCAGACGACGCCACCGGATGCCTGATTGATGCCCGCNGAGGCGACGGCACGGCAGCTGTGGCCGCCGGAATCTACGACATCTACACCGTGGACGAGCAGCATGGAACGGCAAAAATCTCGATGAAATCGGTGAAAATTGACGGTAGTTATCGATTCCATCGTGGCATCACATGGCTGAAAAGGGTGGGGACGGCGATACCCTGATTCTTGATTAAAATCAAGAGAAAAACCTAAAATTCAAGATTAAAAATCGGATTTTCCCGTTCGGTTTGCCCGAATAAGCGTACTTTTGCACACGAAAACAACTAATCAAGGCTAAAACCTAACGACACTCTATGATTGACATAACGGCTCTCTATGACCGGCACGTGGACAACTTGTTCGCCTACGGGTCGCGCATCACGCAAGACCGTGAGATGCTGAAAGACTGCATCCAGGACGTCTTCGTCAAGCTCTATGTGAAGCGCGATTCATTGGACAACGTGGACAATATCGACAGCTATCTCTACGTTTCGCTGCGCAATCGCATCCACGATGAGTTCCGCCGCAATGGGAAAATCACNGATCAGGAGATCACCGACCGCCAGATGACGTCTCTTTCGGAGGCAGAAATCTTCGCCCGCGAGCGGCAGGAGTGCCAGCAGCGTCTCTCGGCCTGCGTGGAGAAATTCATGGACAAGCTCTCGCCGCGCCAGCAGCAAATCATCAGCCTCTACTATGTGGAGCANCGCAAATACGAAGAAATATGCCGCATCATGGGCATCAACTATCAGAGTGTGCGCAACTTGATGCACCGCAGCATCATGCGCCTGCGCTCGCTGGCTGCCACGGTGAACATGGCTGTGTGAAAAAATAATGAGAAAAGATGCCCGTCGGGCGGTTACAATATCCCTGCCGCCGCGTCATTAGTATAAATGACAAGCATGGGCAAAAAGCAAGTTATCAAGGGCGCGCAGCGTGCCGTGGAGCGCTACCTCTGCCGCATACAGCCGCTCTCGAAGCAGGAGAAAGATGAGCTGAAAAGCCGCATCCTGCTGGCCATACAGGAGTATGGCAAGGCTTCGAGGCCAACCACGAGCCCGAGTTAGTGGGGCGAGGCGCCGCAAGCGCAAGGCCTTCACCGCCGACCAATAAGGCTCATCGCCGCAAAGGCCAACGATGATGCTGCAGAAGGACAGGGCCCGCGCACAAGATAAGCACTTAGTTTTTTTATGTTATATATCCGTGATAAGGCTGCCAGCGGGCGGCCTTTTTCTTTTTCCCCTGCCGTGCTGCCACTGCAAGCGCACCGGCTGGCCACGATGCCACGAGCGGGCATGCACCAGAGGGTTGGTGCATGCCCGCTCGCTGTGTGGCGTCGCTGCTCAGAGCGATGACTTGCCGGCCAGCGTGTCGTGATTGTTCTTCAGGTCGGTCCAGTCGATGCGGCGATCGGTGGGAATGCCGTTGATGTATTTTTCGATGTTGGTGTAGCCGTCGCCCGTTATGTCGCCGTTGGCGTCAGACGGGTCGTTGGGGTTGAGCCCGTTGGCGCGCTCCCAGTCGTCGGGCATGCCGTCGCCATCGCTATCCTTGCGGGGCTTGCCTTTATATTCGGGGTAGCCGCCCATCTGGCGCGGGTCGGTGATGATGCCTTGTTTGTAGGAATCGTTGGGCAGACGGCGATATTTGAAGAGGCCCTCCGCGTTTTTCGACTTCTCGTGGAGCCCCCACATGTCGCCGTAGGGATTGTCCTTGGGCAGTTTCTTCACGTAGTAAACATTGCCCGTGCGCACTTCTTCGATGATGCGCTGGTCAACAATGTCGCGCACCGGCAGCGTGGCGCCGGCGTTGGCGAGCACATATTCGTAGGCCTCCTTGGCGTCCATGATGCTCACATGTGGCATGGTGAAAGGCTCGTCGGAGCGCATCAGGGCCAGCTCGGTGCTGTCGATGTCGCCGTCTTTGTCGGCCGTCTGAATGCCGCCCTTCCAGTTGTCGGCTGTGATTTCGGGGTAGCCCTCCATGATGTTCCCCGCCGCGTAAACGCGTCCATACTGCTTGAAGGGGAACAAGCCCTGGGAACGGCTCTCGGTCTTCACGATGCGATGACCCACCGGAGAGTCTTTTGGCGTGAGCGGACCAGGCTTATAGTAGTTGTTAATGAAGTTAGACATGGTGGAATACTCGCCCCCGTCGGCTGTCCGGTGAATCCAATTGAAGACCACGTTGTTTAGAAAATTAAACACGCCGCCCCACCCAATGGAGGGGTTGCGCCCCGTATTGTCGGCCCACAGGTTGCGCATGAACGTGGTGTTTTCGCCGCCTATCGTAGAGCCGAACGCGTGATTCCAAGTGTCAAGTGCTTTGGCAGAGATGGTGTTTTGAATGGTGACGTTCACCGTGGGCGACTTTCTCTTGTCGTGTCCGTCGTGGAGATCAAACATGTGGCGATAGAACGAGATGTTCTCGTCTAGTCCCCATTCGCACGAGCAGTGGTCGATCATGATGTTGCCCACGGGGTTGCCGCCGAAGCTGTCCTCGCGATGGAGCACCGATGTCTCGCCGCGGCGGAAGCGCATGTGGCGGACGATGACATCGTGGGTGTCCACCTGGAACGACTCACCNGCGATGCAAACGCCGTCGCCGGGAGCAGTCTGGCCCGCGATGGTGATGTATGGAGCGCGCACAAAGATGGGAGATTTCAGGCGAATGACGCCGCACACGTTGAACACCACTATGCGCGCGCCGCCCTGTTCGCAGGCCCAGCGAAACGAGCCGGGGCCGTCGTCGTTGAGGTTGGTCACCACCAACACCTTGCCTCCGCGCCCGCCGGCGGTGTACATTCCGCCACCCTCGGCGCCCGGGAAGGCGGGAATCTTGGCCTGTTTCAAGTCATACGGGCGGCTTGCCCAAGGCACATACGGGCGCCCGGCCTTGGCCTCCTCCACCACAATGGGGAACGCCACGGCCCAAGCCGAGTCGGCGTGCGCCTTCCANGCCGTCCCCATGGAGTCTATCTTCTGTTTTCCTTCGGCGGTGATTTGCGGATACTGTGCTCGTGCCGTCAGGGCGGAGAGCGCCACGGCTGCTGTCAGAGCAAAAAAGGTCTTCTTCATTGGATCAGTGAAATTGCTAAAATGATTACGCTAAAAGGACTGCCGCGCCCGCCTTTTGTAATCATTTGGGAAGCGAAAATCGGNGATTTCGATGTTCGTCATTGGTAGTGATGAAGCGTTTCTCCCGTGATGCTATCGATTCGTTTTAGTGCTTGTGCGGTGTGAGATGTCGCTTGTGCCATTATAAATATAATGTATGGAGAANAAGCGAAGTGTGCCGCCGCCATCATTGTTCGTCAGAATCCGCGCTCTGCCCAGTCGCCGCGGTCGAGGTTGCGATAGGAGATGGCTTCCGACAGATGGTGGGAGGCCACGCTCTCGGCGCCATCGAGGTCGGCGATGGTGCGGGCCACTTTCAGGATGCGGTTGTAGGCGCGGGCCGACAGATGGAGACGCTCCATGGCCGTGCGCAGCAGGCGGATGCCGTTTTCGTCGGGCTCGGCGAAGCGGTGTATGAGGCGCTCGCTCATCTGCGCGTTGCAATGCACGTTGTCGATGTCGCGATAGCGGTCTTCCTGGATGTTGCGGGCTCGGATGACGCGCTCGCGAATGGCGGCCGACGACTCGCCATCNGCGGCTTTCGAAATGTCGCTGAAGGGCACCGGCGTTATCTCTATTTGCAGGTCGATGCGGTCCATGAGCGGTCCGCTGATCTTGCTCAGGTAGCGCTGTATCTGGCCCGGTGTGCACACGCAGTGGTGGGTGGGGTCGCCGTAGTAGCCGCAGGGGCAGGGGTTCATTGAGGCCACAAACATGAACGAGCAGGGGTATTCCACTGTGTATTTGGCGCGGCTGATGGTGATGTGCCGGTCTTCGAGCGGTTGCCGCAGCACTTCGAGCGTGCTTTTGTTAAACTCGGGCAACTCGTCGCAGAACAGAACGCCGTTGTGTGCCAGCGAGATTTCGCCCGGCTGGGGCGTGTTGCCGCCGCCGCAGAGTGCCACTTGCGAGGTGGTGTGGTGGGGCGAGCGGAATGGCCGCTGTGTGATGAGCCCGCTGTTGCGCCCCAGTTTTCCGGCCACGCTGTGTATCTGCGTGGTTTCCAAACTCTCGGCCAAAGAGAGCGGAGGCAATATGCCCGGCAGTCGCTTGGCCATCATCGATTTGCCCGATCCCGGCGGCCCTATCATCACAATGTTGTGGCCGCCGGCGGCCGCCACCTCCAGCGCGCGCTTCACACTCTCTTGTCCGCGCACATCGGCGAAGTCGAGTTCGCATCGGCTCTGCTGCTCATAAAACTCGCGCCGTGTGTCGGTGGCGACGGGCTCAAACGTCTTGGTGCCGTTGAAGAACGCTATCACGTCGGTGATAGACTCCATGCCGTAAACGTCAAGATGGTTGACCACGGCGGCCTCGTGCACGTTTTGGCGAGGCACAATCAGCCCTTGAAACTTGTCTTTGCGGGCGCGGATGGCGATGGGCAGTGCGCCGCGCACGGGCAGCAGGCGGCCGTCGAGGCCCAGCTCTCCAACGAGCATGAATTGCTCCATCCTGTCGGGCACCACCATGCCGTCGGCGGCCAGGATGCTGATGGCTAGTGGCAGGTCGTAGCCCGAGCCCTCTTTGCGGATGTCGGCGGGCGAGAGGCCCACGGTGATGTCTGCCTGCGGAAACTTGTATCCCGTGTTGGTGAGGGCTGCGGCGATGCGGTCGCGGCTTTCCTTGACGGCCGTGTCTGGCAGCCCCGACAGGTGATACATGACGCCTCGCGACAGGCTCACCTCCACGGTGACCGTTGTTACTTCGAGGCCGTTCACGGCGGCGCAATAGGTTTTGACAAGCATGGCGATGGCGTTGGGCAGTGGCTATTTCAAGAGTTCTTCGAGCCGCTTCTTCAGTTGTTCGGTGCTCAGGCCGTGGTCGATCACGCGTCCGTCGAGCCCCACGATGATGTTGTCGGGCACGCGGGTGAGGCCCAGCGCCTGCATGGCCTGCGATTCGAAGAGCCGTTCGTCGAAGATCACGGGTGTGGTGATGGAGTCGCGCTTCAAGGCGCGCTCACAGTCGGTGCGCGCCGCGTCGAGGTTGATGCCCACCAGATTGAGGCGGCTGCCGTGGAGTCGCGCTATGCGGCGCAACTGTCGTTGCTGGTCTTGGCTGTCGTGGTTCCACGATGCCCAGGTGTAGATCACGGAGATGCTGCCGCCCAGNTTGGCGTTGGTCACGGGCCGCCCGTTGAAATCGGTGCCCGAGAATGTGGGCACTTTCTGCCCCTTGGCCGTGGCGCGTTGCAGCCGGATGTCGCGTTGCAGTCGCTGCAGGGCCTGCGTGCTGTCTTTCTGGGCCTTGGCCACGATGGCCATGAGTCGCTCGGCCTGCTTGAGATCGGGGCGCTCGCCCTCCGTCAGATAGCGGCGCAAGAGATAGACGCTCACCGGCGAGGCGGGGTTTTTCTCGATGAATNCGATGGCGTGGCGGCGGGTTTCGTCGGGCGAGAGCTGTGCNGTTTGCAGGCGAAACTTGGTCATCAGCTCGTTGCCGTCGGTGCCCGCTATCTTCAGCTCCTTCAGATGCGAAGCGTCGCCGTCCAGCTGTGCGCTCCCTCCGGGCTCGGCGAAGAGGGGCACTTCGGTGAAATTGGGAAACACGAGCATGATGATGCCGCTCACGTTGCACTCCACTTCGTGGCTGAAACGGCCGCCGCGGATGTGGATGGTGTCCACCCCCTCGATGAGTCCGTCGGTGCTGTAGATGAAGAAGTCGCCCTGATTCATGTGGAGCAGCCTTCCCTCGATGGTGTAGTTGTCGCCGCCGGAGGAGCATCCGGCAAGGCCCGTGGCCAGCAGCATTGCCGCCAGGGCAAACGAAACGGCAGCGGCGAGCTTTCCGACACTCGTCTCTGCCGTGCGCAGGGGTGGGATGATGCGGTTTTTCATCCGTGTGTGGTGGTTTTATTTTTTAACGTTGGCCAGCTCGATGTCCTTCATGGCATAGTCGCGCAACGAGGGGTCTTTGGCAAAAGCGGCACGCAGAAACGACTCGGCGATGTCGGGATTGCCCTGCCGCGCGTTGGCCACAGCCTGCAGATAGTCGGTCATTCCGTCTTTGTGTTCCACGTTGTGCAGCACGCGCTCGGCCTCAATATAGTTTTTGTCGAGCAGCTGTGCCAGTGCCAAACTGTTGCTGCGCGAGCCTTCCAGATTCTTGACGGCCTCGGCGTAGTTGCCCTTCGCAATGTTGAGATGTCCCAGCGCCACACCGGCGTCTTTGGCGCCTATGCCCNTGGCAATGAGCTGTTCGGCATCGGCCGTGCGCCCGTCGCGCAGTGCCAGCATGCCCAGATTCACATAGGCCTCCGGCACNTGGCCGCCCTTTGCTGCCTCGTTGAAATAGGTCTCGGCAGCATCGTAGTGGCCGCGGGCTGCCTCGATGGCGCCCAGATTGTTGTGCGCGCGGTGGTCGTCGGGATAGAGCTCGGCGGCCTTGCGCAATATTTTTTCGCGCGTGGCATCGTCGTCTTCGAGACTTGCGGCATAGAGCAGCTCGTCCACGCTCAGCTTCGATGCGTCGCTCCGATATTGGTCTTTGATTTGTTGGTCGCTGCGGCCCACCACTTCATAGTTGATAATCATGCGCGAGCGGCGCAGCTCGGGCAATATGCCGTCGGCCAGTTCGCGGAAGCCCTCGCTCATATTTCTGATCTGTTGCTCGCGCTCGTAGGGGTCGTCATACATGGAGAGCACGCGCAATATCACGTCTTTGTCTTGAATGTTGCTGGCCTTCACGAGCTGCTCCAGCCCGTCCCAGTCTTCCGCCGTGTAGTGGGCTATCACGTCGGCCTGCATACCGTGGCTTCGCAGTTGGCCGTTCACATAGTCCTCCGCCGTGTCTTGGCGGCGGTTGGCCAAGTCGTCGTTGATGAGCAGTCCGCCCTCGGGCGAAGCGTAGCCCTGCACCTCGATGTCGCGTATCTGCAGCTCTTTGTCGCGATTGATGCGCTTCAGCAGGGCNGCAAACTCCTGCACCGAGTTGTTGCGAAGCTCACTCTTGCGCAACTCGGCCTGGTTGATGAGATACTTCACCTGCGCCTCTTGCTTCTTCGTGGTGACGCGCTTGAAAGAGTCGGGCGCCACACANGCNCCCCCGCTGAACACCATTTGACGATACAGTTCGGAGGTGGCCCTCACGCCGCGCGCCACTTTCACCTCAGGAATCTTCACGCTCCGGTTGCCCGTGCGCGCGTCGAACGTCATGAACATCTCGCTCCGGAGCATCTCAGGATCGTAGTCGAACGACGCCTTCATCGTGTAAACGCCGCCCGTCTTATACTTGATGCGCTGATGGTTGCCCACCACGCTCTCGCCCTGAAACGAGGAGCCTTCGCTGCGACAACTCTTGCCCTGACCATAGCGCAGCACCGGAATCACTTCCACCACCGCGTTCTTCTTCATATACTTGGCGGGGAACTTGCCATAGATCGTTGCCGNCACTTTGCCCCCCTGCACCTCCAGCGGGTTGGGATCGACATCAAAATTCTTGGACGACAACTCGCCCATTCCCGACGAGCACGAGTGAAAAGCCATGGCAAGCGCACCGGCCGCAACGGCAAACAATGTTCTTCGCATNTGAGATAGGTAAGGGTTAAAAACGTACCGCGAGCGGGAATCGAACCCGCACAGCCATCACTGGCCAAGGGATTTTAAGTCCCTCGTGTCTACCAATTCCACCATCGCGGCAGGCGGCAGCGCCACAAATGCGGCGCTTCGACACTGCAAAGGTAGTGCGATTTCTTTAAATGGCAAAATATTTGTCGCCTTTTTCAGACACAGCCGGCGCGGAATGTGGAGCCGAAGGACGGCGAAGGAAAACTTCAGCCCCCATGATTTCCTCATCGCCCCCCACGGCGCTTGCCTCCATCGTTCACGGCTTTCACTTCCGCCAGCCATGGCTTTCTCATAGCCACCCACGGCTTTCTCGTTCGCCGTCCATTGCTCTTCGAAACACCATCCGCCGGTTTCGCATTCCTTATCCGCCGGTTTCGTGTTGGCCCGTCAAGGCTCTTCGAAATGCTATCCGCCGCCCTTGGATAATTAAGTTAATAAAGTAATTGAATTAACTTATTAAGGTAATATAATTAAGTTAATAACTTAATTGTCGCAATCCAATGGTTTACGAATGCAAGGGCAATGGTTTGGCAACGCAAGACCAATGGATAGCCAACGCGAAACCGGCGGATAAGGAATGCGAAACCGGCGGATGACGTTTCGAAGGATAATGGATGTCCAATGCGTGGGTGGCGCTGGGGCGATGAAAAGGTAGCGGGGAAAGGCGAAAAATCCCGATGAAATGGGCAAAAAATGACGGTGGAGGTGTGTGCTCGGGGCAATAGGAGAAGGGGCTGTGTTTAAAGGGGAAGGCCGTCGCCATCAGAGGAGGGGGGCGAAGAGCCTCACGATGCTTTCCCAGATGCGCCATAGGAAAGAGGTGTTGGCGAGCGTTTTTTCGTCTTCGAGGGTGATGCTGTCGGCCACGTCGCGCAGGTAGATTTCTTTCAGTCGGATGGCCATTTCGCGGTCGTAGATGAAGGCGTTGGCTTCGAAATTGTTTTCGAAAGAGCGGAAGTCGATGTTGGTGGAGCCCACGGTGCACAGTGCATCGTCGCTGACGAGGAGCTTGGAATGGTTGAATCCGGCCTTGTAGAAATACACTTTGACGCCGGCTTCGATGGTCTGCATCACGTAGCTGCGGCTGGCCCATTCCACGATGCGCGTGTCGGTTTTGTGGGGTATCATGAGGCGCACGTCCACGCCGGCGAGTGCTGCGGTGCGGATGGCGAAGAGCACGGGCTCGGTGGGGAGGAAGTAGGGTGTTTGCATATAGACGTAGCGCTTGGCCTGGAGGAGGATGCGCACGTAGCCCTGCATGATGTCGGGCCAAGGGGAGATGGGGCTTCCGGTGACGATTTGCACCAGGCAGTTGTTGGAGATTTTGTTGCTCAGCGGGGGATAGTAGCGGCGGTCGGTGATGAGTGTGCGGTCCACGAAGTACCAATCCACGAGGAATGCGCGCTGTATGCCGTAAACGGCGCCGCCGCGCAGGCGGAGGTGGGTGTCGCGCCAGGCTTGCCCGTGGCGGCCGTTGACGTAGCGCGAGGCGATGTTCATGCCGCCGATGTAGCCCGTGCGGCCGTCGATGACGCAGAGCTTGCGGTGGTTGCGATAGTTGACTTTGCCGGTGAAGGCCGGAAAGCGCACGGGCATGAAGGCGTGGACTTCGATGCCTTCTTCGCGCATGCTTTCGAAGAAGGCTGCGTTGACGCGCCAGCTTCCCACGTCGTCGTAGATGACGCGCACCTCAACGCCGCGCCGCGCGCACGCCTTCAGGGCGTCGGCCACCATGCAGCCGAGGGCGTCGTCGTTGAAGATGTAGCTGTCGATGTGCACGTGGCTTTTGGCTTTTCCGATGTCGCGGAGCAGGGCGTGGAACATGTCGTAGCCGTTGGTGAACACGTCGATGTCGTTGTCTTTGAAGGGGAGGGCCCAGTTTTGATTGGTGAACAGCTTGATGAGCGCCTCTTGCTCTTCGGGGATGTGGAGGCCGCGNTGCTCCACGAAGCTGAGCATGGAGCGCTTGGTGAGGCGGTCGAGGGAGCGCTGAGAAATGAGGCGNTCCTTGCGCACATTGCGGCCGAAAAAGAAGTAGAGCACAATGCCCACGGCNGGCAGAAACACCAGCATGAGCAGCCACGCCATGGTTTTGGCGGGTTGCCGGTTGTCGAGCAGCACGGCCAGGGCCGATAGCGCTGTGACGACAATGTAGGCGACGAGGAGGAGCCAGTGGACGTAGATCAAGTGCGGGGGTGGTGTTTAGGGGTGGTGTGTGCCGTGATGGCCAGTTATTTGAATCCTGCCAACTTGTGCGTTTGGAGCGAGAGGCGCCATTGCGGATGGGCCTTGATGTAGTCGATGCANTGATGGATGATGAGGCTGTTGCGGCGGGCGTCGCCCGTGTCGCAGGGCTGCAGNAGCAGGCGGGGCGCCGGATGGGGCATGGTGGGCGGCAGGAAGTCGTTGGGATGGGCGTTGCCGTCGAAGATCACTTTNAGCTCGTCGATGGGCCGCCCGGGGATGTTTTCGGCCCCTTGGTGCCAGGGGCGCTTGGGCGAAACCGTGAGCCAGTCGAGCGCCGAGGGCACGCGGTGGGTGCCGTTGCTCTCCATGGCCACTTCGAAGCCTGCGGCGTGGAGGCGAGCGATGAGCTCGTCGTCGGTTTGCAGGGAGGGCTCGCCGCCGGTGAGCACCACGAATCGGGCGGGATAGGCGCAGGCGCTGGCGAGGATGTCGTCGTCGGTCATCTCGCGGAAATCGTCGAACGAGGTGTCGCAAAACGGGCAGCGCAGGTTGCAACCGGCAAAGCGGATGAACACGGCGGGCCGCCCTGTGTGGAAGCCTTCGCCCTGGAGCGAGTAGAAGATGTCGTTAATCTTTCTCATAGCAGGCCATGTTGCCGCAGCTCTCCTGCACCTCTACTTTGTAGCAATTTGGCACCTGGTCGCACAGCCAACGGGCGATGTTCTCGGCCGTGGGATTGAACGGCACGATGTCGTTGAGCACTTGGTGGTCGAGCAGTCCCTTGACTTTGCGACGGATGAGCGTGAAATCGGTGACCATTCCGTTGGCGTCGAGCTCCTTGGCGCGACACCAAATGGTGATTGTCCAGTTGTGCCCGTGCAGGCGCGAACACTTGCTCTCGTAGTCGAGTGTCAGGCGGTGGGCCGCCGATATNTCCATGGTTTTCTTTACGTAGTACATAGTTTTTTATGGGCGTTGGGTGGTGATGGCGGCAGGTGGGAGCCTTGGTGTTGCGCCGCGNGGCCGTCAGACCATGATGTTTTTCCCCGTTTTCTGTGCCAGCACGCGCATCATTTCTTGTGCCTCTTTGTATTGCTGCATGAGAGGCAGCATTTGGGCGGGGTCGGCGTTGGCGCTCATTTGGCGGCGCAAGGCCTCCATGCGGTTGCGCAGGTATTCGGTGCGGAAGTCGAGCATCAGGTGGTTCACGCGGTTGCGCAGGTCTTCTTCCGAGAGGGTCATTCTGAGGCTTTTGCTGAGCTGCACGCTGTCGGTGACGAGCTTTTCNGCCAGTCGGCTGATGTCGGGGTCGGGGTGGCGCAGGAAGTAGGTCTCGGCCTTGAAGTCTTTGTCGGCCGAGTGGGCCTCGGCTTCTTGCAGAATGGTGTTGTAAAGNGGATTGGAAAACGTGAGCTTGTCTTGCCCCAAATCGTAGGCAATGTATTGGGCCACGTTGAGNTTGATGGTGTCNCCGTCTTCGGTTTCCACGTCGCGATAGAGCGTTTCGTCGCCGTGCCTCATCACCGTTTGTATGAGCATTTCTTCGATTTGCTCGGAGCGCATGGCCGATGTGGCGGGCTGCAGGGGTTGCGCGGGCGGCTGTTGCTGGGCTTGTCGCTCGGCTTGGCGGTATTGCTCGTTCTTCTCGCCGCGTATCATCTGGTTCATCTGTCGCAGCAACACCTCCTCGTTCATGGAGAGCCGGGTGGCGGTGTCGTGCAGATAGGTTGCTCGTGTGATGGAGTCGGGTATCAGGCTGAGCGACTTCACGATGCTGTTGATGGCGGCTGAGCGCTTGATGGGATCGTTGACGCCGGCAAGGAGGAAGTCGGTCTTAAACCGTATGCAGTCGCGACTGTTTTCGTTGATGTATTGTTTGAATTCGTCGGCGGTGTGATGGCGCGAGAAGCTGTCGGGGTCTTCTCCCTCGGGGAGAAAGAGCAGTTTCACGTTCATGGCCTCGGGCAGCATCATGTTGATGCGCTCCATAGCGGCGTGCTTTCCGGCGTCGTCGTTGTCGTAGATGAGGGTGATGTTCTTTGTGAAACGTCGCAGCGTGCGCGTTTGCTCCACGCTGAAGGCAGTGCCCGAGCCGGCCACCACGTTCTCTATGCCGCACTGATGCATGGAGATGACGTCGGTTTGTCCCTCAACGACATAGACGTTGTCTTCTCGCGAGATGGCCCGTTTGGCCAGATGGAGGCCATAGAGTTCGCGCTCCTTCTGATAGATGATGGACGACGGCGAGTTCACATACTTCTGCTGCACNCCCTTTGTGGCGGCGTCGAGCTTGCGCGCGTTGAAGCCCACCACTTTGCCGCTGAGGCTGAACCAGGGGAACACCACGCGGCCGGCGAAGCGGTCGATGAGCTTTCCGTCGCGCTCGCGCTTGTANCAAATGCCCACGCCGATGCCGGTGTCGGGATTCTGCACGAGGTATTTCTCTTTGAATCCCTCGCGCAGAAGCATCTCGGGGAGCGTCTCGGCGCGTTGCAAATCGTAGCCCAAACGAAACTTGCGGATGGTGTCGTCGCGGAATCCGCGCTGGCGCAAATATTGCAAGCCTATGGCACGGCCGTCGTCGGTGTGGTGNAGNGTNTCTTCAAAATACTTGGCCACGCGCTCGTTGACGATGAACATCGACTCGCGATCGTTCTCGGCTTGGCGCTCTTCCTTGGAGAGCTCGCGCTCTTGAACCTCTATGTGATACTTGTTGGCCAGCCACCGTAGCGCCTCGGGAAAGGTCATTTGCTCGTGCTCCATGATGAAGGTGACGGGGTTNCCGCCCTTGCCGCAGCCGAAGCAATGGCAGGTGTTGCGCGCCGGCGACACGATAAACGAGGGCGTTTTCTCGTTGTGGAACGGACACAATCCCTTGTAGTTCGTTCCGCTGCGGCGTAACGAAACAAACTCGGACACCACTTCCACAATGTTTGCGGCGTCCATGATGCGGTCAACGGTTGCGCGATCTATCATCTGCAATGCAAAGGTAATCATTATTTGCGAGAGAACAAAAAAGTCTGCAAATCCCGTTGGCGAGATTTGCAGACTTTCTTGTTGGATGCGTTGCGCGGGGCGCTTCGCTGCGGCGGCCGGTGCCCGCGGGGATACATCTTATATATATGTGTGCGCGCGTGCGCGACAATCGTAAGAGGTATCTGCGGCCGGAGCCTCGCGCCGNTATTCTTTCACGGGGTCGTTGCTCTTGATGGTGCGGCCCGAAACGAGGTAGGCCACGGGCGATGCAATGAAGATGGACGACAGCGTTCCGAAGACCACGCCCAGAATCATGGCGAAGGCGAACGAGCGAATGCTCGAGCCGGCCAAGATGAAGATGCAGAGCAGCACAATGAGCGTTGACACCGATGTGTTCACTGTGCGGGCGAGNGTCTGGTTGATACTGTCGTTGAACAACTTCTGGCGATCCATTTTCGGGTAGAGCCCGAGGTTCTCGCGGATGCGGTCGAACACCACCACCTTATCGTTAATCGAGTAACCAATCACGGTGAGAATGGCGCCGATGAACGTTTGGTCAATCTCCAACGAGAACGGCATCCAGCCCCAGCAAAGCGAATATACGCCCAGCACGACGAGCGTGTCAACGGCCAAGGCTACGATAGACCCGATGGAGAAGGCCACATTGCGGAAGCGGAGCAGAATGTAGAGGAAGATGGCGATGAGCGCGATGATTACCGAAAGGATGGCTCCGTAGGTGATNTCTTTTGCCACAGACGGGCCCACCTTTTGCGAGCTGATGATGGAGCCGCCCTCGCGGATGTCGGGATTCTTGAACGCTTCAACGCTCGACTGCGACACGAGCCCCTTGCTCTTCAGCGCTTTGTAGAGNATNGTCTCGCATTCGTCATCAACGGTGGGCGAGTTGCTCTCTATCTTGTAGTTGGTGGAAATGCGGATGGTCTTGCCGTCGGTGCCTAGTGCGATGGCGCTGGTGTTGGTGCCGGGATAGGCTTCGGCAATGATGGNGCGAATCTCTTCCGGCTGAACGGCCTTCTCAAATGCCACCACATAGTTGCGACCGCCGGTGAAGTCGATGCTCTGGCTCAGTCCGCGAACAGCGAAGCTGATGAGGAACACCACAGCGGCGATGGCGACCACGGCAAACGTCTTCTTGTAGAACGACATGAAGGGGATGTGGGTGTTCTGCATCAGATTCTTGGAGATGGGAGTGCAGAACGCCAGATCGAGCCACTTGTCTTTCTTGTGACGGTTTTCATAAACAATGCGCGTGAGGAACACGGCTGTGAAGAACGAGCAGAAGATACCAATGATCCACGTGGTGGCGAAGCCCTTCACCGGACCCGTTCCGAAGTAGAGCAGGATGACGCCGGTGATGATCGACGTGAGGTTGGAGTCGAATATGGCGCTGAAAGCGTTGCTGTATCCGGCTTTCAGGGCATCNTTGATGCCTCGGCCGTTGCGCATTTCTTCTTTGATACGTTCGTAGATGAGCACGTTGGCGTCAACAGCCGTACCCAGCGTCAGCACGATACCGGCGAGACCCGACATGGTGAGTGCGGCCTGGAACGATGTGAGNATGCCGAGCGTGAAGAACAAGTTGACGATCAGTGCGGCGTTGGCCATCATGCCGGGGATGAAGCCATACATCATCACCATGTAGATCATCAAGAGCACAAAGGCGATGACAAACGACCACAAGCCCTGCTGAATGGACTGGGCGCCGAGCGTGGGGCCGACCACTTCTTCCTGAACGATGCGAGCGGGGGCCGGCATGCGACCCGACTTCAACGTGGTGGCAAGGTCTTTCGTGTCCTCGATGGTGAAGTTGCCGGTGATTTGCGAATTGCCGCCGGATATCTCGCCGTTCACGCGCGGGGCAGAGTAAACCACACCGTCGAGCACGATGGCGATGGCCTTTCCGATGTTGGCTTTGGTGAGCTGGGCCCAGCGNCGGGCACCGTCGGAGTTCATACTCATCGACACGCTGGGGCGTCCCGACATCTGTTCGAACTCATCCTTGGCATCGGTGATCACGTCGCCTTCGAGCGGAGCGCGGCCGGAGGCCTCGGTCACTTTCAGNGCATGGAGCTCATAGATGTTGCGGTTGCCCTGGATATAGTCGGAGGGCTTGGCGCTCCAGAGCAGCTTCACGTCGGAGGGCAACACCTGCTGGGCGAGCTCTCCGTAGATGATGGCGTTGATGGCGGCTGTGTCGCGAGCGTTGGCNANGGCCACCACNCTGAGCTGATTGTTCATGGGTTGGAGCATGTAGAGCAGGGGATGCTGCTTCTTGGCCTTCTCCAGTTCCTTGCCTTCGGCCTTGTCGGCTTGCGCCACGGAGGCCTTGTCGTCCTTCTTCACTTCGAATTTGGGCTTGGCCTGCTGCGTCTTGGCGCTGTCGNCGGTGGCGNTGGCTGCTGCNGCGGTCTCTGCTTTTGCNGTTGTGGCCGTGGTGTCTTCCACTGCGGCGTCGCCACTATTGGCCAGGCGCTGGTCCAGTTGAGTGAGGTAAGGAATCACTTCGTTGCTGTTGTAAGTCTCCCAGAACTCTAGGTTAGCGCTTCCCTGAAGAAGCTTGCGCACGCGTTCGGGCTCACGAATACCAGGCATCTCCACCATGATGCGCCCTTGTTGGCCTTCGAGTTTCTGGATGTTGGGCTGCACCACACCAAACTTGTCGATACGATTGCGCACCACATTGAAGGAGTTGTCTATGGCNGATTGCACTTCTTCGCGAAGCACTTTCTCCACCTCTTTNTCCGTGCTTTGCGTGCTCACCTTGCCTTTTAGCTGTTGAGTGGCAAAGATTTCGGCCAGCCTATGCCCTGGCGCGTTCTTGTGATAGGCGTTGATGAAGAGCGAAATAAAGTCGCTCTGCGAGGTCTCCTCCTCCTTTTTGGCTTCCTCCATCGACTTCACGAAGGCNGCGTCGGTCTTGTGGTCGGCGAGCGCCTCCACCACATCGGGCACGGAGATTTCGAGGATAACGTTCATACCGCCCTTGAGGTCGAGGCCGAGGCCTATTTGTGTCTCAAGGCATTTCTGGTAGGAATAGACGCCCAGATACTTCACAGAGTCTTTGTAGTTCTGCTGCGCGATGGGGTCTTTGAGCTTTGCTGCCTGCGAATCGTAGTAGCTTGTGGCCACCGAGAAGCTCAGGTAGAAGATGCTTGCGAGCGTCAGAAGGACGGCTACGCAAATTACTAAACCTTTGTTCTGCATTGTTTTTTGANTGTATTTATTTTGTTCTTATTTTCGATGCGTAAGGGCGTGCAAAGATACGTATTTTTCACCACTTAGCGAAATCTAAGGGAAATAAAAGCATTATTTTTGTGTTTTTGCGTCGATTTTCAGTGTGCAAACCATCGGATAGTGGTCGCTAGCCGTGGCGGAACGGTCGGTCTTGCAGCTCACGGGCGTGATGTTGGCAGAGCAAAACACGTGGTCGATGCGCACGCGGATGGCGTTGCTGTGGAATGTCCACCCTGGTCCCAGCGCGGTTTCGCGGTAGCAGTCGGTGAGCCGTTCGGCCATTTGATGATGAGCCCACGAGATGGGCGTGTCGTTGAAGTCGCCGCAAAGGATGATGCGCTCGCCGTCCAGACTGTCTATTTTGGCGGTGATGATGTCCACCTGCCTTGCGCGCAACATGTTGCGATAGCCCAGCTTGGACAGCAGTTGTCGGGATTTGGCCTGCACGGTGTCTGTTTCTTCGCGCCCATACACCATGTTGCGAAATTGTTTGCGCTCGTCGATGGTGAGGCCGGCCGTTTCCAGATGACAATTAAACACGTGAACGTCGCGCCCGTTCACACTGATGGTGTAGAGCGCCGACAGGTTGGCGCCCAGCGAAGTGTAGCGGATCACTTGTTTTTGTTTCACGGGAAACCTGCTGAGCAGCGCCATTGCGTTGCCTTCGGGGTTCATGTGGTGCTCGATGTAGGGATACTCCTCGCGCAGCCTATCCGTCCATTTGGCCTTCATCGGCGCCTCTTGCACGCAAACAATGTCGGCGCCGCAGTCTTCGATATACCGGTAGGCGTCTTGCGTGCCGCGCCCTATTTCCATATCGTCGTTGGCCGATAGCGCCGCGATGTTGTAGGAAACAATCTTTAGATCGGGCTCCTCTTCCGAGCCTTTCACATTGAGCGGGCAATAGGTGCGCACGGGCCCGTAGCACAGCAAAAAGCCCACAAAGGGAATGAGCACCCGCTTCAAGCTGAACAACGCCCAGAAGGCCAGAAATCCCAGATTGATGACGATNAAAAACGGGAACGTCAGTCCCATGCACGACAACGACGGATGGGCCACGGGGTCGATGTGGTCGCTGAAACCCGTGATCAGCATCAGCGCCACAGCCACCACGTTGATAAAGCCTATCACGTTGGCNGTAAACCGTTTGAGTCCTTTGAAAAACGACATCTTCAGCTACTCGTTCCTCCTTCTNGCCCCGCCGTCAGCTCCGGCCGGCGTCAAAGAGCTTCTTCTTCTCTTCCTCGGTCAAACTGTCGTAGCCCGAGCGCCTTATCTTGTCGAGAATGGCGTCTATCTCCTCCTGATTGGCCTGCTTCTGCTCGTTANACTGCCAATCTTTCTCGCGCTCGCTGAAGTGCTGCTCGTCGGCCTTCGCCCGTTTCTTGGCCCGCTGCTCCCAGTTGCGGCGCATGCGCTCAAAGTATTGCTGACCGCCCGAGCCCCCCTGAGCGCCCCCCTGCGGGTGGTTGCGCCAATACAAAATGAGGAGAAAACCAAACAGCATGCCCCCCAGATGGGCAAAATGGGCCACGCCGTCGCCCTGCGTACCCATGGCCGACAGCANCTCTATCGCCACATATCCGCACACAAACCACTTGGCCTTGATGGGCACNGGCAGCGGAAATATAAAGATGCGCTCCTCGGGAAACAGCATGCCAAACGCCAGCAGTATGCCATAAATCGCCCCCGAAGCGCCCACCGTGGTGAGCTGATTCAGAAAGGAAGCCACCGTCACCCGAGTGCCGCCCCCCAGATTCACGTAGTCATANTTGCCGAGGCCGTCGATGATATAATACGACACATACTGCGCCAACTCCTGGATGATGCCCGCGCCGATGCCGCACACAATATAATAAAACAAGAACTTCTTTGACCCCCACACGCGCTCCACCACGCAGCCAAACATCCACAGCGCAAACATGTTGAAGAACAAATGAGCCAGCCCGCCGTGCATAAACATATACGTGACAAACTGATAGAGACGGAAGTTCTCCGCCATGAAAAAGTGAAGACCCAACAATTCCGTCAGATCAATGCCAACGCGCTGGAACACATACGTGGCCAAAAACATCAGCACATTGATGATGAGCAGATGCCGCGTAACGGAGGGAAGATTGCGCATAGTCGTTGCGTAAATGAACAGTCAGTGAACAAGGCGCCCGAAACTGCCGACGAACGCCGCTTTTCGCCCGCAAAAGTACGAAAAATATCCGTCATAATGCGCTCAAAGACCCTTTTCCTTATTATTTTTAGTTAAAAGCGACATTTTTTTCCGTTTTTAGTTTGATTTATGAAAACAAAGGCGTACATTTGCGAAGACTTTTGAAGAAACAATCGTTTTTCTATACCAATATTAATTAAAAATCTAAGTTTATGAACAAGACAGAACTGATCGAGAAGATCGCAACCGCTGCCGGACTCACCAAGGCCGACGCAAAGAAAGCATTGGACGCCACCACCGACGCCATCAAAGGTGCCCTCAAGAAGGGTGACAAAGTGCAGCTCATCGGCTTCGGCACGTTCAGCGTAGCAGAGCGTCCCGCCCGCGAAGGCATCAACCCCGCCACAAAGGCCAAGATCAAGATCCCCGCAAAGAAGGTCGCTAAGTTCAANGCAGGCGCAGAGCTGGCTGCAGCCCTCTAAACCATAACCAACATCCCAACAGCATAAAAGCCCNCGGCATCAGCCGCGGGCTTTTTGTTTTTGCCCGCCAAAAGCGCCGTAGCGCCCCGNCGCAGATANCGGCTTTTCTCACCGCGAACACTCGCGAAGCCCGCCGCGAACACTCGCGAAACCCGCCGCGAGCGCCGGCCATTCCCGCCACCACCATCGATGATGCCTGCAAAGGGCCTTCGCGGAGCCCGCCGCAGACGGCCGTCACTCGCGCGAAGTCCGTTGGGCACAGCATCCGCTTCCAATGATTTCGGAGGCGCTATCCGCCGCTTTCGCACTTGCTTGTTCGCGCCCCCAGCAGCNCCATCCACTGTTTTTCGGAACGCCATCCGCCGCTTTTGCGTTCGCCCGCCAATAGTTTTGCNTGGGCTATCCATTGGTCTNGNGTTCGAAAACCATTGGATAGCGACAATTAAGTTATTAACTTAATTGTATTACCTTAATAACTTAATTCAATTACTTTATTAACTTAATTNTCCAAGGGCAGTGGATAGCGTTTCGAAGGGCGGTGGATAGCNCACGCGAAACCATTGGCTTATGAACGCAAGACCAATGGATAGCCCACGCNAAACCATTGNNGGGCAAACGCAAGGATATTGCTCTTGAGGGAGGAGAGTGGGGGATGGCGAGTGGAGCCGCCGCGCCGCGCTTCGCTTTCAGTAACGAAAACGCCGCCTCGGGAGCGGTGGCTCTCGGGGCGGCCAATGGGGGAAGGGGTGTGTCTGTGCGGCGCGACGGACTATTCTTTCCCGTCGAAAGCGGCCTGCTCGGCGGCGTCGATGATGTCTTCGCGTGAGGGCGTCTTGAGCGAGATGTCCACATCGTCGAGCGAGAAGTCGGCATCGGCGCCCTTTTTGTTTCCGGCCGAGGGGCGCAAAGAGGCGTCGGCGGCTTTCCGCTCGGCGGCATCCGAGGAAGCTCCGGCGGCGGCATTTTTGGCCGTTTGGGCTCCATTTTGGCCGATTTCATCGGTNTTTTTGGCGCGACGCCGCGATGGGCGAGATGCTTTTCCGCTGGCAGCGGTGGAGTCGCCCGACGGGGATTCGGCCGCGGCGGGGCGGTCGTCCACGCGGGGCACGGCGCTCACGGGGCGTTCTTCCATCTTGGTGCGGGCCGACTTGGCGTCGAACACCGACTCGATGAATTGGGGCTTTTTGCGGAGGCATTCCAGTGTGAGCTTGGCGGCTTTCTGGTCGGCTTCTTTCTTGGAATAGCCGGTGCCCGACTCGCCGCGCACGCCTTCGAGCATCACGCAGCACTCAAATCGGGGCGAGCCCTTATCGTCCTTCTCTTGCTGAAGCAGTTCGAAACGGATGTCCACGCGGTTTTTTTGGCCCCATTCAAGCAGCTTCGACTTGAAGTTAACCTCCTTGCGGGCCATCTTGTCGATGTTGATCATCTCTTTGAGAATCTTCTTTTCCATGAAGCGAATGCAGGCTTCATAGCCTCGGTCGAGATAGATGGCGCCAACGATGGCCTCGAAGGCGTTGCCGCCCATGTAGGAGTTGTGGGCGTTGCCGTGACTGTTGCTCTTGATGAGCCGGTGGAGCCCCATCTCGCGCGCCAGCCGCCCGAGCGTTTCGCGGCTAACGAGCTTGGAGCGCGTGTTGGTGAGAAATCCTTCGCGCTTGCCAGGGAAATGCACATAAACGATGTGGCCCACGGCGGCGTCGAGCACGGCATCGCCGAGAAACTCCAGCCGCTCGTTGTTCACAGGACGGCCCTTCTCGCGCTTGCCAACGCTCTTGTGCATCAGCGCTTGGCGGTAGTATTGGATGTTGCGCGGATAGAAACCGATGATGTCGCGCAGAGAAGAATAAAGCTCCTTATCCTTGCGGAAGGGGAGCCTTATCCGGTCGATGATGTCGCCGAACGTTGTCATTCGGCATATTTTTTAACGATGACGCAGGCGTTGTGCCCTCCGAAACCGAACGTGTTGCTCAGGGCGGCGCGCACTTCGCGCTTCTGCGCCTTGTTGAAAGTGAAGTTCAGATCGTAGTCTATCTCCTCGTCGCGGTCGCTCTCGTCGTGGTTGATGGTGGGCGGAACGATGTCGTNTTTCACCGACAACACCGACACCATGGCTTCCACGGCACCGGCGGCGCCAAGCAAGTGCCCCGTCATACTCTTGGTGGACGAGATGTTGAGCTTGTAGGCGGCCTCGCCGAACACATCCTTGATGGCCTTCACTTCGGAGATATCTCCCACGTGGGTGGATGTGCCGTGCACGTTGATGTAGTCGATGTCCTCGGGTTTCATCTCGGCATCGCGCAGGGCTTCGGTCATCACGAGCTTGGCGCCCAGTCCCTCGGGGTGGGATGCCGTGATGTGATGTGCGTCGGCGCTCATGCCGGCACCGGCGATTTCGGCGTAGATTTTTGCGCCGCGAGCCTTGGCGTGTTCCAGCTCTTCGAGCACCAAACAGCCGGCGCCCTCACCCATCACGAAGCCATCGCGACTGGCGCTAAACGGCCGACTGGCGTGCTCGGGGTCGTCGTTGCGGGTGGAGAGTGCGTGCATGGCGTTGAATCCGCCCACGCCGCAGGCACAAATGGCAGCCTCGGAGCCACCGCCCAGTATGATGTCGGCCTTGCCCAGACGTATCAGATTGAATGCGTCGGCAAGGGCGTGCGTCGATGAGGCACATGCCGACGACGTGATATAGTTGGGCCCGTGGAAACCATACATAATGGATATCTGTCCGGCGGCAATGTCGGCGATCATCTTGGGTATGAAGAACGGNTTGAACTTCGGGCCGTCGGCCTCGTGCACGCCATAGTATTTCACTTCGTCCTCGAACGTGCGGATGCCGCCGATGCCCACGCCATAGACCACGCCGATGCGATTCTTGTCGGCCGTTTCCAGGTCGATGCCGCAGTCTTTCACGGCCTGCATGGCTGCGATGACGGCCAGTTGCGTGTAGCGATCCATCTTGCGGGCCTCTTTCCGGTCAAGCCAATCGTTCACGTTGAGCCCCTTCACTTCGCACGCAAAGTGGGTCTTAAACAGCGTGGTGTCGAATTGCGTGATGGGCGCAGCCCCGCTTTTGCCGGCCAACAGGTTGCTCCAAGTCTCCTCGGGGGTGAGGCCCACGGGAGTCACGGCGCCCAGTCCGGTTACTACTACTCTTTTCAGTTCCATAGAAAATTCCTTTATTTGTTGAAGGTCCGCCGCTGCATTCCTTTGCGCAAAATGGCGCCGCGCGAATGCTCAACAAGGGGCAAACCCTCTAAAAAGTAAAAGCGAAGGCACCCACCGGCCATAGGTCGGCTGGCGTACCTTCGCTTTCTACTTTTCGAAAATCATTTATTTGGCGTTCTCCTCAATGTAGTTGATGGCGTCGCCAACGGTGGCAATAGTCTCTGCCTTATCGTCGGGAATGGAGACATTGAACTGCTTTTCGAACTCCATAATCAGCTCCACGGTGTCGAGGGAATCTGCGCCCAGGTCGTTAGTGAAGCTTGCTTCGGGTTTCACTTCGGCTTCGTCAACGCCCAATTTGTCCACGATAATAGCCTTTACCTTGCTTTCAATTTCAGACATAACAGTAATTGTTTAAAGTGTTAATACTAAGTTTCTGTTCATAAAAATCGGGTGCAAAGGTGCAAAGTTTTTATCAATTAAGCAAATAAATCGTGAAAAAAAGCACCTCCGTTTGCACATACACCCCCCATGTGTGCAAGTTTTCGAACCTTTGGTTTCAAGTTTCGGACTTTTAGCACACGAGTTTCCCGATTTTTATGTACATTTGTGCCCGTGAAAAGCCNCTGCAGAGCNCGTGANAGTGCGCCACGGAAGCCATCGCAGGTCGCTAGAGAAGCATTATGGCCGAGCCGCGGAGTTAATTGGTTTTTGCTGTGGAGAAGATCNATTCTTACCGCGAAGAGAGTTGACTTTCACGGCGAAGGGAGTTGGCNTTTANGGCGAAAAGAACAAGTTCTTNCTGCAAAGAAAGTCGTCTTTCAGTGCGGAAAAGACCGGCTCTTGCCGCGGAGAGAACAGAAAACCATAGCCGAGAAAAATCTTTACCANGAATGACCATTCAGCATTTCATTGACAAAGTGTGCGCCCNNGTGCTCTACGTGTTGAATCGCCGCGCCACCCGACTGATGATTCAGGCGCCGGCGAGCGCACAGATAGAGCCGCAAGACTATTTTGTGTTGCGCACCAACGAGGGTCGAAACCTGCACATNGAGGACGGNGTGTACCTGGGCCCGCATGCCACCATCTATTGCACGGAGGCCCACGTCTATATCCGCCGCAAGGNCGTGATAGGGCCCGGCCTGACCATCATCGACAGCGATCACAACTTNCNCCAAGTGGGAACGCACATCATCGACAGNCCCAACCGCGCCGAGGATGCCGNCGATGTGACGATAGAAGAGGGCGCGTGGATTGGCGCCAACGTCACCCTGCTGAAGGGCGTCACCGTGGGGCGCGGGTCGGTGGTGGCCGCGGGAGCCGTGATGGTGCGGTCGTGCCCGCCCTACAGCATTGTGGGCGGTGTGCCCGCTCGTGTGATAGGTCAGCGATTCACGGCAGACGAGGCGGCCGAGCACGAGCGACTGCTCCGCGAAGGAAAGTGACCNTACATATTATATATATGTGTGCGCGATACTATGTGCGCCGCCTGAGNATATTATATATATGTATGTGCAACGTTATGTGTGCTGGCTGAACATACGACCAATGCGACCGGTGGAAANCGTGCCCGCCGACACCATTATATANATGTNATGCCGGTCGATGCCGCNGGCACTGCGGACGGCTCGAAAGAGCGTTTCTTTTGCGTTTTAAGTTTATTTATTGCGTGTTTCTTTGCTACATTCAAAAGAAATCATTAGCTTTGCGCTGACTATTTATCCTTAGACATTCATAAACGTTATGACATTCACCCAACAGAGCAACGACATTTTCCGTCGAGCCATCAACGACTACCATTTGACCGACAATGTGGACGCGCCCGTGAACAATCCCTTTGAGGAAGGCTCCATCGACTACCGCCTTTACTTGAAGTGCTGGATAGATACGGTGCAGTGGCACCTTGAAGACATCATTCGCGATCCCGCTATCGACCCCGTGGAGGCCCTCAAACTGAAGCGCCGCATCGACCGCAGCAATCAGGATCGCACCGACTTGGTGGAGCAGATAGATAGCTATTTCAGAGAGCAATACAGCGGCGTGACGCCTCTCCCCGAGGCGCGCCTCAACACCGAGAGCCCCGCCTGGGCCATCGATCGCCTGAGCATTTTGGCCCTGAAAATCTATCACATGAAGGAGCAAACGCAGCGCGCCGATGCCTCGCCGGCCCACATCGCCACCTGCCAAGGCAAGCTCGATGTGCTGCTCGAACAGCAGAAAGACCTCAGCGCGGCCATCGATCAGTTGCTCGAAGACATTGCNGCGGGCCGCATCTACATGAAGGTGTATCGCCAAATGAAGATGTACAACGACCCCGCCACCAATCCCGTGTTGTACAAAAAGTAACAGTCGGCCAACCCTTCCCCATCATCCTCGCAGTGAAAAAGGAGCACATCCTCGTTATACGCTTCTCGGCCTTGGGCGACGTGGCCATGACCGTGCCCGTGGTGGCCTCGCTGGCGCGCGAATATCCCGACGTGCGCATCACGGTGCTCAGCCGCGAACTGGTGCGCCCGTTGTTTGATGGCCTGCCCGCCAATGTGGGCTTCATGTCGGCCGATCTCAAGGNCGAGCATCGCGGCGTGCGAGGCCTCAATGCGCTGTTCCGGCGGCTGGTGGCCAAGCGTTTCACGGCCGTGGCCGACCTTCACGACGTGTTGCGCTCCAAATATCTGCGCATGCGCTTCAATCTGGCCGACTATCGCGTGGAGCACATCGACAAACATAGGCAGGAGAAACGGCGNCTGACAAGCTCGAAGGACAAGGACCTGCGCCCCCTCACTTCGGCGATGGAGGCCTATGCCGACGTGTTTGCCCGACTGGGCTACCCCATCCACGACATCCGCTACGAGGGGCACTTCGACGAGCCACTCCCCATGCTCGACAATCCTCTGCGCTGCTCGCCGCTCATCGGCATAGCGCCCTTTGCTGCCCACGAGGGCAAAATCTATCCGCTGCCGCTCATGCAACAAGTGATTGATCTGCTGTGCGAGCGCCACAAGGATGCCGCCATCTTCCTTTTCGGCGGCGGACAACGCGAGACCGATGTGTTCCACGAGTGGGCCGCGCGCCATGCACAATGCGTCGTGGTGGCCGACCATCTGGGCGGATTTTCGCAAGAATTGTCGCTGATGAGCAGGCTCCACGCCATGATTTCCATGGACTCGGCCAACATGCATCTGGCGTCGCTCGCCGGCACGCCCGTGGTGAGCGTGTGGGGCGCCACCCACCCCTACGCCGGTTTCATGGGCTACGACCAGAGCCTCGACAATGCCGTGCAGGCCGATCTGCCCTGCCGGCCGTGCAGCATCTACGGCAGTAAGCCCTGTCGCCGCGGCGATTGGGCCTGTCTCAACACCATCACGCCACTCTCCATTGTGGAGAAAACGGAGCGCTTGCTCNCCAGTCGGCGATAAACTCCCCAATTATTCACCCCAAAAACAACAACGAACATGAAAAAGTATGTATGCGACGTTTGCGGATGGGAATACGATCCCGCCGTNGGCGATCCCGACAACGGCATCGAGCCCGGCACGGCTTTCGAAGACCTGCCCGCCGACTTTGTGTGCCCGCTCTGCGGNGTAGGCAAAGACGAATTCTCGCCCGCCGAGTAGGCCATTGCGCCATCGGCGGCCGGTCCGCACGCTGACATCCATGCCCCGCATGGGTTAATCTTGCTTAATAATGCGCCGCGTGTGAGGCCGGCCGCCGTTTTTTTTGTAACTTTGCACAAGATGAAAACAAACTACGAAATACGCTACGCCGCTCATCCCGACGACGCCAAGCACTACGACACAGCCCGCCTGCGTCGCGATTTTCTCGTGGAGCGCCTCTTCGCCCGCGACGAGGCCAACATGGTTTACTCCATGTACGACCGCATGATCGTGGGGGGCGTGATGCCCGTGAGCGACATTCTCACGCTCGAAGCCATCGACCCGCTGAAGGCCGAATACTTCACCGAGCGCCGCGAAATGGGCATCTACAACGTGGGCGGCATGGGCGAAATCATCGTCGGCGACGAGAAATANGCCATCGACTACAAGGAAGCGCTCTACGTGGGGCGCGGCCGGCGCGATGTGAAATTCCGCAGCACCGACCCCGCGCACCCCGCCCTTTTCTACTTCAACTCCACGCCGGCCCACGCCGAATATCCGTGCCGCGAAATCACCAAGGCCGCCGCTGTGCAGGCCCGCATGGGCTCGGCCGAAAACGCCAACGAGCGCACCATCAACAAGATGATTGTCAATCAAGTGCTCCCCACGTGCCAATTGCAGATGGGAATGACAGAATTGGCCACCGGCAGCGTGTGGAACACCATGCCCGCCCACGTGCACGCCCGTCGCATGGAGGCCTACTTCTATTTCGAACTGCCCGACGACCAAGCCGTTTGCCACTTCATGGGCGAACCGCAGGAAACGCGCCACATCTGGATGCGCAACCGCCAGGCCGTGCTCTCCCCCGAGTGGAGCATCCACGCGGCGGCAGCCACCCACAGCTACACCTTCATCTGGGGCATGGGCGGCGAGAATCTGGACTATGGCGATCAAGACTTCACCGACATCACCGACCTGAGATAGCGCTCCGCCCGGCGGTGCCCNTCGCCGCCACCATCCGCAAGCATTCATCAATTCATCCTTACATAAAAACAACTAAACACTATGGCAAATCCATTCTCACTCGAAGGAAAGAACGCCTGGATCACTGGCGCTTCCTACGGCATCGGCTTCAACATTGCTAAAGCATTCGTGGCTGCCGGAGTAAAAAACATCGTTTTCAACGACATCAATGAGGCTGCTTTGCAGCGCGGACTCGACAACTACAAAGAGGCCGGCATCACCAACGTGAAGGGCTACGTGTGCGACGTGACCGACGAAACGGCAGTGAAGGCCCTCGTGGACACCATCCACAACGAGGTGGGCCAAATAGACATCCTCGTCAACAACGCCGGCATCATCAAGCGCATCCCCATGCACGAGATGAAGCGCGCAGAGTTTCAGCAGGTCATCGACGTTGACCTCGTGGCCCCCTATATCGTGTCTTCGGCCGTGCTCCCCGAGATGATGGAGCGCCGCGAGGGCAAAATCATCAACATCTGCTCGATGATGAGCGAGCTCGGACGTGAGACCGTCTCGGCCTATGCTGCTGCCAAAGGCGGCCTGAAGATGCTCACGCGCAACATCTGCTCGGAGTATGGCGAATACAACATCCAATGCAACGGCATCGGCCCGGGCTACATTGCCACGCCTCAGACGGCACCCCTGCGCGAGCGCCAGGCCGACGGTTCGCGCCATCCCTTCGACTCTTTCATCTGCGCCAAGACGCCCGCAGGGCGCTGGCTCGACCCCTCTGAGCTCGGCGGCCCCGCCGTGTTTCTGGCTTCCCACGCCTCCGACGCCGTCAACGGCCACATCCTCTACGTGGACGGCGGCATCCTGGCCTACATCGGAAAGCAGCCCAAGTAATCGCATCACGCCATCCGGCAAAAGCTCCGTCGCCATCCGTGCAGAGCTTTGTCGCCAGAACACCACAGCCGCCACGGCGCGCCGCAAGGTCTGCCGTGGCGGTTTTCTTTTTTCAGAAGGCCACATCGCGAAGCCAAAAGTGCGTGGTTTCGCGCTTTTTTTGTACATTTGCACCATGACACAGCAACAGATCGACGAGATGTATATGCGGCGCTGCCTGCAACTGGCTGCCTGCGGCCTGCGCGGCGCCCCGCCCAATCCCATGGTGGGAGCCGTCATCGTGAGCGGTGCCAACGCCGCCGCGGGCACCCCCGGGCGCATCATCGGCGAGGGCTACCACGTGCATTGCGGCGAGGGCCACGCCGAGGTGAACGCCTTTGCCTCGGTGAAACCGCAAGACCAGTCGCTGCTCCACGCCTCCACCATCTACGTGTCGCTGGAGCCCTGCGCCCACTATGGCCGCACGCCGCCCTGCTGCGACCTCATCGTGAGCAAGGGCGTGCGCCGCTGCGTGGCGGGCTGCATCGACCCCTTTGCAAAGGTGAGCGGNCGCGGCATCAGTCGCATCCGCGAAGCCGGCATCGAGGTGACGGTGGGCGTGCTCGAAGACGAGTGCCGCCGGCTCAATCGCCGCTTCTTCACCGTGCAGCAGTGTGGGCGCCCCTATATCCTGCTGAAATGGGCCCAAACGGCCGATCTGCGCCTCGACGACCACCAGCGCCCGCTGGCCATCAGCACACCCTACACCCAGATGCTCGTCCACCGGCTGCGCGCCCACTGCGACGCCATCCTCGTGGGGCGCGTCACCAACGAGCGGGAGCACCCCCGTCTCGACGTGCGCCACTGGGCCGGACCCTCGCCACGCCGAATGGTGCTGGGCGGCGGCGTGGGCATCGATGACGTGCTCAACGAGTGCCGCCGCTCCTCGCTCCAGACGCTCTTGGTGGAGGGCGGCGCCCGCACGCTCGGCTCCTTCCTCGACGCTGGCTTGTGGGACGAACTGCGCATCGAAACGGCCCCCCTCATCGTTGGAGACGGCACACCCGCCCCCACCATCCCCTCCGCGGCGCGCCTCGTGGGCACAGAGACCATCGACGGCAACACCATCCGCCATTATCTGCGCGAAAATCTGTAACCGAAAAACAGAACAATTCGCGACCATTCCGCCGGTTTGCTTTGTACAACTTTTTCCTCCATCTAGATGTTAAAATGGAAATCCGAAATACTTTTTCCGTCATTTCGGCACCCCATTTTTGCAAAAATCTCGCCCNCGAAATCCTCATCCCCCAGTCTTCCACTCGCTATCCATTGGTTTTGTACGCGCTATCCCTTAGTTTCGGACTCTCTATCCCTTAGTTTCGGACTCGTTATCCATTGACGGCGCGATGCGAAACCAATGGATNGCGCGTGCAAAACCATTGGATTGGAAACGGAAAGCTAACGCCCTGAAAATCAGCGCNCATTGATTTTGCTGTAAAAGACTATTGCTCAAGTATTTGCAGAAAGTGGACAAAAATGGACCATTTTCGCACCGAAAGACAAGTTGGTGACCAACGAGGCCCTTTTTGAGCCACTTTCCGAGGTTACAAAAAGAACAAATTCGCACTTCGGGGACATTGTTTTTAGCCGCGGAGGGCACAGATTGCGCAGATGCTCCGCGCCGAAAATCGTGATGGAGGGCGACATCATGACGTAGTGTAATGAATGAACGTGGTGTCACTTTTTCACGACTTCTTCGAGGTTGGCCGCCGATGATACGAAGAACCCACGGCAACACAACAAGCGTTGCTGTGGGTTGTGTGGCCCGTTTTTGCGGGATGTTTGGGGCGTTGCCCGCCGACGGGGGGCGTTGGGGCGCGTGTTTATGNCTTCCCGATGAGCTGCAGGGCGCGCTGCACGGTGTGGTTGGTTTCGTTCATCACCTGGAAGTATTCGCTCATGCCCCAGAGGTCGCGGGCCACGAGGGCCTTGAGTTGCAACCGGAGGTAGGGCAGGGTGCGGTTGAGCTCGTCGGGGTTGGCGGGCTTGAGATCCTGCTTGGTGGCTTCGTTGAGCACGGTGTCGATGAGGCTTTGCGGTGTTTCGTAGCGGGCGTTGAAGTCGGCGAACGTGGGGTAGGCCGCGGTGAGCGCTTTGCGCTGTTGGTCGATGTATTTCAGATTGGCGTTGATGATGATGCTCTTGGCTGCGAGTTGGCGATGGAAGCGTGTGTATTGCAGGGTGTCGAGGGGCACAAACTCGTCGGGCATGATGCCTCCTCCGCCATACACGGTGCGGTGGCGGCGCAGGGTGTAGCACTTGAGGGAGTCGCTGAAGTGTATGCTGTCGGGGTTGGTGAGCTCGCCATGCTTGAGTCGGTTTTCAAAGTCCATCTCATATTCTTTCAGCTCTCCGGGTTTGTAAGGTTTCTGGATGCAGCGCCCTGCGGGGGTGTAATAGTGGGCCACGGTGAGGCGTATCATGGAGCCGTCGGGGAGGTCGATGGGCCGTTGCACAAGGCCTTTGCCAAAGGTGCGCCGCCCCACGATGGTGCCGCGGTCGTGGTCTTGGATGGCGCCGGAGAGGATTTCGGCTGCCGAGGCCGTGAGTTCGTTGACGAGCGCCACCACGGGGACGTTGGCGAGATGGCCTTTCCTGTCGGCGCGATATTCTGTGCGGGGCACGCGGCGCCCTTCGGTATAGACCACGAGGTCGTTGGCGGAGAGAAACTCGTTGGCCACCTGCACGGCCGCCTGCAGGTAGCCGCCGCCGTTGTCTTGCAGGTCGATGATGAGCTGCTCCATGCCTTGCGCTTGCAGTTGTGCGATGCCTTGCATGAATTCTTGGTGGGTGGTGGCGCCGAAGCTGCCGATGCGGATGTAGCCCACTGCGGGGCGTATCATGTAAACGGCGTCGATGCTCTTCACGGGAATCTTGTCGCGCTTGACGGTGAAGTGCAGCCTTTCGGTCACTCCGCGGCGCACCACGCCCAGCCGGACGGTGGTGCCGCGCGGGCCGCGCAGCCGGTGCATGATGTCTTCTTTNGACATTTTGACGCCGGCGATGGCGGTGTCGTTGACGGTNACTATGCGGTCGCCGGCGAGGATGCCCACTTTTTCNGAGGGCCCGTTGGTGGTGGGCTGGATGACGAGCAGCGTGTCGTCCACGATGTTGAACTGCACGCCGATGCCGTCGAAGTTGCCCTGCAGGGGCTCGTTCATGGCTTTCACTTCCTTTGCTGTGGCGTAGGTGGAGTGAGGATCAAGCTTTTCGAGCATGCCGCGTATGGCATCTTCCACGAGCCGTTCTTCGTTGACGGTGTCCACATAGAGGTTGGTGACGGCCATTTCTGCCACTTGGAGCTTGCCCATGGGGCTGTCGCCGCCCAGACGGATGCGGAGTTGCGCGGCGGCGTCTGTGGCCAAGAGCGCCATCAGCAGTGCCGCCACGATGGCTATGCGGTGGCGGCGGGCCGTGGCGTTGCGGGATGAGTTCATGCGTGTTGTTGTTTGATGAAACGTTTGTGCGTCAGACTTCTTCCTCTTCGGGGCGGTCTTCTTCGATGACGAGATTGTCGATGATGAAGTTTTGCCGCTCCATGGTGTTCTTTCCCATGTAGTATTCGAGGAGTTTCTGCACCTGGTCGGTTTTGTGAAGCGTTACCTGTTCGAGACGAATGTCGGGCCCGATGAATCCGGCAAACTCCTCGGGCGAAATCTCGCCCANGCCTTTGAATCGTGTGATCTCGGGGTCGGGGCCCAGCTCGCTGATGGCCTTCAGNCGCTCNTCCTCGCTGTAGCAATAGCGTGTCACGAAGTCGCCCTTCTTTTTCCCGGCCTCGGCGGCCTTCACGTCTTCGTTGGCGAGCACCTTTTTGCTCTTGATCTTCGTGCGGCGNTTGCGCACGCGGAAGAGCGGTGTCTGGAGCACATAGACGTGCCCCTTCTTGATGAGGTCGGGGAAGAACTGCAGGAAGAAGGTGATGATGAGCAGGCGGATGTGCATGCCGTCCACATCGGCATCGGTGGCCACTATCACTTTGTTGTAGCGCAACGAGTCGAGGCCGTCTTCGATGTCGAGGGCGGCCTGGAGGAGATTGAACTCTTCGTTCTCGTAAACCACCTTCTTGGTGAGTCCGAAAGTGTTGAGCGGCTTTCCGCGGAGCGAGAACACGGCTTGCGTATTCACGTCGCGGCTCTTGGTGATGCTGCCGCTGGCCGAGTCGCCCTCCGTGATGAAGATGGCCGTGTCTTCCTTGCGGTCGTTTTTGGCGTCGGAGAAATGGATGCGGCAGTCGCGCAGTTTGCGATTGTGCAGGTTGGCCTTTTTGGCTCGTTCGCGGGCGAGNTTGGTGACGCCGGCCATGGCTTTGCGCTCGCGCTCCGAGGCGGTGATCTTTTCGAGCATGGCCTCGGCGATGTCGGCGTTCTTGTGCAAGAAGTTGTCCACCTCTTGCTTGATGAAGTCGCCGACATACTTGTTGACCGACACGCCCCCCGGACTCATGGTCTGCGAGCCGAGCTTGATCTTGGTCTGGCTCTCAAACATCGGCTCCTCCACGTTCACCGCGATGGCCGCAACTATCCCGTTTCGGATGTCGCCGTACTCAAAATTCTTATTGAAAAACTCCTTTATGGTGCGCGCTATGTGCTCTTTGAAGGCGCTCTGATGGGTGCCGCCCTGTGTGGTGTGCTGGCCGTTGACAAACGAATGATACTCTTCTCCGTATTGATTGGCATGGGTGAAGGCNATCTCGATGTCCTCGCCTTTCATGTGAATAATGGGGTAGAGCGGGTCGGTGGTCATGGCATCGGNGAGCAAATCCTTGAGCCCGTTGCGGCTGAGGATGCGGCGGCCGTTGTACATGATGGTGAGCCCCGTGTTCAGATAGGTGTAGTTGCGGAGCATGGTTTCCACAAAATCGTTGTGGAAAGTGTAGCCTTTGAACAGCGTTTCGTCGGGCTCGAAGAAGATGTAGGTGCCGCTCTCGTCTTGCGTTTTCTCGGTGGCGTCGCTGACGAGTTCGCCGCGCTCGAAACGCGCCGTCCTCACCTGCCCATCGCGATAGGAGCGCACTTCGAACTTGCTGCTGAGGGCGTTGACGGCCTTCACGCCCACGCCGTTGAGGCCTACACTCTTCTTGAAGGCTTTCGAATCATACTTGCCGCCCGTGTTGAGCACCGAAACGGCTTCGATCAACTTGCCCTGGGGGATGCCACGGCCGTAGTCGCGCACACTCACGCGCAGGTTGTCTTCGATGTCTATTTCAATGCGCTTGCCGGCGTTCATCTTGAATTCGTCGATCGAATTGTCAATGACTTCCTTGAGCAAAACGTAGATTCCGTCTTCGGGCATTGAGCCGTCGCCGAGGCGCCCGATGTACATTCCGGGGCGCGTGCGCACGTGCTCCATGTCGGAAAGGTGGCGGATGTTGTCGTCGGTGTAGGCCACCAACTGTTCTTTCTTTATGATGTCTTCTTCCATAAGCTGTGATTCTCGTTGGAATGGTGTGGCGCCGCGCCCGATGATGGCCGCTACGCGCGGATTGGCGGGGCGCTGTGCTTCGCCTTAACGGCCAATGGCCTTCTTGTAGCAGCGCAGTCGGCGATTGATGCGCGCCTCAAAGTAGTTCCAGTTGTCGAGCACGCCCTCGTTGGTCTCCATCTGCGGCATGGCCTCGGCATATTTGAAACCGTAGTTGATGTATTGCTGCACCAGGTCGGCATAGATGAGCGCATTGCCACCCTTNTGGCGGTATTCGGGCAGCACGCCGATGAGGAGCATGTCCACCGTGTCTGCGTGATGCCACTTGATGGCGTCGAGCATGTGGAGCCATCCGAAGGGGAGCAGGCTGCCGTTGCGCAGCTTCCGCTGAGCCTTAGACAGCGAGGGAAANGTGATGCCGAAGCCCACCATCTTGTCGTCGGCATTGCCGTCCACCACGATGCTCACCAGATTGAGATCGGCTATGCGGATGTATTGGTCCACCAGTTGGTCCACCTTGCGATCGCCCAGCGGCGCAAATCCGTAGAGATCGTGGTAGCAGATGTTGAGCATCTCAAACACTTGGCGGCCGAATCCCTCGTGCATCAACTCGTGGCGCGTGAGTTTTTTCACACGCAGATTGTAGCGCTTGGCGGCCAGGGCGGCAATCTTGGCAAACTTCTCCGGCACCCGCTCGGGCACCGTCACGAGACATTGCACATAGTCGTTGTCCTTCTCGAAACCGCCCATCCGCGCCATGTGCTCGGGATAGTAAGGGAAATTGTGATTGGCATAGGCGGTGGCGTATTCGTTAAACCCGTCTATGAGCATGCCTTCGCGGTCGGTGTCGGCAAATCCCATGGGGCCGATGACGGTGTCCATGCCGCGCTCGCGACCCCATTGCTCCACCTGGGCAATCAGCGCGCGGGAAACTTCGTCGTCGTCGATGAAGTCGAACCATCCGAAGCGCACGGCTTTCGTGTGCCACCGCTCGTTGGCTTTGCGATTGATGATGGCGGCCACGCGTCCCACGGCCACGCCATCGCGATAGGCTATGAAGTAGTCGGCCTCGCAATCGTCAAATGACGCGTTCTTGTCTTTGCGCAGCGTAAACTCTTCGTCGCTGTACATATAGGGCACGTCGTGCGGGTCGTTGCGATAGAGATCGTAGCGGAATCGGATGAATTGCTTCAGGCCGCGGCGGTCGGTGATCTTCTTTATCTCAATCATGTTTTGCGGGATGTTAAGGGTTGGGTGCTTGAATGTGAGCCGTTTTTCTGGTGACGTTCTTGTCGTGCGGCAGTGCTCATCGATCGCTTTCCTGCGACAACACCTTTTTGTAACANCGTCTGCGCTTGTGCAAGATCGGGTCTAAAGCAGCCCATTGGCTCTGCACGTTGGCATTGGTTTCCATCTCCACCTGGCTCTCGCCCCACTCTATGCCGGCCGCATGGTAGCGCGGAATGAGGTCGGCAAACATGAGCGCGTTGGCGCCCTTCGACCGATATTCGGGCTTAATCGCGATGAGCAGCAAGTCCACAATCTTGGTCTTGCCCATCTTNAGCGCCCTCAACACATGCCACCAGCCNGTGGGGAGCAGTCGCCCGCGCTTGCACTTTTGCAGGGCGCGCGCCAGCGACGGAATGGTGATGCCGATGCCCACCAATTCGTCGTCCTTGTTGCTGTCCACGATGCCCGTTACAAAGTCATACCTCACCAGCGGCATCCACATGTCAAGATACTGCTTGATCTGTCGCGGCGTCATTTCCGAATAACCGTAAAGGTCCTTGAAATTCTCGTTAATAAGCTGGAACATCTTCAGGCCGTACCCTCCTTTGTAAACGTCGCGGCGGTTGAATTTCTTCACGTGGAGATTGTATCGCGTTTCCACGAGCCGTGCCACTTTAGCGTAGCGCTCGGGCACTTCGGCCGGCACGATGAGCTTGAACTCCACGTAGTCGTTGTCTTTGACGAAGCCCGCCTGCTGCTCCATGTGCTCGGGATAGTAGGGGAAGTTGTAGATGGTTGCCATCGTGCCCAACTGATCGAAGCCCTCGATGAGCATGCCCTCGGGGTCCATGTCGGTGAAGCCCAACGGTCCCACCATCTCTGTCATGCCGTGGCTGCGACCGAAATCCTCGACGGCCTTGAGCAGCGCCGCCGAAACTTCGCGGTCGTCCACGAAGTCTATCCATCCGAAACGAACGCTCTTCTGCTTCCATTTCTCGTTGGCACGGTGATTGATAATGGCAGCCACGCGCCCCACGAGCCGCCCGCTTCGATACGCTAAGTAGTATTCTGCCTCGCAAAATTCAAAGGCGGCGTTCTTCTTTTTGTTCAGCGTGTTCCAGTCATCCAGGAACAATGGCGGCGCGTCGTAGGCGTTGCCGGCATAGAGATCGTAGTGAAAATCGATGAAAGTGCGGAGGTCTTTCTTCGTTTCCACCTTCTTTATTTCCACGGAAGCCATTGCATTCTCGTTTTANAAATCATGCTTGCAAAGTTAAGAAAAAAGGACGAAACGATGAAATATTCCGAGTCTTTTCTGCCGTTTTCACGAATTTCTACCGAAATGTTTGGCATATTGCGGAATAATCTCTAATTTTGCGTCGCAAAGAGGGTAGGGCCCGCCCCTTTCGAAAGCAGTGGACCAAGAGAAACAGAAGACCAAAAATAGAACTATGAGTCAGAAAAGAAAAGCTCAGCGTGCGCGGCACGCTGCCGAGGAAGAAGCCAAAGGAAAGAACGTAGTGAAGTGGATTTTCGCGGTGCTCATCGTGCTGGCCGCCATCTTCCTGGCCTATTCGTGCTACGTGGTGTCCTGACCGGAGACCCCTCAACCACCATCCGGCAACCATGAGCGGGCAAGAGATTGAACGCAAATTCTTGGTGCGCGGCGACGGCTACCGCAAGGCGGCGCTCTCTTCCACGCGCATCCGTCAAGGCTATATCATGAGTCAGGGCGGTCGCAATGTGCGGGTGCGCATCCGCGGCGACAAGGGCTATCTCACCATCAAAGGGCCCTCGCAAAACGGCGGACTGTCGCGCTACGAGTTTGAAACCGCCATCACCCTCGACGAAGCGGAGCACCTGATGGCGCTCTGCGAGCCGGGCATCATCGACAAGCGCCGCTATCTGGTGCCCTCACCCGACGGCCGGCACACCTTCGAGGTGGACGAATTCTATGGCGGNAACGCCGGATTGGTGATGGCCGAAGTGGAGCTTGGAAACGAGCAGGAACCGTTCAAAAAGCCCGATTTCATCGGAAAAGAAGTCACGGGCGACGGCCGCTTCTACAATTCCCACATGCGCAAGATGCCNTACGTGATGTGGCGCGGCACCATTCCCCCCGAATATCGCCATCCCGAATTGGAGACCGACGAGGCGAGGATGAATGGCGAAATGNCGAAAAATGCCGATGAAACCGTTGAAAATTCACCGTCGGACGACGGCAAAGCATAGGTAGGGCGACACGCTCGACAGAGAGAAAGCAAAGAGAGAACATGGAAATTTCCAACAGAGGTAGCTTCGGAAGCAAGCTGGGCGTGATACTCGCCGCGGCCGGCGGTGCCGTGGGCTTGGGTAACATCTGGCGCTTCCCCTATATCACGGGGCAGAACGGCGGCGCGGCATTCATTATTATATATATCGGCTGCGTGCTGATAATGGGCATCCCGGTAATGCTTTGCGAGATGATGATCGGCCGCCACGCGCAGGCCAACACGGCGCGCGCCTACTCTATGCTGGGCAACGGCACGGCGTGGAAGCTGGTGGGNTGGTTGGCCGTGCTCACCTCGGCGCTCATCCTGGGCTACTATAGCGTGGTGAGCGGCTGGACGATGCAATACATCTTCACGTCGCTCTGCGGCCACATCCACGGCACACCCGAATCGTTTGCTGCCGACTTCGCCGCCTTTTCCACCCACCCCGTGAAGCCCATTGTGTGGGCCATCATCCTCATCGGTATCACCCATTTCGTGATTGTTCACGGAGTGCAAGACGGCATAGAGCGGGCTTCCAAGTTGATGATGCCCGTGTTGTTCATCCTTTTGCTCATACTGGTGGCGTGCTCGCTCACGCTTCCGCATGCCTGGCGCGGCGTGGAATTCTTGCTGCGTCCCGACTTCTCGAAGGTCACGGGCAAGACTTTTCTCGAGGCGCTCGGCCAGTCGTTTTTCTCGTTGAGCATAGCCATGGGATGCCTATGCACCTATGCCAGCTACTTCCGCCGCGAAACGCGCCTCGTGTCGTCGGCNGTTCAGATAGCCGTCATCGACACCGCCGTGGCCATCCTTGCCGGCCTGGTCATCTTTCCCGCGGCGCTTTCGGTGGGCATAGAGCCCGACAGCGGGCCCTCGCTCATCTTCATCACACTGCCCAATGTCTTTGAACGTGCGTTCGGCGGGCTGCCGTTGGTGGAATACATTGTGAGCCTCATGTTCTACGTGCTCCTTGCCATAGCAGCGCTCACCTCCAACATCTCGATTCACGAAGTGAGCACTTCGTTCCTCAGCGAGGAGCTCCATCTTCGCCGTCGTAGCGCGGCACGCATCGTCACACTCTACGCNATCGTTTCGGGCGCCATTTGTTCGCTCTCGCTCGGGCAGTGGGAGTGGTGCACAGTGTTTGGCATGTCGCTGTTTGATTTCCTCGACTGGTTCACGGCCAACTGTTGCTTGCCCGTGGGCGCATTCTTCACTTGTTTGTTCATCGGCTGGTATGTAGATCATCGGATAGTGCGCGATGAGCTCACCAATCGCGGCACCCTCAGCGACCGCATCGTGCATCCGTTCGTGCTGGTGGTGAAATATATCTGTCCGTTGTTCATTGTCTGCGTGTTTTTGCATCAGCTGGGCTGGCTCTAATCATTATGAAAGAAGACAGAGGCGCTTTCGCATCCAAGATAGGCGTGGTGCTGGCCACCGCGGGCTCGGCCGTGGGACTGGGCAACATTTGGCGCTTCCCCTACGAAACGGGGATGAACGGCGGTGCGGCCTTCATCGTCATCTATCTGCTCTGCCTCCTGCTGCTGGGACTGCCGGCCATGCTGTGCGAGTTTATCGTGGGCCGTCGCGCGCGGCGCAATGCCACGCGGGCTTATGGCGGATGGCCGTGGAAAGCCGTGGGCTATGTTGGCGTGGTGACGGGCTTTCTCATCATGGGATTCTACAGCGTGGTGGCGGGCTGGACTTTGCAATACATTGTCGCTTCGGCCGCCGGTCAGTTGGATGGCGATTCCGGATACATACATCAATATTTCGCCGATTTCATCGCGCATCCGTGGAAATCGGCGGCATGGACCGTCATCTTCGTGCTGCTCACTCACATCATCATTGTGCGCGGCGTGCAGCGTGGCATAGAAAAGGCTTCCAAGGTGATGATGCCCGTGCTCTTCGTNCTGCTTCTCGTGCTCGTGGTCTGCTCACTCTCGCTGCCCGGCAGCCTCAAGGGCGTGGAGTTTCTCTTGCGCCCCGACTTCTCGAAAGTAACGCCCGCCACCTTCTTCGACGCCCTCGGGCAAACCTTTTTCTCCCTCTCCACGGGCATGGCGTGCCTGGTTACCTATGCCAGCTACTTCAACCGCGACGTGCGTCTCATGCGGAGCGGCGTTCAAATTGCGGTGATCGACACCCTCGTGGCCATTCTCGCCGGCCTCGTCATCTTCCCTGCAGCGTTTGCCGTGGGCGTGCAGCCCGACGCAGGGCCCTCGCTCATCTTCATCACCCTCCCCAANGTGTTTCGCCAAGCCTTCTCGTCGATGCCTCTTTTGGGCTGGCTGATGAGTGTCATCTTCTACGTTCTGCTCATGCTTGCCGCCCTCACGAGCATCATTTCCATGCACGAAACGCCCACCGCCTTCGTGGCCGAAGAGTTGGGCATGGAGCGCCGCGGCGCCGCCCGACTGGTGACGCTGCTGGCCATGATCCTTGGTGCGCTCTGCGCGCTCTCCGTGGGGCCGATGCCCGGGCTGAGGCTTTTCGATATGCCGCTNTTCGATTTTCTCGACTACATCACGGCCAATGTGTTGCTCACCCTCGGCGGACTCTGCACCCTGCTCTACGTGGGGTGGGTGATGCCGNGCTCGGCCGTCGTTCGCCAGCTCACCAACCGCGGCACGCTCCGCGCGCGCTATCTGCCCGTGTTTCTCTTCGTGGTGCGCTGGGTGGCCCCGCTCGGCATGCTCTTCATCTTCCTGCATCAGTTTGGATGGATATGATGCCCGCCCCGTTTCTCCGCTATTTCTCCCGCCGCAGTATGCCGGTTGTATCGCGCCGGTGGGCCAATCCTCTTAACCACGCCCTCCGATGAAGCTCCGCGATTTCTTCTATCTCCAAAAGTCCGACCGCCGNGCACTGCTCTTTCTGCTCGGCATGGCCGTGGTCGCCCTCGTGGGATTTTTCGTTGTGGGCGACCGCAACACCGTCACGCCCCTCACGGCCGACGATTCGCTGGCCATTGCCCCGCTGCGCGACACCATCTATCGCTATTCCTCGCGCGCGCGATCCTATAATTATGACAACGCCGACAGCCGCCACAACCGTCGCTACACTTCGCCCACGGNCGGCGAGCGCTTCGCCTTCGACCCCAACACCGCCNACGAGCGCCAGCTGCAGCGCCTCGGGCTCCGTCCGTGGCAGGTGCGCAACCTCCTCAAGTATCGCGCCGCCGGAGGAACGTTCCGCCGCCCCGACGATTTCGCCCGTCTCTACGGCCTTTCCCGCGAACAATACGAGTCGTTGCGCCCCTACATCCGCATCAGCGGCAGCAGCGAAGCCNGCCCCGACCGCCCCGCCTACGAGTCGTCGTCGGTGGCCCCGCGCGACACCGTCATCTATCCCCGCAAACTCATCCCCGGAGAAACCGTCGCCCTCAACGCCGCCGACACCGCCGCCCTCAAGCACGTGCCAGGCATCGGTTCGGGCTACGCCGCCCGCGTTGTGCGCTATCGCCAACGCCTCGGCGGCTTCGTCAGCACCGACCAATTGCGCGACATCAACGGCTTCCCAGAAGACGCCATCAGCTATTTCGTGCTCGATGCCGTCGAAGTGCGCCGCATCAACATCAACAGTCTGACGCTCGCCCAGCTCAAGGCCCACCCCTACATCAACTTCTATCAAGCCAAAGCCATCACCGACTACCGCCGTCTGCACGGCCCCCTCCGCAGTCTCCAACAGCTCCGTCTGCTGCCCGAGTTCTCCGAGAGCGACATCCGCCGCCTCGAGCCCTACATCGCCTATTAGCCCCCTCCGGCAGCGGCCATCCACTGCTCCAGCGCCCATTTTTGCCCATTTCATCGGTTGCTTTTCTCTATTCCGGTGCCCGTTATCTCCCATTCCATCATCCATTTTTCTCCCATTTCATCGGTCAAATCTTCCCATTTCATCGATTTCCTCTGCCCGTTCTGTTGTGCCCTCGCCCCCTCAATCCTCCATTTTGAAACAAAAACCGTCGCTTTCATCCCCCATTTTGAGACAAAACGGTTTCCTCAAGTCCCACCCCTTGAAACCATAGCCCGCGTAAAGGCGCTACAAATCCTCAACCGAAAAACAGAACAATCCGCAACCATTCCGCCGCTTTGCATTGTACAACTTTTTCCTCAAACTAGATGTTAAAATGGAAAAACAGCACACTTCTTCCGTCATTTTGGTGCCCCATTTTTGCAAAAATCTCACCCTTCCATTTCTCATCCCGCAGTCTTCCGCTCGCTATCCAATGGTTTTGCACGCGCTATCCCTTAGTTTTCGACGCGCTATCCAATGGTTTCGCACTCGCTATCCATTGACGGCGCGATGCAATTCCAATGGATAGCGCGAGCAAAACCAGTGGAATGGAAACGGACAGCNAACGCCCTGAAAATCAGNNTCCATTGGATTTCTTGTAAAAGGCTCTTGTTCAAGCATTTGCAGAAAGTGTNTCAAAACGGCCCTTTTTCGCACCAAAAGACAAGTTGGTGACCAACGAGCCCATTTTTGAGCCACTTTCTGAGGTTACAAAAAGAACAATTTAACATTTCCGAGGCGGTGNTTTGGCCATCAGAGAGCATCATTTTTAGCCACAGAGGGCACAGTAGTNTCAGATGCCCCGCGCCGCTCGTGAAAATACGAAACAGATGAAAAGCCCTGCCGCTTTGATGCACCGCCGCTCGCCCGCCGCCGATGCTTCCCGCCGCGGGCGGCATCATGACGTAGTGTAATGAGTGAGCGTGGTGTCTCTTTTTCACGACCTCTTNGAGGTCGATTGTCCCGCGCACCCCACTATCCCACGGAGGCGCTCATCGCGCCACNGTGGGTTATNGCGTCCGCACTGCCGTGCGGACCTACGACCCCTTCAGGGTCTTGAGTATGCTCGGCGGCGGACAACATCGGCGGGAAACGGCAGACGTGAGAAAATAAGCAGCNGGAAACATCGGGCGAGGCGGTGGAAGTCGAAGAATCAATCACGGGACACAAGCACGGAGTGCAGTGCATGGGCGATGCCTCGCTCTCGGATAGCCATGCCGCATATCGGGCGCTANCGACCCTGAAGGGGTNGTAAGCCGAGCTTTGCGAGGCGCAATAACCCACGGTGGCGACCNANGGGAGNCTCCGTGGGTAANANGNGNAGANGGAATCGACCTCGAAGAGGTCGTGAGAGCGTGACATCAACGAGGGCTAGAAACAGCACCTTCACGAGTGTAGAGTGTCGGCGGTGATGCGTGAAGTTGGCGCCTTGAAATTATCGGTGNGGCTCGTCTCCACTCTCGCGCCACGATGCATGACCCTCAAGGGCGGCATCNTCGATGTTTAAGANTNNTCCTCTGAAAGTTTAATTTTTCCGATTTTTGAGACTTGAAGCTGCGGCGAATGTTTCATTTTTCCCCATNATTTGTTTCATTCTGGGGTAGTTTTGCCATGCTTGGGTGGCATTTCNGGGTTTATGGAGCCTTATTTTTCGGAGCCCAACCTCGTGTTTTATAAATAAAAGATGTTAAATATTGGGGGANAATCGTCCCGGTTGTTAAAAAATAGAGCGTTGGATAAAATTTACACCCCGAAAGGTCATAATTTTTTTGGACGGTTTAAAACNTTTCTATAATTTTGCACAAAATCTTTGCCGCGCAGTGGGCACTGTCTGCAAAAACAGCGCTTTTGGCGAACAAGAGCGGCAGGAATAGTCGGCCGGCACGGCGCAANGGCGTGAGATCNCNCCTATTTCGATACAGAGAAAACCGCAAGGTGGCCGACNGGACTCATCAGGAAATCTCGATGAAATCGGCAAAAATTGAAGAAAAATGCATATTNCCGATGAGCGAAAAACATGGCGTGGCCAATGGATGATAAGCGCCGCTCGCTGAATGNGGCACTATGCTTGGAAGCGCCGGATGCGGGCTTTGGGATGAGGATCTACTACAGACGTGGTCAAAAAATAAAACCTAATTCATAAACATAACTAACTAAAAAAACGTAACAAAACATGAAATGCGCAGTGAACCTATTGTGTAAAGCGTGCTTCTTGGTTACTCTTTTGCTATCGCTTCCGCTGGCTGCCCAGGCGCAGTCGTCGGTGAGCGGTACGGTGGTCGATGCAACCGGTGAAACGGTCATCGGCGCAACCGTTGTGGAAAAGGGGAATCCCAAGAACGCCGCTGTGACNGATCTTGATGGTAATTTCAAGATTAACGTAGCTAACGGCAAGACCCTCGTCATTTCGTATGTCGGCATGAAGACTCAAGAAGTCAAGGCTGCCGGCGGTATGCGCGTGGTGCTCGAAGACGACAACGCCTCGCTCGACGAAGTGGTGGTGGTGGGTTACACCAGCAAGGCCCGCAAAGANCTCACCGGTTCGGTGGGTTCGGTCTCGGGTGCCAAGCTCGAAGTGGTGCCGGTGGCCTCGGCTGCCGAAGCCCTCACCGGTAAGATTGCCGGTGTGCAGGTAACCACCGTCGATGGTCAGCCCGGCGCCGACATCAACATCCGCGTGCGTGGTGCAACGTCGGTGACGCAGAGCAACGACCCGCTCTTCATTGTGGACGGTTTCCAAGTGGACAACATTAATGATATCCCGCCGTCGGACATCGCCTCGATCGACGTGTTGAAAGATGCCTCCCTCACCGCCATCTACGGTGCAAAGGGTGGTAACGGCGTTATCGTGGTGACCACAAAATCGGCCAAGCAGGGCAAGGTGACCGTGTCGTTCAATGGCCGTCTCACCACCTCCGCNCTCTCGCGTTCGCTCGANCTGATGAACACCCGCGAGTTTGTGGACTACCAGTACGACCGCGCTGCTGCCAACGGCACACGCTCTTCNTGGGCTAAGTCGTTCCGCGGCAACTTCGGCAACCCNTGGGACAACGACCTCTATGCNTATCAGNCCACCAATGACTGGCAGGACGAAGTGATGGGAAATCATCCCCTGAACTATTCGGCCAACGTCACCATCGGTGGTGGTAACGAAANCACNCGCTTCAACCTTTCGTTGACNCAGAGCGAAGACAAGGGTATCATCCTCGGCTCGGGCGTGCGCCGCACCAACATCAACCTGAAGTTGAATGTGAAGCTGGCCAAGAACCTCGACCTCACCTACAACCCNAAGATGACCTATCGCCGCGACACCGGTGCCGGTGGCGACAACGTGGGTTCTGGCGGTATCATCGACGTGCTGCGCTATCGTCCCACTTCGGGTCTGCGCGGATGGGGCTCCTATCAACTGATGGAGAGCGAAGCAGATGCCAAGAACTTCTTGCTGACCAACCCCGTGAGCGACATCGAAACCAACACGCAGAAGCGCCACACCTACACGGTGGTGAATCAGTTGGCACTGAGCTGGACCCCCATCGAAGGCCTTACGCTTCGCACCGAAGGCAACTATAACATTAAGTTTGCCAACACCGATCGCTTTGAAGGCTACATGACAAACACCGGCCAGAAGGCCGTTCACCAGCAGCGCCCTGTGGCCACGATAACCGAAGCCCGCACAGAATCGTACACCTGGACCAACACGGCAAGCTATGAGATGACGCTGAAAGACATCCACAACTTCTCGTTCTTGCTCGGTCAAGAAATCTATCACAGCCGGAAGAAGACCAACGTTCAGATGGCTCACCTCTTTGATACCACGATCTCGGCAGAAGAGGCGCTCAACAATATGGCCCTCGGCGAGCCCTATCCAGAAGGCACCTACACTACGTTGTCGGCAGCCAACCGCACCGCATCGTTCTTCGGACAAGCCTCTTACAACTACGATCACAAGTATCTCCTCTCGGCCACGCTTCGTGCGGACGGCTCCTCCAAGTTCGCCAGCGGCAACCGTTGGGGCTGGTTCCCCTCGATTTCTGGTGCATGGGTCATCAGCAAAGAAGAGTTCATGAAGGACATCGAGTGGATCGACAACCTGAAGCTTCGCGCATCGTGGGGTCTCGCCGGTAACAACAACATCAGCGACGACATGTGGCGTTACCTCTACACCTCCAACAACTCGGGAGGTCCTGGCTTCGGGGAGACCACAACCAATGGCGAGCTCTACTACGCAACTTCTTCCACCTACTCCAACAGAGACATCAAGTGGGAGACCACCATCACGCGTAACATCGCCGCCGACATCTCTCTCTTCAAGGGACGCTTGAACATCACGCCGGAATTCTATTGGAACACCACGCGCGACCTGCTCTACAAGTCNTACATCCCCACCACGTCGGGTTACACCGCACAGATGCAAAACATCGGTAAGGTGGCCAACAAGGGTTGGGAACTCACGGTGAACGGCGACATCCTTCGCGGAAAAGACTACGTGTTGTCGGGCAATTTCACGCTGGGTCACAACAAGATGACCGTGAAGTCACTCAACGACACCGACAAGACGCTCTTCAACTATAGCGGTCGCTGGTTTTCGTCCGAGCAGCAAGACTACTTGCTCGAAGTGGGCGGCGAAGTGGGCCTCTTCTATGGCTACGTTTACGACGGTCTCTACTCATGGGACGAATTCAACTACTTGGCATCTGATCAATATGGCGCCACTCCGAAGGCACAAAACGTGATCAACGGCGTGCTCGTTGGTGGTACCGTGGTTGACGGATACGAAGGCAACAGCGGCGCCGGCGTGTTCAGCTCGTCCAATTCTGGCTATTCCACCATGCCTGGTAAAATCAAACTGAAGGACCTCAACGGCGACGGCATCATCGATGAAAACGACCGCACCGTCATCGGTCGCACCACGCCGAAGTGGCAAGGTGGTTTCGGCCTGAGCGGACAGTGGAAGGATTTCGACTTCACGGCCAACTTCACCTACATGCTCGACTTTGACGTGTACAACGCTAATGCTTATGCACTCTCCAGCTCCAGNAGCTCGCAATACAAGTTCTTCAATGTGTATTCGAAGTTTGCTGACAGCAATCGCTGGCGCTACACCGACCCCGCAACGGGCGAATGTATGTATAAGAACACCTACATTGACGGTTCCTTGGATACCTACAAGGCCATCAATGCCAATGCAACCTATTGGAATCCGGCCGANGTGGTGAACAATGTGCTGTGCTCCTACTTTGTGGAAGACGGCTCGTTCATCCGTTGCTCCGATGTGACCATCGGTTACACCGTGCCCAAGACCATCACGCAGAAGTGGGGCATCAGCAAGCTCCGTGCCTATGTTTCGGCCGGNAACCTGTTTATCCTCACCAAGTATTCGGGCTACGACCCTGAAGTGGACGTGCAGTCGGGCCTCACCCCGTCGATGGACTACAACCGCTATCCGCGTGCCCGTAGCTTCTCTCTCGGTCTCAATGTAACATTCTAATACAACTAAAGAAACTGAAAGACAATGAAAATCAAGAATATTTTAATTTGTGGAATGGCAGTGTTGTCGTTCACGGCCTGCGAGGATTATCTCGACGTGGACCCGTCTTCGACAGCTCTTACTCCGGAGGTCCTTTATGGCGGTGAGAGCGAGGTGGACAAGGCGCTCAATGGTGTTTATGCCATGCTGCTGGGCGACAACACGTTCGGCAACAACCTCTACACCACATTCCAGCTGAACAGCGATGTGGATTTCACCTCCAATTCCAATGAAGCTGCAGTGGGCAACAGTCCAGCCCGCTTCGACGTGCGCTCCGATGCCAGCAACGTCAACTCTCTGTGGACGAATCTATACAAGGGCGTAGAGGCAGCCAACGAGTTCATCTATGGACTTGCCAACTCGGACATCTATGCAGGAGCCGAANGTATATCCACAACGGTTAGCAAGGATGATGACGGCAATGTGATCACCACCGAGACACCGTCTCCCTCTTCGCTTTCGCAAAAGATGGGTGAAGCCAAGGTTATACGTGCCATGTTCTACCATGAGCTGATCTCTTACTTTGGCGATATTCCTTTCAGCTTCCAAGGCACAGAGGAAAGCGGCGAGTTCTTGAAGCCCGTCACCGATCGTAAAGCTGTGAGCGATTCGCTCATCAACGACCTCATCTATGCCGCAGAGTACATGTACTCCGACAAAGATCTGAGCGGGGCTCCCGAGCGCATCTCGCGTGAGGCTGCCTATGCCATGATTGCTCGTTTGGCCCTTCAGGCCGGTGGCTATTCGCTCCGCCACGCTGAGGGCAACACCACGGGCTACTACATGGAGCGCCCATCAGACTACAAAAAGTATTACCAGATTGCTCGCGACTACGCCAAGAAGGTGATGGACACCGGCAACCACTCGCTCACGCAAAACTATCGTGACGTGTTCATCAACGAGTGCAATTTCACCGTAGTCAGGGGTGATGACGCCATCTTCGAGATTCCGTTCGCTAAGGAATCTACAGGATGCTGGGGTTACAGCCAGGGTCCCACGAACACCGTGGACACCGAATCGGAAACCATATACAGCAATTATGCTTGGGGTGCCACGAAGGGTAATGCCCGCACCACGGCGATCTATCGTTACAGCTTTGACGAGAAGGACTTGCGTCGCGACTTCATCACCGGCTTTTGGTATTATAGTTCTCAAGGCCTGCCCACGCCGCGTTTCGACTATGCTATGCACAACAACAAGTGGTCGAAGCTGTGGAACACCACAGGATTGGGCAAGAGCACCACTTCCGCCACCGGTATCAACTTCGCATACCTGCGTTACACCGACGTGTTGCTGATGTTTGCTGAGGCCGACAACGAGATCAACGAAGGCCCCACCGAGGAAGCAAAGCAAGCGCTTAAGAACGTGCGCTATCGCGCATTTGCCGCCGAAGATCATGCAGAGAAGGTGAATACTTACGTGGAAGAGGCCGCCGCATCGAAGGAAGACTTCTTTGAGGCCGTGCTCAATGAGCGTAAATGGGAATTCGCCGGCGAAAACCTGCGTTGGAAAGACCTCGTGCGCACCAACAAATATTCGGAGAAGTTGCTCTACACATTCTTGGCTTACTATTCTATCGCCGAGAACCAAGATGGTATAGCCTCCTACATGGATCAGGTGGAAGAATACGATGGCGTGGCCTATAGCCAAGTGTTCCCCGACAAAGTGTTCTACGCCTACGTGAAGAACTACAACGATCCCAACTTCCCCAACACGAATCTTTACATGCTCTATCTCTTGAATCCCTATAGCATGGCAACCAAACCCGCACAGACTCCGGCGAAGTATATCGCAAACAACTCTGAGCTGAGCGCGAAATATACAGCAGTAACGGCTAAGGCGATTTCAGGCTCGGGTTCCGAAAAGGATGAGTGGAACGAGGCCAGCATTACATGGAGTAACGATGGTACGATCAGGGCTCAGATTCTTTATTCTCTCTATGGCTATGTGCGCGGTGATGACTCCGGAAATCTGAGCGTCGTGACCAATAATGGCACGCTCACACAGCTTTACAGCTACATAGAGAATCCTCAGAACCTGCCGGCCGTGCGCTATCTGCTGCCTTATCCCGAGGATATCATTTCTCGCTCCGGTGGTGTTTATCAGAACTATTATGGCTATTAATTTAAAATAGGAAAAATATGAAGAAGATATTTTTGTATTCCCTGGCATTGCTCTCCGCGTTGTCCTTCAACGCATGTTCGGACGACGATGACAATGGCGCAGGAACTTCGTCTTCCGATCGACTGTTCCGCCCGATGTTCCGGTGTGACAACAATACCGGAAAGGGAGATAACGATCCCTACAATTGCACAGTGGTGAACACCAACGATGCCCAGCTCTATTGGTACACGGTGGACGATGCCGTGGCCTACGAAATCAAATGGGCAGTGCAAAACTATGTGGCCAACGGCGAAGACGCTTGGATTGAAGCCGAGCAGGGACTCAACGGCAAATCGTTGGCCGGCGATACGGTGATCACCGATCCCAGTCAGTATTATCTGCTCATTGAGAATCTGGACTATCAAACCGACTATCGCTTCGCCATCCGTGCACTCCATTCTTATAGCACGACGGATGATAGCTGGAAGACCGACCCGAAAAATTCCGAGTGGTATGGCTACGGCAATGGTCGCCAGTGGGCCGATTACCTCGGTATTCAAACGGGAGTACGCTACGAGGTGCCTTACATCATCCAAGTCTCCGACATCACGAAGACGTCTATGCGCGTGAACCTCAACCGCAGCACCAAGGGCTACACCGCAGATCAACTCAAAGACTTTGCGGAGAACTTCACCATTATCGGTGATAGCGTGTTCAAAGTGGACTACCTCACGGTTACGGCGTCCCAATCTACGCCCGATGCCCAAGAGAATCCCACCTATGTGAAGTATTACATCACAGAAGAGGATTGGGCACGTGGCTACATCGATGTGGACGGCTTGTCTGAGAACTCTGTGTACAACATCGACGTGTGGGATGCTGACATCGCCGTGAAGGTGGATGCCTGCTACAACTCGCTGATGAAGCGTACGAAGGGCGATCCGGGTGCTCCGATCCTTGTTGAACACGTGGCTTGGCAGAATGATACGACTTCGGATGGCAGCATATACAACATCTCGTCTTACAACGCCATGAAGCTNGACGACATTCTCAACGACTATTGCTCGAGCAACACGTTGGCCGAGAATCAAGTGTTCTATCTCGAAGGTGGCAAGGCTTACTATTGCAGCACGAACGTGAGCGTATATAAAGGCCTTACACTCCAAACCAATCCTGANGATGTGGCACAAGGCAAGCGCGCTACACTCTATCTGAATGGTCTCTACACCGTGGGTGCAAGTCCCGCATCGTGCAACTTCATGCTCGGTCGTCAGCCTGTTGCCGGCGAGAACGCTTCCATCACGCTCGACATCGACTCGATTCGATTCGTTGACCTTGACGTGGATTGTCCTCAATCACTCAACTATGGACATAAGGAAGAAGGCCTTGGCTCGGCTACCGGAAACTACTTNATGAACATGTACAGCAATGGTATGGGTATCAATGTGACGCTGCTCGAGTGGAACAATTGTACCTTCCAAGGGCTCATCCGAGGATTCTTCCGTATCCAAGGTTCCAACGACTTCTACATTCAGAACCTCAAGATGATTGACTGCGTGCACTACAATTGTGGCTTCTACGACGCTAAGGGCGGTGGCTATAGCTACCTTTTTGCTGACCACAATGGTAAGCCCAAGTCGAACATTCTCCAGAATGTGGAAATCTCCGGCAACGTGGTTTATGACAGCCCGAAGGGAGCCTTCCTCACGGACAACAACAGAAACCTCAATTGGGACGAGTCGGTGCGCTGGAACATCAACATCCACCACAACACGTTCGTGAACTTCACTTCTGCCGGTTCCAGCAACCAGACATGGCTGAATACNCGCTACTTGCCCGGTGGATCTGTGGTGTCTGTCCACGACAACATCTTNATCCAGACNCGCGATGCCGCAGACGTGAACCGCGATGTGCAGAAGCTGGGTGGATATGACGTGCGCAACATCCAAGGCGGTGACGGCAGTGGTACGGCAACGTTCAACATCTACAACAACTGGACAACCAACGACGACTACCTCGTGAAGGGTCAGCCGTTCAAGACCGTTGCTTTCAACGCCACGAAGAACGCTCCGGGCGCCTTCTACAACTCCATCGGAAGCGACTACTTCCCCTATGGACAGGATGAGCTCACGGTGCACGTGGACGAATTGAAAGCCACCGATCTGATGGTGAGCCCGAACCCGAAGAACTTCATCGGACTGAAGCGCGGCCATCTGGATCACCACACCGATACCGGCATCGATGGTCTCTACTATCAGCAGACGGATGCTGTGCTCAACTCGGAAATCTACAAGTCGGGTGCCGGTGCTCCGCGCTTGCGCAACGGAAAGTAAAAATGTGATGTGGCGGCCGAGGCCCGCAACGACTTCGGCCGCCGCTCACTAAACAAGAAAACAGAAAATCGACACAACAACATGAAAAATCTAAAGTATATTGTCGCTTTGATGTTGATGCTCACGATGGGCTTCAGCTATACCAGCTGCGACAAAGACGTGGACCCAGCAGGACCGTCGCTCACCAGCTACACCACCGATGTGGTGCTCTCCGATCCGGGTAGCCTCAGCGCCGCAGCACAAACACACTTCACCGGATTGGTGGACTCCACGCTGTGGTGGAACTCAACAGGGTTGAAGGTGGTGCACAGCTCGCTTCGCTGCACAGAGAGCTATGCTTTGCAAAACTTCAATGCAATGATTGGCGTAGAGGATTCCGAGAACGACATCATTCAGAAAATCATTGTTCCGATGATTGATGAGTATGGTGTGCGTGACTTCGCCGTAACTTGCAAGCTGACGCAAGACAGCACGCAGAACGTCATCGCTTCGAAGGTTTACTACGCAAAGGATTATTGATCCATAGGGCTTCGATAAACAGCCATTGCGAAGCTCATCTATAAGGCGGACGCGTCCATTAAGACGCGTCCGCCTTGTTGTATATCACGGTTTGGCGTGATGCTGTTTGCTCTTGATGCGATGGGCGGCCGTTTGGGCGACTTCGTGCGAAGTGAGCATTTGCGTCAAGCCGACACGGATGGCTGGGCGACGCCGAGACATTTCCCATCGCGTGCGGCATAGAGCGCCACATCGTGGAACAACGGACGCGGGGCGCCCCTCTCCGGCGCGTCATACACATCTATAATATATAGGGGGAGCGAATCTGGCGGACGCAGTGTGCCCCTCTCCGGCGCGCCATACACATCTATAATATATAAGGAGATGGGGGACAAAGTAAAAGGGTGGTGGGGCTGCCATTCCTATCGGCGCGGGATACGGGAAAGGCAACGAGGTGCCTATATACAAAGAAGAGCGGACTGCACGACTGCAGCCCGCTCTTTGTGATTTTCGGGAGGCGATGTAATTACTTGTTGATGTACTTCTTGCCGCCCTTGATGAGGATGCCCTTGGCGCCTTTGTCAACGCGCTGCCCTGCGAGGTTGAACGTAGCGCTTTCTTTATCGTTTGTGGCCTCAACGGCATTGATTCCGGTATCTTCGGTTGTGAACTTGAAGCCATAGAAACCGAGTTTCGAACCTTTCATATAGAGCTGATACTCTTTCCCAGCAGAAACGCTGAATGTAATAGTGCCATTAGTCTTTGTTGCTACTGTGTGAGCATCATCGAGCGTCTGGCTCTCCCCGTCTTGAGCTGCCGGCAAGTTGTAAGAAACTTTGCTAGCGTCAGCAATGATATCAGTCTCACCTTCCAGAAGAACCAATGCTTTTGCGGCATTTGCTTGTATAGCTGCAACGACTTTCCCGTCAACGGTAGGCTTGAAGACGTAGCGAGTACCGTTATCTTTGTTGCCATTCACGCCGTTACCAGGTGTGTATGCCCCGAAATCTGCGTCGGCCCAGTTTGTAGTCTTCTTACCTGCGCTGTAAGAATTCACGCTTGCTCCGTAGAATTCAAGGGTTATGCCAGTAACAGATGTTACAGCTGTTGTGGGAATCTCTTGCCCTTCTGTGATGATGTAGCTTCCCTGAGCATTTGCACCTGCTGCCATCAGAGCGGCAGCCACCAGAGTAAATAATTTTTTCATACGAATAAGATTTGTTTTTGTGAAACGAATAAGGATAGTTATATGTTTGAGATTGTTATCTCGGGCACAAAGGTACGGATTTTTTCTCATTGCGTGCAAATTTTTCGCACAAAAGTTGACGATTGCTTGCCCAAATCGATTGTTTTCCTTACTTTTGCAAAGACTAACAGCCGCATGCGGGCCATCGGCCGCCATCTTATTGCTACAGACTCAACAAACTCTTTATCATAGAAAACTAACTCAACACCATCATGAACAAGCAACTCTTTATGGCCATCGCAGCCCTGCTGATGGCGTTTGTCCCCGCCGGCATCGTGTCGGCCGAGGAAGTGGAGAAACAGCCGGCATTCCCGGGCGCCGAGGGCTTCGGACGCTACGTAACGGGCGGTCGCGGTGGCGCGGTTTATCACGTCACCACGCTGGAAGACGGCACCGGCGAGGGCACCTTCCGCTATGCCTGCACACAGAGCGGCACCCGCACCATCGTGTTCGACGTCTCCGGAACCATTCATCTCACCTCAACGCTCAACCTCACCAACCCNAACGTCACCATTGCNGGGCAATCGGCTCCTGGCGACGGCATCTGCATCGCAGACTATCCCTTNGTGATCAAGACCAGAAATGTGATCATCCGTTACATGCGGTTTCGCCTAGGCAACGCCAATGTTACGCTCGACGGCGCCGACGGCTGGGACGGTCTGGGCGCGCTCGACACCGAAAGCATCATCGTGGACCACTGCTCTGTGTCGTGGAGCATCGACGAGTGCCTCTCGTTTTGCGGCAACAAGAACACCACCGTGCAATGGTGCATCGTGTCGCAGAGTCTCGTCAATGCCGGCCACTCCAAGGGTACGCACGGCTACGGCGGCAACTGGGGCGGCAGCGGCGCTTCCTATCACCACAACCTGATGGCNCATCACGGCTCGCGCACCCCGCGCCTCGGCCCGCGCTACACCACCCAGCTCGACGAGCGTATGGACATGCGCAACAACGTGATCTACAACTTCGGCNNCAACGGCTGCTATGGTGGCGAAGCCATGAAAGTGAACATCGTGAACAACTACTATAAGCCCGGTTCGGCCACGAAGAAGGGTGCCTATCAGTATCGTATTGCAGGCCTCGGCATCCGCACCAACTCCTACATTGCCTCCTATCCGGCCTACGAGCCCACGCTCCATGTGTGGGGAAAATACTACGTGGACGGCAACGTGAACCCGAATTCGTCCGCCATGACCAGCGACAACTGGACNCACGGCATCTATGCGCAGATCGACGGTTCGAGCAACGACAATCTCTACAACGATGACGTGAAGGACTCCATTCGCCTGTCTATGCCCATCGATTTCGTGTACACCACCACCCATAGCGCCGACAATGCCTACGAGAAAGTGCTGTCCTATGCCGGCGCCAGCCTNTCGCGCGACGCCCTCGACGATGTGATGGTGAGCGACACGCGCAACAGCCAGTGCACCTACACCGGCAGCGGGCTCTCCTCGGGACTCATCAACTCGCCCTACGACATCAGTGATTCACCCTGGCCCACCCTCAACGACACCGGCGCGCTGACCGACACCGACGGCGACGGCATGCCCGACACGTGGGAAGACGCCCGGGGCCTCAACAAAAACGATGCCACCGACGGCCCCACCGTCACCGACGACGGCTACACCAATCTGGAGCACTATCTCAACGGCATTGTGGCCTCCATCACCGAGGCCCAGAATGCCGACGGCACCGCCGAGGGCTACATCGAAACCATCGACACCGACGATCCCGTGGAGTATTCTCTCGCCATCTCCACCTATGAGAGCTCACCCGAGACCACCACATGGGCGTTCAACAACGGCTACACCATCACCAACACGAAGACAAAAGCCTACGCCAACGCCAAGAACGANTGCATCAAGTATTCNAAGAACGTCACCTTCACCATCAACATCCCCGAAGGTCAGGCCGTGCAGAGCATCACTTTCACCGGCTACGGCAACGACGACAACGCTGATTGCTACTTGTCCGAGCTCAACGGCGTCACGTATGATGCCACCACCTATGTGTTCCCCAGCCGNGCCAGTTCNACCGGCACCACGGGCAGCACCTACACCATCACCTTCGATCAGCCCGTCACCGGCACCATCACCTTCACCGCCGGCGGAGCCCAGGCTGCTTGGAAGATCACCGTTGACGCCGTGGAGAGCACCGGCATCCGCACGGCCACCATGGCAGAGCCCGCCGCCTCCAACGCCATCTACACCCTGCAGGGCGTCCGCGTGAGCACTCCGCGCCATGGCGTATACATCCGCAATGGGCGCAAAGTGGTGGTGCGTTGACCCCTCGCTGGCAGCATTGCCCTGCGCGAACAATCATAAAAGGCCGAAAGTTTTTCGGCCTTTTATTTTGTATTGTCCGCAAATACCACTACCTTTGCACCCGATTAGCCGCAACCCATCGGGATGTAGCGCAGTTGGTAGCGCACTACGTTCGGGACGTAGGGGTCGGGCGTTCGAGTCGCCTCATCCCGACTAATCACCACGAAAGGGCCTGATTCGTCAGGCCCTTTTTCATGTCCTTTCGGCAGCCCTGCGGCGGGGGCGAAATGCGCGCCGGGCGTCGGCGNGTTGCATGGGTGGCATTTTTCATGAAAATGTAATGCAAAAAAGTTTGTCAGTTTCACGGGATTCCTGTATCTTTGCAACAACGCATTGAAGCGATATATAACATACCAACACTAAAATTGTTTTATTATGAAAAAGTTTCTACGTTATTCCTTGGCGCTCATGATGGCGCTCATCGGCACTGCCGCCACCGCGGCAGAAACCACTGTCACGTTTGATCCCGCCTCCGACACGGGAACGGGCAGCTCCACCGCTAGCTCCTATGTCGTGGAAAAAGACGGAGTGAAATTCTCCGTTTCCAANGGTCTGATCTTCTCGAAGAACGATCTCACGTACTATCGTATCTACAAGGAGCATGTGGCCACGTTTGAAATCACGTCGGGCACNATCACTGCCGTGAAGTTCACCTGCACAGCTTCTGGCACCGACAAATGGGGCCCGGGTAATCTGACACTCAATACCGGCGCATCCGTAGGCACCGACAAAGGCAGCTATAGCTACGATGGAAATGCCGGCACATGGACGGGCAACGCCACCACCGTTTGCTTCACGGCCTCTGGATCTCAGGTGCGCGCCACACTGATTGAGGTGACCATCGTTGCCGACGGTGAGACCTCCACCACCACTGTTGCCGCTCCCACCATCACGCCGAGCGTGACCGAGGCCGAGGAGGGCACCGCCTTCACCGTGGCCTTCTCGCACACCGATGCTGCCGCCACCATCTATTACACCACCGACGGCACCACTCCCACCACAGCCTCCACGAAGGCCGCGGGCGACGCTTCGCTCACCATGGGCACCGCNGACATCACCATCAAGGCCATTGCCGAGGTGAATGGCACCGTGAGCGCCGCAGCCACCGCCACCGTGGCCTACAAGGCGCCGACAGAAGGNGGCTACACTGTGGTCAGCACATTCCCGTATGAGGCCGCCCTCANCACCACCGACAATCGCGATGACTTCACGCTCCAGCAAGACGAGTCCGTTAGTTTCAACGTGTGGAGCTTCGACAGCAAATATGGCGCCAAGGCGAGCGCTTATCGCAACAACACCAAATATGCCTCCGAAGCCTGGTTCCTCACGCCCATCTTCGACCTGACTAACGTCACCTCGCCCACGTTCTCTTACGATGAAGCCGGCAAGTTCTTCGGCACCATGGCCGACGAAGCCACCGTCTGGGTGCGCGAGGGAGCCACCGGCGAATGGCAGCAGGTGACACTCACATCGCGCATGAGCGGCAGCAGTTGGACGTATGTAAACTCGGGCGATCTGGATCTCTCGGCCTATGTGGGCAAGAAGATACAGATTGGATTCAAGTATGTGAGCACCACGAGCGCCGCAGGCACGTGGGAGATCAAGAACTTCAAGCTGAACNCCACCGCCACGGGCATCGTGGCTCCCACGGCAGCCGTGCAGACCGCCGCCAAGGCCTACACCCTGAGCGGCATGGAGGCGCCCGCCGGCTATCGCGGCATCGTCATCATCAACGGCAAGAAGTATCTCCGCAAATAGCCACACACAGCGCTGCTGACATCAACGGCGCGTGGCCCCGCGGCCCGCACCGTAGCCCTGCAACAATCCCACCGGCCGGCATGCCCGACTGGTGGGAATTGTTGTTTTTCGCGTAGCCGGTGGGTTCTCCGGGCGCCGCTTTTCGGNACGGTCCAAATTGGTCAAATCAGGAACAGGCCCCTTTCTGATTTTGCGATTTTTTTGACCAAGGACGACTTCGGCCCGAAAAACCCTCGTTTTTGGGTGGTTTTCTTTAAGTGGTTGTCTGCTAGTGTGTTGCGGTGATTTTGCTGTTTTTCGAGGAAACGGGCCTTGGCGGGCGATTTCCAATCCAATGGTTTTGGACGCGCTATCCCTTAGAATTGCACGCGCCCGTCAATGGATAGCGACTCGAAGNCCATTGGATAGNCGATGCGAAACCATTGGATAGACGATGCAAAACCATTGGATGGAGAATCGAAGGCCCTTGAGCATGAAATCGAAGGGTGCCAAGGGCGGCGGATAGGGGCCTTGTTAAAGGATTTTAACATCTANATGGAGGATTTTTCCCGACAATAATTTTGGGCAAAAATTGGTCAATTCTTACATGTTTTCTCCGTTTGGCACGATTTTTATTATCGCCGTTTCGACCATGATTTTCGGTCGTTTCGGCCATGAATTTTCGGCAACGGCAGACGGCTGTTCTGGCACAAGCGAACAGTGGTTTCGGCGCCGGTGCCGTAGCGGAGCACCATCGCTTTTGGCGCTCGCCTTCCATTTTCCGCGATTTCATCGGTGATTTCTAGTGAAGCCTTTGGCTGTTGTGGCAGGCGTGAACGGTAAAANTCGGTGGTTTCATCGGGATTTCTCCATGTTAATATCGCCGCCTNTGAGTGATGAAATCGGCAATTTNCCGCGGTTTCATCGGGANTTTTGGCAGGGCAGGGCGGTGCGCAACCAAAAAACCACAAGCNCGGAGCTCGTGGCTCGCACGCTTGTGGTGTGGGNCAGGGTGGCGCCGGCGACATCGCTGATGCGCGTTTGCGGTGGTCAGCTATACCATATCACGTTGTTGCCGGAGCTGTCGTAGCGCTGGTTCTCATCGTTGTAGATGTTGTCCAGCTCGTAGTCTTCCTGGTTGTGCATTTTAGGTTTTACTTTCATCACTAGTTCCTCCTGAGTTATCAATTTGGTTATAAATCTTTTCATTGCGCCGTTGCCGCGATCGCCGGCCGATGCTTTCGGCGGGTTCGGGCGGCGGAGGCACTTNGGGTTTCCACATTGCAAATATAGGCATTTTATTTGAAACGCGGTGCAAGAGTGGTGGATTTTTTATTGATTTTATACAGTTTTGGCTCAAAAGGGCGGTGATGAAGCATGATTTTGGCGGAAATTTACGAATTGTAACCTTTTGCCATCGATTTGCTTTCAATCCGCATAGCGAAGCGGTCGATAAGGNCNGTGATTGTAACGAGCGGCGCGCTCGAACAACTTTTCTGTTAAAATAATTGGTCAAAATGTTTGCAGAATGAAAGGAAAACTGTAATTTTGCACGCAAATTGAAAGGGAAATTAGTGATTTTATCGTTTAAAAGTCAAAACCATTATGGGTAGAATAGGATTGTATGATGCCCGCTATGAGCACGACGCGTGCGGAGTGGGCATGGTGGTAAACATTCACGGCAACAAGAGCCACGAGCTGGTGGACAATGCTTTGAAGGTGCTCGAGAACATGCGGCACCGTGGCGCTGAAGGCGCCGACAACAAGACAGGCGATGGCGCGGGAATACTCTTGCAAATCCCGCACGAGTTTATTCTGTTGCAAGGTATCCCAGTACCGGAGAAAGGAAAGTATGGCACGGGCCTCGTGTTCCTTCCNAAAGACGAGAAGCGGCAGCAGTCTATCCTTTCGGTGATGATAGAAGAGATAGAGCGCGAGGGCCTTTCGCTGATGCATCTGCGCAACGTGCCCACCAATCCCGACTGCTTGGGCGAGACCGCGCTCGGNAGCGAGCCCGACATCAAGCAGGTGTTTATCACGGGCGTGAGCGACGACCATGTGCCCACGTTCGACCGCACATTATATATTATAAGAAAGAAAATCGAGCGGCGCGTTGCCGACAAAGACTTCTACATCTGCTCGTTGTCGTCGAAAAGCATCGTGTATAAGGGCATGCTGTCGTCGCTGCAGGTGAGGCAATACTACCCCGATCTGACGAACAACTACTTCACATCGGGGCTGGCGCTGGTGCATTCGCGCTTCTCCACCAACACATTCCCCACGTGGAGCCTGGCGCAGCCGTTTCGTTTGTTGGCGCACAACGGCGAGATCAACACCATCCGCGGCAACCGCGGGTGGATGCAGGCGCGCGAAAGCGTGCTCAACTCGGGCGCGCTGGGCGACATCCGCGGCATCACGCCCATTGTGCAGCCCGACATGAGCGACTCGGCATCGCTCGACAATGTGTTCGAATTCTTCGTGATGAGCGGCCTTTCGCTGCCCCACGCCATGGCGCTGATGGTGCCCGAGAGCTTCAACGACAAGAACCCCATCTCGGAAGATCTGAAGGCATTCTATGAATATCACTCCATATTGATGGAGCCCTGGGACGGGCCGGCCGCGCTGCTGTTTAGCGACGGGCGCTACGCCGGCGGCATGCTCGACCGCAACGGCCTGCGCCCCGCCCGCTATACCATCACCACCAACGACATGATGGTGGTGGCCTCGGAGGTGGGCGTGATGGACTTCGACCCGTCGGAAATAGCCGAAAAGGGCCGCCTGCAGCCTGGCAAGATATTGCTCATCGACACACAGGAGGGGCGCATCTACTACGACGGTGAGATCAAAGAGCGCCTCGCCCACGAACATCCCTATCGCCAATGGCTGTCCACCAATCGCATACAGCTGGAAAAGCTGAAGAGCGGGCGCCACGTGAGCAATGCCGTGGACAATCTTTTGGAGAAGGAGGTCATGTTTGGCTATGGCAAAGAAGACGTGGACGANACCATCGTTCCCATGTGCGTGAATGGNCAAGAGCCCACCGCCGCCATGGGCAACGACACGCCGCTGGCCGTGTTGTCGGGCAAACCGCAAATCTTCTTCAACTATTTCCGTCAGCAATTTGCCCAGGTCACCAATCCCGCCATCGACTCCATCCGCGAGAATCTCGTGATGTCGCTCACCGAATATATCGGGCGCGTGGGGTCGGGCATCCTCAATCCGGACGAGACCAACTGCAAGATGGTGCGTCTGCCTCACCCCATCTTGAACAACACGCAGCTCGACATACTCTGCAACATCCGCTACAAAGGCTTCAACACGGTGAAGCTCCCCATCCTCTTTGAGTGCAGCCGTGGCGAAGACGGGCTGCGCGAAGCNCTCGACGCGCTGTGCAAGAAAGCCGAGCAGAGCGTTGACGACGGATACAACTATATTATATTGAGCGACCGCGATGTGGACGAAACGCATGCCGCCATACCGTCGCTGCTGGCCGTGAGTGCCGTGCATCACTACCTCATCAGCGTGGGCAAGCGTGTGCAGACGGCGCTCATCGTGGAGAGCGGCGAGATACGCGAAACCATGCACGCCGCACTGCTGCTGGGCTACGGAGCGAGCGCGCTGTGCCCCTACATGACGTTTGCCATCCTCGACGACCTCGTGAAGCGTGGCAAAGTGCAGGAGAATTATGAGACGGCCGAGGCCAACTACATCAAAGCCGTGAAGAAAGCACTGCTCAAAATCATGGCCAAGATGGGCATTTCCACCATCCGCTCCTACCGCGGAGCCAAGATTTTCGAGAGCATCGGACTGTCGGAGAGCTTGCTGAAAACCTATTTCGGCACCCCCACCTCCACCATTGGCGGCATCGGACTGGAGACCATCGCCCGCGACGCCATTGCCCTGCACGACATGGCCTTCAAGAAATCGCGCGACGTGGCAATGACCCACAACGACTTCCTCCCCAATCTGGGACAATTCCACTGGCGCCAAGACGGCATTCGGCACGCATGGAACCCCGAAACCATCGCCACGCTGCAACTGGCCACCCGCACCGGCAGCTACCAAAAATACAAGGCGTTCACCCAGCTGGTGGACACGAAGGACGANCCCATCTTCATCCGCGACTTCTTCGACTTCAAGCGCAACCCCATCGACATCGACAAGGTGGAGCCCGTGGAGAGCATTGTGAAACACTTTGTGGTGGGAGCAATGAGTTTCGGAGCACTGTCCAAGGAGGCGCACGAGGCCATCTGTCTGGCCATGAACAAGCTGGGTGCGCGCTCCAATACCGGCGAGGGCGGCGAAGACAACGAGCGCTTTCACTCCACCATTGACGGCATCTCGCTGTCGAGCAAGACCAAGCAGGTGGCCTCGGGGCGCTTCGGCGTGACCACCGAATACCTNGTCAACGCCGAGGAGATCCAGATCAAAGTGGCCCAAGGCGCCAAGCCCGGCGAGGGCGGACAGCTGCCGGGCTTCAAGGTGAACGAGGTGATTGCCAAGACGCGCCACTCCATTCCCGGCATTTCGCTCATATCGCCGCCGCCCCACCACGACATCTATTCGATAGAAGACTTGGCGCAGCTCATCTTCGATCTGAAAAACGTCAACCCCAAGGCNGCCATCAGCGTGAAGCTCGTGGCCGAGAGCGGCGTGGGCACCATAGCGGCCGGCGTGGCCAAGGCCAAGGCCGATCTCATCGTGGTGAGCGGAGCCGAGGGTGGCACGGGCGCCTCTCCCGCCAGCTCCATGCGCTTTGCAGGCATTTCGCCCGAAATAGGCTTGGCCGAGACGCAGCAGACTTTGGTGAAAAACGGCCTGCGCGGACAGGTGCGATTGCAAACCGACGGCCAACTCAAAACCGGCCACGACGTCATCGTCATGGCGCTCCTCGGCGCCGACGAATTCTCGGTGGGCACCCTCGCGCTCATTGTGCTGGGCTGCGTGATGATGCGCAAATGCAATCAAAACACGTGCCCCATGGGCGTGGCCACCCAGAATCCCGAACTGCGCAAGCACTTCATTGGCCGCTACGAATACCTGGTGAACTATTTCACCTTCCTCGCCCAAGAGGTGCGCGAATACCTCGCCGAGATGGGCTACACACGGCTCGAAGACATCATCGGCCACACCGAGCTCCTCGTGGAGCGCGAAAATCTGAAGCACGGCGCCAACGCCAAGTTTGCCCTCCTCGACTTCTCGCGCCTCGTTCACCAAGAGTCCAACGGCGCCCTCCACCACGTGANGGATGCCGCGCGCGACGATCTCAACGACGTGCTCGACACACAAATCATCCGTGCGGCACAGCGCGCCATCGAAGACCGCGAGGAAGTCAACCTCGACTACGCCATCAAAAACACCGACCGCGCCGCGGGCGTGATGCTCAGCGGCCTNATCGCCGGCAAATACGGTCAGCAGGGATTGCCCGACAACACCATCAACGTGAAGTTTAAAGGCTCCGCCGGACAGTCCTTCGGCGCCTTCCTCACAAAGGGCGTGAGCTTCAAGCTCGAAGGCGAAACCAACGACTACTTCGGCAAAGGCCTCTCCGGAGGGCGCATCGCCATACTGCCCCCCGTGCGCTCCAACTTCAAAGCCGAAGACAACATCATCGCGGGAAACACCGGCCTCTACGGGGCCACCGCAGGCGAGCTCTACGTCAACGGAAAAGTGGGCGAGCGCTTCGGCGTGCGCAACTCGGGAGCCATCGCCGTCATAGAGGGCGCCGGCGACCACTGCTGCGAATACATGACCGGAGGCCGCGTGGTGGTGCTCGGCGAGACAGGCCGCAACTTCGCTGCCGGCATGTCGGGAGGCGTGGCCTACGTGTGGGACAAAAACCACAACTTCGACTACTTCTGCAACATGGACATGGTGGAGATCAACCTCGTCGAGGAGAGCTCCTATCGCAAAGAGCTCCACGAGCTCGTCCGGCAACACTACCTCTACACCGGCTCCGAACTCGCCCGCACTATGCTCGACGACTGGGGTCGCTACATCGAAGACTTCATACAAGTGGTGCCCATCGAGTATAAACGAGTGCTCCAAGAAGAGCAGGTAAAGAAACTCCANCAGAAGATTGCCGACATGCAGCGCGACTACTAACGCCTCCATCGGCACCAACCCACACCAACAAAAACAACACATAACGCCATCAACACCATGGGAAATCCTAAAGCATTCCTCACCATACACCGCAAAGAAGCGGGATACCGCCCACTCAACGACCGCATACACGACTTCGGAGAAGTGGAGCAAACACTCAACGAAAAAGACCGCCGCGAGCAAGCCAGCCGATGCATGGACTGCGGCGTGCCCTTCTGCCACTGGGCATGCCCACTGGGCAACAAAGCCCCCGAGTGGAACGANGCACTCTATAAAGGCGACTGGGAGCTCGCCTATCGACTGCTCAACGCCACCAATCCCTTCCCCGAATTCACCGGCCGCATCTGCCCAGCGCTCTGCGAAAAGGCGTGCGTGCTCAACCTCATGGAGCACGAGCCCACCACCAACCGCGAAGACGAGTGCGCCATCGCCGAGCACGCCTTCCAAGAAAACTACGTCCGCGTGGAGCTCCCCCGCCGCAACGGCAAAACCATCGCNGTCATCGGAGCAGGCCCCGCCGGCCTCGCCGCAGCCAACCACCTCAACCATCTCGGCTACACCGTGGCCGTCTTTGAGAAAAACGAAGCCGCCGGAGGACTCCTCCGCTACGGCATACCCAACTTCAAACTCAACAAAAACATCATCAACCGTCGCATAGCNCTCCTCGAAGAAGAAGGCATCACCTTCCACTACGGAGCAGAAACCGTCTGCGACGACGCCTTCGCCCAACAATACGACGCCGTCATAGTGGCCACAGGAACGCCCACCGCGCGCAACCTCAACATTCCCGGGCGCGACCTCCAGGGCGTNCANTTCGCCCTCGAACTGCTGTCCCAGCAAAACCGNGTCCTTGCCGGCATCGAAATACCCAAAGACCAACGCGTCACCGCCCGCGGCAAAGACGTGCTCGTCATCGGAGGCGGCGACACCGGAAGCGACTGCATCGGCACCTCCCATCGCCAGGGATGCAAGAGCGTCACACAAATCGAAATCATGCCCAAGCCCCCCGTGGGACCCGAAGACCCCAACANNCCCTGGCCCGGATTCCCGCGCACCCTCAAAACCACCTCCAGCCACGAAGAGGGATGCACCCGNCGNTGGAACATCAACTCGCTCGAATTCATCGGCAAAGACGGCAAACTCACCGGCGTGAAAGTGCAAGAAATCGACTGGAAACCCAATCCCGACGGAGGCCGACCCATCATGGTGGAGCGCGGCAAACCCGAAATCATCAAGTGCGAACTCGCCCTCCTCGCCATGGGATTCCTCAAGCCCGAGCACCCCGCCTACGCCCCCAACGTGTTCGTCTGCGGCGACGCCGCCAACGGCGCATCCCTCGTGGTGCGCGCCATGGCCGACGGCCTCAAAGCCGCCCGCCGCGCCGACGCCTTCCTCCGATAACACGCGGGCACCCCACCGCCCGCGCGCCAAGCCACAAGCGGCCCGAGCCATCAACGGCTTCGCCGGCAAAGTGGCAACTTCCCTCCCGCGCGCGGCACACCCCCGAACGGCGTCGAGGCAACATCTGCCCCGCGCGGCCAGTGGGCAGCCCCGGCGCCAATCCCCCCGAGTTCTACGATCAAAATCATAGAATTTTCCTGAGCGGGTGGAGACAGGTTAGCGAACCTGCCCTCCGCCCCTTTTCATTTTTCCCCGCCCAAGCGCCGCTGGCTCCTTCCGCGCTCAGCGCATCCCTGCGCCCGTCCCCCGCTTTCGTCGCCCCTTGGCCCCACACGCGCCATCGAAAAACTCCACGCGCGCCGCCGCCAAATCCCCAACCGAAAAATAGAACAATCCGCGACCATTCCGCCGCTTTGCACTGTACGGATTTTTCCACAAACTAGATGTTAAAAAGGAAATCTAGCACACTTTTGCCGTGATTCTGGCGCCCCATTTTTGCAAAAATCTCACCCGTCCATTTCTCATCCCGCAGTCTTCCGCTCGCTATCCAATGGTTTTGGAGGCGCTATCCCTTAGTTTTGGACGCGCTATCCAATGGTCTTCGCCTCGCTATCCATTGACGGTGCGATGCAAAACCAATGGATAGCGCCTCCAAAACCAGTGGAATGAAAACGGAAGGCTAACGCCCTGAAAATCAGCGCCCATTAGTTTTCTTATAAACCGCTGACGGATAACGACTTGCAGAAAGTGTCTCAAAACGGCCCATTTTCGCACCCAAAGACGAGTTGGTGACCAACGAGGCCATTTTTGAGCCGTTTCGGAAGGTTACAAAAAGAACAATTTTGGGGTGTGAGAGCAAGGAACGTGGTGTCACCCCACGGAGGCGCTCATCGCGCCACCGTGAGTTATTGCGTCCGCACTGCCGTGCGGACCTACGACCCCTTCAGGGTCTTTGATATGCTCGGCGGCGGAGAACAGGGGCGAGATCGACTGGCTTGGGAGAATCAACCGCGAGACACGAGCGTGGAGAATGGCGCACGGGATACGTCTCGCCCTCGGATAACGATATCATGCAGCAGGCGCCATCGACCGGTGGGTGGTGTTGATGCATGGTGTGCATGGCAGGTCTTCATGCCGCTTTTCGGGCGCTATCGACCCTGAAGGGGTCGTAGGCCGAGCTATGCGAGGCGCAATAACCCACGGTGGCGACCNNNGGGAGCATCCGTGGGTAAGTAGGCGAAGAAGGAATCTACCTCGAAGAGGTCGTGAAGGAGTAACATCAACGATAGAATAAAACACCGTGCGCAGAGGGCGCGACGGTGGGGAGAATCGTGCGGAACAGGTGGAAGAGGAAGACTTGGTGGCGGGACATAAGCGTGGAGAATGGCGCATGGGGCGGGGCNGCCCCGCAATCCGGCGCGCCGCCGCCACAAGACTTCGCTGTGACCGGCGCCGCCCTTCGGCCGCCCGGACAGCACTTTTCGGCCCCGCGAATAAAACTTTTTCGGCCGCACGGACAAACTTTTTCGCCCACACAGACAAAGCCCTTCGCCCGCGTGAACAAAACTCTTCTCCCGCTCGGGCNCCGCCCTTCGATCACCTGAGCCCCACNCTTCGTGAGCGTGTTAATTATGCTTACAATTGTTAATTNGTGTATTGAAAGGCCAAAAACATTGCCAATCGTTCATTTTTTTTTTTTACAAAACTTGTATTTTTGCACCCGAATTAATTTTGCGTACCCTCCAAATGAGGGGTATATCTAGAATGGGCGGCGCGAGGAACTGTGAAGTTGTGGGCGTCGCGAAACAACACTTTGTGGCACAAGTCGCGAGACCCGGGTGCCACTTGTTGACTTCTCTGAGAACCGTTGTCCGCCACGGGCAGGTCCCCACACCTCTATTATATATATGTGTGTGCGAGGGCGACGGCGTCCACCATATATAAGTAATAACCCCAAGGGCGGCGCCCCGTGCCCGCCATGGCAACAAACATCTAAAAGACAAACACAGTGAAGAAAATCTGACACCCCCCGAGCGGCGCATGCCCACCGGCAACGGCGCCGATGCTCCACCCCACGCGGCGGGTCTCCCCCAGAGAGGGGGCGCTCGGCTGTGCGGGCAGCTGCCTGAGGAAGGCCGCTCCCCGAGGGCGAGAGGCTACGCAAAATGGCGCTTTGCGCACCATCATCAACACGAATCATTTCAACATTCAAACATTTCAAGTTTATAACAACATCATGAAGAAACTATTATCATTTCTTGTCATGCTCACCGTCTCGATAGGCGTGTGGGCTGAGNGAACGGCGACTGTTGCGGANAACACCGTGACGTTCGACAGCTACGCAGCAGGCGAAATCGCGCAGATTTCGAACTGGGATAGCTACAAAAACAAGGCGTTTGTGTTCACCAACTCGACGCTCAACAGCGACGACGTGGCGGCAGTGGCCAACACCGAGCTCTCTGTAACCAGCTACAACTTCTATGGCGCCACGGCCACTGATGCCAACGATGCCTTGAAGTCGCTCATCAGCAACGCTGCCGTGGTGGTGCTTCCCCTGAACTGCACGCTCACGGATGCCGAATTGGAGTCGTACACGATCAACGACAACTCCAAGCTCAAGTATTTGGCACGCTTCACCGACGNCGGCAAAACGGCCTACCTTAGCTACAAGGATGCCAACAACGGCCCCACAGCCGTTTATGGCTATTTGGCGAATGTGACCAACCTGACCATCAATGCCAACGGCTCGACCACCAATGCTTCTGACTTCTCCAAATGGAAGAATAGCGGCACCGTAACCAAGATGACCGTGAAGAACGGCTACATCAATGGCGACATCTCTTTCTCGTCGNCGGCGGTGAAGAGCGTTACACTGAGCAATGTGGCCATCCACAACAACAATAACGCCGCCACGCTGACGTTCACCGATTGCNGNGACTTGGAGGAAATCAATCTGGTCAACGGCACGTGGATGGACTCGCTCGCCATCAACAATTGCAAAGACCTCGACCACGTGGACCTGAAGGCTGCTGTGCTGGGTCGCACGAGNCCGTATTATTTCGACGGCGTTNTTGATGGCGGCATCTCCATCACCAACAATGCCAATCTGCGCTACNTCATTCTGCCGCACAACTATGCCAAGGCCAGCGGCTGCGACGTGACCACGGGCAACACCGACCTCTACGCNGTGATNGCCACCGCCTATCTCTCGGAAAAAGTGTACGACGAGGACGGCAATGTGCTGAAGGGAAAAGATCAATATGGCAACCCTGTGGACTCCACCCGCTGGGCCACCCGCGTGGTGGACGGCAAGNAACAGTATCTGCTCACCGCCAACTACAACATCTATAAGGGCGGCATCCCCGACGATATGATGGCCATCGCCCAGAGCATGCCCTACTATCAGTGCACCGTGCACTGCCGCGAGGCCATCGAGGGCAGCAACGCCACCACGAAAACCGACAGCTATGGCGACACCCGCGTGGTGTTGAGCACCTCTGCCGTGACAGGCACCGACGAGAAACACACGCAAACGGCCAGCGATATGGACGGCATGAACAAATTCCAGGCCGAGATATTCGACATCAGCCGCACCATCTACGACGACCCCACCAAGGTGGTGGCCACCAACCCGNATGTGGAATGGCTCATCCTGCCCGACAACATGGACTACGTGCTCTCGCAGAGCGTGATTCAAGGCAACNCAGACTATAAAACGCTGGAGAGCCGCGTGGAAGGCTGCGACAAGCTGAAAGGCGCCGTCTCCTATTGTGGCGACCCCGACNAAGGCAATGGCAACTCCGACGTGACCTCCACCATTCATGGCATCATGACGGCCACCGCCGAGCCCGGCAAGGTGGACTCGCTGCTCAACATCACATATCACAAGTGGGACGATGTGGTGACGGCCTATCAGTTCTTCAATGGTTCCAGCATCACCAACCTCGTGATGGTGGGCAAGCTCAACGCCCGCGACCTCTGGAAGAACGGCACCNATCTGACCGGCGTGGCCGATAATGGTAACTATGAAGGCGGCGCCGCCGTGACCGTGGGCAACCACGTGACGCTCGGCTCGCTGACACGCCTCGACCTCACGCGCGCCGTGTTCCCCGTGAACAACGACATGCGCATCGGTCAGCTGGTGAACTACACCGCAGCCGCGCTCAAGGAAATCTATCTGCCCATCGGCAAGGATCAGAAACTGCTGCCCGATAGCTGTCTGTGGGGCGTCTCGGCGCTCGACTCGCTCTGCATACCGGGCAACTTCCAGGAAATCGGCAGTTATGCTGTGGACGCTGTGAACCACGTGTTCACCACCGCCATTAGCGACGGTGGCGACGGCTACCCCATCCGCACCTACGANACCAAGTATGACACGGAGAAGATCATCGACATGTGGGAGTATAAGAACCAGGGCATCACGGTGACCAGCGAGAACGCCCAAACCTATGGCGGCGCCATCACCATCTCGGAAAACGTGANGAAGATTGGCACACACGCNTTCAACTCTAAGTATTTCAAGGATGTCTATGCCATGGGCACCAAGGCTCCGAAGTGCGCCTTCAATGCCTTCACCTCGAATGCGTATGTGTGCAACAACTCATACAACGCCAATGGCATCGCCGAAGCCGTGACTCGCGACAACTACTANAGCAGTCAAGATGGCTGGCGCGCCTATCTGCACTTCCCTGAGACCTGCTCTCCCGAAGAGAAAGCCCACTACACCGACACCACGCGCGTGTATTCCATCCCCGATGCCGACGGNCGCACCGACGGCGAGGGCAACATCGTGATGTGGCCCACCCAGAGCGAGTGGAACCGTTCCTACAATCAAGCCGTGGCCGGTGTAACTTGGCAGTATTGGAAAGACGACACCTTCTCGGAGTGGACCTACGATGAGAACACCAAGACCGACGTGAGAACCACCGACTATTCCAACACCGNCGCCGGATTCCCCCTGGGAGATAAGACCTATGCCGNTTGGGGCGCAGAGCCCTGGAACGGCGTGGCACTGCTCGCCGAGGCTGAANAGAGCTACCCGAACTGGAAGAACGACGCCAGCGCCACCTATCTGGCAGGCTTCGGCACCGACGAAGTTGACGTGATGAACGACTACATGGGATGGCACCAGTTCACGCTGGCCTATACCACGGCCGCCACCGGCAAGAAGTACACCGAGTTTACGCAGCGCGGCTGGTACACGTTGTGCGTGCCCACCGACCTCACCCGTGCCGAGGTGCTCGAATACTTTGGCGCTCCCGCAGGCTCCACCATCGATGGCGAAGCCGTGAGCGAAGACACCTATCCCGACATCCGCACGCTCTATGGCGTGACGCGCANCATCGACAAGGAGAAGATCACCTTCAACTATACCGACAACCTCTGCAACGGCAAAGCATGGGACTTCTTCGCCGAGGGTGAGTATTCCAACAGCAATCTGCACTACATCGACGCAGCCAATGATGGCGACGTGGTGGTGTATGCCGGCTGCCCCTACATCATCAAGGCCATCATTCCCACCGAGCTCAACACCGAAACCAATGTGTCGCGCTACCTGCTGTCGCGCTACAACGGAGAGAAACACTCTGTGAAGTCTGACGAGGAAGGAAGCACTGTGGACTACAAGATGCTGCCGTATCACCAATACTCGGTGACGGCCACCCGCGTGGAGAACGGCTCATCGTCCAACGAAAAGCAAATCGAAGGCGACAACAAGGGCGAGNACTTCTACTACAACTTCATCGGTACCTACTATCAGAGCACCATCCCGCAGTGGGCTTACTATTCGAGCGTGAAGAAGAACGGCAACATCGGATGGTATCAAAACAAGAGCGGAAAGGCCTACAAGTGGAATCCCTACACCTGTCTGAAGGGCGCTCTGGGCAGCACCGAGCTCATCATGGTGAAGGTGANGTTNGNNNANGGTGTNACTACCACCTATTATAAAGTGAAGTATAGCGACACGGTGGACGACCATCTGTTTGACGCCGACGGCAACACCATCAGCGCCAACTACGCCGTGGCCTTCGGTCATGAGGANGAAGAGGCCGTGGTGACCGGCATCACCGAGGTGGAAGCCGAGGAGACTGCTGAGGCCGTAGCCGGCAACGACAAGGTGTACACCATTGGTGGCCAGCTCGTGAACGGCAAGACTCTGCAGAAGGGCATCTACATCAAGAATGGCAAGAAGTTTGTCGTGGAATAAAATAATCAATCAAAAACGAAGACTAAAATGAAGAAAGCATATTTAATGCCTGAGGTCTCTCTCGTGTGGACCGACCTCGTCATCATGGAAGGTGCATCGTCGGTGAAAAAAGACACCAACGTTCCGGGACTTGATGTGGGCGAAGAAGGGGAAGAGCCCGAGCCCGCACCCAGCAACATCGGCGGCGCTATCAACGATGAAGACGATGACGACAACAACGACAATGTGTGGGGCAGCGGCCTCTAAACCAAAAACCAACGCCAAGGCCATCGAGCCGCGGCAACACCGATAGAGCGGGGCGGGCACCATGTGTCNGCCCCGCTTCGTTGAACGAAAGGCAGGAACGAAGAGCAAATGATAACAGCTTCGGCGGCCGAGAATGGCAGTGCCGAAAGCTGAAAATGCCATTCTTCAAGCGCAAGAATGGCATTTCGGAAAACGAGGGATGAGAGAAGCGATGTTTACGGGGCTGAAGCGAGGATGTTTTTATCCACAGATGAGCCTTTTCAAGCCTCTGCGATGTGGGGCGTGGGATGGCAATGCTTGGAGCCCTGCATGAGGGCGGACGCGGCCGAAACGACGGGCGGGCGAAGACCATGTTTGCAGATGGTCTTCGCCCGCCCATTGACGGATGGTTGTTGTCGCGGCAGATTACACGAGGTGCTCAACGATGTCGGCGCGCTCNCCCGGGAGCATGTCGATGACGGGGAGCTCGATCATGGTGTAGCAGCCCGGCTGCTGGCGCATGGAGGCGCGGGCCACATTGACGAGCACTTGGCCGGTGAGGGCGGGGTTGTTGATGCTCATGCTGAACTCAAGGCGCTGGTTTTGCGTTTTGCCGCTCACGCCCTTGCGCACGAGATTGACGCCGTGGCCCATGTCTTGCACGGCATCCACGCTATCCACGGCAAAGACGTGGGTCTCGTCGTTGGCGAAATAGGGGTCGGCCTTGATGTCGGCGGCGACGGCGTCGAGCGTGTATCCCNGTTCGAGTTCCACATAGACCATGCGACGATGGATGCCCTCGCCGAGGGGGATGGTCATGGAAAGTGCATTCTTGACGCCCTTCTTGGAGCGCACGCAGACGGAGTGTCCCATCGACATGCCTGGGCCAAAATTGGTGTAGGAGAGGCCCTTGGGGGCGAGGCTTTCCATGAGTGTGCGCACGATGGAGTCGGACCCTGGGTCCCATCCGGCGGCGATGACGCTCACGGTGTTGGTCTTTTTGTTGAGTTCCATCAGGCGCTCGCGATAGCCGCGGATGTTGGTGTGGATGTCGAAGGAGTCCACAGTGTTGATGCCCAGCGGCAGGATTTGGTTGGCATATTCCTCGCACGAGCGGGTGGGGGTGGCGAGAATGGCCACGTCCACGTCCTTCAGCTCGCGGATGTCGCTCACCACTTCGTAGTTGGCCAGCTCGGCCGGTTTGTCTTTACCGCCCTGGCGGCGCACGATGCCGGCCACTTCGAAGTCGGGCGCGGCTTCGAGGGCCTGGAGAGAATACTTGCCGATGTTGCCGTAGCCCACTACGGCTGCTCTGATTTTTTTCATACGATATAGCTGTTTGTTTTAACGAATTTGCTCGAGAATGTCCGAGGAGTGTGGTTGCAAAGATACGCACTTTTCGTGAAGCGGCAAAGGGCGGGCGACGGTTGTTTACAAATATTATAGGTTGGTCGACCGGCCGTTCGCGATAAAATTTGTAACTTTGCGGCGCAAAACCAATGCTGAAAACATCATCGTTATGGATACATTGAAAAAGACTTTCGCAGGGAAACTGCTGGAAGTGAAGGCCGTGAAACTGCAGCCGGCCAACCCGTTTACGTGGGCTTCGGGCTGGAAGTCGCCCATCTATTGCGACAACCGCAAGACGCTGTCCTACCCGTCGCTGCGCAACTATGTGAAGCTCGAGCTGGTGCATGCCGTGATGGAGCACTTCCCCGATGCCGAGGCGGTGGCCGGCGTGGCCACGGGCGCCATTGCACAAGGCGCGCTGGTGGCCGATGCGCTCAACCTGCCCTTCGTTTATGTGCGCTCCAAACCCAAAGACCACGGGCTGGAGAATCTCATCGAGGGAGAGCTGCGCCCGGGCATGAAGGTGGTGGTGGTGGAAGACCTCATCTCCACGGGCGGTTCGTCGCTGAAGGCGGTTGAGGCCATCCGCAACAACGGTTGCGAAGTGGCGGGCATGGTGGCATCGTTCACCTATGGCTTCCCCGTGGCCGAGCAAGCCTTCAAGGAGGCCGGCGTGGAGCTGGTGACGCTCTCCGACTACAGCCACGTGGTGGAGCAGGCGCTCGCCACAGGCTATATTGAAGAGTCCGACGTGGAGGTGCTGCAAGAGTGGCGCAAGAATCCCGCCGGCTGGAACGTTTGATGGCAAACCTACCGACCATGAGCAGATTTGAGAGCAACATAAAACAGATACCCTACGCACAGCAGTCGGTGTATGACCGGCTGAGCGACCCCTCCAACATNGANCATCTGCGTCAACACCTGCCCGACGACAAGGCCGAAAGCCTGTCGTTCACCGACGACAGCATCACCGTGGCCGTGCCGCCCATGGGCAGCATCACGCTGCGCATCGTGGAGCGCGAGGAGCCCAAGACCATCAAGATGGCCGCCGAGCAGTCGCCTATGCCCTTCAACCTNTGGATACAGCTGTTGCCCACGGGCGACGACAGCAGCAAGATGAAGCTGACGCTCGATGCCGACATCAATCCTTTTCTGAAGGCCGTGGTGAGCAAACCGCTGCAAGAGGGGCTGGAGCGCATGGCCGACACCCTGGCCGCGCTGAAATATGAGTGAGGGGCGGCACACCCTTAACGCCTAAAAATGAAGACCAATGGCAAACAAACTGTGGGAGAAGAATTATGAAGTGAACGCCGAAATAGAGCGTTTCACCGTGGGCCGCGACAGAGAGATGGATCTCTATCTCGCCAAATACGATGTGTTGGGCTCCATGGCGCACATCACCATGCTGGAGAGCATCGGGCTCTTGGAGCGCGACGAACTGACCCTGCTGCTGGCCGAGCTGAAGCGCATCTACGCCGACTGCGAGGCCGGTCGCTTTGAAATAGAAGACGGCGTGGAGGATGTTCACTCGCAAGTGGAGGTGATCTTGACGCGCCGCCTCGGCGATGTGGGCAAGAAAATCCATTCGGGACGCTCGCGCAACGACCAAGTTTTGGTGGACCTGAAGCTCTTCACACGCCACCGTCTGATGGACATCGTGGAGGCCGTGAAGGCGCTTTTCGATGAGCTCATCGGCAAGAGCGAGCAATACAAAGGCGTGTTGATGCCCGGCTATACGCATTTGCAGATTGCTATGCCCTCGAGTTTTGGCTTGTGGTTTGGCGCCTACGCCGAGAGCCTGGCCGATGATATGCTTTTCTTGCAGGCCGCCTATCGCATGGCCAACCGCAACCCCTTAGGCTCGGCGGCAGGCTATGGCAGTTCGTTCCCCCTCAACCGACAGATGACCACCGACCTGCTGGGCTTCGACTCGATGAACTACAACGTGGTGTATGCCCAGATGGGGCGCGGCAAAACCGAGCGCAATGTGGCTTTCGCGCTGGCCACCGTGGCCGGCACCGTGGCCAAGTTGGCTTTCGATGCCTGCCTGTACAACTCGCAAAACTTCGCCTTCGTGAAGCTCCCTAAAGAGTGCACCACGGGCTCGTCGATCATGCCCCATAAGAAGAATCCCGACGTTTTTGAACTCATCCGCGCCAAGTGCAACAAGCTGCAGGCNCTGCCCCAGCAGGTGACGCTCATCATGAACAACCTGCCATCGGGCTACTTCCGCGACCTGCAAATCATCAANGAGGTGTTTTTGCCTGCCTTCGACGAGCTGGCCGACTGCCTGCAGATGGCTGCCTACATCATCAACAAGATGGAGGTGAACGAGCACATACTCGACAATCCTATGTATGATCCGATGTTCTCTGTGGAGGAGGTGAATCGCTTGGCCGCCGCCGGCATGCCCTTCCGCGACGCTTATAAGAAGGTGGGACTCGACATCGAGGCCGGCACGTTCAAGGCCCGCCACGACATCCACCACACTCACGAGGGCAGCATAGGCTGTCTCTGCAACGACAAGATCAAGGCCCTGATGGACGCCACGCTGGCACAATTCCATTTCGAACGAATGCTGGAGGCCGAAAAACAACTGCTCCGATGAAAACGAAACTCCTCACCATCGTGGCCGCGCTCGCCATGGCCACGGGTTGCAACGTGGAAAACGAATACAGCAGCCGCTACGTGTTCTTGCGCTTCGACAACNGCCGGCATCTCGACCAGACGCTGGCTGCCGCTATGAACAGCGTGGTGACCAACATCTTCTGCCGCATCTATGTGAGCGGCGCCTCGCGGTTGAGCTTTGTCAACAACCAGGCGCCCGACAGCCCCACCACCGTGCAACTGAGCGAAATAGAACTGCAATACGGCACGCCGACGCTGGGCATCAGCAATGCCAACGGCATCATTGTGGGCTACGGACTGGGGGGCGTGTTTTATTGTTATGATGCCCTATGCGCCTATTGCTATGAAAACAACAANCGCCAACTGCTGTCGATGAACACCTCGGGCATTGCCACGTGCAGCAACTGCCACCGGCAATACGACCTCACCAACGACGGTCTCTGCTCNGANGGCGGCCGNCTCTATCGCTATCAGGCAACAACCACCGGTCCGCAGGGCGTGCTCAATGTGAGNAATCACAACTGACGGCGCNGCCTCCGTTTCCCCGACTTCCCGATAACCAACCATAGATATGANTTTCTCCCGCACTCGGATATTTTGGCTTCTGGCCCTCGTTTGTGTATTGACACTGCTGCCCGTGCTGNCGCTCACGCCCTATCACACCAAGGGAGAGCCGCGCGAATCGGTGGTGTCGCTNTCCATGTTGGCCACCGACAACTGGACACTGCCNCGCAACAATGGCGGCGAAATGGCCTACAAACCGCCCTTCTTCCATTGGTGTGTGGCGGCCGTGTCGGCCGTTCAGGGGCGCGTTTCCGAGGCTTCGTCGCGATTGCCGTCGGCCTTGGCTCTCATCGCTATGACGCTTTGCGGCTATGCTTTCTATGCGCGGCGGCGCAACACGAGCACGGCGCTCCTTGCCACACTGCTGGCTTTCACGGCGTTTGAGCTCCACAGGGCAGGGGCCAACTGTCGCGTGGACATGGTGCTCACGGCGCTCACCGTGTGTGCNCTCTATGGNCTCTTCCGTTGGCATGAGCGCGGCATGCGCGGCATTCCCATCGTGGCCATCTTGCTCATGGGGCTGGGCACCCTCACCAAGGGGCCCGTGGGTAGCATCATTCCGTGTCTGGTCATGGGCGTTTATATGTTGCTGCGCCGCGAAAATTTCTTCAAAACGCTGGGCCTGCTGGCGCTATGGGGGCTCCTCTCGCTGGTGCCCTACGCCGCCTGGTTTTACGCCGCTTGGCAACAAGGCGGACAAGAATTTCTAGACCTGATGTATGAGGAGAACATCGGGCGCATGACAAGCACCATGGGCTACGAGTCGTGCGTGGAGCCGTGGTACTACAATTTCATCACCCTTGTGGCCGGATGGGTGCCCTACACGCTGCTCATGCTGCTGTCGCTGTTTTTCTTGCGCTATGCCAAGCCNGCCTTCGAGCCCCGCTCGTGGTGGCAACGCCTGCGCAATTGGGNGGCCGAGGCCCGCGCCGTGGATGTGTTTGCCCTCACGTGCGTGGTGGTCATCTTCGTGTTCTACTGCATCCCGCAGAGCAAGCGCAGCGTCTATCTCATGCCCATCTATCCCTTCATCGCCTANTTCATGGCNCGCTATGTGCAGTGGATGGCCNATCATCGCAGCCGGCCGCTCCACCTTTTCAACGGCATTCTCGCCACGCTGGCGCTGCTGTTGCCCGTGTGCTTGGTGGCGNTGAAGTTGGGAGCCGTGCCCGACACCATGTTCCACGGGCGCCACGCTTATAAAAATATTCTCATGATGCACGCNCTGCGCGACATTAGCGCNTGGTGGCAATGGCTCGTTGTGGNCATCACCACGGCGGCAGGCATCGCCTGGTGGGTGCTTCGCCGCAAACTGAACCACGGGCGTCTGGCCGTGGCANCCATGCTGGGCTTGGTGTTTGCGCTCTATCTTTCGCTCGACATGGTTTACACNCCNGCCGTGCTCCATGCCAANGGCATCAAGGGCGAGATGGCCGCCATCGAAGCCGCTGCCCCCGCCGCCGAGGGCACGCTCTACGAATATATCGAGGAGGGCGTGAAGGCCAAGGGCGACCCTGTCCACTTCTTTGAGGTGAATTTCTATTTGGGCAACCGNATCGAGAGCTTCCACAAGCAACGGCCCCAAGAGGGATTNCTGCTTATNTTGGCGGCCGACTTTGAGCTCAATCGNGAGCGTTTCGAGCGCGANGGCTATGTCTTCGAGCAGCGCTATGCCGAGCCCAAACGGCAGATGCGCGTGTATCGCTTTCATAAAAAATAAGGANCGCNGATGATTATTGCATTCGANGCCAAACGCATNGTGACCAACCGCACCGGACTGGGCAGCTATGCGCGCACACTNGTGAACGACCTTTCGGCCGCCGCGCCTAAGGATTGTGCCTTGCGACTCTACGCGCCCAATGCCGGCAACGACGAGTTGCGCCATCAGGTGACCGATGCCTACAACGTGGCATTTGTCTATGCGCGCAGTCGTTGCAAGTGGTGGTGGCGCTCCCACGGCATAGTGGACGATTTGCGCCGCGACCACGTGCAGCTCTATCACGGACTGTCGGGCGAATTGCCCGTGGGCATCTGGCGCGCCGGCATCCCTTCGGTGGTGACCATCCACGACCTCATCTTCATGCGCCATCCCGAATACTATGGAGCCATCGATGCGCAGATTTATAAATGGAAATTCCGCCGCACGGTGAAAGAGGCCGACAGAATCATCGCCATTTCTGAGTGCACCAAGCGCGACATCATGGCGCTGGGCGGTGTCGATGAGAGCCGCATCAGCGTGGTCTATCAGTCGTGCAGCACACACTTCAANCAGCGCGAGAGCGAGGATGTGCTCCAGAAGGTGAACGCCCGCTACATGCTTCCGGGGCGCTACATCGTGAGTGTGGGCACCATCGAGGAGCGCAAAAACATTGCCTTGGCCGTGAAGGCGCTNCCCATGATGCCCGCCGACGTGGGACTGGTCATTGTGGGGCGCCGCAAGCCCTACGCCGATCGCGTGGAGCAGGAGGCCCGCCGGCTGAGTGTGTCCCACCGCGTGATGATGCTCCACGACGTGCCCAACGAAGACCTGCCCGCCATCTATCAGATGGCCGAGGCCTGTGTCTATCCTTCGCGCTACGAGGGCTTTGGCATCCCCGTCATCGAGGCGGTGCAGAGCGGGCTGCCAGTGGTGGCTTGCACGGGCAGCTGCTTGGAAGAAGCCGGAGGCCCCAATTGTCTCTATGTGGACCCCGACGACGCGCAGGCCATGGCCCGCGCCGTGACAAGTGTGCTGAAGGGTGCTGAGGGGCGCGACGAGCGCATCGAGCGGGCCCGTCGCTATGTGGAACGCTTTGAAAACACGGATGTGGCGTCGCAGGTGCTGAAAGTGTACGACGATGTGCTGCGACAACACGGGCAATCGCTGTGGTGACACCGCCGAAACATCCCGAATCTGACTCCTTTGAAACAATGACAAACCAAGAATCATCCACCGCCTTTTTCGCTCGTGTGCAGCGCTTTTTCAGTCGCCCGTTTTTCTCCGACCGCCGCACACTGCTCGCCCTTTGGACGCTGCTTGCCCTTGTGGCGGGGCTCACCAAGCTGCATCATCACAACAATTTCCTGATCTATCGCGGCGTGTTTTGGCACACGCTGGGCGAGCAGTCGCTCTTTGCCGCCTATCCCGCCGAATATTTCGACACCAATCACTACGGCCCATTCTTCTCGCTGGTGATAGCGCCCTTTGCCGTGGTGCCCGAATATGTGGGGCTCGTGCTCTGGGTGGTGATGCTCGGACTGTTTCTCTATGTGGCTGTGAGCCGCTCCGGACTGAGTCGCCACCAGCAGTTGTTCATCCTCTGGTTTTGCGCCCACGAGGAGCTCTCTGCCCTGCAAATGCAACAATTCAACGTGGCCATCGCTNCTTGCATCCTTCTCGCCTTTGCTCTCATCGAGCGCGAGCGCGACTTTTGGGCGGCGTTTTTCATCATGCTGGGCACCATGGTCAAACTCTATGGCATCGTGGGACTGGCCTTCTTTTTCTTCTCCAAGCACAAGGGACGCCTCGTGGCCGCACTGCTGTTTTGGGGCGCGCTGATGTTGGTGGCGCCGATGGCCGTGAGCAGTCCTGCCTATGTGTGCGGACAATATGCGGAGTGGTATGCCAGTCTGGTGGGGAAAAACGTGGAGAACATGACCACCGGACTCTATCAAAACATCTCGCTCATCGGCATGGCGCAGCGCATTTTTGGGCTCGGCGACGGCGTGAANTGGCTCGCGGCACCTTGCGTGGCGCTTTTCTTCCTGCCCTATTTGCGCGTGTCGCAATACAGATATGTGGCCTTCCGACAAACATTGTTGGCCTCGGTGATGATGGTCACGGTGTTGCTCAGCACGAGCAGCGAGTCGAGCAGCTACGTGATTGCCGTCACTGGCGTGGTGATTTGGTACACGGCGTGCCCGTGGCAGCGCGGCCGGTGGGCCTTGGCGCTGATGGTGCTGGTCTTTGTNCTGACGTGTCTCGGCCACAGCGATCTGGTGCCCTCGGCATGGCGGCGCAACATCATTCGCCCTTATTCGCTCAAGGCGTTGCCCGTCACCATCGCGTGGTTGTGGCTATGCGTGGAGATGTTGTGCAAGAATTATGCACCGCGCCAGCCTCAGTCTAAGATTTCCTGAATGTGGTAGAGCGGACGATGTTTCACCTCTACAAAAATCTTTCCGATGTAGAGGCCGAGCAGTCCCATGCCCACGAGGCAGAATCCGCCCACACACCACAAACTGAGCATCAGCGAGGCCCAGCCGCTCACGGCAGTGCCCGTGATGAGNGCGTGNGCCACATAGATGGCGATGCCGAGCGTGANGAGCAGGAAAAACAGCCCCAGATAGAGGATGAAATAGATGGGCCGCACGGAGAACGAAAGAATGCCGTCGGAGGCCAAATGCAGCATTTTGCGCAGCGTGAACTTCGATTGTCCGGCCATGCGGTCGCTGATCACGTCGTCCACGGTGGTGCTTTTCAGGCCTATCATCGGCACGATGCCGCGCAGATAGAGATTGCGCTCGCCATATTCCGACAGCATGTCGAGCGCCCGCCGCGACATCAGTCGGAAGTCGGCATGATTGAACACGCTGTCCACGCCCATGGAGTGTTGCACCTTGTAGAACGCTTCGGCCGACAGACGTTTGAGGAGCGGGTCGGCCTTGCGCGACACTTTCACGCCATAAACTACGTCGTAGCCCTCGTTGCAGTGGTCCACCATCTGTTCGAGCGCCTCCAGCGAGTCTTGCAAATCGGCGTCGATGGTGACCACGGCGTCGGCCCATTGGCGAGCCGTCATCATGCCCGCCATGATGGCATTTTGGTGGCCCACGTTGTGCGCCAGATTGATGCCGCGCACGAAGGCGTTGGCCTGGTGAAGCTCTGCAATGAGCTCCCACGTGGCGTCGCGCGAGCCGTCGTTCACAAACACTATCATGCTGTCGCGGCTTATCTTGCCAGCGGCGATGAGTTTCTCAAAGAGCGCCGTGAGCCGCTCCGTGGATTGGCGGAGCGTTTCTTCTTCGTTGTAGCACGGCGATACGGTGGCCAGTTTTATCATAGGGTTTGATACTTTGTGCGTTGTGGGTTAGTTTTCGATGGTTTCGTCGGCGGTTTTCGGTTGCTCTGTGGTAGATGCGGAATGGTCGGTGTGCCGCTCCACGAAGGTTTCAAACGTGACAAACTCTTCGCCCCGCGCCAGCAGCATCTTCACCAGTCGGTCGAGGCGCTCAGTCATCTGGCGGCCGCTGTGGTTTTTGATGATAAACGGCATCTTGAGTTCTGGGTGTTCTTTCAGCTCATAAAACTCCCACGGGTGGAAATAGGTCACAAAATAACCATCCTTTTTCAGCACGCGGCGCACCATCAGATGGTAGAGCCACTGTGGCAGATTGTGGAGCGACAGCCAGAACAGCGGGAATCGTATCCACGGCGTCACGGAGGCGGGTATCTGCATCACGCTGCCCTTCATAAACCAAGTGCGCGGCGACGTGAGGTGCATGTAGCGCCCGGGGATAAAGGCGGGATTGAGCGACGAATTGTAGTGGTAGCCGGCTTGGGCGATTTCCTCATCGCTCACGGGAAACATGCGCGGTTGCCGATAGCCATACACCTGCCGCCCGATGACACCCTCCACAATGCGCTTCGACTCGCGGAAGTCGGTGCTCTTGGGCGTCCAGTGGTCCACGCCGTGGCANGCCACCTCGTGCCCTTCGGCCAAAATTCGTGCCATGGTNTGCGGCGCGTGAGTGGCAAAGTTGCCCGTACAAAAGAACGTGGCCTTCACGCCGTTGGCTTTCAGCACGTCCAGAATGCAGTTGGTGCCGTATTCCGACACGTCCATGCCCTCCTTCAGCGTGTCATAATCAACGCCGTGCTCGCGGGGCACGTCAAATTCTTCGGTGTCAAAACTCAATAATATCATTGCTTCTGTTGTCTTATTCTTTCCATATATTCGGCCGTCTGCACCACCGACAAGCCGTAGCGGCGCAACTGGTTGCGGTCGCCGGCGCCATACATAAACTCCTGGTCGGTGTCGGGGCGATAGATGTAGCGCGTTGTTGTGTCGCGCGCCACAATNTGGTCGTCGGCCGTATAGCTCACCATCGCGCGCTGTGTGCGCAGCAGGTCAACGCCAAACCCGTCCATCACGTATTCGCCGCCCAGCAGTCCCAACACCGTGGGCATGATGTCCACTTGGCTTGCCAGCTGGTCGTAGCGCATCGGACTGACGCCNTTGCCAAAGATGATGAGTGGCACATGATTATACGACTCGGGCAGCGCCGAAGCATCGGTGCCCACCAGCTTGCCGTGGTCGCCCACCAACACAAAGATGGTGTTGTCGAACCACACTTCCTCTTTGGCGCGTTTCAAAAACTCGCCCACACATCGGTCGGCGTATTCCACGATCTGCTGCTCCTTCTCGCTGCTGCGCGCCTTGAAGTCGTCTGGCACCACGTAGGGCGGATGATTGCTCACCGTGAGCAGTGTGGCGTGGAACGGCGTGTAGGGCGGCAACTGTCGCAGCGTCTTCAGCGCGTAGTCGAACAAGAATTCGTCGTTCACGCCGAAAGCGTTCACCCGCGCCTCTGCCGGATAATCCTCTTGCGCAAACACGCGGTCGTAGCCGTTGGTGAGCAAGAAGGCCTTCATGTTGTCGTATTGCGCCTCGTGGGTCAGGAAAAAATAGTTTTTGTAGCCCCGCTCTTTCAGCACCGTGGGCAGGCCTTCGCGCCGCGGCGTCACCGTGCCTTTCATCAGGTTGCGCTTCATCAGGGCCGGAAACGAATAGAGCGACGCCGTGATGCCGTGGTTGGTGTGGATNCCAGCCGAGTAGCAGCGCGTGAACGCCAGTGAGGTTTCATACAGGCTGTCGAGCGTGGGCGTCAGACCACCCTCGTTGCCGAAGGTCGCCATCAGTGAGGCCGACATCGATTCCATCAGGATCACCACCACATTGGGGGCGAACGGGGTATGNGNGGCTTGAGGCGTGGCGTTTGGCGCGTTGGGCAATGCCATTCCAGCGGTGCTGCCGAGAGCAGGNGTGTGCTCCACGCTTTCTCCGTTTCGTCTCAGCACATGCAGGGAGTCTGTCGGGCCCGTGATGCCCAGCGAGGCGCGCACCACGCCGATGGCCTCCGCNTCGGGCATCAGCCGCANCGCACGATTCTCGGGGCGCATGTCGTCCATCACGCTCGTCAGCAGATTAAACATTGGTGCAATGCCCAATTGATTCAGAAAAGCATCGTTGCAATAATAGGCCTCGCTGATTTTGATGGGGTTGTATCCCGTGCGGCCGCGAATGCCAAACACGCATAGTCCCGTCAGCGCCGCCGCCGGCAACAGTCGCAACAGCCGCCCGGCCCACGTTTGCCGGCCGCGTGGGGGTAGCGCCACGCCGTTCCAGCACAAGCCAAACCACTTGCGCTGCAAACACACCAGCAGCACNGCTGCGGCCACCGCCAGCGCGGCATAAAATACATAGCTGCCGTCGCCGGCAATCATGCCCGCCGTGGTGCCGGCATAGCCAAACCAATTGAAGATCGACGAATTGATGACCTTCGCAAAATAGGCGTAGTAGGGAATGTTGGCCGCCGAGGCCGCTATCATCAGCACATCGGCCAAGCACAGCCACATCACCGCCGCCCGCAGCATCCACCGCCGCAAGCCGCCCAATGCCGCCGCCACGAGCACTGCCGCCAATGGCACCACCAGCGCCCAGCAGCCCACCACATTGTCGAACCACAGGCCGCGCATAAAGGCCGGCACAGCCGTGGTGGCCGTGTCGCGCCCCATCATGCCGTGGAGCGCCACATACTGCACCGCGCGCATCAGCGACAGCATCAGCAGGCACACCACATGTGCGCCCACCAGCCACATCGCGGCGCGGCCAAACGCATAGCCTTCTGTTTTTTCTTTCCTTCTCATAGGTTCTTGCCGTCGCAATCTCGCATGGTTGCCGTCATCATTTGCCGCATTCGTTGGCGTTTTCCCGTGATTTCATCGGTCTTTTGGGGCATTTCGGACGGGTTTGCGCACAGCACTCTGCAAAGGTAATGCTTTTCTTTTTAATCACCAAACAATGCCCCCGCAAAGCGCTGCCGCCGGAGAAAAGTGGCCAATGCGGTGAGCGGGGCGCCATGGGGCAGGGGAGTGCACACAAAAAGAGAGGGCTCGTCTCCCGACGGTGCCCTCTCAGAACGTATAAACTTCAGGAAATCTATTAATCTATTTTCTCACTTTGATGGCCTTCCCGCCTTGACGGAGGATGTAGATGTTGCCGGCCTTCATCTCGCTCACCCGCATGCCGCTGAGGGTGTAGATCTCGCAAGGAGCATCGGGGTCGAGGGAGGTATTCTTGTCGGTTGTTGCGGCGTTGATGCCAGTGGTCTGGAGCGAATAGAGCACCACCTTGACGATGTGCGCCTTCTGCCCCTTCAGGCCCATNCCGTTCTTTTGGAATGCGGCCAAGTCGTTGGTGGCCACGCCCTTCGCGGTGCAGTCGCCTTGAATGATATAAGTGTAGGTGCTGCCTGCTACATCATCGTAGGGCACAAACTCGCGCCATGTGCCGGCTTCGTCCACATCGCTGGCGGCCACTTGGATTTGGGCGCCACTCTCCACGTCGCTGAAGTAGATCACCACCTTGTCGCCCTCTTTGGCGTTGGCAAATTTCTCGGCGGGCACCAGCACATCCTGCGACCAGCTGCCCAGATTGTAGTCGCCTTCCAATATCACGGTGCCGTCGTCGTAGGTGGCGGGCTTGGTGTGAGTGAGCAGCGTGACGGCCGTAACGGTCACGGCGTTACCCTTGATGTAGAGGCCGTTCTTCATTTTGGCGAGCATTTCCTCGTCGGTAATCTCCAGCGTATAGTTGTCGCCCGACACGTCCACCTGGCTCTTTGCAGTGACAGACTTCCATGTGCTGGCGTCGTTGATCTGGAGCTGCGGCGTCTTGCCCAAGTCGGAGATAGAGAAGCGGAGGTAGTCGCCCACTTGCGCGTCGGTGAACACCGATGCGGGAACTTTGAAGAAGGTGTTTTCCCAGCCGTCGGCAAACGTGAACGGCAGGCCGCAATCGACGTCCACCTCGTAGAGTCCGGTGTCCACCGTGCCGTCGGCGCCAGCCGTGCCGGCCACGAGCAGATCCACTTCGGTCAGCGTGGCATCGTGCCCCTTCACGGCCAATCCGCCGGCCTTAAACTGGGCCACGGTTTCGTCCGTCAGCGTCAGTTCATACACGCCGTCCACGATGTTGTCATATTCAATGATGGTGGTCCAAGGGTTGGCCTCGTTGACTTGAATCTGTGCGCTCGAGGTGGCGTCGGCGAAGACAAACTTCACCTTGTCGCCGGCCTTTGCCGTGGCAAACTTAGACGCGTCGATAGTGATGGTGCCAGTCCAGTTGCCCAGCGCCTCGCTCCCCGTCCAGATGGCGGTGGATGCGTATTGCGTCACGGCGCTTTGCTGCATCAGGTCGATCGATGTCACCGTCACGCCATCGCCCTTGATGTAGAGGCCGTTCTGGCAAGCCGTCACCTGGTCGGCCGTCAGTGTGAGGGTGAGACTGCTTCCGCTCACGTTGTCGCAATCATTTTCGGTGATCGACTTCCAGCTCTTGTTGTTGATTTGGAGCTGCGGGTTGCTGCCGGTGGCTGTCACGGTGAAGACCAGCTGGTCGCCGGCCTGTGCATCGGCAAACTTAGAGCCCGCCAATGTGATCCAGTCGCTCGAAGTCCACGAGAGTGCCTGCGAGCCGCTCCACACGTTCACCTTGTTNAAATCCGTCGCAAGCATGTGGAGGGAAAACAAGCAGACGAGTAACGAAAGAAACATTTTTTTCATGATAGCAATGTTTAAGTTAAGGTTAATGAGATTGTTTTCTGTGTGCAAAGTTAGCATAAGTCGCACGATTCGAATGATGTTATTTTTGCGTGATAATATTGAATCCCTCCAACTTGCCTTCNACCCCTACATCTATTATTATACGCGCGCGCGAAGGNCNGATTNTNGGGNCGNTGGATGACGATGACGCCTGCGGTGTGCAAAAAACCATCGACCGATGGTGGTTTGATGCAATTCCGCAACCATTTGCAAAGATAACATCAGCCCGCGGTGTGTTATTTCGCTATCTTTGCAACACGAAAACCGACATGATCTAAACAAAAACCTCTATCGTATGAAAAATCAACTATTACTCTTTGTCTTCATCGCGGCCACCCTATGCAGCGCCAACGCGGCCGACGGCTTCTACACCAGCGGCACAAAGCTGATGGACGCCAACGGCAAAGAGTTTGTGATGCGCGGCGCCAACTATTCGTGGGCGTGGCAGCGGGGCAACGAGTCCACGGTGATTCCGGCCGCCGCACGGCAGGGCATGAACTGTCTGCGTATCAGCATTTCCGACGGCCACCTGAGCTATTGCGGCGGCGTAACACCGGCCTCGACGGTGGCCAACCTCATCCAACTATGCGAAAACAACAAGTTGATATGCGTCTTGGTGGTGCACGACGAATTGGGCGACAATTCGCTCGATGCCATTCAGCGGGCGGCCGACTATTGGGCAAGCATTGCCTCCACGCTCAAAGGGCACGAGTGGAGCACCATCGTGAACATCGCCAACGAATGGGTGGCCGACCACGACAAAAACGACGTGTGGTCGCAAGGCTATCAGAAAGCCGTGAAAACCATTCGCAACGCCGGCATCACCAACACGCTGATGATTGACTGCGCCGGCTACGGGCAGGGCCCGTCGTCTATCTGGGAGCGGGGCGCCGAAGTGGTGGCTGCCGACGAACAGAAAAACATCCTCTACTCTATCCACATGTATGACTGGGCCGGCAAAGACGAGTCCACCGTGAAAGAAAACATCGACAAGGCGCTCACCGTGGGCGTGCCCCTCGTGATTGGCGAGTTTGGCTACGAGCANAAGGGCAACGAAGTGGCCTATCAAACCATCCTCGACTACACCAAAGAGAAGCGCGTGGGCTACATCGGCTGGTCGTGGACGGGCAACAGCAGCGACACGCAGGCCCTCGACATGTTTGGCGGCTACGACGATAGCAACATGAAAACCAATGGCGAGAAAATCATTCTCGGCAGCAATGGCATCAAGGAAACGGCAGAAATCTGCTCGGTGTATGGTGGCAAAGGCGGCCTGAAGACCGACGACAGCTCCACCGCCGCCGACGATGACGACACCGACGACAAGAAGGGCGACGACACCGGCGACAGCCAAGAGCAAACGCCCGCCACGGGCACCACCACGCTCTGGAGCGGTTCGCAAAACGCCGACTGGGGCACCTCGTTCACCATCGACGCCAGCCGACTGAGCGCCGCCGCCGTGGGCGACACGCTACACATCGACTTCTCGCCGCTCTCGGGCGACGCCAGCCCTGGCATCAAGATTGCNAGTCTCTCGCCCTGGCAAGAGATTTATCAGCAATACGGGCTGAGCGGCTCGTCCGTGGAGTTCATCCTCACGCAAGACGCCATCAACTATTTGCAAAAGAGCATGCTGATACAGGGNCAGGGCATGACCGTGACGTGCGTGAAAGTGCTCCACCAAAACGCCACCGGGCTCACATCGGTGGAGGCCGAGGCCACCAATCTCTCATCGCCCCGCGAATATTACACCATCGACGGCAAGCGGGTGAGCCGTCCCATGGGCAGTGGACTCTACATCATCCGCCAAGGCGGAAAGACCCGAAAAATCAGTATTCGTTAAAACCCAAACACCATGAAAAAGATATTATGTCTGCTGGCGCTGATAGGTCTTGGCGCCGCACAAGCACACAGCCAAACCGTCATTTGGGAAGGCTCGGACGGGGCCACCGACTACATCTACAACTCCAATGGAGACAACAAGAGTGGCGGCTTCGAGTCGTCGGGCGATTCCTATTACTTCAACACCGGCGATTGGGCTTACACCATGTGGCTCTCGGCCGACGCTTTCTCCACGAAGGGCGCCACGCTGGCCGAGGGCGGGCAAATCGTGATCTCCATCAACTATTGCAACACCGACGGCAGTTCGCAGTTGAAAATCTATGGTTCCAACTCCAGCGACGACGCGGCCTTCTACACCAATTGGANCTTCAACGCCTCGGATTATACCATAGANTTGACGGCCGACCGCGTGAGTCAGATCAACACCAGCGGCCTATCGATTCAAGGAAAATACCTCAACTGGAACAAGATCACCTACATCGCGCCCGCCGACCCCTACGAGGGAATCAGCGACGACATCAAGCCCTATCTGACCGACGACAACGGCGCATGGCTCGACTTCACGCAGCTGGCCGGCGAAGCAACGGTGAAAACGTGGGACGTGGAAACCAACGGCGTCAACATCGACTACGACAAAATCAAGGATCTCACGGCGACCGACGTCATCCGCGTCATTGTGGCNAACACGAGCTACGACGCTTTTGCCTGCCTAAAGATAAGGAACTCCAACGACGACGCCCTCATCCAAGGCTCCGACAAATTCACCATCAAGGGATGGGTGTACTATGATATTCCGGTAGGCGCCGACGACAATGGCCTGAAGTCGGCCCTCGNCGGNAGCGCGCTCTACATTGGCGGCTACAACCACACCATCAAGGGCGTCTATGCCATCCACAATGCCGAAAACGCCCTCGNCCAATGGCCNGCCATCGATGAGTCGGCAGCCGTGGCAACGGCCACACCCAAAGATGGCATCGTGGACGCCTCGGCGCTCAAAAACGCGGGAACGCTCACGGCCAACTACATCGTTCGCCTGAAAGGCNNGGGCTCGGGCGCCGTGAAAGTGATCGACCCGCAAGACGAGTCGATTTCCTGGATTGTCAACTACGACGCCGGCGACCGCTACTCCCGCAATGCCTACCTCCACGATGGCTACTACGACTTCCCGCTCTCCGACTATCTCTCGAAATGGACGTCGGACACCCAGCCCACCGCGGGCGCGGGCATGAGCGGCATGATCAACCGCCTGAAAGATTACGGCATGAAGATAGTGACCGAAGATGGCACAAGCATCACAGAGGTGCTGCTGTTGCATGCGCCCGTGGGTTCACTCATCAAGGGCCTCGCCATCTATGAGCGCGAGTTTAGCACCGACTATTTCAAGCCCGTGAGTCTGCCCTACGAGCTTTCCAACGAAACGGCCAAGAGCATCTTCGGCGAAGAAATAAGGCGTCTCGACCCCACGGCCAAGGCCAAATATTCCGAAAACGGAAATGCGCAGCACAACAAAATAGTGTTCTACTTCAACAAGATCGACACCTACNCCGACCACGACTTCCACGCCAACTGCCCCTATGTGNTNAAGGTGGACGCCGCCCATCAGCCCGAAGACGGCAAAACCTATCNCATTCCGGTTTCGGCGGCCGTGAGAGACTATTTCTCCTACACGTTCAAGTCGTCGCAATTCGAGTATGAAGGCTACGACAATGCAGCCTACTCCNGCGGNGCAGCCCAGAAAGAGCGCATCCAAAACATCCTGGGCCAAACCTCCGACGACGGCACCCTGACCAACTATATGAGCTTCACGTCCACCGCGCCGGTGCTGAACTACTACACCGACGACAATGGCAATCTGGAAACCATCGGCGAGGTGTCCGACCGCATGCCTATGCCACTCTATTCCTATTATTTCTATCTGGGCAAAATCTATCCCTCGTTGAAGGAGCGCAACATCGTGTTTGGATTGGCCTACGTGTCGCTCACAGAGGCCCTGAGAACGCTCAACTCCGGCTCCTCCGACACCACCGACAACTCCGCCACCCAAGCCGTGTTCGACGATGAAGACGACACCCAGACCACGGGCATCAGCCTCACCGACACCGCCACAGCGCCGTCCACCTCNGCCCCCGCCGCCATCTACGACCTGCAGGGACGCCGCATCGCCACGCCGGCCGCATCGCTCTCGCGCGGCTTCTACATCATCAACGGGAAGAAATACCTCAAACCTTAATCACACANCATGAGAACACGCTATATCACACCTGCCACCGACATCATCCATGTGTCGCCGGCGGCCATCCTCGCAGCAAGCACCCTCGACGACATCGTCTCCACCGACACCGGCGGAGGTGAGGAGGGAGGCGGCACCACCGACCCCGTGGGGGGCGACATCCTCGACTCCAATCGCGGCGCCACGTTCGAAAATGCGCTCGACATCTACGACGGCGACTCCGAGTGGGTGGACGGATGCATCGGCGTGCCCTTCCACCATCGCCACGACTAATCGCTGACGGCGGTCTCCATGGGCGCCAAGCGGGCGCCACCCCGCCGCCGGCCGGCAAACCATGGCTTTATGAGTTACGTTGGTTAGACAGGGTGTAAATTTTGACAGCAACACGAATTTACCACATCGCGGTCGGAATTTGCACCCGCTTTTTCTCTCAAAACATCTACTTTTGCACAAAACAACAAGAATGACAAACCCTCAATCCGGCAAGAAAAGCACAGTGCTGCGAGAAATCACTCCCCTCGGCGGGCGCGAATTTCTCTACGTGGCAGATCGCCATAAAGCTCTGTTCTCCTATCCGCTCCACAACCACGAAATCTTCGAGCTCAACTTCATCATGCACGGCAAGGGCCTTCACCGCATCGTGGGCGACTCGCAGAAAATCATCGGCAATCTCGACCTCGTGCTNATCACCGGCCCCGAACTCGAACACGTCTGGGAGCAGGGAGAGTGCAANGCCCCCGACGTTCGCGAAGTCACCATGCAGTTTGAATGGCACTATCAGNACCCTGTTTACGACCGCCTGCCCCTCGACTCCATCACCAAGATGCTTGACANCGCACGCCTCGGNCTGGAGTTTCCGCCCGAAGCCATCATGCAGGTGTATCACAACATCGACACCCTGAGCCGCGAAACCGACCGCTTTCACGCCATGATAAAGTTCATCGAGATACTCCACACCCTCTCGCTTTGCAACGACGCGCGCCAGTTGGCGTCCACCAGTTTCGCAAACCTCGTGGTCGAAGACGACAGCAAGCGAACGCTGAAGGTGAAGCAATACATCGAACACCACTACATGGACAAAATCACACTCGCCGATGTGGCCGACNTCGCCGCCATGAGCCCCAGCTCGTTCAGCCGATTCTTCAAGCTACACACGGGGAAAAGCCTCATGGAATACGTCATCGACATACGCCTCGGCTACGTCATCAGGCGACTCGTGGACACAGACGACAGCGTCATCGACATTGCCCTCGACTGCGGATTCAACAACATGAGCAACTTCAACAACATCTTTAAGCGAGAAAAGGGCATGACTCCCAGCAAATTCCGCGAGCTCTACAAAAAGCCCAAAACAATATTTTGACAAGCTTGTTCCGCCATTCTCGCGAGCGCAAACCGGTATTCTGACAAGCGCATTGCTGTGTTCCGACAAGCCTCTCCTGCCATTCTCGCGAGCGCAAACCGCCGGTTTTGCGCTCGCCCGTCATGGGCTTTGTGTTTCTTGTCCCTTAGTTCCACCTTCCACATCTTTCAGCCTAATATTTCCTGTCCTTCAGCCAGGCGTCCCCCATCCTCCGGCTTCTCATTCGCAAACCGGTGATTTTTCGCTTGCAAACCATCGGTTTCACCTCCCCCAATCCTTAGTCTCACCTTCTTCACCCGTCGTTTTCGCGTTCGCCATCCCTTGGTCTCGCGTTCGCCATCCCTTGGTCTCGCGTTCGCCATCCCTTGGTCTCGCGTTCGCCATCCCTTGGTTTCGTGTTCGCCATCCGCTGTTCTTGCATTCGTAAACCAATGGATAGCGACAATTAAGTTATTAACTTAATTATATTACCTTAATAACTTAATCTAATTACTTTATTAACTTAATTCTCTAAGGGCACCGGTTTACGTTTCAAAGACCGTTGGCGGAGAAACGCAAGGGCGGGGGAGGGGCGTTGCGAAATGGCCGCAGGATGGGTGTGCGGGCAGGAGACGGCCGCGGGATAAACACCGGCGGGGGATGGTTTGTCTGTGGTTGGATGGGCGTGCGGACAGGGGATGGCCGTTGGATAGACACCAGCGGGGGATGGCTCGGTTGTGGTTTGAGGGGCGTGCGGACAGAGGATGGGCGCGGCTCGACCGGCGGAGATGGGCATGAAAAAAGCTCCCGCAACGACGGTGCGTTGCGGGAGCCGGTGGGGATATGTGGCGCTAATGGTTAGTCGGCCACGAGGGTGAAGCGCTTGAATGCGACCACCTTCAGCTCTTTGTCTTGTGCGGCGAGCCACTGCGCCACGCTCTGCTTGTCGCCTTCGCCAAACTGGAACTCTTGGTCAACCAGGCAGTTCTCTTTCAAGAACTTCGAGACGCGGCCCTTTGCGATGTTCTCTATCATCTGCGCGGGCAGGTTGGCGGCTTTCTCTGCCGACACGGTGGCGATGATGTCTTTGGCCTTGGCCACATCGTCGGCGCTTATCCATCCTTTGGCCATGTTGCTCTCCATGTGGTCTTCGCTGTCCACGTGGGCGGGGTTGATGCCTGCTTTCTTGAGGGCTACCTCCACGGCGCGGGAGATTTGTTCCTCCTTGGTCTTCTCCACGGCCACCTTATACTCTTCGTCGAGCACGCTCTGGGGAACGGATGCGGCGTCGAGGGCCACGGGCTTCATTGCGGCCACTTGCATGGCCACCTTGTGNCCGGCGTCGGCGTTTTCCTTGTTGGTTTGCACCATGGTGCAGAGCAGATTCTTGTTCATGTGGTTGTAGATCTCGATGTTGTCGCCCTCGAGCGTGTTGTATCCATCGAGCTCCATCTTCTCGCCGGTAATGCCCGAGCGTTGCGTCACTGCGTCTTGAGCCTTCTGTCCGTCGGCGAGCGTGAGTTCCTTCACCTCGTCGATGGTCTTGGCTTTGGCGGCGACGGCGGCATCGAGGATGGCCTGTGTGAGGGCGATAAAGTCGGCTCCGTTGGCCACGAAGTCGGTCTCGCACTTCAGGGCGATCATTGCGGCGAAGTTGCCATCTTTCTTCACGAGGACGCATCCGTTGGAGGTCTCGCGGTCGCTGCGCTTGGCGGCAATGGCGAGTCCGCGCTCACGGAGCAGGTCTTTGGCCTTGTCGAAGTCGCCTTCGGCTTCGGTCAGTGCCTTCTTTACGTCGGCCAGACCGGCACCGGTCATGGCGCGCAGTTTTTTGATGTCTTCTATTGATATTGCCATTTGTGTGTGGTTTTTAAAGTTTTAAATTGGTGGTTTACTCGGCTGCTGGTGCTTCTTCGGCAGTGGCAGCGGGCTCTTCGACGGCCGGTGTTTCAGCGGCGGGCTGCTCTTGGGCTGCGGGCTGCTCGGCGGCAGGAGCCTCGGCGGGCTTTTCTTCGGCGGCCTTGGCGCTCTTGCGGGCTGCGCGGCGGGGCTTGGCTTCTGCGGCTTCTTCGGCCTGCTCTTTAGCGGCTTTCTCGTCGGCTTTCTCGGCTTTGCGCTCCTCTTGTCCCTCGGCGATGGCGGCGCAGCAGGCGTTGAGGATCACCTCGATGGAGTCTTTGGCGTCGTCGTTGGCGGGGATCACGAAGTCGATGTTGTTGGGGTTGCTGTTGGTGTCCACGATGGCGAACACGGGGATGCCGAGACGGTTGGCTTCTTTCACGGCGATGTGCTCCTTCATCACGTCCACCACGAAGAGTGCGGAGGGCAGGCGGGTGAGGTCGGCGATGGAGCCGAGGTTTTTCTCCAGCTTGGCGCGCTGACGGCTGATCTGGAGGATTTCGCGCTTGGAGAGGTTGCCATAGGTGCCGTCGTTCATCAGNCGGTCGATGTTGGCCATCTTCTTCACGGCCTTGCGGATGGTGGGGAAGTTGGTGAGCATGCCGCCGGGCCAGCGCTCAATCACGTAGGGCATGCCCACGGACTGTGCTTTTTCGGCCACGATTTCCTTAGCTTGCTTCTTGGTGCCCACGAAGAGCACTTTCTTTCCGCTGCGTGCGATTTGCTTCAGGGCGTCGGCGGCTTCGTCGATCATGGCCACTGTTTTGTGGAGATCTACGATGTGAATGCCGTTGCGCTCCATGAAGATGTAGGGCGCCATTGCGGGATTCCATTTGCGCTTGAGGTGTCCGAAGTGGCATCCGGCCTCGAGCAGCTGGTCAAAATTTGTTCTTGCCATTGTTGTTTGTTGCTTTTTGTTGTGTTTACGTTCTGTTTAATTCTATGGCCTCGCCGGCGGATGTGGTGTCGCTGATGGTGCACGATGCCTGCGGCGGGGCGTCTTGCTGTGGCTTAGAATCAACCGTGGGGTAGTCGCGGGGCCTTGCGGGCAAGCGGGTGGTTGCTGGCGGGCGGTGGCGAATCCTCGCGGTTTAGATGCTAAACATGAGCACTCGCAGCATTAACGCTTGCTGAACTGGAAGCGACGGCGAGCCTTGGGACGGCCCGGCTTCTTGCGCTCCACGGCGCGGCTGTCGCGGGTGAGGAATCCTTGATCTTTGAGTGCTTTCTTGTCTTCGGCGTTGACTTTCACCAGCGCGCGGGCGATGGCGAGGCGCAGGGCNTGGCTCTGTCCGGTGAATCCGCCGCCGTCGAGGTTGACTTTGATGTCGTATTTCTCGGCCACTTCCAGCAGGTTGAGGGGTTGCATTACAACGTACCGGAGGATGGCGGAGGGGAAATAGTCGTTGAGATCTTTCTTGTTGATCGTGATTTTACCGGTGCCTTCCGTCATGTAGATGCGGGCCACGGAGCTCTTGCGGCGACCGATTGCATTTATTACTTCCATCTTCTATGCCTTTTTTATTTGTATTCGTTGATGTTGATTGCCTTGGGCTTCTGTGCCTGCATGTTGTGCTCGCTTCCTTCAAACACGTAGAGGTTGTCGATGAGGCGGCGTCCGAGGCGACCCTTGGGCAGCATGCCTTTCACGGCGTGACGAATGATTTTGTCCACTCCACCGGCGCGCTGGCGCAGCTCGGCGGGGGTGTTGAAGCGCTGTCCTCCGGGATAGCCGGTGTAGCGTGTGTACACTTTGTCGGTTTCCTTCTTGCCGGTGAACACCACTTTCGAGGCGTTGATGATGATGACGTTGTCGCCGCAGTCCACGTTGGGGGTGAAACTGGGTTTGTACTTTCCGCGGATGAGCTTTGCTACTTTCGAGCAAAGACGACCCACAACCTGGTCGGTGGCGTCGATCACCACCCACTCCTTGTTCACTGTTTCCTTGTTTGCCGAAACAGTTTTGTAACTTAAAGTGTCCATAAAGATGATTGAATGTAACTGTTTGTAACGTTTTAATGGTTTGCGGACGTGTCGCCTTCCGTCGGGCGCCTGGCTTTACGTACCTGGAAACGAGCAGACTCTCCGCCTGCCGGTGAACAGCGATTCACAAACCGCAACGGCCGCTGGCGCGGCAGGCTGCTATTTACACGCTGCCCTCGGGGGTTCTGTGGCCCCCGTAGAATGGGGATGCAAAGGTAGGGCTTTTTGTCCGAAAAGGGCAAGGGCGCCCTCCTTTGCGTGAATATTTTACGTTTATTTAACGGTTNGCCGGCGTTAGAACTTGTAGTCCACGCCCACGCCGATCACGTTGTTCGTTCGCGAATAGGTGTCGCTGCCGGCCACGCCGGAGCTGTGGTAGTTGTCTGAGGCTACGGTGTAGTCTGAATAGATGGTGCAAAAGTAGCCTGCATTGATACGCACGTGCTCGTTGATGTTGACGGCGCCCCCGAATCCCACCGACCAGCTGTCGCAGGCGAACGATGTGTTGCGCTGGTATTCGTCGCTCAATCCGTAGTTGGTGCGTTGCACGCCGGCGCTGACGGTGAACTTCTTGTTGATGTCGTATTCCACGCCGCCCAGGTATTCGTGGGTGCCGCGGGTGAGGGCCTTCTGGCGGTCTTCCACCGTTTTTGCGTTTTTGTCGTCGAAGAAATGGTATTCCAATGTGGCGCGCAACTGATCCGTGAAGTCGTATCCCACGGCCACCGACAGCATGGCGGGCATGTCGTAGCGCGACTTGGCGCCGTCTTCATAGTTGGCCAGCGCGGGCTGCAGCAGCGCTCCGGCCTTCTCGCGGATGGCGGCGGCAACAGCCTCGCCCCCCACCATGGCGGCCGGCATATTCACGTCGGCCACGAGCGTTTTGGTGGTGTTCTTCACGTTAAAGCGTGCGCGGAATTCATATTTTGCGGCGAGCGTGAGCCGGTCTTTATGGAAATTGATGCCGATGATGGGGGCCACGCGCCAAGCCATCTGGTCGCAATCCAGCTGCACATTCACCATCTTGAGTTCGGAGCCTGCGGGTGTGGCAAACACGTGGCCCGCATAGTTGCCGTCGTAGTAGCTCAGACGGAGGGCCAGCGATGCCGACAGCCAGTCGTTGATGCGGTAGGCGGCGCCCAGCTGGAAGCCGTAGATAAACTGGCGGCCCTTCATCTTGGCGTCGATATTGTATTGGTCGGCCGACATGCCGAGACCGGTCATCAGAGCCTTGAGCGGCACGGTGAACATGGGGATGCCCTCGTCGAATTCGGCCTTTCCGCCGCCGCCCACGATGCCAAACATACCCGAGAAGGCCCAGCGATCGTGCTTATAGGAGGCAAAAGCGGCGGGCACGAAGGACGCTGTGGCCTTGCCGTTGTAGAGATGGGTGTGGCCCTCGTCGGTGTGGAGTGGCGAATAGCTCTCGATGTCGCGCTCTTGCATGGCCATTTGCCAGTTGAACGACACTTGCCAGCCCTCGTGTCCCCACACCAGTCCGGCGGGGTTGCTGTAGATGGCGTCGATGTCGGTGGAGGCGCCGCGCGCCATCATNCGGTCGAAAGCTACGTGATAATTGGTGTTGGTCATCAGGCCGCCGGCCTGTGCGGGCAGNGACAAAGCCATCGCGGCAAGTCCTGCGAGGATTGTTTTTTTCATGCGTTTTATAAGTTGTTTGCGTGCTTGATGCGGATACAATATATATAATAATGTATGGTGGCGCGTGTCAAACGACTCCGTTGCAACGGCGGCCCGAGGCCTTCTGTGCTGTGGAAGAGAACGATTGTCCGCAGAAAAATCGGGTGCAAAGGTAAATATTTCTGTTCACGCACACAAATTTTAATCTTTGAAAATGATTTTTTGCGAAGGCAAGGGCGGTGATGCGGCGCTCGAAGTGTGGCGCCTGAAGATTCGTTTTCGGGCGAAGCAACAGCGGAAGAGCCGTGCCCTTTTGCTTGAAAATCGGCCCCCGAACAGTGCCATATTCCCCGCGCGACGTTCTTTCGTTCGGAGATCAGAGAAGCCTAAGTCGCGCTCTTCCAACTTCGAAAAGCGACGATTTCATCGACAGGACAAGGATTTAGGATGCCGACAAACCGACACAAAATCTGTAAAATCGGGTATTTCGGTCTGCGCGACACGAATTTTCACCGTTTCACGTCAATATTTACCCCNGTGCGCAGGCGTGGCGGTGCTACCTTTGCGAGCACGTTTTGCAAAGGCAGACTGCTGGTCTTGCCGTTGCAGAGCGCCGAAAACCTATCTCGCCGACACTGAAAACCAACATCGATATGAAAGCAAAAATTCTCACGTTCTGCCTAATGGCCACGCTCGCCGCACAGGCCGATGATGCTCCGTTCACCGTGAAAAGCGGCCTTTTCGACGCCTCCAACACTTCGACACTGGGCCTGAGCGCTGCCACCGGCACCGAAACCGTCACCGTGTTTGCCCCGTCGGCGGCCACCAATCACTTCAGCAACGGCGTGGTGATGGCCGAATTCAAAGGCAACCTCTACTGCATGTGGCAGAGCAGTGCCACCGACGAAGACGCCTCCGANACGTGGGTGGCCTATAGCNGGAGCACCGANGGCGGCGCCACATGGAGCGACCCGATGACGCTCTGTCCCACCATTTCCGATGGCTATTGCTCGTCGGGCGGATGGATAGCCACCGATGATGAGCTCGTGGGCTTCATCAACACGTGGCCCTCGTCGCTGTCCAACGGAGGCGGATACACGCGCTATGTGTCGAGCAGCGACGGACTGACGTGGAGCGAGCCCGCCAATGTGACGATGGCCGACGGCTCCACGCTCAACGGCATCTTCGAGCAAGACCCTCATGCGCTCGGAGACGGGCGCATCGTGGGAGCCGCACATTTTCAGCCCGGCCTGCACGTGAGCCCCATCTATACCGACGACCCCACGGGCAAAACGGGCTGGACGAAGGGCGCATTTTCCTTCACCGACAAAGGCACACAGTCGCGCGAGCTGGAGCCCAGTCTCTATCGCAAGACCGACGGCACGCTGGTGATGATTTTCCGCGACCAGAACAGCACCTACCACAAGCTCGCTGCAACGAGCAGCGATAGAGGGGAGACGTGGACCAACGCCGTGGAAACCAACTTCCCCGACGCCCGCACTAAGCAGAGCGCGGGCAACTTGGCGAATGGCAAACCCTTTATGGCGGGCAACCCCGTCAACAACAAATTGCGCATTCCGCTGGTGCTCACACTCTCCGGCGACGGCGGTTCCATGTTCGACGAAGCGTGGCTGTTGCGCAGTCAGGACGACATCCAAGACCTGCGCTACAGCGGCAAAGCCAAGCGCGCCGGCTATCACTATCCCAAATCGCTCGTGGCCGGCGACTACGTGTATGTGGCCTATGCCACCAACAAGGAAGACGTGCAATACACGCGCGTGCCGCTTTCGTCGGTCACCGGCATCGCCACCGTCACCGCCGACCGCCAGTCGTGCGTGATGACTGCCCGCGGGCGCCGTCTCGCCGTGCCCCATCTCGGCGATGCCGCAGCCGTGATGGAAGTGTTCAATATGGCGGGCCTCCGCGTCTATGGTGGCACCCTCACCGCCGATGGACAATGCCTCGACCTCTCGTCGCTGCCGCGCGGCATCTACATCGTGAGCGTGAAACAGGGCGACACCCGCGTCAGCAAGCGCCTTGTGCTGGAATAGCGGGCCGGCACGGGCNCCGATGTCAAAATTTGCCTGCATTAAAACAAAAAATGCCCCACGGCAGTTGCGATGGCGCTCTATCTTTGCAAAAACTTTACCAAGCAGCGCCCGAGCGCTCCGCCGACACCATCGGATTCTGACACCTACACACATCTTATATATATAATACACTATTACTAACTAAACTTATACGCTATGAAGAAATTTATTACCACTATCGCGGCGATGATGTTCGCCGTGGCAGGCTTTGCACAATCCACGATGGAGGTCACCCTCCACGGCGCCAACTTCGACAAAGCCAACTCCACCAACGATCTCTACGTGTTCACCGACGCTGCCGGATTCACGCTCGGCATGGAGAATCGTGACGTGAACAAGACGCCTAGCAACTGGACCGATCCNGACGGAAACAGCTACACCGACGGCATCAACTTCAAGAACAACGCCACCGGAACCATCAATGTGCCCGAGGGCTACCAAGTGACGAAGCTCGTTATCGGAGGCTGCGCGCAGTCGGACAATCGCGATCTCAACTACCTCTACTCCGTGACAGTGGACGGCACAGAATTCTTTGTCGAGCCCATAGGCAAGGGTATGAAAGACGATGCCACCATAGAAAGCACGGCCAAATACGTGATGAAGGCCGACGGCACCGCTCCCGAGTTTGCCTCCATCGACCTGTCTGCGTCGCCCGCCAAGTCGTCGGTGGCCGTCATTTTCTCCGGCAACGTGCAGTCCGACGTGTGGTTTAAGATCACTTATTCCGCAGTGAGCGAAGGCACCGACGCCACCGGCACCACCAGTGCCACCCTGCATGGCGCCAACTTCGACCAGGCCAACTCCACCAACGATCTCTACGTGTTCACCGACGCAGAGGACTTTACGCTCGGTATGGACAATCGCGACGTGACCAAAACGCCTTGCAGTTGGACCGACCCCNACGGAGTGAGCTACACCGACGGCATCAATTTCAAAAACAACGCCGCGGGCACTATCAATGTGCCGACGGGCAAGAAGGTCTATGGCATGGCCATCGGAGGATGCTCCCAGTCGGACGCTGGCAACCTGTGCTACCTCTACACCGTTGACAAAGACGGCGTGAACGTGTTCACCGACGCCATCGGACAAAACGAGAAAGACAATTCCACCATTCAGAGCACGGCCAAATATCCGATTCTCCCCGATGGCAATGCTCCCCAATTTGCTTATTTTGACTTCACCGATTCGCCGGCCACTTCCACCATCAAGGTGGTATTCTCGGGCAACAACCAGGAAGATGTGTGGTTCACACTCTATCTCACCGAGGCTGCCGCCGATGCCGCCGCCACGGGCATCAGCCGCGTGAACACCGAACGCACAGCTCCCGCCGATGGCCTGCTCTACAACATGGCCGGCCAGCGCGTGAGCGAAAGCTATCGCGGACTGGTGATCAAGAATGGTCGCAAGTATATCAAGTAAATCCACAAACGTCATCCCTATGACACGCAAATCATGGAATAAAACCCTCGCACTCGCAGCCCTCTCCCTGATGGCTGCGAGTGCTTCGGCTGCCAACAACTACACGTTGGCACATTGGTCGTTCAACTACGGCTACACCATCGCCGACGGTGTGGGCACGCCCAACTCCACGGCGCAAACGAGCAACGGCTCGGTGAACCTGCACGACGTGAAACTCGTGCCCAACGAGCAGGTGGTGGACAACGCCTATCTCACGGCCCACCGCCCCACACTCGCCACCGACGAAAACCAAGTGGAGGCACAAGACAACAAAGGGGTCTACCTCGAGGTGAACGCCATCAGCTGCGACGGAGCCGCCCTCCACATGACGTCGCCCGTGCCCACCCCCGAAACGGCAAGCAACAGCTACACGTATGGCACCACCACCGCCACGTTTCCCGATGGCAACAGCTACTCCTATCAGAGTCCTTACAACTACTACGAGCTTGAGCTCACCACCACTTCCTACAAGAACATCCAAATGGAGGTGAAGGCCGCCGGCCACAGAAGCACATCGCAATACTACGCGGTGGCCTATTCCACCGACCGCGCCTCGTGGACCGTCGTCAGCGACGAATATCTCACCGGCTCGTCATACAACAATTGGACCACCAACACCATCGACCTCCCGGCCATTGGCGGACAAGCCAAAGTCTATGTGCGCCTCTTCCCCGCCGACAATTGGGTGGGCGCCAACAACAACATCAACAGCGACAACCAGTTCGACTTGGACTACGTGAAAATAACGGGCGACCTCGACGTGCCCCTGGCCCAAATCACCGCTGTCAGCGTGAATGGCGAGGCCGCCACGGCCACCGAAGGCAAGAACTACGACTTCGACTATCTGCTCGACGGCAAGACTTACACCGCTTCCACGGTGACCATCAAGCCCACGTTTGAGAACGCCACGCTCGCCGTTTACGCAGAAGACGAAGAGGGCGACACGCAAACGTGCACCGACAACGGCGACGGCATCTACACCATTGCCACGCCCGCAGCCGAGAAATACACGCTCGTCACCTTCAATCTCACGCCCACGGGCGACGCCATGTCGCAGCAGAGCAGCTATGTGCTCCGCGTGTTCAATCTCACCGACCTCAAGTTGTCGTCGCTCGCAGTGGACGGCACGGCCATCAGCAGTAGTCTCCTCGCCACGCTCAACAACGAGGGCACGGCCACGCTCTCGGGCAACATCTACACCAAGATGCCCGTGGTGACCACCGCCGTCATCGATGGCTCGGAGGCCACCGTCAGCAGCAGCGTGAGCGGCAACACGGCCGTTTACACCATCAAGGCCGGCGACAAGACTTTCACCCTCAACGTGGAAGGCGTGCATATCTACGAGATGGGCGACAACGACGAAGTGGTGGAGATCACCTACAGCGCCGACGGCAAATCGGCCTATGAGGCAGAAGGCGAGTGGACCGACGGCTGGACCGACGGCATGTACACTCTCCGCACCACGAAACTCGACGGATGGGGCGGCTCCCAGTTCAAGTTCAATGGCACCGATTTCAAGTTCGAACTGCCCGGCGGCGTGGTGATTAAGTCGTTCGCATTCGCAAAATTCGGAGCCAATTATGGCGCCGGCGAAGGCATCACCTCCTTCACCAGCGATGGCGCCACCTGCTGGGTGCCCACCGACCACGACTACACGCGCGGCGCTAAAGACACGGTGACGGTGGTGCTCGACAACCACCAGGCCGGCACACCCCTCCAGTTCACCATCACCGGAGGAAACCAGCCCTACGCCCAGTTCTACATTATTCTCGAGAAAACCAACCCCGGAACGGCTCCCGAAGTGAAGACGAGCTCGGCCAAGGTCATCAACAATCACGCCATGGTCTCCGTCTCCTTCGATCGCGAAATGGCCATCACCACCACCACCTTCAATGGCGCTGAAGTCACCGCCGGCGGCGGCACCACGCTCACCTTCGGGCTCGCCGACCTCAGCTATAGCACCGACTACACCTTCACCATCCCCGCAGGCACCGCCTCCGACCTGTTTGGCAACACCAACGCCACCGACATCACCGTGGCATTCTCCGTGGGAGAGCAGGCCGCAGTGGAGAAGAAGCCCTACGACTACGTGGTGGGCAACGCCGAAGAATTCACGGCAGCCATCAAGGCCATAGGGTCGAGCACCAGCGCCAACCTTGAGCGCGTGGTCATCTTCATGAAGAATGGCGACTACGACTTCGGGGAGAACAACGAGCAGCGCGTCAGCCGCGGCAACGTGTCGCTCATCGGACAGTCGCGCGACGGCGTGATCATCCACGGCACGCGCACCGGAATCTCCAACCCCATCCTCAACATTCGCGATCGCCAAGGCTTCTACTTGCAAGACTTCACCGCCCGCAACGACCTCGATTTTGGCACCGCACGCAAAGGCGTGGGAGTGGCCATCTATGGCGGCAACAAGAGTATCTTCAAGAACNTCTGCATGCAGTCGCAACAAGACACGCAGGTCACCGGCGAGCGCTCCTACTACGACCACTGCACCATACAGGGCACGGTGGACTTCATCTGTGGAGGCGGCAACCACTTCTACGACAGTTGTGAACTCGTGCTCGAAGGCGCTGGCGCCGTCATTGCAGCACCCGCCACCACCAAGACCGCCAAGTATGGCTACGTGTTCAGCCACTGCACCATCTCGCCCAACGAGAACGCCACCATCGCCGATGGCGGATACTCGCTGGCACGCCCCTGGCAAAACGAGCCGCGCACCTACTATCTCTACACCAAGATGAACGTGAAGCCCACCAACAACGGCTACGCCGGCATGAGCGGTCTAATCACCCACTTCTACGAGTATGGCTCCGTTGACAGCCAAGGCAACGAGATCGACCTCTCCGTGCGCGGCAACTCCTCGTCGAGCACCAACAGCTACACTCCCGTCATCTCCGAGGCCGAGGCCAAAACCTTCACGGTGATGAACGTGCTCAGCGAAACCGACGGCTGGCTCCCCACCGACTACACCGTTGACCTCCCCGCACCCAACGTCACCGCCTCTGGCGCCACNATCTCCTGGAACGAGGACTCGCAGGCCCGCTGCTACGTGATCTTCAAAGACGGCGAGTTTGTTGACGACATNGTGGAAACCAGCTACACCGCCACCGAAGCAGGCACCTACACCATCATCTCCGCCAACCAGATGGGCGGTCTGAGCTGCAATGCCGCCACCATCACAGTGGATCCCACCGGCATCATCAATGCCACCGTTTCCACCGATGGTGCCGACGCCGACGCCATCTACAACGTGGCCGGCCAGAAAGTGGCCCCCAACTATCGCGGCATCGTGGTGAAGCAGGGCAAAAAATACGTCCGCTAAACCCCGCCGACGGCAGCAGACCGCATCATCGGCCCCGCGTGGCGCCCCGAGTCCCCTCGCTCCGCCACTCCACCGATGGGCACCCACCGTTTGGCCAGCGGCCAACCGCCCCGCTGCCGGCCCCGTTCATCGGCCGCATCACCCCTATGCACCCATACTTGTTGTATAGAATATCTTTTTCCTACGCCCCATCCTGCATCCCGCACGATGGGGCGTTTTCTTTCATCCCACCACGCACGCGCCATCCGCCTTCGTCGCTTGTGCACATTCTTTCCGCCGCTCTCGCACATTGTTTCTGCCGCCCTCGCACATTTTTTTCGCCGCCCATCCACGTTCTAACCATCGTTCGTGCATCTGCCCGTCATTGGTCTTCGAAATGCCATCCGGCGGTTTCGCGTTGTCTATCCATTGCTTTCGCGTTCGCTATCCATTAGTCTTGCGTTGGCTATCCATTGGTTTGCGACAATTAAGTTATTAACTTAATTATATTACCTTAATAACTTAATCTAATTACTTTATTAACTTAATTCTCGAAGACCAATGGTTTGCTCACGCAAGGGCATTGGCGGGCGAATGCGCAAGCAGTGGTTTATGGAGGCGAAACTCATGGATAGCCAATGCAAAACTATTGGCGGGCGAATGCGAAACCATTGGCGGGCCAACGCGAAAGTGGGGCATGAGAGGTGAGCGGGCGCCGAGGCACGAAACGTTGGGCGCGAAGAAGCAAAAAAATAAATGCGGCGCGGGGAAGCGTCGCATTTATGGTTTGGGGGAGCCTTTCAATAGACTCTTTTTCGCTATCGGGTGGGGGCCTTCATGCCTTTCGGCAGATTTTTCCCCGTTATCGGGCGGAAGTTTTCCCGATGAAATGGGGGAAAATTGAAGGCGAATGGCGATTTTTGAAGGTGTGGACCGCGGAGACGGTTGAGGGCTGTGGCGGCCGCCGCGCCGATGGCGGGTGGAGCTCACTCTGCGGCTTGCGGGGCGGCGTAGTCGCTGTTGATGAGGCGGAGGAGGTGCTCCACGGCTTCGTCTTCGGGAATGTTCTTCTCCACGCATTCTTTTTTGCGGTAGAGCGAGATTTTTCCCCGCCCTGCGCCCACATATCCGTAGTCGGCGTCGGCCATTTCTCCGGGGCCGTTGACGATGCAGCCCATGATGCCGATTTTGAGTCCGCGCAGGTGGGCGGTGGCCTCTTTGATGCGGCGGATGGTGGTGCGCAGGTCGTAGAGGGTGCGCCCGCAGCCGGGGCAGGAGATGTATTCGGTCTTGGTGAATTTCACGCGCGCTGCCTGGAGGATGCCGTCGGCGAGGGTTTGCAACTGCTGGGCGGTGTAGGGTGCGGGCGTGGTGATGACGAGTTGGCTGGCGCGNTGGTCGATGAGCAGTGCGCCCACGGCCATGGCGGCTTTGAGTTGCAGNTGTTCCCAGTTGGGCGCATCGATGTGGAGGCGGATGGTGTCGCNGTCGATGTGGCAGTGCTCTGCGGCATNGGGGNTGGCTGGGNAGCCGGATTCGGCTTCTTGGCGAAGGGCGGCGCACTCGGGGATGAGGGCGATGAGGCTCTGAGCCACGGGGATTTCGGCTTCGGGCTCCTCGGAGAGGCTCACGCGGATGGTGTCGCCGATGCCCTCGGTGAGCAGGGCGCCGATGCCCACGGCGCTCTTGATGCGCCCGTCTTCTCCCTCTCCGGCTTCGGTGACGCCGAGGTGGAGGGGATAGTGCATGCCGGCGGCGTCCATGGTGTGCACGAGCAATCGAACGGTTTGCACCATGACCACGGTGTTGGAAGCCTTGATGGAGATGACGACGTTGCTGAATTGCTCGCGTTGACACACGCGGAGAAACTCCATGCAACTCTCGACGATGCCTTCGGGCGTGTCGCCATAGCGCGACATGATGCGGTCGGAGAGCGAGCCGTGGTTGACGCCTATGCGTATGGCGGTGCCGTGTTGGCGGCAGATGTTCAGGAAGGGGACAAGCGTGCGCTCAATCTTTTGGAGCTCTTCGGCGTAGGCCTCGTCGGTGTATTCCAAGTGTTTGAACACGCGCCCGGGGTCCACATAGTTGCCGGGGTTGATGCGCACCTTTTCGCAATAGCGCGCGGCCACCTCGGCGGTGTGGGCGGTGAAGTGCACGTCGGCCACGAGGGGCGTGAGGTAGCCTTCGGCTTTGAGGCGCTCAGAGATGTGCTTCATGTTTTCGGCTTCGCGGGTGCCTTGTGTGGTGAACCTCACCAGTTCGCCTCCGGCCTCGATGATGCGCTTGGCTTGGGCCACGCTGGCTTCGGTGTTGTTGGTGTCGGTGGTGGCCATCGACTGCACGCGGATGGGGTTGTCGCCGCCGATGCCGATGTGGCCCACGCGTGTTTCTGAAGATTTGCGGCGTGAGAATGTGGGTGTGGTCATGGAGGATGGGCGTGTGGAGTGGGGCGTGGGGCGTTGCGCCTCAACGCGTTTTATATTTGTATTCCAGCGAGGCAAGGTCTTGGTTGGCCTTCTCTATCTTTTGCGAGAGCGATGCCTTGTAGTCGGCCAAGCGGCGGGCGAGCTGTTCGTCGGCGAGGGCGAGCATCTGGCAGGCCAGTATGGCGGCGTTGAGCCCGCCGTTGATGGCCACGGTGGCCACGGGGATGCCCGGCGGCATTTGCAGTATGCTGAAGAGGGCGTCCATGCCGTCGAGCACGCTNCCCTTGATGGGCACGCCGATGACGGGCAGCGGTGTGGAGGCCGCGATGACGCCCGGGAGCGCAGCTGCCATGCCGGCGCCGGCGATGATGGCGCGCACGCCGCGGGGNGCTGCGCCGCGGGCAAACTGCTCCACGGCGTTGGGGGTGCGATGGGCCGACAGGGCATTCACCTCGAAAGGCACTTCCATGTCGTCGAGAAATTTCATGGCCTTCTCCATGACGGGCAGGTCGGACGTGCTGCCCATGATGATGCTAACGAGTGGTTGCATNGTGGTTGGGATGATTGATTTGCCCTGCAAAGATAACCAATCTTTTCGGTTTGGGGGTGTTTTGTTGTTGCTGGCGGGCTAAATTTTTAAAAATTTCACGCTCAATGATTACAAAGCATTAAAATCGGCGTCATTGATGTAGAATATTCTAAATTATACATGTATAACAACTAAAACCTATTCTATGAGTAAGAAGACAGTTTGGGCTTATGGCAAGCCCTGTGGCCTCGCTTTGGTTATGGCGGGGGCGCTCATGGTAGCATCGTGTGCCGAGGACGGTTTCGATGACGAATCGTTTGTGCCTGGCGGCGGTGTGAAGAACACTCAACTCGAGACGCCATCGGCCGACAGCATCAAAGTGACGCCGAGCACCGACGGCGCAAAGCAAACCATCTCGTGGCCCGTGGTGTATGGCGCTGGGACGTATCATGCCGTTCTCACCAATTTGGACACCGACGAAGTGCTGGTGGATACCATCATCGATGGCCTATCGTTTGCCGCTGCGCGCGAGGATGAGACCAACTACAAGGTGACGCTCATTGCGATGGGCAACACCGATCTGGGCAACACNGACGGCGAAACGGTGACGAAACTCTACAACACGTTTGCGCCGTCCTATGCCGCCATTCCGAGCGGCACCGACCTGAACGAGTATTTTGCAGCGAACCCCATTCCCGAGGACTCTCTCGGCGTGGAGATGATCTACGACCTAGAGGGCGGCGGGGCCTACACCGTGTCTGACTTCCTCGACTTTGGCGACCAGACCGTTACGCTGCGCTCGACTCAGAAAAACAACAAACCGGACGTGACGTACACCGCCGCGACATCGGTGATTGGCGGAAATGGCGGCGTGCAACTGAAGTATCTCGACATCGACGCTNCCGCCACAGAGAAGGGTATCCTTTGCACGTCGGGCACCATCAGCGACAGCATCGCAGCCAACAAGCTTGGAAACTACTACGATCTGCAGAACAGCTATGCCATCAATACGTGCAACATCAGCAACCTGCGCGGCTATATCTACAACGACAACAGCCAGGGCTATCTCACCAGATACCTGACCATCTACAACAGCGTTATTCAAACGGCCACCGAAAAGATGGGCAGCGCCACCACGGCGCCCATACTCATCGATTGCAAGGGCTTCATCGAATATCTCACCATCAACAAGACTACGCTCTACAACACCTCGGAGACCAACGCCACCTATGCCATCCGCTATCAAGGCCGCCCGAAGGATTTGTTGTCGAAAGACGCCACGATGGTGCAAAGCGTTACCATCCAAAGCTCCACGTTCTACAACATTGCGAAGGGAACAAACTTCGCCAACTATCGCCAGAGCGGTCAGGAGACCAACCGATTTGTGGTGACCGACTTCATCGAAGTGGACTGCGGCCGGAAGGGGCAGTTTGTCCGTCGTCTCGTAGGCGGCCAGATGAACGCCAAGGATAGCCGCACCTTCGGCAACAACACCTATTGGTATGAAGGAGAGGCCTCCGAAGAATCGAGCTACGACACCAGCGGAACCATCCTCACCACCGACCCCGGATTCGCAGATGCGGCAGGCGGCGACTTCACCGTGAGCGGTGCCGACCAGATTGCTTATCAAACGGGCGATCCGCGCTGGCTGAAGTAAGCGTTAACCTAAACTATGAATAAGTAAAAGTAAGCGATATGAAAAGAANACTCATGATCAGCCTTTGCGTAGGTGCCGCGGCTCTGTTTGCCACACCGGCCTTAGCGCAAAACCAGACCGTAAGCGGCCAGGTGGTCGATGAAAACGGCGAGCCCGTCATCGGCGCTTCCGTGGTGATCGACGGACAAAGTGGCAGCGGCACCATCACCGACATGGATGGCAACTACACCATAGCGGTGCCCAAAGATGCCAAGGTCACCATCTCTTATATAGGTTATCTGCCGCAAACGGTGAAGCCGGGCGGCAAAATCCAACTGAAAGAAGACTCACAAAACCTCGAAGAAGTGGTGGTGGTGGGTTACGGCTCACAGAAGAAAGCCCACCTCACCGGCTCTGTGGCCACCGTTGATATGGACCAGTTGCAAGACTTGTCTTCGGGCGGCTTGGCCTCGATGCTCGACGGTCAGGTGAACGGCCTCAGCGTGAGCGGCGGTGATACGCGGCCCGGTGAAAACGCCACCATCTATATTCGCGACACCAACTCGCTCTCCGACATCGGTTCCACGGCGCAGCAGCCGCTCTTCGTCATCGACGGATACATCTATCCCAACGATGTGAAGGTGGGNAACTCCACGCAGAACCTCGGCGCCGAAGCCTTCAACAACCTCGACCCCTCGGTCATCGAGAGCATCTCGGTGCTGAAAGACGCATCGGCCGCCGTTTACGGTGCACGCGCCGCCAACGGTGTGATTCTCGTCACCACAAAGAAGGGCAAGCTCGGTGCCCCGAGCATCACCTACAACGGGCAGTTTGGTTGGACCGGCAATGTGTCGCGCACCAAGATGTTGAGCGCCTACGACTACGGCCGTCTCTACGACATCTCGGCCGCCGCCGACCCCACCAATCGCTCGCTCAATCGCACGAATGCGCTCTATCAGCTGGATGAATTGGAGGCCATGAAAGACCTCGACTACGACCTGCTCGACAAGTATTGGAAGACCGGTTCCACGCAAAAGCACAGCGTGAGCGTGAGCGGTGCCAGCGAGCGTGCCAGCTATTTCGGCGCCGTGAGCTACTTCAAGCAAGACGGCAACCTTGGCAAGCTCGACTACAGCCGTTACAACTATCGCGCCGGAGTGGACGTGAACATCTCCAAGTGGCTCAAAGCCAACATCACCGTGAGCGGAGATCATGGCAAGAAAAACAAGCCCAACGTGAAGGTGGGCGGCTCCAGCTCGGAGAAAGACTACAACCTGCTGCTCACACGTCCGCGCTACATCCCCGAGTATGTCACCATGGATGGAGAAGAATATCCCGTGGCCGCCCTCGGCATCAGCAACTCCGATAAAACCGAAAACGTGTATTATCACCACGCACTGATGCAGAACAATGGCGACTATAGCAACAACGTGAATCAGAACACCACGTTCAACGGCAGCGTGAGCTACGACTTCGGGTGGAGCAAAATCCTGAAGGGACTGTCGCTCAACTTCAGCTATTCGAAGAGCATTTCAACGTCGAAGAACAACGAGTATGGCTCCAGCTTCACCATCTATACCCTCGACGACCGGACGGGAAGCGGCAACCATCTCTACACCACCGTGGGCGATGACTATCCTTTGGGCCTCACCGCGAAGACCAAGTCTAATGGNGATCCGTCGTATCTCTCGCGCAACACCACGCGAACAGACAACTATCAGATGAACTTCACCGTTAACTATGCTCGCGACTTCGGCCTGCACCACGTGGGCGCGCTGTTCTCCATCGAGAAGAGCGAAGCCGAAAGCGAATACAACTACGGCTACGTGTCTGATCCCTATCCCTTCACCACCGGACAGAGCAACTCGGCCCAGGCAAACACCAAAACGGTGACGTTTACTCGTTCGGAAAGCGGATCGCTCTCCTATATCGGCCGTTTCAACTACAATTATGCCAGCCGCTATCTCTTCGAATTCTTGCTCCGTGCAGATGCCTCCACCAAGTTTGCTCCCGAAAACATGTGGGGATACTTCCCCTCGGTGTCGGCCGGCTGGGTGATCAGTGAGGAACCCTGGTTCGAAGAAAAAGTGAAATGGATCGACTTCTTGAAGCTCCGCCTCTCGTGGGGTCTCACCGGTCGCGACAACACCTACGCATGGCAATGGATGCAGATCTACGCCCAAGATGCTAACCGCGGCCCCGTGTTTGGCGATGGCAAAGAATCTGGCAACCGCATCACCATCAATAAGAACAATTCCGCCCTCAATCGCGATGTGCATTGGGACAAGTCCTATAAGTTCAACTTCGGTCTCGACGCCAACTTCCTCAACAGCCGTCTGGCCCTCACCTTCGATGCTTACAAAGTGTGGAACAGGGAAATGCTGATGAACATCGCTCAAACCATTCAAGGCACCGTGGGCACACAGAGTGCGGCAACCAACTTGGGCGAGATGAATTCTTGGGGTTATGAAGTGGGCCTCACGTGGAAAGACAAGATCGGAAAGGATTTCAAGTACAAGGTAGGCCTCAATACGGGCTACAGCGACAACGAGGTGTTGAACATGGACTGGGTGACCGAATACGTCTATCGCCAGATCACCTATGGCCATCGTTCCGACATCGGCACATGGGGAATGCAGTGCATCGGCATGTTCCGCTCGTTCCAAGACATCGAAGAATACTTCGATACGTATGGCATAACAAGCTACTTGGGCATGTCGAAGGACGAAGTGCGNCCCGGTATGCTCATCTATAAGGATGTGCGCGGAGCGTATGACAACGAGACGGGCACTTACGCCGGACCCGACGGCATTGTCGATAAGCAAAACGATCAAGTGTGCTTGAGCAATCGCAGCAATCCCTACGGCTTCACGCTCAATCTCAACGCCGAGTGGAAAGGGCTTTCGCTCACCACCATGTTCCAAGCCAGCTGGGGCGGNTACAGCTTTATNCCGAGCCGAGCCCTCAGCGCAGAGTATGGTTTGGAGTACACCAACATGCCCTCGTTCTGGAATCCCGATGATGTATTTGTCTATGAAGACATCTACGACGGAAGCGGCAACAAAGTGATAGCTGCCAACCGCACCGCCTCGTTGCCCAATCCGGCCTATTCGAGCGTCAATGCCATCACGTCGAGTTTCTGGCGTGTGAGCGGCACGCGCATCAAGTGGAGCCGCATCACGCTGGCGTATGCNCTGCCCAAGGACTGGATTCGTCCGCTCGGCGTGCAGAATGTACGCTTCAATCTGACGGGGCAAAACCTGCTGAGTCTCTACAATCCTTATCCCGACAACTTCATCGACCCGATGTCGAGCTACGGCANCTATCCGGCCCTTCGTTCCTTCACATTGGGTGTGAGCGTTACATTCTAAAACGTTGAAAGCGAGAATTTGGAAGTTCGGCAGCGGCGCTCTTCGCAACGCCGACCACCGGCCACCAACAACTCCACACGAACCATCAACAACATAAAACCATCAACAATGAAAAGCAAGATAATGAATGCCTTCGGCTTGGGCCTCACTGCCGCATTGGTGCTCACGGCGTGCAGCGACACCTTCCTCGAAGAGAAGAAAAACTACGACAACGTTTCGGTNGATATTTACAACTACTACGAAGGCGCCAACGCACGCATCAGCGACCTCTATAGCTGGTGCTTGCCCACCGTGGGCGCCACTGTGAATTGGCAATATCCCAGCACAGGCGCCAATGATGAGGAGAGCAAGAGCACCGAGGAGTATGCCGGATTTGGCGATTTCGTGGACCCGCAGAACCCGTTGCTGGTGTCGAGCAACAACGTGCCCGACTATTTCTATGGCCAGCTCACCAACATTCAGGCNAGTTGCTACGGNCGCATCCGCAACGTAAACGACGTGATCACCAACCTCGAAGCCGTCACCGACTTCACCAATATCACGGAGGTGCAAAAGAATCANNTGCTCGGACAAGCCTATTTCTTCCGCGCATGGTGCTACTATCGGCTGTTCCAATGGTTTGGCGGCGTGCCCCTCGTGAGCGAAGTGCAAGAACCGGTGGAGGGCGTTTACACGCCGCGCTCCTCGGCCCGTGCCACCAAAGACTTCATTCTGGCCGATCTTGAGAAGTCGATTTCGCTGCTCGGCAACACGGTTTGGAGTGGCGACGACTTCGGTCGCGTAACGGCCGGCACCGCTGCTGCACTGCGCGGCCGCGTGCTGCTGCTGTGGGCGAGCCCCATTTTCAACCGCGCTAACGACCNCACACGCTGGACCGAGGCCTACAATACCATGACTTCCGACCTCAACATCTACAGCNCNTGTGGCTATAAACTCAACGAAGNNGGNANCNATGTCAANGGTTCTCTCTTCGCCGGCGTGTTCTCGCAGACCACAGGAACCGAGGCCGTGTTCACCGTGCAATACAATTCTGTGCAGAGCGGCGACGGACAAAAGAACAACCAGTGGGAGCGCTACATNCGCCCGAAGAACACTTCTGGCAACGGCACGCTCCATCCGTCGAAGATGATTATCGACCTCTTCCCCATGTCCGANGGCAAAATGCCCGACCTTTCCGGCACGGATGAGACCTACAAAAACACGAACAGCCTCTTGGAGAAGAGCACCATCGCCTACGACGAAGAGTTCCCCATGGCCAATCGCGACCCGCGTTTCTATCGCACGTTCGCCTTCCCCGGTGTGAAGTGGGCCTACAACGGCAACTCCACGCTGCAGAGCTTCGGCGCGGGCTACCCCTCTTATGACAACGGCAAAGACTACGCGTTGTGGAGCTATGTGTGGTACACCTCCAAAAACGATGCCGGCGACGTGGAGAGCGGCAACCAGTATGCCGCCGACAGTCTGCTGACCAACAATTCCACTTGGTATGTCCGCAAGCGTTCCGATGACCTCGATGTGAACGCGTCGGCCCTCTATTCGCCCTTCGACGCCACTGTCGGTAACGGCGGATTCACCTATTCCAAGGCGCCCTATATCGAGATCCGCTACGCCGAAGTGCTGCTCAATCTGGCCGAAGTGGCCTGCGGAGCCGGTCATCCCGACGTAGCCGTGAGCTACCTGCAACAGATTCGCGAGCGCGCCGGCTACACAAGTGAGAACAACTACGGACTGCCCACCAACCTCTCGGGCGACGAGGCAGCCTGCATGAGTGCCATCCTNTATGAGCGCATGGTGGAGCTGGCCTACGAGGGCAAACGCTTCCACGACCTGCGCCGCTGGATGTTGTTCGACGGCGGAACGGGCGTGAGCGACATCCCCGACGCTCCCGCTTCGTGGACGCTCACGGGATGGGGCGGCAACACCTGCACCTACTTGGGCTTCACGCCCCTGAACGGACAGCGCCGCGAGACCTCAGAATATCGCACGGCCGACGCCTATGGCGTGGGCTCCACCACGGCCAACAGCGACCCGCTCGTCAAGGCCGGCGTAGTACGCTGCGCACCCGTGGATCTGAGTTCCACCACCCTCACGCTCGCAGAGCAGCTCGACACGCTCAAAGCATGGTACGACAAGTATCTCGTGTTCAAGGAAAAGAAGGGCGACGGCTACGACAGCAACAAAGTGCCCCTCTACATGAACTTCCTCGCCAAGTACTATTTCTTCGGCTTCACGCAGGGCTCCATGAACAACAACACCATGCTGCCGCAGACCATCGGCTGGGAAGACACCAACAATGGTAGCAAGAACGGCACCTTCGACCCACTGGACGACAGCGAGCAATAGGCCAGTCTTGCATCCCACGTTTCACAAGAGCGCCCACGGCAACCACTGCCGAGGGCGCTCTTTTCTGTTGCCCCCGGCCGACCGCTCCGGCGCGCTGCCGCCCCGTTTNGCCCGAAATGCNNTGCCGCCGCCCGCGGTTTCGCCTGTCGCGCCCNNGNGTTTAAATGTGGAACAATCCTTTGGCGGTTACGCCATTTTGTNGTAATTTTGCACCCATATACACACATAACGTTATCAAAATATGGCATACACACGTTTGACGGCTGCGGAGGCTGCAGCCATGATCAAGAATGAGGAAAACATCGGACTGAGCGGATTCACACCGGCGGGAACGGCCAAGGCCGTGACGCGCGAGCTNGCCAAGATCGCCGAAGCCGAGCACGCCGCCGGCCGCCCCTTCAGCGTGGGCATCTTCACCGGCGCCAGCACGGGCCAAAGCACCGATGGCGTGATGTCTAATGCACAGGCCATCAAGTATCGCGCCCCCTACACCACCAACCCCGACTTCCGCAAGCACGTCAATCAGGGAGAGATTGCCTACAACGATATCCATCTTAGTCAGATGGCCCAAGAGCTGCGCTACGGCTTCATGGGGCCGGTGGACTGGGCCATCATTGAGGTCTGCGACATCGAAGAAGCGGGCGACAAGATTCGATGCTTCCTCACCGCCGCCGGCGGCATCGCCCCCACGGTGGTGCGCATGGCCCGCCGGGGCGTCATCTTGGAGCTGAACCGCTTCCACAAGCCTCAGGCCAAACATCTGCACGACGTGTATGAACCGCTCGATCCGCCCTCGCGCCGCGCCATACCCATCGAGCACGTGGGCGACCGCATCGGAACGCCCTACGTGGAGTTCGACGCCAACCGGCTCGTCGGCGTCGTGGAGTGCGACATCCCCGATGAGGCGCGCGCCTTCAAAGANAGCGACCCCGTGACCGACCAAATCGGCTACAACGTGGCCGAATTTCTCGTGGAAGACATGCACCGCGGCATCATCCCCGCATCGTTCCTCCCCCTGCAGAGCGGCGTGGGTTCAACGGCCAACGCCATCCTCGGCGCCCTCGGACAAGACAAGCANGTGCCCGATTTCAACATCTACACCGAAGTGCTCCAAGACTCCGTTGTGGCCATGATGCTCGACGGCCGAGTGAAAGACGCCTCCGCGTGCTCGCTCACCGTCTCCAACGACTGCCTCTATCAGATCTACGACCACATGGATTACTTCAGCAAACACTTGACGCTGCGACAGAGCGAGATTTCCAATTCACCCGAAATCATCCGCCGGCTCGGCGTCATTGCCATCAACACAGCGCTCGAAGTTGACATCTATGGCAACGCCAACTCCACACACATNAGCGGCACAAGAATGATGAACGGCATCGGCGGCTCGGGCGATTTCGAGCGCAACGCCTACATCAGCATCTTCACCTGCCCGTCGGTGGCCAAGGGCGGCGTCATCAGTTCCATCGTGCCCTTCTGCTCCCACCTCGACCACACGGAGCACGACGTCAACGTCATCGTNACNGANCAAGGCGTGGCCGACCTGCGCGGCAAGAGCCCCGCACAGCGCGCCGAAGCCATCATCGAGAATTGTGCACATCCCGACTACAAGCAGTTGCTCTGGGATTACCTGAAAATAGCACGCCCGGGCCACACCCGCCACAATCTGCCCGCCGCATTTGCCATGCACGACACACTGGCGCGCAAGGGCGACATGAGGCTCACCGACTTCGCTGAATACGTGAAAGACTGACGGCCTGCGCCGCCATCATGCGCAAAGAGGCGCAACAGCCCTATCTGCTGTTGCGCCTCTTTCGTGTTTCCGTCAAGGCCCGACAAGTGCCCAGGCCTCCATTTTCGGCGATTTCATCGGCATTTTCGGTCCCCGGGGGCACTGCTTGTCGCGCCCCGCGCTGGTCATCCCTTCAGNCCCGCGAGCCACGGCTGCAAGCGCTGCCACACGGCCTCGGTGGTGATGGCCGCNTAGCAGTCTTCGGGCGACAAGCGCCCAAACTGCTCCTCGCCCACAATGTCGGCCGCCTCGATGCCCTCCGCCCCAGCCTCGGGGTCTATCCACGTGCGCTTGCGGGCAAGGGGCGAACAAATCACAAACGACGGCCGCCCCATGGCCTGCACAATGTGGCGTGCACCGCCCTCATTGCCGAAATAGGCCGTCACGTTGGCCGCCATGGCCGCCAAACTGCGCATCGACGGTGCCTCGATGTTGACAAACATTCGCTCGTCTCCCAGTCTCTCGGCCATCGCCCGCGCCTGCTGCGCCTCGGCGCCGGGGGCAAAGTTGAACACCACCTGCACCGCCGGCCACTCCGCCACCACCTGGCGCAGCGTTTCCTCCATGCGGTCGGGCGCCCACGTCTTGGCCGCTATCTTGGCCGTCACGCCCGCCAGCAGCACCGGCCGCCCGAAGTCGATGCCCATTTTGGCCATGTAGGCTCTAAAATCCGCGATTTCATCGGCATTGATCCGCAGCGTGGGGCGTCGTGAATAGTGCAGCGTGCCGAAGCGTTCCAGCGGTTGGAGCAGCTTCAGATTGTGGTCCACCATCGTTTCTCCATCGCCGCACGGCTCCACCGCGTGCGTGAGCAGCGGCCGACTGTAGCTCTTTAGCAGTCCCGANCTCACCGGTGAGCGCCGCGACAACAGCGAAAACAACAGCGTGTTGACCGTGGAACGCATATCCACAATCACATCGTAACGCACGTTGTGCACCGTCTGCCACACCTTTCGCACGTAGCGCCATCCGCGCCGCTCTTCGGGCGCAAATGCCAACACATTCGAAATCGACGGATGCCCCTCAAACAGCGGCGCAATGCGGTCGTTGAGCACAAAGTCGATGCGTGCCGCCGGAAACGACTGTCGCAGCGTGTCGAGCAGTGTGGTGGCCACCACCGCGTCGCCCATCTGCCTGAATCTGATCACCAAGATGTTGAGCCCGCGGCCCGCCATTTCGGTCGCCGCATTCCCCGTTTCCGTGGCGCTTCCGGTCGCCGTCGTTGCAAGCGTTTCTGTCTTGTCGGTCTCCTTATGTTTATTCGTCCTCATCTTTGTTTGTCGTTGTGCCCTACAAAGGTAAGCACAATCAGCGAAAAATACATCAATCATCGGCGAAAAACGCATCATTCATCCATGAAAAACAAATCAATCATCGTCGAAGAACGCATCAATTGTCAGCGAAACACGCATCAATCATCAATGAAAAAAACATCCCTCCTCCTCCGCCTTTTCATCCCGCGGCCCTTGCAGACGCCCTTCTCCGTCGCGGCTCTTCAAAATGCTATCCGCCGCTTTCGCGTTTCCATTTCATTGGTTTTGCGATAGCCCGTCAATGCCCTTGCGTGAGCAAACCAATGGTTTTGGAGAATTAAGTTAATAAAGTAATTAGATTAAGTTATTAAGGTAATATAATTAAGTTAATAACTTAATTATCACAAACCAATGGATAGCCATCGCGAAACTAGCGGATAGCCCACGCGAAACTCATGGCGGGCCATCGCGAAAGCCGTGGTTTGCGCTTCCGAAAGCATTGACGGGGGAATGCAAAAGCGGCGTCTGGCATTTAGAAGGGCTGCAGACGGCGGTTTAATGGACGATGGTTCGCGATTCTGTGAATGACGGTTTACGGTTCAATGGGCGGAGGTTTGCAATTCTGTGGGCGGCGGTTTGTCGTCCAACGACCGGCGGTTTGCGATTCGGCGACCGATGGCTTGCGGTCCCACGGGCGGCGGGAGGTAAGGGTGGGGCGTTGGGGTGTGGATACACAAAAAGGGACGCGATTCGTCGTCGAATGGCGTCCCTTGAGAATGATGCGTATATGCGAGTATGTTGTTGTTAGTATGTTCTTGGGTTGTGGGTGGCGCACCCGCTGGGGCGGGGTGTTGCTCTTGCCGTGGCTTAGGAGTAGCGCAGGATTTGTCCTTGGCGGACGCGCATGTTTTTGCCTATGCGGTTGAGGCGGCAGAGTTCGTCCACGGAGATGCCGCGCTTGCGGGCGATGGAGTAGAGGGTTTCGCCGCGGGCCACTTTGTGGTAGCGTGCGTCGCGCGTTTTGGCGGTGGCGCGCTGTGCCGTGCTAGTGCCTGAGGAGCGGCGCACTGCCGAGTTGCTGTGCACTTCTTCGGGGGAGTAGNTGTCTTGTTTGCGGCCGGTGGTGGTGTTGGCGCGTGCGCTTTCGCGTGAGTGTGTGCGCTTGCGGTAGATGTAGTAGTCGCCGGTGACGTCTTGATTCCTGAAGTCGAAGAGCAATGCGGGGTTGATGTCCACTCCGCAGAGGCGGGTTTCGAAGTGCAGGTGTGAGCCTGTGGAGCGGCCGGTGTTGCCGCCGAGGCCGATGGGATCGCCGGCGCGCACGTGCTGATTNTCTGCCACGAGGTGCTTAGACATGTGGCCGTAGATGGTTTCGAGGCCGTTGTTGTGGCGGATGACTACGTATTTGCCGTAGCCTGCGCCTTCGTAGGCCACGATGCGCACCTTGCCGTCGAAGGCGGCGCGTATGGTGTCACCGATGTAAACTTTGATGTCGAGGCCTTTGTGGGCGCGGCCCCAGCGCCGTCCATATTGGCTTGTTATGACGCGACTCGACGTGGGCATGGCGAANCCGCGAAGGTCGATGCGGAAGGAGTCGGGCAGTTGTGAGATGCGATGTGTGTATTTGTTGCTCCATTCGGTGTATAATGCGGAGCCGGGCATTTCGTAGTCTTCTTTTTGAAGGATGTCGCGGAAGGCGAGCGTATCTACTGCTTTCATGCGCTTGTCCACGGGGGCTTGGCGTGCAAGCAGGTCTTGTGCGGTGGCGGGCACTGTTGCTAGGGCAGCGAGTGCCGCGAGGGTAAATGTCTTGAGGGTGTCGGTTATGTGCATGTTGCTGCTTGAGTTCGTTGGGTTGTTAAAAGGTTTGCGGTGTGTAAGTCGCATGCCGCAGAATGCCCTATGTGGGGACGATTCTGATTGTTTCGGGTGCAAAGGTAATCAAAATCTTTTGAATGTGAAAGGGTTGGGCGCCATTTTGAAGTATCTTTAACACAACGGGTTGCGTTTTAACGAAGCAGTAATGTTTACAAAAAACGCCGTTCTTTTCGTGCCCGACTGCTGGTGGCGGAGCGGTCAAATCAGGAAATGGCGGACCAATTGACGTTGGTCTTTCGGAGTTGCTGAAGGCGCTGCCAGAGCATGTCGTTGGCGGGGAGATTGCATTGTGNGTCGTTGTCGATGATGCGGCGGGCTTCGTCGCGTGCCAATTGNACGTAGTTGCCGTCGCGTGCGATGTTGGCTATCTTCAGGTCGAACGCCATTCCGCTTTGCTGTGTGCCCTCCAGGTCGCCGGGCCCGCGGAGCTTGAGGTCGGCTTCGGCTATTCGGAATCCGTCGTTGGTGTCGCACATGATGTCGATGCGCTTGCGGGTTTCGGTGCTGAGTTGCGGTTTGGTGACGAGTATGCAGTAGCTTTGTTCGGCTCCTCGCCCCACGCGCCCGCGCAGCTGATGCAGCTGTGAGAGGCCGAAGCGCTGGGCGTCGAGGATGACCATGACGGAGGCGTTGGGCACGTTGACGCCCACTTCGATGACTGTGGTGGCCACGAGGATTTGTGTTTCTCCGCTGACGAAGCGTTGCATTTCTGCTTCTTTTTCAACGGGTTTCATGCGCCCGTGCACTTTGCTGAGGCGGAATTCGGGGAACACCTGCCGCATGGTTTCGAAGCCTTCTTCGAGGTTTCGCAGGTCGGTTTTCTCGCTTTCCTTGATGAGGGGGTACACAATATAGATTTGCCGTCCTTGCCGGATTTGTTGCCGGATGCCGTCGTAGAGTGTTGTCATCTGTGAATCGAGCTTGTGCAGTGTGAGGACGGGCTTTCGTCCGGGAGGGAGCTCGTCGATGATGCTCACGTCGAGGTCGCCGTAGATGGTCATGGCGAGGGTGCGCGGGATGGGGGTGGCGGTCATCACGAGCACGTGGGGCGGGTTGGCGCTCTTGTGCCAGAGCTTGGCTCGCTGGGCCACGCCGAAGCGGTGTTGCTCGTCAACGACGACGAATCCGAGGCGGAGAAACTGCACGGTGTCTTCGATGACGGCGTGCGTGCCCACGAGGATTTGCACCGTGCCGTCGGCGACGCCTTCGAGCACGCTGGCGCGTCGGCGGCCTTTCACCACGCCGGTGAGCAGTTCTACGCGCACGGGCATGTCGTCCAGAAACTCGCGGATGGTGGCGAGATGCTGCTCGGCGAGGATTTCGGTGGGCGCCATGATGCAGGCCTGAAATCCGTTGTCGATGGCGATGAGCATGCTCATGAGGGCCACGAGCGTCTTTCCCGAGCCCACGTCGCCCTGCAGGAGACGGTTCATTTGTCGGCCGGATGCCGTGTCTTGGCGTATTTCGCGGATCACTCGTTTTTGGGCGCCCGTGAGTTCGAATGGCAAATGGTTTTGATAGAAGTCGTTGAAGACGGGGCCCACGTGGCGGAACACATAGCCGCGATATTTGCGCTGCCGGTCGCGGGCATAGCGAAGGATGTTGAGCTGCACGTAGAACAGTTCTTCAAACTTCAGGCGCTCGGTGGCGCGGCTCACGTCGGCGGCGGTTTTGGGATAGTGTATGTTGCGCAGGGCCGTGTCGCGGCTTTCTAGTTGCAGGCGGGCCGTGATGTGGGGTGGGAGCGTTTCGGGCAGCGGGGTCTTGATCTGCTGGAGGAGCGTTTTGGTGAGGCGCTCCATGNTGCGCGACGTCATTCCCGCCTTTTTCATTTTCTCGGTGGTGACGTAGTAGGGTTGCAGGCCCATCTCGGAGAGCATGAGCGAGGAGGCCTTCTCCATCTCGGGGTGGGCGAATTGGAAACGGCCGTTATAGACGGTGGGTTTCCCGAAAACGATGTAGTCGGTCTCCGTCTTATAGAAGTCTTTGGGCTTGTAGCTGAGAAACCAAACCAGGTCGCACACGCCCGTTCCGTCGAAGAAATGGGCCACGATGCGCACCTTTCTTGGCCCCAGCGGATACTCTTCGAACGAGAGGATTCTGCCCTTCACCTGCACGAAGGGCATGTCGGCGGTGAGCTCGCGCACGGCGTAGAGCTTGCTGCGGTCAACGTGCTTGTAGGGGTAATACTGCAGCAGGTCGCCCCACGTGCGGATGTTGAGCTCGCGCTGGAGCAGGGCTTTGCGCGTGGGCCCCACGCCGGGCAGATACATGATGTCTTGTTCGAGGATGTCGTGCACGCTATATATGAGATGAGTGTGTCGCCGCGGAGCCGATTTTGGTCAGTGGTGGGGTTGGCACAGAGCACCGGCGACGATGAGGTCGAACGGCGTGGTGATTTTGATGTTTTCGCGGTTGCCCTCCACCAGAGTGATGTCGTGGCCCAGCGCTTCCACCACCGAGGCGTCGTCGGTGAAGCCGTCGCGATAGGGCTGGNGGTAGGCGCGCTTGTGAAGGGCAATGTCGAAGGCCTGCGGCGTTTGCACCAGTCGATAGTCGTTGCGCGGCACGGTGGCGCTGCCGTTGGCGGTGAGGTGTCGCACGGTCTCCACCACGGGCACCACGGGCACGGCCGTGCCNGTGCGCCGCGCCGTGGCGAAACATCGCGCGATGACCTCCACGGAGGGGAACGGGCGCACGCCGTCGTGCACCGCCACCACGCCCTGCGCATCGTCGGGTATGTGGCTGAGGCCGCTCAGGATGCTGTGGAAGCGCGTGGCGCCCCCGTCGGCAATGGTGCATTGGGCGGTGAATGCGTGCTCGCGGCACAAGGTCTGCCAATAGTCTTGCTGTTGGCGGGGCAACACGAGAATGATGCGCAGCCGCCGGTCGTATTCGAGAAAACGACTGATGGTGCGCATCAGGATGGGCACGCCGCCAACGGGCAGGAATTGCTTGGGCACGTCGGCGCCCATGCGCAATCCCTTGCCGCCGCCAAGAATGATGGCGTAGTCGGTGGGCGCAGTGGTGGCAGTCATGGCGAATTATTCGTAGTCGCCCGTCATCAGATGGATGTAGCGCATGCCTTCGGCCACCTCGCGCGACTTCTCTTCCGAGGTGAGCTGGGCCAGCAGGGCGTAGGCATAGGGCAGCGCGGCCGCCGGCCCTTCACCCGTGGTGATGTTGCCATCGATGGTCCAGAGCGCGGCGGTGTAGTCGGCGCCTTCCAGATATTTCTCGAATCCGGGGTAGCATGTGGCACGGCGCCCGCGCAGCAACCCCAGCTTGCCCAGCACAAACGGGGCGGCACAGATGGCGGCCACGCGGCGACCGGCTTCGGCCTGGGCCACGAGCGCGCGGCGCACGCCCTCGTGCATGTCGAGGTTGGTGGCGCCGGGGAGCCCTCCGGGCAGCATCAGTAGGTCGGCTTCGCTGAGGTCGGCGTCCTCAAACAAGAGGTCGGCCGTCATGGTGACACCNTGGGAAGACTGCACTTCCTTGCGCCCCATGATGCTCACGTTGAAAAACTCCACGCCGCCGCGGCGCATGATGTCGAGCGGGATGAGGGCTTCGATATCCTCGAAACCGTCGGCCAAAAACTGAAATACTTTTGCCATAATATGAGAGTGTTAGGTTTGATTTTCTACAAAAAGCTTTGCCGTGCGCACGATAATCGCTACCTTTGCATGGGCGTTGCCATTTGCAAAGATACGAAACTTTCGGCATACGCACGGCATTCATTAAGATAAAATAGCATAATTATGGCACAGCGCAAGCTCAGTTTNGCCGTCTTCGGCAACACCTATCAGGCCAAGAAATCGGCGAGCATCCAGAAGATACTCGCCTGTTTGTCGGAGCACCGTGCCGAGGTGTTCATCGAAAAAGACTTCTGCAACTTTCTCACCGACGGCCAACAAATCGATGTGAAAGGCGCGCGCGTGTTTGAAGGGCGCGCGTTTTCGGCCGACTTCGTCATTTCTATGGGCGGCGATGGCACGCTGTTGAAGGCTGCTCACTACGTGGGCGACAAAAACATCCCCATTATGGGCGTCAACATGGGNCGGCTGGGATTTTTGGCCGATGTGATGCCCGGCGAGATAGAGCACGTGGTGGAAGAAATCTATGCCGGNCGCTATTCGGTGGAGCGGCACGCCGTGATACAGGTGGAAACCGATGGTCAACAACTCGAAACCTGCCCCTGCGCGCTCAACGATATCGCCGTGCTGAAGCGCGACAACGCCTCTATGATCAGCATTCGCACCAGCGTGAACGGTGAATATCTNGTGACCTATCAAGCCGACGGCCTCATTGTGAGCACCCCAACCGGCAGCACCGCCTATTCGCTTTCNAATGGCGGGCCCATCATTGTGCCCCAGACGGGNGTGCTCTGTCTGACGCCCGTGGCGCCCCATTCGCTCAACATCAGGCCCATCGTGGTGGGTGACGACGCTGAAATCACGCTCACCGTGGAGAGCCGCAGCCACAACTTTCTGGTGGCCATCGACGGACGGTCGGAGAAATGCGAGGAGGGCACGCGCCTCACCATCCGCAAGGCGCCCTACGACATCCGCATAGTGAAGCGCATCAGCCACCGCTATTTCTCCACGTTGCGCGAGAAAATGACGTGGGGCATGGACGGACGGGGATAGCAGACGGCGCCGCAATCCGGTCCGCCCTCCGGCGCACAGACATTCTGCCGGCCCCACACAACGACATCGCAGCATGAAGTTTTTGCACGACATATTCAAGACCGAAGAGAGCCGCTACACGGCCTCGGCCATCTTCAAGTGGCTGTGGCGGGCGTGGCGGGGCAACCGCTTGCAGGCCGTGATCAATGCCTCGCTCGGGCTGCTCGGCGTGGTGGTGAACCTGGCGCAGGTGTGGGCCGTGAAGTATGCCATTGACGTGGCGTCGCACGTGACGCAGGGCAGCATCTATTGGGCCGTGGGCATCATGGGGCTGCTCACGCTCTGTCGGTTTGCCATCAACATCACCTCCACGTGGGTGCGCAACATTCTGGGCATCCGTGCGCAAAACCGGATGCAGCAGAAAATGCTGGATCGCATCTTGCGCTCCGAGTGGCAGGGTCGCGAAAAGATGCACAGCGGCGACATGATCAACCGGCTGGTGGGCGACGTCAACAATGTGGTGAACTTCCTCACCGAGGTGATACCCGGCTCCGTTTCGGTGCTCGCGCTGTTCTTGGGCGCCTTTTTCTTCCTCTTTTCCATGGACCACGTGCTGGCGCTCATCGTGGTGGGCATGCTGCCCATCTTCATCGGACTGAGCAAAATCTACGTGAGTCGCATGCGCCGCCTCACGCGCGAGGTGCGCAAGTCCGACTCCGAAGTGCAGTCTGTGCTGCAGGAAACGGTGCAGCATCGAATGGTGATCAAAACNCTCGAGAGCGACGACATGATGGTGGATAAGCTGGAAAACACGCAGAGCGAGCTTCGCCGAAAAGTCGTAAAGCGCACGGCTTTCAGCGTGATAAGCCGGTTTATCCTCAACTTCGGCTTCGCTTTGGGCTACCTTGTTGCCTTCTTGTGGAGCGCTTTGCGCATGTCGGCCGGCACGCTAACCTTTGGCGGGATGACCGCATTCCTGCAGTTGGTGAACAAGATTCAGGGGCCGGCGCGCAATCTCAGCCATCTTGTGCCGCAGTTTGTGAGCGTGTTTACGGCCGCCGAACGACTGATGGAGCTCGAGGAAAACCCGCTCGAAGAACAGGGCGACCCCGTGCTGCTCAAAGCGCCGTGCGGCATCCGTTTCAACGATGTGTCGTTTGCTTACGAAGAAGGAAGCCGGCGCGTCATCAATCATCTCACGTTTGATTTCAGCCCCGGCTCGTGCACGGCCATTCTCGGAGAAACAGGCGCGGGCAAGACCACCCTTGTGCGCATGATTCTTTCTCTCATACATCCACAGGAGGGCACGGCATATATCTATAATGAGAGCGAGGAACAACCGCTCTCGCCGCTCCACCGTTGCAATCTGATCTATGTGCCGCAGGGCAACACGCTCCTTAGCGGCTCCATCCGAGAAAACCTGCAACTGGGGCGCGTGGACGCCACCGACGAAGAGATGATCGATGCCCTGCATCGGGCTTGTGCCGACTTTGTGATGGAATTGCCCGAGGGNATCGATGCGCAGTGCTCCGAGGCGGGGGGCGGCCTCTCCGAGGGACAGGCTCAGCGCATAGCCATTGCGCGCGCGCTGCTCCGCGAAGGGAGCGTGATGCTCTTCGACGAAGCCACCAGCGCGCTGGACNCCGACACCGAGCGCACCCTGCTGCAGAACATTCTGGAGCGGCAGGACAAGACCGTCATCTTNATCACCCACCGCCCCGCCGTGGTGGACTATTGCGACCGAGTGCTCCACGTGGAGCGCAGCAATGCAAAGGGCTGACAGCGCTGGCTGCCCGCCCTTTGTGTTTGTGACTATTGACTAAGATTTGTGCTTCTCAGAACGGCATGCCCACCGCAAAGTGGAAGGCGAAGTCGCGNCTCAGGCGNGGATGAACGATGGCCCAGTGTTCGTCTTCGCTTTCGTAGGCAGGATTGATGGCCTTCATGCCCATATCGAAGCGCAAGATGAAGTANCTGAAGTTGAGCCGCAGCCCGATGCCGTATGCCGCGGCAATCTGCTTGTAAAACTCGTTCCACTTGAATTGACCGCCTGGCTGCTCTTCGTAGTTGCGAAAAGTCCAGATGTTGCCGGCGTCGATGAAGAACGCGCCGTCGAATTTCCAGAAGAGNTGCGAGCGCAGNTCGGCGCTGAGGTCGAGCTTGATGTCTCCCGTNTGATTGATAAAGTCGATGTTTCCGTCGGTTCCCTTAAAGCTGCCGGGGCCCAGGCTCCTCACACTCCATCCCCTCACCGAGTTGGCGCCGCCCGAGAAATAGCGCTTCTCGAAGGGCAACACTGTTGAGTTGCCATACGGATAGGCCAGCCCGAGCGCCGCATGGAGGGCGAGCTGGTTGCGCGTGTCGAAGCGAATGAGATGCGTAAAGCTGATGTCGCCCTTGGCATATTGGGCGTAGGCGATGTTGAAGAGCGTGTATTGTCCGTCGCTGTTTTTCGAGGCGCCGGTCAGTGCACTCATGCCGTGGAGCACGTTGCCCGCTATTTCGAGGCTCGCTCTCACCACGTTGGAGTTGTCGCTATAGGTCATGCCGCCGCGCATGGCCATGATAAACAGGTTNTCATAGTTGTAGCGCAGGATGGCGTTGCTGCTGGTGGTGTTCTCCAAATAGTTTGTTCTGAAGGTCTCGGATATCCACGGCATGTACACATAGTTGAGGTCGAGCAGATCGAAGCGCCACGTGGTGTGCTTGTGCGTGTAGCTCCCCCACTTGTATCGCCACGCGGCGGAGAAGAGGCGGCGGTGGAATTCGGGACGGTTTTGTGAGTTCCAACCCACGCTGAGTTCNGTGGTGGCCTGGGCGTGGCGCTTTCGGAAACGCTCGGAAAGGAAGGGCGCAACGAGTCGCGGAAACAGGAGCGAGCTCTCCACGTTGAACTCTATGTAGTTCTGATTCTGGTAGCCTTCCAGTCCGGTGATGGCCTCGTAGGCACCGCGAAACAGCAGGCTGAAAGTCTCCGACCCACGGAAAATGTTGCGGTTGGCATAGGTGAGCGACACGGCGGCCCCCAGATCGCCGGCCGTGTTGGTGCCTTCGGGCTGAAAGCTGATGCTGTTGCGCTTGTTGGCGCTCAGCCGAATGTCGCAGTCAATCAGCGAGGTGTCTTCCGCCTCGTGCATGGTGATGTTGGTGTAGCGCAATGCCCCCAGCCGCCCAAACGCGTTGTATGTCTGTTGAAGATCGCCGGCGGAGTAGGGGCGGCCCTTCTCTATCCAAGTGTTCTCCTGCAGTATGCGTTGCCTCAACGGCAGTCGGAGCGAATCGTCTCCGCTGTAGTTCACGTTGCGGATGTAGTAGCGCGGATGCAGCGTCTCTTGATCATCGGCCGANGCGCGATACTTGGCGAGGTGCAGCGTCAGCGCAATGTCTTTGCGCCCGCGGATGGTGTCGGCCGTGAAAGTAATGAAGTCTTTATTGAATTTGTAGTATCCTTCGTTGGCCAGCGCCTGCGTGATGCGTNTGCGCTCNCGCTCNAGCGATTCCACGGTGAAGGCATCGCCGGCGTGCAGGCCCCATTGCGTGGAGTCGTCGGCGTGGAGAATGGCGGCGATGGTGTCGTCGGCCACGTCGTAATTCATCTGCCCTATATAATATGGAGCGCCGGGCTTCAGGGTGTAAACCACGTCCAGCTTCTTCCCCTTCTTGTAGGTTTCCACCTCCACGGCGGCGTTCATGTAGCCCATGTTGCGCAGCGCGCCCAGCAGATCTTCGCTGGTTTGGCGTGCNTGGGCCGTGTCGTAGAGCACGGGGGCCTCGCCCAGATGGCGCAGCGTGCGGTTGATCCACTTGGTGGAATCCTTGCCCGACAAGGCATACATCCCCAGCGGCACCTTGAACACCGAAAACCATTTGGCGTTGCCGCGCTGGCGGATGTAGGGCTCCAGCGCNGCGGGGTCGAGCCCTGGCTCCTCGCTGCGCAGGCTCACACTGTGCACCATGTATTGTCCATCGGGCACAAACTTTTGCGCCGAGCAGCCTGCCATCAGCAGCGCGCCAACGACGAGAGCCAGTATGATGGGGGATGTGGTTTTCACTGTCCGGTGGATTTCGAGACCCCGCCCGTGGCGCTTCCGATGCACGGATGCGGCGCCGCGGGTGCAAGTCTTTCGCTAATTCGTTGCAAAGATAATGTTTTTTTAGTACTTTTGCGGCGATGATAAGTAAAAATCTGGCCAAACTCGTGCGCGCCTTGGAGCAGAAGAAGCATCGCCGGCAGGCGCATCTCTTTGTGGCCGAGGGCACCAAAACGGTGCACGACCTCATGGCTGTGATGTCGCCCGAGCGCATCATTGCCGTGGAAGAGTGGTATCGGCGCAATGGCGTTCCCACAGATGTGGTGGCCACGGCCGACGAGTTGCGCCGCGTCAGTTTCGTGCAACATCCTCAAGAGGTGATGGCGCTCTTTCCNCTGCCTGCCGAAACAGAAANGCTCCCGCCGCAGGATGCGCAAACGCTAACGCTGGNCCTCGACGACGTGCAAGACCCCGGAAACCTCGGCACCATCGTGCGCGTGGCCGACTGGTTTGGCATCGGGCGCATCGTGTGTAGCCGCGCCACGGCCGACGCCTTCGCGCCCAAGGTGGTGCAGGCCACCATGGGCAGCATTGCGCGTGTGGATGTTCATTACGTGGATTTGCCGCAGTGGCTCGAAAGCTTGCCGCCCGAGGTGCCCGTGTATGGCACATTCCTCGACGGTCGCCCCCTCTACGACGAGCCACTCTCGGCGGGCGGTGTCATCGTGATGGGCAACGAGGGCAACGGCATCTCGCCCCGCGTGGCGGCCTGTGTGGGGCACCGACTTCTCATCCCCTCGTTTCCTGCGGGCCGCCCCACGGCCGAAAGCCTCAATGTGGCGGTGGCCACGGCCATCGTTTGTGCAGAATTCCGGCGGGTGGCGCGCTGAGTTTTTTCTGGCGCGGCGGCGATGCCCAAGTGGCGCTGCGCCCGTTGCGCGCAGTCTGGCTGCTACTTGTCGAAGATGCTGTCAATCTCCGTAATCTCGTCGTCGTCGAACCATTGGCTCAATTTTGCCTTGGCTTTCTGCTTCACGTCGTCGCTCACGTCGCCCCAAATCTTTTGCAAGACAAAGATCAACACGGCCAGATCGTCTGAAAGACCGGCGATGGGGATGGCGTCGGGCACCACATCGAGCGGAGAAATCAGGTAGCCCAGCGCACCAATAATGATGGCCTTGTCTTTCACCGATATCTTTTCGCTCTGCAGCGTGTAGAACAATACGAGCGCGGCATACACGAGTTTGGCGCCGGCGCGCTTTGCAATACGCGAGATTTTTTCCACAAATTCGCCCTTGGTGAACTTGTTGCTGTATTGCATAAAATCGGGAATTTCCATAGTCGGTTGTTGGTTTTGTGATTCTTGGTGGATGATATGGCGGCCGATGGCCCGCGTGGCGGCCTTGTTGGCGTGGTGCCGGGGTCATCGTTAGCCCCTGCAAATGTAATGCTTTTCTGCTACACTTCCAAATGTTTTCACAGATCCTTGAACAGCACGCCGTGCATCCGCTTCAGATAGTCGTTGCGCAGATGCAGGGCGTGCGTGGCGTTTTCGGTGTGCAGCGTCTCCAGATTCACGTTGAGCGTCCATTTGCCCAGCGCCTCCAGTCGGGCCATCATCAGTCCCACGCTCAGCCNGTCGAGCGACATGGCCGGCTGATAGGCCGTTTCTTCGTCGCCGTCGTCGCTGCCCACCTCGCTCAGCAGTCCGGCGCGCACCANGTCGTAGAGCAAGTCTTGCGTGATGCGGATNGGGATGCCCGTCTGCAGTTTCAGCGCCAGCGCCGTGCAGGGCTTCTCGCCANGGTCGAAGCGCCGGCAGATGATGGTCATCAGTTCGGCCGCCAGCAACAGCCGGTAGCGAAACGACAGGTCGCCGGTGTTGGAGCGAAAGGCCAGGTATTCCAGATTCTGCGACGTGTAGCACAGCTCGGCCCCGCTNAGGCANATCATCCATGAAATCTGTATCCAGAGCATGAACAACGGCAGGGCAGCGAACGAACCGTAAATGGCGTTGTAGCCCGTAACCCATATCTGTGAGTGAATATAAAACAGCTGAAGCGCTTGCATAGCAACGCCCGCCAAGATGCCCGGCACGATGGCATACTTGAGCCGGACCTTGGTGTTGGGCATGAAAACGTATAGCGCCACAAAGGCTGCCGACGTAAACACGTAGGGCAGNAGCGTAACCGCGCCTCGCATCATCGGCCCCAAAAGAAAGTAGCGCTCCACGTCTTTCATCGCCGTGGACATGAAAATGCTCACGCCCGAGCTCAACACAATGAACACCGGCACGAGGATAAACATCGCCNTATAGTCGGTGATCGTGCGCACAATGCTTCGCGGATGCTTCACCATCCAGATGGTGTTGAACGCCCGCTCAATGTTGCTNATCAGCATCAGCACCGTCCAAAACATGAACAACAGGCCCACGCCCAAAAACACACCACTGCGCGTGTGCACCAAATAACTGTTGACAAAGCCCACAATGGCATTGGCCGCCTGAGGCTGCGACGACAGCGCGCTCAAAAACCACTCCTCGATATACTTGTTGTAGCCAAAGCCCCGCGCCACGGCAAACACCACAGCCAGAATCGGCACGATGGCCAGCAGCGTGCTGTAGGTGAGCGCCGCCGCCTCGCTCGCCAGCCGCTTGGCCGTGAGCTCCTCGCGGATGTAGCTCACAATGTGCTCAATCTTCTCCTTCAGTGCCAATGTGCGCACAACAGATGTTCAATCTAAAAGGAAAGCACTGCCCCCGTAAGCCGGGTTCTGTTCTACGTCTGTCATTTATCTACTCCGCCAGTCGCCCAACGGATCAAGCGTTCTACCCTCCATTGCATGCCGCAGTCTCCGCATCGGGCGGACGTCACGACATTCGGGCGGGTCGCCCTCGGGCAATGGTATACGCGAACTTGCAGCTCCCGGCGGGCACGGCACGCCGATCACCCGACGCCCGGTGGTCTCTTACACCACCTTCTCACCCTTACCTCTCAGAGGCGGTTGTTTTCTTCTGCCCTTGCCGACCGTCGCCGGCCGCTTCTGCTTTCGGAAGCGGGATACCCTTTGCTGCCCGGACTTTCCTCCCGCAACGGCCGTTCCCAATTCCCCCGCGGGGGAACAGGCGCGCCGCTGCCGGCGACAGACCGGAGCACTGCTTTCCAGACTGCAAAAGTAAGTATTTTTTCTCGAAGCGCACCCCTTTTCGAGCGAAAAAGCGCTGCCCCCGCCTTTTCGCCTCATCACCAGCGCCTTTCAAATGCTGCGCTTATGCCTTTTTTAATGCCACGTTCATGCCTTTTATAAGTAACACCTGAGCACTTCTACATCCCCGCTTTCGCGCTCGCCCGTCAATGCCCTTGCGCTCGCCCGTCAATGCCCTTGCGTAAGCAACCCCATGGTCTTCGAGAATTAAGTTAATAAAGTAATTAGATTAAGTTATTAAGGTAATACAATTAAGTTAATAACTTAATTGTTGCAAACCAATGGATAGCGAACGCGAAACCAATGACGGGCCGATGCGAAAGCGGCGGATGCCTGATGCGAGGGTGGGGGATGAGAAAAGCAAAACCACCGCTTTGCAAATGCAAGGACGGTGGTTTGCGGTTCTGTGGATGGCGCCGGAGCGATGTGTTTCCGGCGGCCATGTGATGCTTGCTTGGCGTCTATGCGAGGTCTTGCAGCATGCGCTTGATCACCACGGAGGCGGAGATTTCGCGGTTGGCTGCTTCGGGGATGACGAGCGAGTTGGGGCTTTCTATCACGTCGTCGGTGACGATGAGTCCGCGGCGCACGGGCAGGCAGTGCATAAACTTGCCGTTGCGGGTGAGGGCCATGTGGGCGGCGTCCACGGTCCACGCCATGTCTTTGGAGATGATCTTGCCGTAGTCGTCGGGACGGGTGACGCCTGGGCAGCTCCAGTTTTTGGCGTAGATGAAGTCGGCGTCGCGGAAGGCTTCGCTCTGGTCGTAGGTGACGTGTGCGTTGCCCACGAATTTGGGGTCGAGCTCGTAGCCTTCGGGCTGTGTGATCCAGAGGTCGATGTTGTCGGCGGCGTTCATCCATTGTGCGAAAGAGTTGGGCACGGCTTGTGGCAGTGCGCGGCAGTGGGGTGCCCAGGTGAGCACCACTTTGGGCTTTTCTGTGGGGGCGTGGCCTTCGCGGGCCCAGCTTTCGCGGATGGTGATGAGGTCGGCGAAGGCTTGCAATGGGTGTACGGTGGCCGTCTCCATGGCGAACACGGGTCGGCCGCTGTAGCGTATGAATTGGTTGACGATGGTTTCGGCGTAGTCGTAGTCGCGGTCGGTGAGCCCGGCAAATGAGCGCACGCCGATGATGTCGCAGTAGCATCCCATCACGGGGATGGCCTCGAGCAGATGCTCGCTCTTGTCTCCGTCCATGATGACGCCGCGCTCTGTTTCGAGTTTCCAGGCGCCGGCGTTCACATCGAGCACGATGACATTCATTCCCAGATTCATGGCGGCCTTTTGCGTGGACAGTCGTGTGCGAAGGGAATTGTTGAAGAATATCATCATGAGGGTCTTGTTCTTGCCGAGGTGCTGATAGAGATAGCGTTCGCGTTTCAGNTCTTCGGCTTCGGCCAGCGCGGCGTCGAGCGGGCCGATGTCTTCTACGTTGATGAATGTTCGCATGGTGTATTGTTTGCTTTGTTGGGTGAATCGTGATGTTTTGTGTGGCGGCGGTGTCAGGGGCGCACTTGGCCGTTGCCTTCGATGAGCCACTTGTAGGTGCACATTTCTTCGAGGGCCATGGGGCCGCGGGGGCCGAGCTTTTGTGTGGAGATGCCTATTTCGGCGCCCATGCCAAACTGTCCGCCGTCGGTGAAACTGGTGGGGGCGTTCACATAGACGCAGGCGGCGTCCACCTCGGTCTGGAAGCGGCGGGCGCGCTCGGCATTGTCGGTGATGATGCTCTCGCTGTGCCCGCTGCCGTAGCGGTCGATGTGGTGGAGGGCTTCGTCGATGGAGCCCACGGTTTTGATGGCCATTTTGTAGTCCATAAACTCGGTGCCGAAGCTCTCTTGGGTGGCGGGCTGCAGCAGCTCGGCCGGATAGTGGCCTTGCAGGGNTTGGCGGGCTTCGGGGTCGGCATAGAGGGTGACGCTCTTTTCGGCCAGCGGGGCGCAGAGGGCTGGGAGGTCGGCTAGGCGACTGCGGTGAATGATGAGGCAATCCAAGGCGTTGCAGACTGACACGCGCCGGGTCTTGGCGTTGCAGATCACGGGCGCCCCAATGGCGGTGCTTCCATACTCGTCGAAGTAGGTGTTCACCACGCCGGCGCCGGTTTCGATGACGGGCACGCGGGCCGTGGAGCGCACAAATTGGATGAGCCGCTTGCCGCCGCGGGGGATGCAGACGTCGATGTAGCCCACGGCCGACAGCATTTCGGCGGTGGCTTCGTGGGTGGCGGGCAGCAGCTCCACCACCGACGGATTGATGCCGCGGCCTTGCAGCACGCTGCGGATGAGGCCCACTATGGCGCGGTTGGAGGCGTCGGCGTCGCTGCCGCCCTTGAGCACGCAGGCGTTGCCACTCTTGAAACAGAGCGAGAAGACGTCGAANGACACGTTGGGGCGTGCNTCATAGACCACGCCGATNACGCCGAAGGGCACGCTCACGCGCGACAGNATGAGGCCGTTGTCCAGTATGCGGTGGCGCTGCTCTTTGCCGAGGGGGCTTTCGAGCGTGGCCACATGGCGCATGTCGGAGGCGATGCTGGCGAGGCGTTGGGGCGTGAGTTGCAGGCGGTCGTAGAGTGGATTTTTGGGGTCCATGCGCGCCAGATCGGCGGCGTTGGCCTGNAGCAGTTCGGCTTCGTGGTTGGCGATGGCGTCGGCCACGGCCCGCAGGGTGTCGTTTTTCTGCTGGTCGTCGATGAGGGCCAGTTCGTGCGAGGCGGCTTTGGCGGCTTCGAATTGTTGTTGGAGTGACATCGTGGCGATGAATTGTTGTTTATGGATGTGCAAATTTACGCTTTTTATCCGAAATGGCGCGCGTTGGGGCGAAAAAACACGCTACGCGGCGCACGCCCACGCCATTGCTGGTCATCAAAAAGTGCGCCCGCGAGCAGCTGTTGTTGCTCGGGCGGGCGCACGCTTGATGGAGGCCGGCGGGCGACGGGCGTCAGATGAGTCGGTCGGCGTCGTTGGTGGTGGTGGGAGCGTTGTCCCANATGCTGAAATTGTCGTCGTTGGTGTAGGCCTCGTCGTCGTCGGATTCGTCGTCGATGGACGGCACGTTGCTCTCCGCTTCAAACGATTGCTCGTTGGTGAGGGCCAGCAGCGCGCCTTCGTGCACCACGAGGTGGCGGGCGGTGAGGGGGCTGATATACAATCTTTTCATGTTGTCTCGGTGGCGGTGAAGGGGTTATTTCACGAGTATGCGCACGTTGTTCACCACATAGACGCCGCTCGGCACGCCGATGGTGGTGGCTTCGCCGCTGCGGAGCGACACGCNGGCCGCCTTGGTGCCGCCGATGGTGTACACATTCACTTGCTGTGCNTCGCGGGCGCAGAGGGTGAGGGTGCCGTTGCCGGGTATCACGGCCAGGTCGGGGCTGGTGGCCGATGCTTGGGCNGCGCCGATGCCGGTGGTGGAGTTGTAGCCCGAGGTGCCCGGATTGACGCCAAACACCACGCCCATCAGCCTCACGGCGTTGGCAGAGCCGGTGGTGGTGTATTCGTAGTAGGCACGATAGGGATAGATGGTGGCGTAGTTGTATTTGGCGGCGAGGTTCTGGATGTTGTAGAACTTGTTTTGCGCAAAGTAGAAGACTTGCTTTGTCTTCTCCACCTGCTGGCCGCTGTAGGTGCCCATTGCGGTGAACGTGTATGCCGACGAGGTGGACGACAGCCCGTCGTCGGTGGTTTCGTTGATGGTGCCTTGCGACTCGTCGCCCGCCAAGCATGGGGCGAGCAGGTGGTTGGTGCTCTTCTTCACCTCGGCGCCCACCTGGGCCACGGCGAAGTTGGACGTGGTGACCGTGCCGAAGTCTTCCACGTCAACGAAGTAGGGCCAGTTGGCCTCGGTGGCGTTTCCTTCGACCGGCGAGAAGTAGGCAAAGTCTTTAAAGTCATAGCCGTTGTAGTCGGCGCTCCCTATGTTGTCGCCCACTGCCGTGGTGTCGCTCAGACAGTCGTCGGCGTTCATGGTGTAGAAGCGCATTTTGCAGTTGGTCACTGTGTCGGTGTGGAGGCCTTCGCCGTCAAGGTCCATCTCGAAGGGCAGCATGAGTGTCACCTTCTGCGACTGCTTGCCTGTGGCTGCCGAGATGGCGCGGGTGTAGAGCGCATAGTTGGCCGCATTGACGGAGAAGTCGTAGGGCGTGTAGAAGGGATACTTGTCGGTGATGTTGAGATTCATTGATGTGACGAAGTGTCCCGACAGCGTGTCGGCCACCACCACGGCGTTGTCCATATACGGTGTGTTGGCATAGGGCATGAAGATGAGCGCATTGGGCGAGCACAAGCGACGGATGGAGTCGAGCGGGATGCACACGGCGCGCAGCGAATCGAGCTGACTAGCCGTCATTGTTGCGGCAGACGACACCGAGTCGGCCACCACTTCGAGCAGTCCGATGGTGCTNCTCAGGTCGAGGTAGAGTATTTGATCCATCTTGTCGGGGAAACGGTCGTTGTTTTTCAAACTGTCGCTTAGCGCTTTGAAGAGCGTTCCCTGATCGGTGTAGGCGGCGTGGCCTGTGCTGGTGTCGATGTCCACCTGGATGCCGTAGAAGTCTTGCTTCTGTCCCGTGCCGTAGTAGGTTTCGTCTTCGCGATACACGAGTTGTGGTGTGAGAATGGGGTGGCCGCTCTCTGCATTGACGTGGATGGCGCACCAGTAGTCGCTGTAGTAGCGATGCTGCGAGCCCGAGGTGGGCGCGATGTTGTAGTGGGGTTCGTCGTAGGTCACCAGGAAGGCGGTGTCGGTTTGGTAAGCGTCGGTGAGATAATTGAAGCCGATGATCTTGAACGGTTCTGTGTTTCCGTTTTTCGCACACTGGGCTTCATAGTTTTCCACGCTGTAGGCATACTCGCGGAAGAATCCGCCGTTGGCGTTCACCGAGTCGGTGTTGTTGAACTTGTAGTGCTCGGTGCCCACCATCTTCACCGCCACTTTGTCTTCATACGGCCAGCTCTCCACGGCTGCCAGATTGTTGTAGAGGTTGTTGTTGCTGCACTGTATGGGATAGCTATAGTCGGCCGTGGCGTCGTATTGGTCGGTGTAGAACTTGTCGAAGTATGGCGAGCGCACAAATCCATAGCGCGAGTGTCCGTTGCGCTGGATGGTCTGTCCGGAGTAGTAGCTCTCGTCGGCGTCCACGCTATAGAGGTTGTTGAAATACACTTCGCACGAGTCGCCCTTGCACACGCTCGGTAGATTGAAGTAGAAGTCGCCGCCGGCCACGTTGAAGTCGTCGGCGACATAGTTGGACTGCACGTAGAGTCCTTCGCCCGTTCCCTTCACGTCTTTGCAGATGATTCTCATGCGGTCGATGTAGGGGAACAGCGATTCCATATTCACATCGAAGCGGGCGACGACCGTTCCGGTGGTCTCAAACATGATGGCGTCGTTGTTTAGATAGTCGGCCGGGAACGTGTAGCTGATGGTGTCGCCCTTGGGCACGTCGAGCGTGGTGAGCACACTGCGCCCGTCGCGGTCGTAGATTTTCACTTGGCAGGCCTCGAGCGTCTCATATTCGTCCGATGATGTTTGAGCCTCGGTCACGGTGTAGGTGGCTGCACGGGTGGAGCCGCCGCTTCTGCTGCTGCCGCCGCTCAGTTGTGCATTGCCGTTGTTGTAGGAGATGTAATACGTGTTTTGGCCGCCCATGCCCTGCGAACTGATGGTGATATAGAGGTAGCCATTGTTGTTGTTCCAGTCGGTGGCGTCGTCCTTGTTTGTGGTGGTGGTGAGCGTGTAGGTGGTCTGGCCCATGCCGCCGCCCATGCCGCCGGAGCCGGAGGATGACGACGACGAGGTGTAGGTCAGGTAGTAGGTGGTGCCGTTCACATTGGCCGAGATGTAGTCGGCATCGGTTTCAGAGCTCACATCCCACGTGAATTCGTCTTCCTGCCACACCACGGAGCCACTGCTGTTCAGGGCCAGATAATAGGTGGTGGAGGAGCTGGAGCCCTGTCCGTAGCTGCTTGTCGAAGTGTAGGTGATGGTGTGCTTGGTGGCCGAGTAGGTTTCGTAGTACATCGTTCCAAAGGTCAGCTTGCCGCCCGTTATGCGATAGTGGCACGGCATTTCGTCGCCATTGGAGTTGGTGGTCCAGCACGGCGCTTCGATAAAGTAGCGGTGGTCGGTGTAGCGGTTGTCGGAGGCGCTTTTGCTGTACTTGTCGTAGTCGAGCAAGAAGCCAAACTTTCCGTTGTGCGTGGCCACGCCCGTGATGCTCTTGCACCCCGTTCCTTCAACGTAGGGCATGATGCGGTCTTTGCCGTCGGTAATGTCGAAGTCCACCGCGGCCTCCTCATAGAAGAGCATCGGTGCCGTGAGGTCGTACACGTTGGCGTAGTCGTAGCCATAGCGATACACGTTGCTGGCCGACTGATATGTCACTTCGTTGAAGCACGTGAGGCCGGTGTTGAAATAGATGCGCCTGAAACTTACGCCGTCGGAGAAGGTGGAATCGGCGCTGAGATTGTCGTCGAGCTGACACGTAAACTCGTTGACGGTGAACTTGATCTCGGCAAAGATGATGTCGATGGCGGCGATGGTGGTGGACTCATCGTCCAGATTGGTGTCGCCCGACGAGAGCTTGAAGTAGAGCACGTTGNTCATGTCGTCGTCGGTGAGGCTTGTGCGACGCAGCGTCACGGTGTCGTTTCCGGTCACCGTGGCACTGTTCACCACGTTGGCAGTGTCTATCGTGTAGTTGCCATCGTCGTCGTGGGTGTTGCCAAACATCTCGCTNAGCGTGAGCGTGTTGCTCTGCTCCACGGTGTAATTGTAGTCGTTGCAGATCTGACTGTTGCCGTCGTGGCGCGTGAAGATGATGGTGTAGCTGGCCAACCGGTAGCCGTATGGCAGGTCGATGGCAAGGTAAACGCCCGACTGATACTTGTCCACGAGCACCATGTGCGTGGAGTCGGTGTCGCACGTTTGATTGTTGTTGGTCACGGTCAACCGGCCATCCGATCGCACGCCGTAGCCGTCGGACGATGTCATGGTGAGGGCGAGCTGTTCGTGGCGCCACACAGAGAAAAGGCCCGACTGCCATCCCACCTTGCCGCTGCCCGACACGCCGAGGCCGTCGCCCGATGCCTTGCAGGGCAACAGTGTGCCGTTGTTGGGACGAATGGTGACATTTTGAGCTTGAAGCTGCCCTGCACACGCCACGAGCAGCACGATGGCGCAAGTCCACCGCCGGAGAACGTTGAATGATGTTTTCATGTAGCTCTTTTTACGCTGGGGGTTAAGTTATGATTTGAGAACGGGGGCCGCTTGTCGCGCGGATGGCAGCCTGTTGAAGAGCAACGGGCGCCGGTTGTGGGGCAGGCCTCGGCGATGGTGATTTGTTCGCGGTGGCGAACGGGCGTTTGAGGCTCAAAACACCACTATCTCGTTGACATGGAATGACAAACAATCCCCCCTATCTGCAAGGGGCAAAATTAAGCAGAATGATTGGAAAAATTGCAAAACGAGGGTGGNAGATTGGTACTTCTTTCCGAAGTTTTCAACAAACAGACAGATTTTTTCAGCGAATCGTTTAGGCGATTGGTGCCCGAATGGCGAAATAAAAGTCGTGGCGACCACGCGTGAGCATGGCCCGCGAGAATACAAAAAGCGGAGACGGCGCCCGCTGGGGGTGCTGTCTCCGCTTTTAGAAGTTGTTGGTGGCGCTGCCGAAGTGTGTCGGCATGGCGCACGTTGAGGCCGATTATCGGCGGATGGCTTTGCGGCCGTTGCGGATGATGATGCCGCGATAGCCTTCGCCCACCTGCTGGCCATTGAGATTGTAGATGGCGCCGCTCACAGCGGTGGTTGGCGTGGCGGAAACGCTTTCGATGCCAGTTTCTTCAGAGAAGGTGATGGTTTCGGCTGTGGTGACGCTTGCCGTGTCGGCCGAAAGGTAGGCCTGCGTGACATAAACAAACTTCTTGTCGCCATCGGAGCGCGTGAATCCTTCGGTGGCGCTCTCCGTGTTGATGTAGTAGTCGCCCGATGCCGTGGGCCAAGCCGGATAGGTGGCGGCAGTCTTCGAAGTGGCCACCACGGCGGCCTTGAGCAGGTTGCCGCTCACGGCTTCGCCCTCATCGTNGGCAAACGGAATGTCGTAGAGCGTGCCGGCGGTGCCCTTCAGCAACAACGGCGTGCCGGCGGGAACGGCGGTGGTCACGGCCTCGAGGGTGGCCACGCCTTCGGCGCTGATGGCTGTCACCTTGTAGGCGGTGAGACCGGAAACGCTGCTATAGTCGAGCGCGTGATAGCTGTCGGCATAGGTGGCGTAGCCCGAAGCGCCGATGGTGGCAATGCCCGGCGTGGTGCTGTGCCATGCTATTTCATCGAGACTGCTCAGTCCNGCGTTTTTCTTGATGTTGGTGAGCGAGCTGCTCGTCATGGTCATATAGTATTTTCCGGCCGTTCCGGTGTAGGCGTAGGCGGTCTTGTTGGCCGTGTTGTCGTACACCATTTTGAACGAAGCGCCGCTGTCGTCGGTCACGAGTTCATAGAGGGCGCGCTGCTTCGGCACGTTCACCGAGGCCGTTTCGCCGGGCTTGCCATCGGCATTGACGGCGTTCGACGTGGGGATGTTGGCCGTTACGTTGTCGTCGGTGAACAAGAGTGTGTGCTCGCCGGGCTTGCCGATGAGCATCACAGCCCCCGAAGAAGCCACACTGCCGGCGCTGAAATCCTTGATGGTGTAGGAGATGTCGTTGCGGGTAGCCTGNGCTCCGGTGTTGGTTTTTGCAATGAGCAGATGGCTTTCCTTCGTGGTGAACTTGCGGCTCGGGCACAGTCCAAGGATGCCCGATGCAGGAATCACCACCACGGTGTCCACCACTTCTACGTCGGCACTCGAGCGCGGAGCCAGTCGCAGTGCCGTGCCGTTCTTGTAGAGAATGCCCGTGACGTTGACCGTGCGGCCGGCGGCGGGAACCTCGTCGAGCGTGGTCTTCAGGAATGCGGGATAGATGGTGAGCTCGCCTGTCTCATCGGCGGCGACAAAGCTATTATTGGATGCCGACGACACGGTAAGCCCTTTCACGGTGGTGAGTCCCAGCAGATAGTTGCTTCCGATGGCGTCGGTGGCGGCGCTCACNGTGAGCACATCGCTCTCGGCCTCGGAGGCGGCGGAAGTGAGCGTCCAAGTATCGACGCTATAGTCCTTGCCGATGAAAGGCAGTTTGTTGTAGTGGCGCATCGTCACGGCAATGGTGCCGTTAAGCTTGTCGCCCACGGCAAAGGTCGGCGATTCGGGCTTGTAGTAGATGATGGCGGCACCCGAAGCGTCTTCCACCACGGCACTGTCGCCCTGAACGGCCGTAACCACAGCATCGGAGAGCGTGAGCAGTCCGCGGTCGCCATCGCTCAATGCGTTGAAGGCGGCAATGTTGGCCAGCTCCGTCAGCGACGATGTGGCATCGGGCGTCACGGTCTCCGAGTTTTTCTCGTCGATGACGATGTCAATCTGTTGTATGGCATTGGTCTTGCCCGTGCCATTGTAAAACTCCACGCGGGTGGCGTTGCCTTCCCACACTTTCCCTTTGGTGGAGGCATCGGTGAACGAGCCGGTGTTGGGCTCGAAGCCGGCGACCCATGTTTTCGCTGTGAAAGTGACTTTGCGAATCGACTGTCCTTCGACGGCATCCACATAGAGGAAGCCATCGAACACGCGCAGCACGTTGCCCGATGCCGAGGAAGACCAAATCTGGTTGGCGGCGACATAGGCCGACGGCGTCACGGTGACGGTGGCACCCGACTGCGAGATAACAAAGTTTTCGTTGAAATTGCCGGCAGTGGTGGCACCCGACTGCGAGGCGGTCCATTGCGTAGAGTCGGCCACATTGATGGTGATGGTGGTCTCTGCGCTTGCGGTCGAACAAATCAATGCTACGGCCAGAAGACTGAATACCTTGCGTAAACTACTTGTCATAATCGTTGTTTATTTAATGAATGATGTGATGTCTGCGAACGACGACTCGCCGCGGAGCCTTCAAAAGAATTGTGTGCATAGCCTCCGAGATTGTAAACATTACACTTCGTGGCGAGTTGCAAAGGTATCATTTTTCCACGAAATCGTCCAACAAAACGAGTGGATGGAAAGAAAAATACCTATAAGTGGGTATCGACAGATGCCCGCTTATCGGTTTTTGTGTTACGTTTTTCACAACAGATAATAAGAGACGGCCTCGTGCACCGTCCCTTGTACTCTTGTCGTTGTGCGCCGCGCATGGAATGCGAAACCTCTCTTCGCGCGCGCACGCGTGTATATAATAAGGAGTGTTCGGTAGGCAACGGCGATGCGCCGGACGCTATTCTACGTAGAGATAATCGTAGTGAATGAGCGGCTTCAAATCGTGGCGACCGATGAGTTTGCGGGCGTCGTCGGCATCATAGTTTGCGCGGCCAGCTCCCACGCGGCGGCCGTCTTCGTTCACAATAGTAACGATGTCGCCCTCTTCGAAGTCGCCTCTCACCTCCGACACGCCGGCAAAAAGGATGCTCGCCACGCCGCCCTCCTGCAACTTGCGGTCGAGAATGGCGTTGATTTGCACCTCGCCTTTGGCAAAGCTGCCCGTGTGGGCTATCCATTTCTTCACGCCCGAAGCCGTTGCTTCGCTGGGTACAAACTCTGTGTGGACGGTGGTTTCGGGATGCTCCATCAGGAGGCAAAGGATGTCGTCGCGGCGGCCGTTGGCAATCACCACCCGTATGCCTTCGTCGGCCACCTTGCGCGCGATGCTGCATTTGGTGAGCATTCCGCCACGCCCAAACCCGCTTTTTTCGGTCTGCACGTAGTCGCTGAGGTCTTTCCCAGGCTCAACGCGGCTGATCACGTGCGCCGCGCTGTCGGTGGGCGAACCGTCGTAGATGCCGTCCACGTTGGTCAGGATGATCAGCGTGCGCGCGTCCATCATGGCGGCAATGAGGCCCGAAAGCTCATCGTTGTCTGTGAACATCAACTCGGTGACGCTCACCGTGTCGTTCTCGTTCACGATGGGAAGCACTCCGTTGTCGAGCATCACCGACATGCAGGCTCGCTGATTGAGATATTCGCGGCGCGAGCCGAAGTTTTCTTTCATGGTGAGCACCTGCCCCACATGCACGCCCCGTTCGCGAAACAGGTCGTAGTAGAGGCCAATGAGTTTCACCTGCCCCACGGCCGAGAACAATTGTCGTTGCTCCACGGCGTCGAGCTTTTTGTTAACACGAAGCTCGCCGCGGCCGCCCGCCATNGCTCCCGAGCTCACGAGAATCACCTCGTGATTGTGTTGTCGGAGCCAAACAATCTGGTCCACCAGCGCCGACATGCGCGTCACATCCAGCTTGCCGTCGCTGCGCGTCAGCACGTTGGAGCCCACTTTCACCACTATGCGTTGCTTTGCCATATCACTGTTTTGTGTCGTGTTCACGGATTTCCACGCGGCGTATTTTGCCGGAAATGGTCTTGGGCAGCTCGTCCACAAACTCCACAATGCGGGGATATTTGTAGGGCGCGGTCTGGCGCTTCACGTGGTTTTGCAGTTCTTTCACAAGGTCGTCGCCGGCTTTGTCTTTCCATTCCTTGCCGAGCACCACGGTGGCCTTCACCACCATGCCGCGTATGTCGTCGGGCACGCCGGTGATGGCACACTCAACCACGGCGGGGTGGGTCATTAGCGCGCTNTCCACTTCGAACGGCCCGATGCGATAGCCGGAGCTCTTTATCACGTCGTCGATGCGCCCTTCAAACCAGTAATATCCGTCTTCGTCGCGCCACGCCACGTCGCCCGTGTGATACAATCCGTCGTGCCANACCTTGCGTGTGAGCTCTTCGTCGCGATAATATCCCTTGAATAGGCCCACGGGTTTGTGGTCGGGTGTGGCGCGAACCACGATTTCTCCCTTCTCGCCGTCTTCGCACGACGTGCCGTCGGGTCTCACCAAGTCGATGTCGTATTGCGCGTTGGGCATGCCCATCGAGCCAGGCTTCGGCGTCATCCATGGCATCGTGCCGAGCGTCATGGTGGTTTCGGTCTGGCCGAATCCCTCGTAGAGACTGATGCCGGTGAGCTCTTTGAAACGGTCATACACGGCGGGATTGAGCGCTTCGCCGGCAGTGCAGCAATAGCGCAGCGAGGACAAATCATACTTGGAGAAGTCTTCGCGGATCATGAAACGATAGACCGTCGGCGGCGCGCAGAACGATGTCACCTTGTATTTCTCCATTTGTCGGAGCATCTTGTCGGCGGAAAACTTTTCGTGGTCGAACACAAAGACAACGGCTCCCGAGGCCCATTGGCCGTAGAGTTTGCCCCACGCGGCTTTGCCCCACCCCGTATCGGCAACGGTCAGGTGGATGCTGTCGGGTCCAAGATTGTGCCAGAACTTGCCCGTAACGAAGTGCCCCATGGCATAAAGAAAGTCGTGGGCGGCCATCTTGGGCTCGCCGCTCGTGCCGCTGGAGAAGTAGATGAGCATCGTGTCGTCGTTGTTGTTCACGTGCTCGGGCCTCACAAAGGCGGGCGCATGGTCCCACTCTTCGTGCCAGAAATGCAGCAATCCGTTTTCGGCGTCTGCGTTGTTGGCTTTGGCTAGGCGCTGTGCCTGCTCGTCGTCGCGCTCCACCACGATGATTTTTTCCAGCGTGGGACTGTCGGCCTTGGCGCCTTTTATCTGTTCCAGCACATAGGGCTCGCCCACGCAGACTATGGCTTTCACGCCGGCGCGGTTGTTGCGGTAAACGATGTCGTGAGTGGTCAACATGTGTGTGGCCGGTATGGCCACGGCGCCAATCTTGCACAATGCGAGCATGGTGAGCCAGAATTCGTAGCGCCGTTTCAATATAATCATCACCATATCGCCCTTGCCGATGCCCAGCGAAGTGAAGTAGGCGGCGGTCTTATCGCTCAGCGCTTTCAGGTCGCCGTAGGAGAAACGGCGCTCTTCGCCCTCATCGTTGGTCCACAAGAGCGCGAGTTTGTCGGGGTCTTCCTTGGCCCATTCGTCCATCACATCATAGGCGAAGTTGAAGTGATCTGGTATGATGAACTCCAAATTCTTATTGTAATCCTCCACCGAGGTAAAGGTTGTCTGCTTGAAAAATCTCTCTATCATCTTTTGTCTGCGTTGAATCTCAAAACATTAGGCATCGGTTGCTCGATCGCCGGTGCCTATCATTCCGTCACCACGGCAATAAACTTCACAGGCTTGTCGCCCTTGGCCAGCATGCCGTGCGGGTGGGTGGAGTCGAAGCAGATGCTGTCACCGGCTTCGAGCGTGATGACTTTTTGATCGTAATACAGCTCCATGCTGCCTTCCAAAACAAGGTTGAACTCCTGCCCGTCGTGCGTATTCTTATAGGCTTTGGCGGTGCTTGGCTTGGGCTCCACCGTCACGATGAAAGCCTTGATGCGGGCATTGTGCATGCCGGCGGTGAGGCTCTCGTATTTGTAGGCCTTGGTGCGCTCCACGCTCACGCCCTTTCCGCTGCGCACCACCGAGTAGGAACGCATGTGCGGCTCCTCACCAAACATCAGCGCATCTGCGCTCACGCCATACTTGCGCGCGATCTTCATCAGGTTCGAAATGGTGATGTCCGCTTCGCCNCGCTCTATCTTTTCATACTTCTCCACAGTGATGCCGCACGTGTCGGCCAGCTCCTGCGTGCTCAAATCCAAGGACTCGCGCAGCCCTATCAGCCGCTGTCCTATCTGCTTAATACCGTCTTCCATAATCTCATTTGACATTTCGCCGCAAAATTACCAATATTTGGCGACACATTGAACGGCGGCGCGCATTTTTTTTCCGCCATTGCTAAATTACGCGAAATTGCTGCACACTCGGTTTTTATCTGTGCAACAAACGATGATTTTGTGCGGCACTCGGTGACGAAGGAAAAGGGGGAAAGATGCGGAATTCGGCTTTTTNAACATCAAAAACTGCGGAGGAATAATGTTTATTTGCATATTTGCGGAAACTTAAACACAAACGCATAAATGATGAAAAGAGCATTTTTGAAGCCACTCCTCGCCGTGCTTTGCGTGGCAGTCTCTGTGGCAACGTTCACTAGTTGCACCGATGACGATGAGAACAACACGTCGTACTGCATTGCAAACAACGCCCTCGGATGGTGACATGCCGTGGACGGAGAGTTCAATGAACCCAAAGACTTCGACGATGAAAGCGCCGGATACGTTTCGATAAACATAGATTCGGTGTGGGTTCACGTTACAGACGTCTCCGGTTCAGTGTTGAGTGGAGATAGGTGGTTCAATGATTCCGAATACGGAATGGTCGAAATGGGCTTTGAGGGAACCATCATGAACGACACAATGGCTGGCGAAGTGTGGAGCGAATACTCGGACGGCAGTCCTCAAATTGTGTTCACCTTCACACTGACATCCCCCACAGAGGCCATCTTTGAGATAACGAGTTACAATTCAGACGGCACTAGAAAAANCTTCNATGATGAGTATTATAAGCTCCGCAAAATAAGCTATGTGCCGGATTGGTACACGGGAAAAACTTTTGAATAGGCGCGGACAACCTTTCGCCACTCCATATAATAAGGGGAGAGGAAGAAGAACCAGTGATAATAGAGNCGGGCATCAAGCACTNACTTGATGCCCGCTTCGGCGTCTCTTTCTTGCGCCGGTTACGTCTTTACTTGGCGCCCGCCTTCAGCCCGCGTATCACAGCGGAGGTGAAGCCGGCGTGCTCCATTTCGTTGAGACCCTTGATGGTGACACCGCCAGGCGTGGTCACNAGGTCGATGGCGGCCTCGGGATGCATGCCGTTGGCCTGCAGCAGTTCAACGGCTCCCTTCACGGTTTGCATCACGATCTGACCGGCCTCCGAGGACTTGAACCCCAGTTCCACACCGCCTTCTGTGGCCGCGCGGATGTAGCGCATGGCGTAGGCGATGCCGCAAGACGCCAGCGTGGTGCCGGCTCCCAGCAGTCGCTCTTCGGTGAGAACGGTGCGCCCCACTTCGTCGAACAAGCCTTTCACGGTCTTCACGCTCTCTTCGGGTGCCATCACGGGCACGAGAAATGTCATCGATGCGCGCTCGGCGATGGCGATGTTGGGAATGGCGAGGAAAAGGCGGACCGGCGAACCGCTGCCCTTGTCGGCCCACTCCATGATGGCCTTCGACGAGACGCCGGCGGCCACCACCACGAGCAATTGGTTGTCGTAGTCCATGTTTCCCTTGATTTCCTTGATGACGAGCTCCACGAGCCACGGCTTCACAAACACCATCACCACGTCGGCGCCCTGCACGGCAACGGTGTTGTCGCTAGTGACGCTCACGCCCATGGGGGCAAAGCGGTCGAGGGTGGCTTGCATGGGGTCGGCAACGGTGATGTCCGACGGCTTCACGATGCTCGTCTTGAGCAGGCCTTCCACAGTGCTGCCGCCCATGGCCCCTGCTCCGATTATTGCTATTTTCATATGCTTGGAATGTTATTGTTGGAGTGCTTTTTTNAGGCGCACGATGAAGTCGTCCACATCGTCTTTGGTGAGACACAGGGGCGGCAGCAGGCGCAGGATGTTGGTGCCGGCACAGCCGGTGAAGCAGTGCTCGTCGTAAACCAGCCGGCTGCGCACCTCCTTGTGGGGCACGGCGAGATCCACGCCCACCATCAGTCCGCGGCCGCGCACGTCTTCGATGACGGGAAAGTCTTTCTGTAGGGCCTTCAGTTGCGCCATGAGGTAGTCGCCCACGAGGTGAGCGTTTTCCACGAGCCCCTCGGCCTCAAAGATGTCGAGCACGGCCAATGCTGCGGCGCACGCCAGATGATTGCCGCCGAAAGTGGTGCCCAGCTGCCCGTAAACCGGCTTGATGTCGGGCGAAATGAGCACGGCGCCCATGGGAAAACCGTTGGCTATGCCCTTCGCCACCGTGATGAGATCGGGCTGTATGCCCAGCCATTGGTGGGCAAAAAATCGGCCGCTGCGGCCATATCCGCACTGTATTTCGTCGCAAATGAGCAGGGTGCCGTGTTGCTTGCACGCTGCCGCAAGGCCCTGCGCAAACTCGGCAGTGGCCATTTGGATGCCGCCCACGCCTTGGATGACTTCCAGAATGACGGCGCAAACGTCGCCCTTCTGCAACTCCTGCTCCCAAGCGGCGAGGTCGTTGAGCGGCAGATAGGTCACATGCCCGTTGTCGTTGATGGGTGCAATAATCTTGGGATTGTTGGTCACCTCCACGGCCAGCGAAGTGCGCCCATGGAAGGCTTTCTGTGCCGAAAGCACGCGCGTGCGGCCCGTAACAAATGACGCCAACTTCAGTGCGTTCTCGTTGGCTTCGGCGCCGCTATTGATGAGAAACAGCTGATAGTCGGCATAGCCACACATCCGGCCCAAGCGCTCGGCCAGTTCCACCTGGAGCTGGTTCTTCACCGAGTTGCTGTAGAAACCCAGCCGGTGGAGCTGTTCGCTCACTTTCTCCACGTAATGGGGATGGCAATGCCCTACACTGATGACGGCATGCCCGCCGTAGAGGTCGAGATACTCTTGTCCTTTGTCGTCCCAAACGTGGCAACCTTGTCCGCGCACNATGTTGACATCGAAGAGCGGATATACGTCGAATGGTTTCATGATATGCTAATTTTCTTTTTTGTTGTCAATGGTTGATGCTTCGCATCAGAAGGCCGAAGCCTTGAGCCGCAGGCCTTCGCGCTCGTCGAGACCAAACATGATGTTCATGTTCTGCACGGCCTGGCCCACGGCGCCCTTCAGCAGATTGTCGATGGCACACGTGACGACGGCTTTCTTCCCGAACTTTTCAACGTGCACCAGCGCCTTGTTGGTGTTCACCACCTGCTTCATGTCGATGTCCGCATCCACGTAGTGGGTGAAGGCTGCATCGGCATAGAAGTCGCGATAGATGGCGACCANCTGTTCGGCCGACGGGTTGGAGNGCGTGCCTTCTGGCCCGTCGAAGGTGATCACTTCGGTGCAGAAGATGCCGCGCGCGAAGTCGCCGCGATAGGGAATGAAGTCCACCGTGATGCCGCCGTCCATGGTTTCCTCTTTCAGCGGGTTCACAACGACGGGCGCATCCTGCGGGCGGAGCTCGTTCAGACTCTGACATATCTCGTGCAAATGCTGGTGGCGAAACACCTTATACACGCTCATATTGTTGTTGCGCCACGAGAAATGGGTGGTGGCGCCTGGCTTCTGGCCCGCGCCCGTGGAGCCGGTGATGGCATTCACGCTCACGTCGTGGCGAAGCAAACCTGCCCGCGCTGCCGGCAACAAGCCCAGCTGAACGCACGTGGCGAAGCAGCCGGGATTGGCCACATGCTGTGCCCGGGCCACTTGAGCGCGGTGGATTTCGGGCAGTCCGTAAACAAAATCGTGCCCCGCCGCCGCGATGCGGAAATCCTGCGCCATGTCGATAATCTTCACGCCGGCAGGCACGGGGTGCTCCTTCAGGAAGGCTTCGCTCTTGCCGTGGCCGAAGCAAAGAAAGATGACGTCAACGCGCTCAAACGGCATGTCCGACGTAAACGTCNGGTCGGTGTCGCCCAGCAGGCCTTCGTGGACGGCGGCCACGGGATTGCCGGCGTTCGACTCGGAGTTGGCAAACACGATTTCGGCGTTGCCGTGGTTGAGCAGCAGGCGGATGAGCTCACCGCCCGTGTAGCCTGCCGCGCCCAATATTCCTATTNTGATCATTTGGTGTTGCGATATAAATATGGTGTGTGGAGCAGCGNCGCCCCGCGCTNTCCGTCTTGCGCGGTGGCGCCCTTCGTCTTTAGCGCTGCTCGTCTTTGTGGATGCCGTAATAGACGCGCAGTGGCGTGGACGTTACTTTGATGAAGCCTTTGGCCTCGTCGCTGGTCCAGCCGTGCTGCATTTCGCCATACTCGCCCAGCTTGGATTTGGTGAGATCGTTGTCGCTGTCCACGCCCACCGTCTGGAATCCGTAGGGGCGCAACTCCAGGATGGCGGTGCCCGTCACATTGCGCTGCGAGCTCGTCAGCATGGCTTCCATGTCGGGCATCACGGGCTCTAGNTATTGACTTTCGTGGAGGAACATGCCATACCAATTGGCCACTTGATCCTTCCAATACTGCTGCCACTTCGAAAGGGTGGACTTCTCCAACAGCCTGTGCGCCTCTATGATGAGCTTCGGTGCGGCGGCTTCGAATCCCACACGGCCCTTTATGCCGATGATGGTGTCGCCCACGTTGCAGTCGCGGCCGATGGCAAAGGCTGCTCCGATCTCCTCTATCTTCTGGATGGCCCTCACTTTGTCGTCGAAGCGCTCGCCGTTGACGGCGGCGATTTCGCCCTTCTCGAAAGTGATGGTCAGCTGCTCGGGCTCNGTCTTGGTGACGTGCTTCAAGTAGGCCTCTTCGGGCAAGCCCTGCGTGGGGTCGAGCAATTCGCCGCCACAGATGCTGGTTCCCCAGATGCCCACGTTGTATGAATACTTCAGTTTCGTGAAGTCTGCCGTGAATCCGTTGGCGTTCAGATAGTCCACCTCCTCTTTCCGCGACAGCGCATGGTCGCGCGTCAGCGTGATGATTTCCACGCCCGGGGCCATCACCAGGAACGTCATGTCGAAGCGTATCTGGTCGTTGCCGGCGCCCGTGGAGCCGTGCGCAATGGCGTCGGCCCCTATCTCTTTGGCATATCGCGCAATGGCGATGGCCTGGAAGATGCGCTCCGAACTCACCGAAATGGGGTAGCAATTGTTGCGCAACACATTGCCGAAAATCATGTATTTCAGCGATTTCTCATAGTATTCCTGCGTCACGTCGAGCGTCACATACGCCTTGGCGCCCAACTTATACGCGTTTTCTTCGTTCTTTTTCAACTGCTCGGCGCTGAAGCCGCCCGTGTTGGCGCAGGCCGCATACACTTCATAGCCGTCGTTTTTCAACTTCATCACGGTGTAGCTCGTGTCGAGTCCGCCCGAAAAGGCTACCACCACTTTCTTCTTGTCTGCCATATCTTTTATGCTTTAAATATTGTTTCGTTATCGTTTCGGCGCCGATCATTGTGCACCACGCTGGTGCCCGTGTGCTCCGCAGGTGTGGCGCTTCGCAGGCTTAGGGCCCGCCGCGCCGCCCGCGTCAGGCCTCTTTTCCATCGATTATGCGGATGCGCTCCAGCACGTTGTCGGGAATCTTGGCCGGCAGATGCTCGGCCGGATCAAACAGCATGCCCGTGCAAATGCAATATTTGCGGCCGGTGCGCTTCAGGATATCCACGTTCACGCAGCCCTCGCAGCCGCGCCAAAAGGCTTCGTCGTCGGTGAGATCGGCAAACGTCACCGGCTTGTAGCCCAGCTGTGTGTTCATCTGCATCACCGCCGCGCCACTGGTTAGCGAAAAGATTTTCGCCTTCGGCCATCGGATGCGGGCCAGCGTAAACGTCATGTCCTTAATGCGCTTGGCCAGCCCCAGCCCCCGATAGTCGGGGTGAACAATGAGGCCCGACGTGGTGACATACTGCTTGTTGCCCCACGTCTCTATGTAACTGAAACCCGCAAACCGCTCGCCTTCGAGCGCTATCACGGCCTTGGCCTCTTTCATCTTCGTGGCCACATATTCGTGAGTGCGCTTGGCGATGCCCGTGCCGCGCACCTTGGCCGCAGCTTCTATCGTGTCCAGAATGGTGTCCACGTAGCGCTCGTGCGAGGCATCGGCCACCATCACTTGGATGTCTTTCATTGCTCTTTCTGTCGGTTGTTCGTCTGCCATCTTTCTATTTTCTGCATTTATCTTCAATTTTCGCCCATTTCATCGGGATTTTTGCCATTGTTTATCCTTTCGTTCGTTGCTGACGAGCGAAAGTCTGTTTTCTACATTTAGGTTCAAAAATCCACGGTTTNATCGAGATTTTCCCGCTCACATCCGTCGCAAGAACGCCTCATAGAGGGCGCGCTCCACGCGCTCTTCGTCCACGCCCTTGCGGCCCACGAATATCACGGTGTCGTCGCCGGCCACCGTCCCCAGGATTTCGGGGATGTTGCTGCTGTCGATGTTGTAGGCCGCGGGCCCTGCATGGCCGGGCTTTGTCTTGATGACACCCACCACTTGGCCCATCTCCACGCTTTCCAAGCCAAACTGTTTCCAGTTGTTCGAAGCGGAGCTGTCGCCCGCCACGCGGCGATAGGTCGTGGGCTCGGGCAGCACATAGGCATAGCCGTCTTTGCCAAATGCGGCTTTGGCCACCTTGAGGCGCTTGAAGTCGCGGCTCAGTGTGGCCTGCGTCACGCTGTAGCCGCGCTTTTTCATTTCGTCGATCACTTGTTGCTGCGACCGCATCGGCGTTTCGACAAGGAGCTTCTTGAGCTCTTCCAAACGCAGGTTTTGCTTCACTGTTGCCATGGTTTTGATGTTTTCTCGGGTGCAAAGTTATGCATTATTATCCGTAAAACAAATTTTTCCGTGCATTATTTTTGCAAAACACGCCCATTGGTTGCGCATTTTTATTCAAGTGTGCAATGCAGCCAAGGATGGCGCACAACGCAAGGCGGCGGCACTGTCGGCGCCATTGCGCCCCGTGCCGCCGCCGTAGAGGAGTGCCTTGCTTAGTCGCGATTGCCGCCGAAAATGCGTAGCAGATAGAGGAACAGGTTGATGAAATCCAAGTAGAGCGAGAGCGCTCCCATGAGGGCCAGCTTCTGCACCGTCTCGCTCATGCCGTCCACCGAGAGGGCCATCTGCTTGATTTTCTGCGTGTCGTAGGCGGTGAGGCCTGCGAAGATGAGCACGCCGATGTANGTCAGCACGAGGTCGAAACCACTGCTCTTCAAAAACAAGTTCACGATGGTGGCGATGATCAGTCCAATGAGCGCCATAAACAAGAACCGCCCTATCGACGAGAGATCGCGCTTGGTGAAGTAGCCGAAAACCGACATGGCGCCAAACGTGGCCGCCGTCNCCAGAAACGTTTGCCCGATGACCGTGGTGCTATAACCCAGGAATATCACCGACAGCGTTGCGCCGTTGAGCACCGAATATAGGATGAACAGCAGCGTTGCGGTGGTGAGCGACAAGCGGTTGATCATTCCCGAAACGATGAACACCAGCGCCAATTCGGCAATGATGAGGCCCCACATCACGAGGGAGTTCCCGAAAATGAGTTGCAGCATCGCGGGACTGTTGGCCACGCCATACGCAGTGAATGCCGTGATTACCAGTGCCAGCGTCATCCACGTGTACACCTTTCGCATCAGCATCGGGAAGGAGCGCTCGCCCTCAATCACGGGCTGATTCACGCGCGGTTGGTTACCTTTCACAACGGCTTCCTGCTCGCTGATCATTTCATACAAATCTTTCTCTTGCATAGTTTTCGAGTTGTTGAGTTCATAATCCGTGTTTTGCGACCTCGTCTCCCGCAGCCGCGCCTTGCAGGCGCCTTGTGCGGAAAAGCCACGATGGCCGCTCCGCCGATACACCGGCAAAAACAATGCCGGCCGCCGGCGCGCGTTTTCCGACTGCAAACATAGACACTTTTTCTGAAACCGCCATGACTTTCTGTCAGTTTTTTCGCCCCTTTAAAGATATTTAGTCCCGCGCGGCCCTCTATTTGCCGCCGCTCATCCCTCCCGTCGACGCCACTCCATCTTCCCGTTGTTGTCACTCGTTTCTCCCGCCGACGCCGCGCATCTTTTCCGCTATCACGGTTCATCCCTCCCACCGTCGCCATCGTTGCATTCGCCGACCGCTGCCCTTCGAAACGCAGTCCGGCAGTTTGGCGATGGTCATCTGCCGGTTTTGCTCCCGCCATCCGCCGCTTTCGCATTCATTATCCGCCGCTTTCGCGTTGGCCCGTCAATGGTTTCGCATTCGCCCGTCANTGCCCTTGCGTGAGCAAACCAATGGTCTTGGAGAATTAAGTTAATAAGGTAATTAGATTAAGTTATTAAGGTAATATAATTAAGTTAATAACTTAATTGTCACAAACCAATGGATAGCAATTCGAAGACTAATGACGGGCGAACGCGAAACCAATGGATAGCGAACGCGAAACCAATGGATAATGAATGTGAAACCGATGGCGGGAAAAATGAAGGGCGGGGAGGGGAGGAGGGGAAGGCGGCATCCGATGGTCGGTGGCAGACGGAATNGCGATAGGAAAAGCCTTGCCTGGCGATGAAGGGCGCTTCGCATGGCGAAGAAAGGTGCCTTGCAAGTTGGTTAAAGATGCTCNGCCTAGCGAAGAAGGATGTCTTGCCTNGTGATCAGAGGCGGCCTGCATCGCGATAGGAATAGTAGTCGCCGTCGGTGATGATGAGGTGGTCGATGAGGTGGAGGCGCATGAGGGAGCAGGCGTTTTTCACGCGCTCGGTGAGTCTGTCGTCGTCGCCGCTGGGCCTGGCGTTTCCCGAGGGATGGTTGTGGCAGAGGGCGACGACGGTGGCGTTGTTGAGCAGNGCGGCTTTCACTAGGAGGCGCACATCGACGGCTGTTTCAGTGATTCCGCCTCGCGAAAGNCACTCGGCTTTGATGAGCCGGCAGTTGTGGTTCATGAGGACCACCCATGCCTGTTCCACGGGTTCGTCTTGGAGGCGGGAGAGCATATAGTCGTAGATGGCTTCCGGGGTGTCNAGTTGGCGCCGCTGTGCGGCCTGCTCGGCTTGTCGTCGCCGGCCGAGTTCGCAGGCGGCGATGACGGTGATGGCTTTGGCGGGGCCCATGCCGTGGTAGCGCAGCAGCTCGTTGAGCGACATCTTGCCCAGGGTGTTGAGCGCGTTTTTGCTGTGGTTGTCGGCTTCGCTGCAGTCGTTGAGGATGCGCTGCATCAGTTCCACGGCGGTTTCGTTTTGCGAGCCGGAGCCGATGAGGATGGCGAGGAGCTCGGCGTCGGAGAGGTGTTGGGCGCCCATGCGCATGAGTTTTTCGCGCGGTCGGTCGTCCTCGGGGAGTTGGTTGATGGTGAGTTTGGTGCCGGCGGGGCGGCGGGGGNCGGTGTGTTTTTCGGTGTCGNGCATGGTGATGTTTACGCGCGCGCGAACATTTTATATATANGGGCCGCGTGGAAGGGTGGCGGCGGAGAATTATTTGTAGAATGTTTTTTCGAAGGCTGTGAACTCGTCTTGCTTTCGAACGATGCGCTTCCACCATGCCGAGATGAAGCCGCAACCGTAGCCNATGAGCTGAACAAAGGCGGCGGGCACGCTGAGNAGGGCCACGCGCAGNCTGCGATTGACGCGCAGCGAGTCGCAGAAGATGAGNAGGGCGTAGAGCGCTATGGGGGCGAGGGCCAGCAGGCAGACGATGTACCAGCTGTGCCAGTGGGGAGCATCGTAGTGGATGAGGGCGCGCGCCACGGCTGCAATGAGGATGAGTGTGCACACGCCCACGGTGAACAGGGCGGGGAGCATGTGNACGAGTTTCATGGTGCCGGGGTGGCGCTTTTCGAGGTTGATGCGGGCTATTCCGCTGTTATACACTTGGCGGAAGAACTTGCGGAAATCGGTGCGGCGCTTGTGCCACACCCATGCGGTGGGGAAGAGGCGTGTGGGGTGCCCCGCTTCGACGATGCGATAAGAGAAGTCGATGTCTTCGCCGAAGCGCATTTTGGAGAAGCCGCCCAATGACTGATAGACTTCGCGCCTGATGCCCATGTTGAACGAGCGCGGGTAGAATCGATCCAGCTTGGCCTTGCCGCCGCGTATGCCGCCGGTGGTGAAGAAGCTCGTCATCGAGTAGGAGATGGCCTTTTGTGTGGGGGTGAACGATTCGTGGGCGGCGTCGGGGCCTCCGAAGGCGTCGGCCGGGCGGCGCTCCAGCTCGTCGCTGACGGCCTGAAGNTAGCCGTCGGGGAGCACCACGTCGGAGTCCAGGATGATCAGATATTCGCCCTGGGCGCGCGCTGCGCCATAGTTGCGGGCTGGGCCGGGCCCNGCATTGGGCTTGGTGTAATAATGCAAATCAAGGATGCCTGCGAAGCGTTCGCAGACATCCTTGCATGGTGTTTGAGAGCCGTCNTCCACGATGATGACCTCAAAGTCCTTGAGCGTTTGATGCTCGAGGCTTTGCAGCAGTTCGCCGGCCTCTTCGGGGCGGTTGTAAACGGGAACGATGATGCTGTATTTCATCCGTGGTGGCGGTGTCGCCGGCTGGCGGTTATTCTTTCACGCGCTGCAGATAGCTGCCATCGCGGGTGTCCACCTGCACGAGGTCGCCCTCGTTGATGAAGAGCGGCACGCGGATTTCTACGCCTGTTTCGAGCGTGGCGGGCTTGGTGGAGTTGGTGGCCGTGTCGCCCTTGATGCCAGGCTCGGAGTGTGTGACACGAAGGTTGGTCTTGACGGGCATCTCTGCAAAGAGGATGGTTGCCGTGTCGGCATCGGACACCACTTCAACGATGTCGCTTTCCTTCATGAAGTCCACGCCGGTCACCAAGTCCTTGGCGATGGGCGCCTGGTCGTAGGTTTCTTGATTCATGAAGATGTAGTCGTCGCCGTCTTTGTAGAGGAATTGGTAGGGCCGGCGCTCGAGCCGCACGTCGTCGAGCTTGAATCCCACCTGGAAAGTGCGCTCGAGCACGCGTCCGTCGGTAACGTTCTTCAGCTTGGTGTTCATCACGGTGTTGCCTTTTCCGGGCTTGCGGTGCTGGAATTCGATGCACACCCAGATGCCGCCGTCCATGCGAATGGCGGTGCCTTTCTTAATGTCTTGTGANTTGATCATTGTTGATTTCGAATATGTTTGTTTGCGATTTTCGGGTGCAAAGGTAGTGCAAAAGAGTGAAATGGCGAAAGAAAAATGCTTGAAATCTTTGCGGTTTCGGAAAATGTGTGTACCTTTGCAGCCCGAAATCCCCGTTAGTTTTCGATCGCAACAACAATAAAATAGAGATAAAAGACCATGAAAAGAACATTTCAGCCCCACAATCGCCGTCGCGTGAACAAGCACGGCTTCCGTGAGAGAATGGCCACCAAGAACGGCCGTCGCGTGCTGGCTTCGCGCCGCGCGAAGGGACGCAAGAAGTTGACCGTCTCCGACGAGAATCACGGCAAGTGATGCCACGGCCGCATGAGAACGGGCGACGCAGAAAGCGCGTTGGCGGACGACTCAGCGAGACAGACGGGAAGAAGTGATGCTGCGAGGCGTCGCTTCTTCCCGTTTTTTCGTGGGCGGCCACAGCGCAGGCGGCCGTTGTGGGCATCGCAAACGGCGGTGTGAAACGGGCCGACTGCGAAAATACGCGAATTTATTTTGCATTGTGCGCAACTTTCAGTACCTTTGACGCCGGAATGAAACCATCGCAATTCTTTCGCAAACTGTTCAGCGGCTATCTGTGGGGCAATCTCTTGGTGATGGCCGTTACGGTGGCGGCCATGTGCTTGGCCGTGAAATATGGTCTCGACCTCTACACACATCACGGCGAGAAAGTGACGGTGCCCAACGTGGTGAACAAGTCGTTTGCCGACGCCGAGCACATCCTGGAGGGGCTGGGGCTGGAGGTGGAGGTGAGCGACACCGGCTACGTGAAAACNCTGCCGCCCGACTGCGTGCTGGAACAATCGCTCAAGCCGGGCAGCATCGTGAAGACCGGGCACATCGTACACCTNATCATCAACGCCACCAATACGCCAACCATCGCCATCCCCGACGTGATAGACAATTGCTCGTATCGCGAGGCCCGCGCCAAACTGCTGGCCATGGGATTTCGCGTGGGNGAGCCNCAGCCGGTGCCCGGCGAGCGCGACTGGGTGTATGGCATCAAGGTGCGCGAGCGCAATGTGGTGTATGGCCAGCGCGTGTCTATTGAAGACGTGCTCATCCTGCAGGTGGGCGACGGACTGATAGACGCGGCCGACTCGGTGGCCTTTGCCGACCCCGTGTATGAAGAAGACGATTTCGACGTGTTTGAAGAAGTGACCGAGGAGCCCCCCACTGAGGGAACAGAGCCCGCCACCGAGGCCCCCGCCACACCGGCACAGCCGACGGTGCCCGCCACACCGGCGCCAGTGGAAGACGATTTCAAGGAAGTGACCGGACCGGAACAATAAGCCATGGCAGAAGAAACATTGCCCGATGAGCAAGCGATGAACGACGAAGCCGAGGAGCAAGAGCTCTATGAGCGCATCAGTCTGACGGCCGACGAGGGGCAGGAGCCTCTGCGCGTGGACAAATTTCTGGCTGAACACCTGCCCCGACAAAGCCGCAACCGCATACAAACCCAGGCCGATGCCGGACTGCTCCACGTGAACGGCCGCGCCGTGAAGAGCAACTATAAAGTGCGCCCTGGCGATCGCATCTCGCTGATGATGGCGCACGCGCCCTACGACGACAATATCGTGGCCGAGGATATCCCGCTCAACGTGGTTTATGAAGACGCAGAATTGCTCGTGATCAACAAGCCCGCCGGCATGGTGGTCCACCCTGGATGTGGCAACTATCACGGCACGCTGGTGAACGCGCTGGCGTGGCATCTGCGCGGCAACCACGACTATGACCCCAATGATCCCGAGGTGGGACTAGTGCATCGCATTGATAAAGACACGAGCGGGCTGCTGGTGGCGGCCAAAACGCCGGAGGCCAAGACGGCCCTGGCTGCGCAATTTTTCACCCACGAGAGCCGTCGCACCTATCAGGCATTGGTGTGGGCCAACTTCGCCGACGACGAGGGGCGTATCGAAGGCAACATCGCCCGCGACCCGAGAGACCGGCTGCGCATGAGCGTGTTTGCCCCCCAATCAGACATCGGCAAGCCAGCCGTCACCCATTGGCGCGTGCTGGAGCGCTTTGGCTACACCACCCTTGTGGAGTGCCGGCTGGAGACGGGCCGCACCCATCAGATACGCGCCCACATGAAGCACATTGGCCATCCGCTCTTCGGCGATGCCCGCTATGGCGGCGACCAGCTGTTGCGCGGCGAGCGCTCGGCGGCCTACAAAGCGTTTGTCAACAACTGCTTTGCCCTCTGTCCGCGCCAAGCGCTTCACGCAAAGACACTCGGATTTCGCCANCCCAAGACCGGACGAGAGATGGACTTCGACAGCGNGCTGCCCGAAGACTTTGCACAGCTCATCGACAAGTGGCGCAACTATGTGAAAGGCACCACGCGGAACACCTTCGACACCGAGCGATGAGGCTGCGACAACCGGCACACCATATATATAGAATGACCAACATAGAGAAAGGAAAATCATAACCATGCAAAACACGAAACGGACTATAGCGATTGTTTGCGGTGGAGATTCGTCGGAACACGACGTGTCGATGCGCTCCGCACAGGGCCTTTACAGCTTCTTCGACAAGGAACGCTACAATATTTATATCGTTGACATCAAAGGCCTAGACTGGAAGGTGAGCCTGCCCGACGGAACGGCCACGCCCGTGAACCGCCACGATTTTTCGTTTGAAGAAGAAGGGCGGCGCAAGACTTTCGACTACGCTTACATCACCATCCACGGCACCCCGGGCGAGAACGGCCTATTGCAAGGCTATTTCGAACTGCTGCGCATCCCTTATAGCACTAGTGGCGTGCTGGTGGAAGCCATGACGTTTGACAAGTTTGTTCTCAATAACTATCTGCGCGGTTTCGGCGTTAGTGTGGCCGATTCGCTCATCATACGCCGCGGCAACGAGCAGAACGCGAGCGACGAAGAGATTGAACAGCGCATCGGTATGCCCTGCTTTGTGAAGCCAGCCGCCGATGGNAGCAGCTTCGGCGTCTCCAAGGTGAAATGCAAAGACCAGCTGGCGCCCGCCATCCGGAAGGCCATGCTCGAGAGCGACACCGTGATGATAGAGAGCTTTCTGGAGGGCACGGAGATTTCCATTGGCTGCTATAAGACACGCAAGAAGAGCGTTGTGCTNCCCGCCACGGAGGTGGTGACGAGCAACGAATTCTTCGACTACGATGCCAAATACAACGGACAAGTGGAGGAGATTACGCCGGCCCGACTGTCGGAAGACGTTACCGAGCGCGTCAGAAAAATCACATCGGCCATCTACGACATCCTGCATTGCAACGGCATCATCCGCATCGATTACATCATTTCGAAGGANGGAAAGATTTCCATGCTGGAGGTGAACACCACGCCGGGCATGACNGCCACGAGNTTCATCCCGCAGCAGGTGCGCGCCGCCGGACTGAACATCACCGATGTGCTCACCGAAATTGTGGAAAATCAGCTGGACTGACGCTCTGCGCCGATGGTCACCATCGCACGGCCGACCCACATTGAACGAATATAAATCCACACGGCATGACCTACGAGGACGAACTGAAACAGTTTGACGACATCCGCCCCTACGAACCGGGAGAAATGCGGCAGGCCTTCAACGAGCTGATTGAAGACCGGCAATTTGCACTCGTGCTGAAAGGTTTTGCNCCGTGGATGCCCAAGGCCGTCNGCAACGCACTGCTGCGATTGGCCTTCACAGGCGTTCACACACCGCTTGATTTCCAAAAGCGATTCATCAAGCCGTTTGTGAAATACATCATAAAGAAGAAGACCGANGGCGCCGATTTCGACGATCGTGCCCTGCAAGACGGTAGCACGCAACGCTTCACCTTTGTGAGCAATCACCGCGACATTGTGCTTGATGCCGCCCTGCTCGACCTGATGCTGGTGGAGGCCAACTATCCCACCACCGTGGAGATAGGCATCGGCGACAACCTGCTCATCTATCCGTGGATAAGGCGGCTGGTGCGCATGAACAAGGCTTTCACCGTGCGCCGCGCGCTGGCACCGAAAGAGATGCTGCGGTCGAGCCAGCTGATGAGCCGCTATATCCATTTCGCTGTGAACCGCAAGCGCGAAAACATTTGGATAGCCCAGCGCGAAGGCCGCGCCAAAGATTCGGACGACCGCACGCAAGAATCGGTCATCAAAATGCTGGCCATGGGAAGCGAGGCCCAGGGCGGCGAGGCCGAGAAACTGAGAGATCTCAACATCGTGCCCCTCACCATCAGTTATGAATATGACCCCTGCGACTATNTGAAAGCCAAGGAATTCCAGCTGAAGCGCGACAATCCGCAATACAAAAAGAGCCGCCAGGATGATCTGGACAACATGAAGACGGGCATCTTCGGTTATAAAGGGCGCGTGCATTATCGCTGCAATACGCCGGTGAATACGTGGCTCGACGAACTCAANGGGCTGCCCCGCAACGAGTTTTATGCCCGCATCTGCGAGCGCATGGACAAGGAAATACATGCCGGATATGAGCTGTTTCCCTGCAATTATATAGCGCTCGACCGCTTGAACCATCGCGCTGACCATGCATCGCTCTATACGGCCGACGACGAAAAAGCCTTCGACAACTATCTGAACACCCAGCTGGAAAAGATTGACATCCCCGAGAAAGACGANCTGTTTCTGCGCGAACGNATGCTCACGATGTATGCCAATCCGGCCCGAAACTATTTGAAAACCGAAAATGCGTAACNAGAGGCAAAAACGGACAACAAGTCNCTCGGCATATAGGAGTGTGAATGCCGGACAATCGGGGCGGCAGATGTTGCGGCTGTGGCTCGCATTTCTGATGTCGGTTGTCTTTGCCGCCTGCACGCAAGAAAGCTATGACACGGGCGACGGCACCTATTCNTACTTGCGCGCCGACTTTGCTGAAGCCTACACCAACAGCCAGAAACAGTTTACTTCGGCCATNACCGACGACGGCGACAGCCTTGTTTTTGCATCGCCCGTCACCACAACATGGGCCGCGCAGACCGACACGGTGTATCGCTGCTTGGTGTACTACGACTACGGCAGTCGGCCCGTTAAGGTGCAGGCCGTGGCGCGCGTGCTGACACCCAATGTGCATCGTGCGGAAGACCTCGACACGGTGCCGAACACCGATCCACTGAACATCAACTCCGTTTGGCGTAGCGCCAACGGCAAATATCTGAATCTCGGCGTGACCGTTCTCACCGGTCAGGCCGACGAAGAAACGGGCGCGCAGACCATCGGCGTGGTGTGCGACTCTGTCACCATCAATGACGACGGACACCGCAGCNCCCATCTTCGCCTGACGCACGACCAGAACGGCGTGCCNCAATACTATTCGGCTTCGGCCTATGTAAGCATACCGACAGCCCGTCTCCCCTTTGTTCCGGCAGACGGCGACCAAGTGTTGATCACGGTGAATACCTACGACGGCGTGATCGTTCGCAGCTTCTATTGATTTGCTTTTTCAGGCCCAGAGAGCGCAAAAATAGTGTCCAAAAGGCGCTAAACGCTAAGAAAAGCAAACAAATTAGCAAAATAGTATCATATTGTTTCAAAAAATATGTATATCTTTGCCAGCGGAAAACTGGGTAAAGAATACTAACCGAACGGCCGGCGAACGGCCACCGCGAGATGCAAAATACTAACCCAAAACCTAATTATAACCACTAGAGTATGAAGTTAAACTTTAGTAAAATCATGCTATGTGCGGGGGCTTGCTCCTTATTGGGCGCAACTTTCCCTCTACAAACGCGTGCCGATGCAACCGTTGAAGAGCAACAAGCGGTGCAACAGGCAAAGAAAGTAACAGGTACCGTGAGTGATGCGATGGGGCCGGTAATCGGTGCCACGGTCATGGAACAAGGTACGAGTAACGGCGTGGTTACCGATATGGACGGCAACTACTCCATCAACGTGAAGCCCGGCGCCACGCTCGAAGTGTCCTACGTGGGCTACAAAACGCAAACCATCAAGGTGGGTTCGCAAAGCAGCATCAATGTTACGCTGGCCGAAGACAACGCCCTGCTCGACGAAGTGGTGGTGGTGGGCTATGGCACGATGAAGAAGAGCGACATCTCCGGTTCGTCGGTAACGATGACCGAAGACAAGATCAAGGGCTCCATCATCACCTCGCTCGACCAGTCGTTGCAAGGCCGCGCCGCAGGTGTGACGGCCGTGAGCACATCGGGTGCCCCCGGCACGTCGTCGAGTATTCGCGTGCGCGGTACGGCCACCATCAATGCCAATGCCGAGCCGCTCTACGTGATCGACGGCGTGATAGTGCAAAGCCAAGGACAGAGCGGTGCTAGCTATGGTCTGGGTGATGCCTTGGGCAATGGCTCGGTGTCCACCATTTCGCCCCTCTCCACCATCGATCCTGCCGATATCGTGAGCATGGAAATCCTGAAAGACGCCTCGGCAACGGCCATCTATGGCGCACAGGGCGCCAACGGTGTGGTGCTGATCACGACAAAGCACGGTAAGGCTGGCGAGGCCAAATTCTCATACAATGGCATGCTCGCAGTGTCGCGCCAGACCAAACGATTGGACATTATGAACCTGCGCGAGTATGCAAACTATTACAACTCGTTCGTGGATGTGGGCGAAGTTTCCACGCCCGACAGCTACCTTTCCGACCCATCGACGCTGGGCAAGGGTACCAATTGGCAAGACGCCATCTTNCAGACGGCCTTGCAACATTCCCATCAATTGAGCGCTCAGGGCGGCACAGACAAGGTGCAATATTATGTGTCGGGCAGTTACATGAATCAGGAGGGAACCATCATCGGTTCCAAGTTTAACCGTTTCTCGTTCCGCACCAACCTCGACGCGCAGCTCAAATCATGGTTGAAGCTGGGCCTGAGCGCCACTTACTCCAACACGAACGACGATTTGAAGTTGGCCGACAGTGAAGAGGGACTTATCAATTATTCGTTGACCACCATCCCGTCCATACCTATATATAATATTGAGGGAGGATACTCATCTATCGTGCAAGAAGGCTACACCAGCCCGAACCCCATCGCCTTGGCCATGATGGATGAAATCCTGCTGAACCGCCAAAAGCTCACGGGAAACATATTCTTCGAAGTGACGCCCATTAAGAATCTCGTCTGGCATGCCGAGTTGGGCTACGACATCAGCAGCTCGCGCGGTGAGCGTTATCAGCCCATGGTGAACCTTGGTAGCTGGCAACGCAGCAGCAACAGCAGCTCCATCCAGAAGTTTAGCAGCAAATTCTGGCAGCTAAAGAACTACATCACTTATAGTCGCACCTTCGGCTTGCACTCCGTAACCGCCATGCTCGGACAAGAGTGCTGGGAGTCGAAATATGATTACACGCAGGTGGCCAACACCAATCTGCCCTCAGACGATGTGCACAACCCCAATCTAGGACAAGGCACAGCCTCCATCAACTCGGGCTTCGGCAGCTCTTCGATGTCTTCATTCTTCACGCGATGGACATATAGTTACGACAACCGTTACAACGCCACCTACACTTATCGTTATGACGGAAGCTCAAACTTCGGTCCCGAAAATCGCTGGGCCGGTTTCCATTCGCTCGCAGCATCGTGGCGCTTCACGCAGGAGAAGTTCATGCAAAACGTGAAGTGGATTTCCAATGGTAAGCTCCGCGTGGGTTGGGGACAAACGGGTAACGCCAACATCGGCGGCTATCTGTGGGGCGTTTCCCTCGTGAAAACCAACACCGGACTGGGCACGAGCTATCGCCCGAGGAACATCGCCAACACGGGTATCAAATGGGAAAGCCAAGAGCAATGGAACGTTGGCCTCGACTTAGGCTTTATCAACGACCGCATCAACCTCACGGTGGACTGGTATAAAAAGGAGTCTAAAGACATGCTAATGTCGCTGCAGCTGCCCTCATATATGGGCATCAGCGGTAACGTTTCATCACAGCTCCAAGCGCCCTATGGCAACTACGGACACATTCGCAACACAGGTTTGGAGTTCACACTCAACACCCATCCGCTGGTTGGTCCCTTTGAATGGGATAGCGAATTCCAGATTTCGTTCAACAAGAACAAGCTCGTTGCCCTCGATGGCACGTCAAGCGCGTCTATCGTAGGCTACGGCCAATGGAACGACGTTGTGTCGAAAACCGTTGTCGGAGAGTCGCTCTATAGTTTCTATGGCTACGTAACAGACGGCGTTTATGAGAGCCTCGAAGACATCGAAACGTCGGCCAAGCCATCCAATAGCTATCCTTCGAACGGNGTGTTCAACAAGAGCAACACCGTGTGGGTGGGCGATGTCAAGTATAAGGACCTCAATGGTGATGGCGTTATCGACGACAACGACCGCACCAATATCGGTTCCCCGATGCCTAAGTACACGTTTGGCTGGAACAACACCTTCCGCTATAAGAACTTCGATCTCAACATCTTCATCAACGGTAGCGTGGGCAACAAGGTNCTCAACTACTTGAAGATCAAACTCACCAACATGAAGTCCACTTGGACCAATCAGCTCACCGACGTGAACGATCGCGCCATCTTGGCTGCCATCGACCCCAATAAGGCGTACCCCATCCAAGACGAAGCCGGCAATTATATCAATCATTGGTATGAAGACATCACCAACGTTTATGTGGTGAACACCGGCGCCACCATTCCGCGTGCATCGCTCACCGATCCGAACGACAATGACCGCATCAGCGACCGCTACATAGAAGACGGCTCCTACATACGCCTGAAAAACATTTCGCTAGGCTACACGTTCCCCAAGAAGGTGATTTCAAAGATCGGATTGGAGAGCCTGCGACTCTATTGCAACATACAGAACCTCTGGACCATNACCAACTACAGCGGCTATGATCCCGAAGTGGGTGTTTCCACGGCCAGTGCCAATGTTTACGGATTGGACTTCGGACGCTATCCGTCGCCCACGACCTACTCCTTCGGCCTGAACGTTTCATTCTAACAATCTAACAGAAATAACATCATGAAATTGTCAAATATAAAATACTTGGCCGTTGTAGCATTGCTCGGCCTGACAACCGTCTCGTGTAGCGATTTCTTGGATAGGCCCACCGAAGACAGCTATAATGCAGACAACTACTACAACACCGACGATCAATGCATCGCAGGCGTGAACTACCTCTACAATGTGCCTTGGTATGATTTNCAGCGTGGTTTCATCAAGGTGGGCGAGGTGCTGTCGGGCAACTACTATTGGGGAAGCAGTCCTTATCTGACGTTCACAGTGAACGGCTCCGATGAAGACCTTGTTAATATGTGGTATTCATTGTGGTCTGTCAACGCGCATGCCAATGCCGTTTACAACAACATCAAGGCTTCCATCGGCCCGTCGAAGGCTATCAAGAACAAGTGTATGGGCGAATGTCTCGTGTGGAAAGCCATGGCTTATTTCTACCTTGTGCGCTCGTTCGGTGACATCCCCATCATCCACGACAACACAGCAGAGCTCAATGATGGCACATACAACGATTGCTATAGCGTGCAGAAAGGCGACGTCTATGAGTATATTGTCATGACGCTCGAAAAGGCTATGGAGCTCTTGGCCGGCGTGAACGAAAAAGGAAATGGCCGCATTGATTACTACAGTGCAGAAGCCTTGCTGGCCAAAGTCTATCTCACAAAGGCGGGCGTGTACGGCCAACGCAGTGCCAGCGACTTGGCCATGGCAGCCCAATTGGCTTTGGATGTGAAGAAAAACTCCGGTCGCGACCTGCTCGAAAACTATTCGGACAACTTCCGTTTGGCCAACAACAAGAACGAAGAGAGCCTCATTGCGTGGCAATGGGTGGCAAACTACACCAACTGGACGGAGCAGAACACCCTGCAAAGCGACTTGGCCATCGTTGGCTTCGACGAGTTCGGCGATTGCTGGGGCGGCTATTGCGGTCCGTCGGTTGACTTGCAAGAAGCCTTCGGTGTGAAGCTCTTGGAGAATCAGCCCGAGTCTTGGATCAACAATGCGGACACCCGCTGCAAGGCCACGATGATGCTGCCGGGCTACACCTACAGCTATTTCTGGCAAGACAAAGGCGGGTTTGACTATCTGCGCTTCCTCTTCGATGGAGACTACAATGCTGCCAAACAAGGCTTGCAGTCGGCCACTGGCGCCAACAATGTGAAGCATCTCTATGGCGACGGTTACGACCACGAACTGGCCACCGGCACTTCGGCCAAGAATATGGCAAGCAGTTTGGCCACCCATTTGCTTCGTCTTTCTGATGTATATCTCATCTATGCCGAAGCAGCGATGGGCACCGCCAACAGCACTTCCGATCCGGAGGCCATCGATGCCTACTATGAAGTGCATCGTCGTGCAGTGCCTTCGGCCAAGAAACCCAAAACCATCACATGGGAAGACGTTTGGAAAGAGCGTCGTTTGGAGCTGGCCATGGAAGGCGATCGCTGGTACGACTACGTTCGCGTCTCTTACTATGACCCCGATTTCTGCATCAATGAGTTGAAGAATCAGAAGCGCAACGCCATCTGGAACCTTGGCGATGTGTATGAAACCTACTACACGTCGGGCACATGGAAGCTGAATGACGCAACGGCTTACGACACGCAGACTTCGGCGCCCAACGTAACGAAGAATTCGTTTACACTGCCTAAATACACCGACGACGTGACTTTCAATAGCAAAATCATGGAAGATGCCATCTCGGTGAACGTGTACGACACTTATTCATATTAAACTATTACGAACATGAAAAAGATATTTTATTTCGTTTGTGCCATAGCAATGACTTTCGGCTTCACTGCATGCAANGACGAGCCCGATAAGTTTGAACTCACGGATGGATTGCCCACCATCAACTATATCAGGCCGGCCGATATCGCATCCAGCGACTCGTTGCTCACCCAGGCCTACATGCAGGCTCAACTCTGCATTGTCGGTTCCAATCTTACCAGCATCCGAGAGATGTATTTCAACGATGTGAAGGCCACGCTCGTCACCAGTTATATCACCGACAANACACTGCTCGTCTCGGTGCCCAACAGCATCCCTAAAGAGGTGAGCAACAAGATTTATATGATCACCAACGGAGGCGACACCGTGAAATACGACTTCCACGTCATCGTTCCGCCGCCCACCATTTCGTCCATGTCGTGCGAATATGCTCGGCCCGGCTCTATCGTNACTCTCGTTGGCGACTACTTTATCGATGATCCCAACACGCCGCTCACCGTGACGTTCAAGGGAGCAAGTGGCGATGTCACCGTGCCCACCGATGATATCAATGTCACGAAGACAGCCATATCCTTCTACATGCCCGAAGGCGCTTCCGAAGGTCCGGTGGAAGTCTCCACGATTTATGGTAAGGGAACCTCCACGTTCTACTATCTCGATACGCGAGGCATGATGTTTGATTTCGATGGCGCAACGGGCCTCACNAACCGCGGCTGGCACGATCGCACCATCACCACCGACNACACCGCCATCACCGGCAACTATGTGCAGCTGGGCGATGGCAAGGCNACGATGAGTGAGTCGGGCGGCTGGGACGACAGCCAATTCTCGTTTGAATACTGGCCTGGCGACTGGACCGACCCCGTCTCCTATCCCGCAGCCGGCGTCCGCTTGTTCGATCTCGTTGATTTCTCTGATTGGGAAAACATGGCCATCAAGTTTGAAATGTACATTCCGTCGAGCAATCCGTGGAAGGCAGGCGCTATGCAGGTGATAATGGCCGGCACCGATCGCGTGTCCTTCGGCAACGCCGGCGTTGATATCTACGGCAACACCGTGGCTGGTTGCAACAACTCCTATCTGCAAGACGATGTGCTGCCACGCGCATTCTATCGTCCGTGGACCAACAATGGCAGCTACGACACCGCCAACGAATGGGTCACNGTCACGCTGCCCATCAAGAGCTCCTTCACCTACGGCTTCAGTGGCGCTTCGGCCACCGGCAGTCTCTCCGAGACCGATTTCGCCAGCCTTGTCATCTTTGTGGTAGAAGGTGGCGTGAAGGGCACCGAGTGTAACCCCATCATCCGGATCGACAACATCCGCGCCGTTCCCAACTGATGTTTAATCGCGAACAATCATCAAACTAAAAATAAAGATCATGAAAAAGCACATATTATATGGATGGTCTGCCTTGGTGATGGCTCTGACGATGGCATTATCGTTCACCGCCTGCTCCAACGACGACCTCGACACCAACCAATACACGGGTGGCGTGAGCCTCAACGTGTGGGGCCCCAACCCCGTGGTGCGTGGCGGCACGCTGCGCTTCTTGGGTAGCAATCTCGACCAGATTGCATCGATCATCATTCCCGGGGCCGGCGAAATCACCAACATTGAAGTGGTGCAGTCGGGCGTNCCCAGCGAAATCCGCATCACCGTGCCGAAAGAAGACGGCTACGTGGACTATGTGAAACTGGTCACCAACACCGGCGACACCATTGTCACGAAGACCAAGATAGCCTACACCGAGGACATCGTTGTCGATTCTATCATGCCNGAGGCCGTTATGGCCGGCGACACCATCACCATCACGGGCGATTATCTCAACCTCATCCAGATGGTGGAATTCGCAGACGGCGTGCGCGTGTCTGCCGACGATTTCATCACCCACGACCGCTACACCATTCAGGTGGTGGTGCCCGATGAGGCTCAAACCGGTAAACTCAATCTCTACACGGCCGACCTGACGAAAGAAGAAACCGAGGGCGACGTGTCTTACAACATCATCACCACCGGTCAAGCCCTCGAAGTGGGCCTGCCCACCATCACGAAGATCTCATCGCCGCGCGGCGAAGCCGAAGCCTTGGGCGACGTGACTATCAAGGCCGGCGAGACGCTCACCATCACGGGCGAACACTTCAATCTGATTGAGAGCATCACGTTTGGCGAAGGCAACAACACCGTCACCGTGGACGATTTCACCGTGAGCGACGATGGCACCACCATCACGGTAACGCTGCCCGATGAGGCCCCCGATGGCGACATCAACTTGGTGTGCACCTCTGGTGTGGAAGTCCCCGTGGGCACCATCACCACCGTCAAACCCTCCGAGTGCGTGGCTTCACCCATCCCCGTGAAGGCCGGCCAAAAGCTCACCATCACCGGTAAAGACATGGATCTCGTGTACGGCGTTGGCTTCACCATGACCAAAGACGTGGAATTTGGCTTCACAACGACCGAGACCACCGTGGTGATCGATGCCGTGCCCGCCACTGCCAAGGGCGACACGCTCTTGCTCTCCATGCCCAACGGCACCTCCGTGCCCGTTTATTTCAAGCTCGTTGAGCCCGTCGTTACGGGATACGACAACACCACCGTGAGTGCTGGCGGCGTGATCACCATCAAGGGTACCGATCTCGACCTCATCACGAGCGTCACGTTTGGTGAGGGCAGCACCCCCGTCACCGACTTCACTTCGCAAAGCGAAACCTCCATTACGCTCACCGTGCCCATGGATGCCGTGTCGGGTGCTCCCACGTTTACGATGGCCAACGGCTTGAGCGTCACTGGTCCGTCGCTCAACATAGAGGAAGCCGTGTTCTGCTATGTCACCGAGTGGCCCGACGAGGACCACACGCCCGAGGCCGGTTCCACGGCCACCGTCAGCGTGAAAAACGGCGACAAACTCACCAACGTCTATGTGGACGGCAATGAAGTGAACTACGTTTACGACGCCAAAAACTCCACCGTCACCTTCGGTCTCCCCGAGACCACTGGCAAGACGGCTAGCGTGCGTTTCCTCTCTTCCAACGGCGAAATCACGTATAGCATGAGCGTCATCCCTGCCACATCGGTGAGCAAGACTATCTATACGGGTCCGCAGTCATTGACTTGGAGCGACGGAGGCCGCATCTACATCGACGCCAGCAACTTCGAAGGCGTCCCCGCCGGCGCTAAGATGGTTGTCAAGTTCACGCAGAGCGATGCTTGGGGCCAGGCACAGTTCAACAATGCCGGCTGGAAAGTGCTCTCGATTGAGGACCTCAACAACAGCGGCTACCTCACCACCGACATCGTTGGCGACAAGAGTGCCACCGAATATTCCATCACGCTCACCCAGTCAGTCCTTGACAACATCCTCGCCAACCGCGCATGGGCCGGCGACGGTACGGCGCATAGCGAAGACTGCGGCATGATTATCCAAGGCTCCGACTGGACCATCAACAGCATCTCTCTGGAGTGGGAGAACTCGCTCGAGACCACTATCTGGAGCGGCACCTGCTCGCTCGGCAGCTGGAGCGGCGCGTTGCAAGACCTGTCGTGGGGCAAATACGATTGGTCCACCGTGTCGGCCGGAACCGTGCTCACGGTCTATTTCACCGAAGAATCGTCCACTTATTGGCAGCTTCGCATAGGCAACGGCTCGTGGGCCGCCCTGCCCGACACACCGGCCAGCGAGATTGCCATGACCGAGGGACAAACCAGCTATAGCTACACCCTCACCGCCAACGACATCGCCGAGCTGAATAGTGCTGGCGGAATGGTGCTCTGCGGTGCCTTCCTCACGATAACCAAAGTAACACTGCAATAAAATAAAATATCGGAATCATGAAAATGAAAAACATTTTTAAGGCTCTGTCGATGGCAGCCGTGGCACTCTTTGCCACGAGCTGCGCCGACACCGATGCGCAATACTCCATCCCCGATGTGGACGCGCCGCTGCTGGTGAGTAGCAGTCCTGCCGCCGGCGCCGTGCTGAACGACCCGTCCGACATCACCGTCACACTGACCTACGACAAGAACATCGGCTTCCCCTCGCAACGCTATGGCGAAATCCTAGCCACGGGATGCACCGTGGAGAGTGCTTATGTGTTGGGCACCGACAGCGTGCTCACCATCAACATCTCTGGTCTCTCGCGCGGTACCACCGTTTCGCTCACCATCCCCGAAGGGCTCGTGGTGGGTCCCAACAAGGTGGGTGCTCCTGCCACCACCATCACTTTCACGGTGGCCGACTATGCCGAGATTGCCGCCTCGCCCGTGGCCGCCACGTCTGCCAATGCCGTGGCCCTCTACGAGTATCTGAAGAACAACTATCGCCAAAATATTCTCTCGGGCATGATGGCCAACGTGGCGTGGAACTACGACGAGAGCGAGAAGGTGTATCAAATCACCGGCAAGTATCCGGCCATCAACGGATTCGACTACATCCATCTCGCCGCCTCGTATAAAGGCGTCAATTGGATCGACTATGGCGACATCACGCCCGTGCAAGAGTGGGATGCCGCCGGCGGTATCGTCACGGCCGGATGGCACTGGCTGGTGCCCACCAAGGAGGTCACCGTGAGCAGCGACAGTGGCGGCTCAGACACCGGTGGCGAAACGGGCGATGCCAACGCCGTGTGGGAAGGTTCGCTCAACGTGGGAATCGATTGGAGNACCTCGGGAACGGTTTCGGCCGACAAGTTCTCCGGCGTGTCCGCAGGTGACGTGATGACCATCTATTTCACCGAGAATAGCGACGCCGAATACTGGCAAATCAAGCTCATGGACGGCAACTGGACCACCCTCACCAGCTATGCTGCGGTGGACAACGGATGGGGCTGCATTCCGCTCGATGCCGGCGCCACGTCTTACAGCATCACGCTCAACGCTTCCGATGTAAGCCTCATTCAGTCGAGCGGCATGATTCTGTCGGGCTACGGCATCACGTATTCCAANATCACCGTCGCCTCTGCTTCGGCCGGAGCCAAGCGTCGCGCGCCGCGTCGCACGGCATACTCCGACCTCAATGTCAATAGCGACCTGAGCTATTCCCCAGGCGTGTTCGATCTCAAAGACGCCGTTACGCCCGGCACGTGGGAATACGACGTGGTGCAGCAAGACCTGAAACGCATCTCCGAATACCTGCTCTTGCTCCAGCAAGAGGACATCCCCGTGCTCTGGCGCCCGCTGCACGAGGCTTCGGGAGGCTGGTTCTGGTGGGGCACCGACGCCACCGCTTACAAGCAGTTGTGGCAGATGATGTTCAACTACTTCCAGGCTGCCGGTCTGAACAACCTCATCTGGGTGTGGACATCCCAGGAGGGCACCGACACCGACTGGTATCCCGGCGATGCCTATGTGGACATCATCGGATGCGACATCTATGGTAATGGCGTGGACGACTGCAAGAAATACTTCAAAGCGGCCCAGGAGAACTTCTCCGGAAAGATGGTTACGCTCAGCGAGTGCGGCTACAGTTCCTACACCTCGTCAACGATTGCCGACATCCCCACCCAGTGGGAAGCAGGCGTCACGTGGAGCTGGTTCATGCCGTGGTATGATGGCGACGGTGTCATGCACGCCGATGAGGCTTGGTGGAACGCGGCCATGGAGAAATCCTACGTCATCACTCGCGATAAAGTGAACTACAAATGATGCCTTCCAAAAGCATTATCCTTCTCATTGCCGCAGCCCTCTTGGTGGAGGGTTGCGGCAATCGCCATAAGAAGGCCGACGACCCCCTGGCCGACAGCGGGCGCACGCAACGCACCGAAAATCTGCTGGTCAACCTTGCGACGCAGGCCGACTCGGCCGGCTATCTCTTCGGCCACGAGGATGCCACNATGTANGGCATCGGCTGGANGGGCGACTCCGCGCGAAGCGATGTGAAGAGCGTTTGCAACGACTATCCCGCACTGATGGGCTTCGATCTCGGGCACATAGAGCTCGGACATGCCGAAAATCTCGATGGCGTTTCGTTCGCCAAGATGCGCCGCGACATCATCGCCTACTTCGCTCGCGGGGCTGTTATCACGCTGAGTTGGCACCCCGACAATCCCATCATCAACGGACAGTCCACGTGGGTGCAGCCCGATTCGCTCACACCGGCAGAGTGTGCCACAGTGGCATCGGTCATCGATGGCGGTGCCGCCCACGAGAAATATGTGGCGTGGATAGACAGCGTGGCCGCCTTCCTCAACAGTCTCGAAACGCCCTACGGCGTCAAGGTGCCCGTCATCTTCAGGCCCTATCACGAGCACAACGGCTCCTGGTTTTGGTGGGGGCAGCGCCTCTGCACCGCCGAACAGTATAAACAGCTGTGGAAAATGACCGCCGACCGGCTCCGCGAGCAGGGCGTCACCAACGCGCTCTTCGCCTATTCGCCCGGCGGCGATGTGGACGGTGATGCCGAAAAATACATGGAACGCTATCCCGGCGACGACATCGTTGACATCTTCGGCCTCGACCAATACTGCTTCGCGCCAACGGGCGACACCACGGCCATCAATGCTTTTGCCGCCCAGCTCGACCGCAATCTCGACNTCGTGTGCCGCCTGGCCAAGGAGCATCACAAGGTGGCGGCCTTGACCGAAACCGGTTTCGAAGCCGTCAGGTCAGACCGCTGGTGGACACAGACGCTGCAGCCCGTGCTCGACCGCCACGCCGTGGCCTACGTGCTCTTGTGGCGCAACGCTCACGACAAGCCCAACCACTTCTTNGTGCCCTATCCAGGGCAGCGCTCCGTGAGCGACTTTGTGCGTTTCTACAACGCGCCGCGCTCGCTCTTCCTCCGCGACGTCAACGGCCTCTATCTGAAACGCTGACCACGCCCGCCGCTGTCCATCAAAAACGCCTGCCGCATCCTTCTCTCGATGCAGCAGGCGTTTTTCGTCTCCTTTTCCGTTGGCGGGTTGCCTCGCGGGCCTCATTCTTTCACTGTGATGAGGCCGTTTTTCATCTCGGCCTCCACCGTGCGGCCACCCGTGGCGTGCAGGCGGAAGCGCACGTTCCATTGGCGCGGCCATGCCGCAAACAGGATGAGCTCGCCGTTAGGCGCCTCTTGCAGCAACATTTCCTGCAGGCCTATCATGCCCGCACCGCCGCGATTGTGGTCGGGCGCCCAGTCAAATCCAGGCGGCCAGAAGGCGGGAAAGCGATAAGGGCCATCGGCCAGCTTCTCCGTGTTGAGCCGCGCGGCCTCGTCGGTGAGCCCCAGGCATGCCGCCCAGATGTTGTCCTGCTTCCAGCCTGCCGCCGAGCGCATGTTCACGGCGTGGGGGTCTTTTTCATAGGTGTTCACAGCCGTGGCGAGCCCGGGCCGTCCCAAGCCAAATAGTCGCCACGGAAACACGGGATATAGTTGCGGCGTCTCCACGTTTTGTATGCGCTCCCAGGCCTCGGCCGGAGCAATCACGGTGTCGCCGTCGATCACCGTNCGTGCCACGTCGGGCAGCCGTTTCCCTGCGGTCAGTTCGGCGGGTGTATAGGGCAGCAGTGCCGTCAGCGCCGCCACCGTCGATGAGGCGTTGCGCGCCATCTTGTAGGTTTCGCAGCCCGACCCCGGATACAGCAGCAACCGTCCCGCCGAGTCGGCCGGATAGTGTTCATAGAAAAAGCGCAGACAGTCTTCCACAAAAGGCCGATAGCGCTCATAGTTGTCGCCCCCATATTCGCCAACAAGCGTCATCATGCGGCAAAATTCCAGCACCGTGTCCCACTCATATTCCAGCCATTTGTTGTGCTCCACGCCGAGGTCTTCCCCTGCTTTGTGCTTGCCATATTCGGCCGGATTGGGCAGCCCGCTGTTTTCCAACTGTTCCGAAAAACACGCCCCGCCGTGCCCCCAGAAGTGGCGGGCCCACAGCCGGGCGGCGGGCCACAGTCGCACATACGTGTCTAGTTGGGCGCGCATCATGTGGGCGTCGCCGCTCTTCAGCATAGGCCAATACACCAAGCGCTGGTTTTGCGCCGTCATCGTGCCGCCACCCCACTTTCTGTAGTCGGGGGTATAGCGGCCCTCGCCCGCCGTCGGAGCATACGCGCTGTCGGCGTAGCACGGGTCGAAAGTGAACAGCCCGCCGTTGAATTTCGTGGGCCACNNTCCCNTTGCATTGCACCCCAGCATGTAGCGAAACAGCTCATAGTTGCGCACCATCCGTGCCGCCGCGCCCCCCGCATCGGTCTCTATCCACGACCGCTGCCAATAGTCGTGCCACCAGCNCGCCGACCGCTGCTTCGATGCCCGCGCATCTATCGCCTCTCCGTCGTCGAGCCTTATCACCACCAGCGCCCGCCGTGCCCGCCGTGTGTAGTCCCAGGCGCGATAGTCGGTGGTGGCATACGTCCCCTCGCGCATTCCCTTCAGCTTGAATCCGCGGGCATCCATCGCGCCCCGCATCAGCAGTCCGCCCGTGGGATTGGGCAGACGGTCTTTCACCGCCTCCAGGTGTTCGCGCTCCACGGTGTAGTCGAACACCGTGGTGGCTCTGTTTCTGTGTTCAAACGTCAGCCGCCCATCCTCCGCGCGGATGCTGTCGGCGTGGGTTGTGCAGTCGGCCGGCAACTTCCATTTATACGAACATTGCTGGCATTCGGCCTTGCTCACCGGTCGCTCCCTGTGGCGCCACGACTCATAGCTCAGCCTGATTTCTGTTCGCCGGTCGGTCTCCATCTCACAATAAATCACCGGCTGCTCCACATCGGCCCACAGTCTCAGTCGCGCCCCGCCACCGCTTATCGTCACCGCGCCGTCTGCCAGCGACAGCCGTTGCTCGAAGCCTTCCTCCAGCGCGTTGCCGTCGAAACTGATGCGCCACCGCCCCGCCTTCAGCATCGTGTTGTTCTCATCAAACCATCCGCTGCGCTGCGCGTAGAACATCACTGCTCCGCCTTCCACCCACACATTGAGCCCCACGTCGCCGCCCCCACAGGGCATCGATTCCGAGGAGTTTCTGCCTTGCGTGCGCCACACGTAGTCTTGCGGCACATAGTCGGTGCCCGCCGCACCCGCCGTTGCCATCATTGTCGCCATCCACAGCGCACAAATCATTCTCAGCATGCCCATATTTCGTTTGATACTCACCCTGCAAAGGTAATCATAAAATCGCAAACCCCCGCCATCCTCCCATGTTTTGCCTCCTCTCCGCGACGACCTTCGCCTCTCTCTCCGCCATTTTTCGCTTCTCTCTCCGCCATTTTTCGCTTCCCCCTCCGCCATTCTTCTCCTCTTTATCTGCCACCCATCACTCTCCAATCCGCGCTCCTTCACTCTCCAATCCGCGCTCCATCACTCTCCAATCCGCCACCCTTCGCCTCCTTGTCCGCCGCCCTTGCATTCGCCCGCCAATGGTTTCGCGTTGGCTATCCAATGGTTTTCGACAATTAAGTTATTAACTTAATTATATTACCTTAATAACTTAATCTAATTACTTTATTAACTTAATTCTCCAAGACCAATGGTTTGCTCACGCAAGGGCATTGACGAGCGAACGCAAGGGCAATGACGGGCGAACGCGAAACCGCCGGATGGAGAATGTGCGGGCAACGGATGGCCATTCTGAAACCATTGGCCTGCCTTTGCAGGGATGTTGTCGGAGCGTAAGAAAATGGTTGCGGGATAGGAGCGGGGCTATTGTCGCTGTGGAGCGGTGTTGTTGTCGGGGGGATACAAAAAAAGGATGGGCGCATGGTGGCGTCCATCCTTTGTGTGGTAGTGGCCGTGGGTTTAAGCCTCGGCGGGTGCTGCTTCGGCTTCGGGAGCCTCTTCTGCGGGTGCGGCTTCTGCGGCAGGTGCTGCTTCTGCGGCCTTGGCGGCTTCCTCGGCGGCTTTGGCTGCTTCGGCTTCTGCCTTGGCGGCCTCTTCTGCGGCACGGGCGGCTTCTTCTTCAGCCTTGGCGGCAGCCTTCTTGTCGGCTACTTTCTTGGCTATGGCCTCGTTTACTTTTTTCTCAGCATCGAGGGCGGTGGCGGCAGCTGCCTTTTTGGCTTTGTCTTCGCTGGCCTTTACGGCATCGAGACCCTTCTGCTTGTCGGCCTTCCATGCGTCGAATTTCTTCTGTGCGTCGTCTTCGCTGAACGCTCCCTTCTTGACGCCGCCGCGAAGGTGCTTCATCAGATAGACGCCTTCTGCCTTGAGAATGTTACGTACGGTGTCGGTGGGCTGTGCGCCGGTCTCTACCCAGTAGAGGGCGCGTTCGAAATTCAAATCTACTGTGGCAGGGTTGGTGTTGGGGTTGTACACGCCAATCTTTTCAGTAAATTTACCATCTCGTGGTGCGCGGACGTCAGCGATGACGATGCGATACACTGCATAGCCTTTGCGTCCTCCGCGTTGCAATCTGATTTTGGTTGCCATTTTGTTGTTTGTGTTTAAAAGGTTTGAATTTGTTGCTCCCAACTCGTAAGAGCGGTGCAAAGGTATTACATTTTTCTGAACCGGCGAAATGATTGTGGAATATTTTTGTTTTTGTGGCCGCCGGATGGTGTTTTTTATAGAGTCAACAAGCAAGTGTGATACGTATCACACTTGCTTGTTGACTCTATACTTTTTATGTATCGTGATAATAAAAACCTATTTCACTCGTTTTGGATGAGCTCCTTTGGTGTTCTTTAACAAATCTTTCAAAGTGCTCTTGTCTAAAGAAGTTTCACTCCACCAATCGAATGAGAACCAATATTCCTTATCTTCATCTTTTATAGATAAGCCGTATGCTATTCCTGGTTTTTCGAAGAAATCCTTGTCATAGTAAGAGAAGAAACCATCAACAATACATCCGTCAGCCGACATTAAAACGTCTCGGAGTTGAGAGAATATTGTCTCCGGCTTTCTAGAATCGATAATATCGGAATCGGATGTAGGGAAAGGGCTACTTTCCTTTAGTATGTTACTGAATCGAAGTGCTGTACCGTCTATGTCAAAAAGTCCTTGTATCTCTGCATTAAGCACACTCTCTTCGTCATACAGAGAATATGAAAGAGTCATAGTATCTTTATGGAAAGTCATATCCATGTAACCAGATTCTGAAAGTTCATCCATGGAGAGAGCATCAAACTCTCCCGTACTCTGNTTATAAACAGATATTGATGTCAGCACCCAAATGCCTATCTCATCATCTTTTTCATCNTCTGCAAAATCTACATATTCAGCACAGTCATTATAGAAATCTTCCTCTTCATATTCCGGTTCCCACTCGTCTATGTTGCCAACTTTCTCATACGATATATAGTTGACGTCATATTTTTCGTCGCTAGCGAAAGAGCAGTCAAGCACCATAGACTCCACTTCCTTATTTTTCTCCTTCTTTCTCTCAGAAGCCCTTCTCCCTATAGACTCTACCTTTATGGTGTCTTTAGTGCCGTCATCTGCATAAGTTATATACATTTTACTGTCCTTCAGTGTAAACGGATTTTCAAGGCCTNGTTCCCATTTCTTTTCAAAGGGATCATAATCATAAAAGATTATCGAACCCTCATTACCAGTTTTAGCCGTTATCTTTACCGCCGTGTTGGAGGCATTGTACTCATAACGCACGGTACCGGTGTCAGTGGGTACAAACCACCACACGTTGTTATATGCGGCTATCCATGAACCAGCAATCTCCGATACCGACGACACCGCCTCATAGAAATTGTCATCGTCCGACTTACAACTCGTCAGCAGCACCGATGTCATCATCATCGCTGCAAAGAGTAATCTTATGCATTTTCCTGTTGTTCCCATAATCCTTGTTGTTTAAAATGATATAGCGAAAGATGCTCCTATGATATACGAATTCATATTCTTTTTCACCGTAGAGACTTTAGGATCCATATCGCTGCCTAACATCCTTTGAGTTACGCTCTGACCGGCATAGAAGTTTAGCCAGTAGTTGGGGTTATATGTCATTGTATATTCCTTACGAGCGAAATCGTAGTCGAAGAAGAGACGGAAAGAGAAGGTACTCTTATATCCGTATGTCAACGATAATCCTGTGCCGTATGTCACAGTGTTGTTGGCATCGATAGAGAGNAAATTCCAATCCTGATCGTATGTNCCGTCAATAGTATACAGAGATGCTCCCTGTGCTCGGCCATCTACTTCCAAGGCATTCATCATACTCGTTCCCACCAATAGTTTTGTGCCTAAGGCAAGACGTTCGTTGAAGGGATAGCTGAAATACAATCCCGCTGCAGCATTAAACTCCGTCAGGTGGTCGGATTCGATGGTAAGATCTATCTTATTAAGCGGTTCTCCACCAGTTTCAGAGGCCACCGAAGCTATTTCTTTTATGCTCTCATAACTAGCACGCTCATCTTCTACAAACTCGGTAAAGTTGCCGATAGGTGTTGTCTTCACCCTCAAACGACCGCCGACACCGATATACGGGTTGAAGAAATAAGCGCCTTCCACGCCTACAGCCGTGGAAGCACGGAACTTAAAGGCGTAATCGTTACCGAAATCAAGATTTCTCGTACCGAAACCAATACCCATGTTGATACTGAAGAACGACGGGTTAGTGATAAGATTAGGATGATCTTGCAGATCACTACGCTTCAAACCTTTATCTTTGAATATGAGATCAGCGAAGGCATAACCTAACTCTGTAGAGATGATGCCGATACCAGCTCCNGACAGTACATCGCTTACCCAGTGGCGGTTGTTGAGCACACGCATAGCACCTGTCGCAGTAGCTATGGCATAGGCGCCTACGGAGAACCAAGGGCTGCGAGTCATACCATATTCCTTATGCAGGATGGTCGCCGCTGTGAAGGCTGTGGCAGTATGACCAGAAGGCCATGAATTGGCCGTACTTCCGTCGGGACGCATTTCACCAGCCCATGATTTCAGAGGATTGACGATAAGTGCCATCATTCCGAAAGAGAAGGCACTACTCACGGCATAACGTGGAAAGTTGCTTCGTCCCTCATACCCAGCCACGTTGAGTATAGTGCTCAGGGCAAATGGAACAAACTGTGTGTAGTTGTCTATCTCAGAATGGAAGTTTGTTAACAGACGTGTTTTTGGCGATGCCGCCTGACCGTAATCTTGCCGAAAGCTCTTCTTCTCGGATTTTGCGATGATACCCGCAAGAACAAGAGGAACGCCTGAGAACGAGATGTCGTCCANAAACTTGTGAGGTTTCACATCTTTCGATTCAACGAGTTTTTTCCAGAAGTCCTTCTTAGATTCATTTGGTGTTGAATACACCGAGAGATAGTCCAACCGCTTATCCTCTAATGAGGCAGTATAATCTCTCATCTGTTTTTTACCTTTTGCAAACATATCCACCTCATCCAGTTTTAGTGGTTCTTCAGTGCCAGNGNTGAAGTCCACCGCCCACAGGTTGCAGGTTAGAAAGGTTACAAACGACATTAAAAAAAATTTTTTCATAGATATTTTTATTAGTTGACTTCTCAACTTTTTATTAATTATTCTTGTTATTTTTTTGTAAAATCTATCCATTATGTTTGCAAAGGTAACAAAAAATCTTTGTAACCAAAAGGTAGCAATGAAATTTTTGTAATGGATAATAAAGAATTAAATGCTAGTATAGAGTCAACAAGCAAGTGCAATTATGTATCGCACTTGCTTGTTGACTCTATACCGGATGGTGTTTTTGGCCTCGCCAACTATTCGAGGAGGAACACGGGGCTGGGGGTTTTGCGCTTGAGCACGTCGAGCTGGAAGTCTTTTCCTGCGATGATGCCGTTGGCNCGGAGGGTCATTTCGATGGTCTTGCGCGCCAGTTCGGGGTGGTTGTTTTCTTCGCTGAGGTGGCACAGCCACACGTGCTTGAGCGCGGGCGTTGCGTTTTCCACGAGCGCTTGTGCGCATTCGTCGTTGGAGAGGTGGCCGCGCTCGCTGTGCACGCGCCGCTTCAGGTGCTCGGGATAGGGGCCGTTGAGGAGCATTTCCACATCGTGGTTGGCTTCGATGACGAGGTATTGTGCTTCGGCGATGTAGGGTTTCATCTCGTCGGTGATGTGGCCGGCGTCGGTGATGATGCAGAAGGTGGTGCCGCATGCGCGGATGCGGTAGCCCACGTTGTCGGCGCTATCGTGTGGCACGCCGAAGGAGGTGACGGTGAAATCGCCTAGGGTGAGGGTGTCGCCCTTGGTCATGTGCTTTGCGTTGTTCGGCGTGATTTTGCGGTGCACGCAGTAGTTTCGTTCTATTCCGGCATGTACTTCGGGGGTGGCATATACGGGCAGTTGGTACTCGCCGCTCAACACGCCGATGCTTTTCACGTGGTCGGCGTGGTCGTGAGTTACAATGATGTGCTTCACGTCGGACAGTAGTAGTCCGTTGTCGTGGAAGCACTTTTTCAGTGTTCGAATCCCAATTCCTGCGTCTATGAGTAGGCCATCCCGCTCGGTAAACAGGTAGTAGCAGTTGCCGCTACTTCCGCTCCCGAAGGAGATGAATTTGAGCATTGTGTTAGATTTTTGCGTGCAAAGTTAGTGCAAATCGGTGAAACGGCAAAACAAAAACGGCGTTGCTCGCGATTTAGCTGAAGATAATGGCAGTTTGGTATAATTGTTTTTGGCATGGCGGCGCGTTGTTTTTACTTTGCACCGACAAAAACGAGAAGCGTATGAACACCCAGACTTTTATCATGGCGGCGCTGGCGATGGCGCTTTCCACTGCCAACGCCCGTGCGCAAGATGCCGCATCGGCCGAGGCGCCGATTGATAGCATGATGACCAGCAACAACGGATTTCCACCGCCCCCGCCCCACGGGCAGGGTCAACCGCCGCAAGGCATGCCGCCGCAGGGCCCCGGCAATCCGCCGCAAGGCATGCCGCCGGACGGACATCCTGGCATGCCGCCGCAGGGCGAATGGGGCGCTATGCCTCTCGGCGGACCTGGCGGGCCGGGCATGCACCACCGGCAGGAGGGCACCGTGTCGGCCAACGGCATCGACCTGCAGCAGGGCGAGCAGACCGTGGAGGGTGGCACCTTCACTTCCGACAGCACCGACGAAAATGCCGTGCGCGCCAAGGGCGGCACCCTCTCGCTGCGGCAATGCACCATCGAGAAGCGTGGCGGCGACAGTGCAGACGGCGATGCCACCAGTTTTTATGGCGTGAATGCCGCCGCACTGGCCACGGCCGGCGGTAAAATCCGGCTGCAGGGCGGCACCATCACCACGGCGGCCACGGGTGCCAACGGCATTGTGGCCTATGGCGGAGAGGTCTGCGCGGAGGGCACGGTGATAAGGTGCAAGAAAAACTTGTCGCGCGGAATTCATGCCACGGGCGGCGGCACCATCACGGCGCGCAACCTGGACATCGAGACGCGCGGCAACAACAGTTCGGTGATAGCCACCGACCGAGGTGGCGGCACGGTGACCGTTGACGGCGGCTCCTACAAGGCCCACGGGCAGGATTGTGCCGTGTGCTATTCCACCGGAACCATCACCGTGAACCACATCGACGGCTATTCGGAGCAGGGAGAAGTGGGCGTGATAGANGGCGACAACGAGATCAACATCAACGATTGCCGCATGGTGAGTGGCGACCGGCGCCGCGGATTGATGATATTGCAAAGCGGCAGCGGCGACGCCGACGGCTACAATGGGCGCATCAACGTGTGCGGCGGTAGCATCAAACTGACGTCGGCCGAGGCTCCGCTCGTGGAAATCACCACCTCCACGCAAGGCACGGTGACCCTGTGCGACGTGGCGCTCGACGTGCCGAGCGGCGTGTTGATGCTGGCCGACTANAACACGCGCTGGCACACCACAAGTCCCACGGCCCACCTGGTGATGGCCACCGATAGCGCATTCACCTATAATGGCGACGTGAAAGCCGACCAATATGCCACCGCCACCGTCACTGTGGACAAAGGTGTGACGTGGAATGGCGCCTTCGACACCGCCGACACCGCCAAGCAGGGCACCGTGACAGTGAACGGCACGTGGAACCTGACGGCCGACTCCCACGTNGACAAGCTCATCGTGGGCGAGGNCGGCCANGTGAACAAAAACGGCCACCGNCTCATCGTGGCCCCATAGACCAAGACACCTGCCGGCCACCCCGCCGGCCAAAACCGCGCCGCAAGGAGCGCCGCGCCACCATTCAGAGTGCGCGTGAGCGCCCTTGCGGCGTTTCGNTTGTAATGTTTTTCGGTGAAAATCATGGCGTTTTGACAGAAAAAGCCTACCTTTGCAACCCCAATGCGATGAGTGCGAACAGACGAAAGGATGAGAACATGAATAGCAAGGAACGATAACGAAGCGAACAAAAGTGACTAAAACACGACAACATGAAACAAAAACTTCTACACCNTGTGCTGCGCCCGCTGATGGCGGCGGCAGCAACGATGCCTTTGTCGGCTGCGGCCCAAACAGAGGTATTCTCCAACAGTTTTTCCACGCAGGCCGATTTCAACCAATTCACCGTTGTTGACTACAACGGCGACGACCACAGCGGCGACGGCAACACGTGGCAGTACAACGAATGGGGCCCCAATGCCTATTATCGCTATTCCTCGAGCAATGCTGCCGACGACTGGCTGATCACGCCCGAGCTCTCCCTTGAAGCAGGCACGAAATATGTGTTTGCCTGCAATGCAAAGGCGCAGAACTCGAACTTTCCGGAGGTGATTTCTGTGCTTATCGGGCAGGGCACCGACGTGGCGTCTTACACCACCATCATGAACAAAACCGCCATCAACAGCACGGATTATGCCGAGCAAACGGTGGAAACGACGGTAGCGACGTCGGGCAAATACCGCTTCGCCATACGCTGCCAGAGCGATGCCGACATGTCAACGCTGTCGGTGAACAAAGTCACCGTTACGGCCACGACGGCTGCAGGCGCCCCCGGAAAAGTCACCGGCCTGAGCGCAACGGCTGCCGAAGCAGGGGCCTTGAAAGCCACCATCAGCTTCACGGCGCCCACCGTCNGTGCAGATGGCAGCGAACTCACGGCGCTCACGGCCATCAACGTCTATAAAAACGGCACGCTGGTAGGCTCGCTGGCCAATCCTTCGCCGGGGGCCACGGGCAGCGTGGAAGACGCCAACGCCACCGAGGGATGGAACATCTATGAAGTGAAAGCCGCCAACGCGCAGGGCGAGGGCGAGGGCGTCATCGACTCTGTTTACGTGGGCAACGACACACCGACCGCACCCAAAAACTTCGTGGTGAAGGACAACAACGACGGCACGGCAACGTTCTCGTGGGCTGCACCCGACAGTAAAGGTGTCAACGGCGGCTATGTAGATGTGGCCTCCCTATTATATAATGTGTATTACGAGGCCGACGACGACAACGTTACGGCCGTGGCTTCCGACCTGTCGGCACTGACCACCAATGTCACCCTCCCCACCGTGAGCGACCAAGACTTCGCGTTCTATCGTGTCACGGCAAAGTCGGCCGATGGCAAGGAGGGCAGCTATGCATTGACTTCGCTCATTGTGGGCACGCCCTATGAACTGCCCTACGCCGAGTCGTTCGCCGGCGCCAATCCCCAACACTTCGCCGCAGGCACCAAGACGGGAGCAAACGGCTTCAGCGCCGTCACGTGGATGGCAGCCGACGAAGACGGCGGGTCGATGATGGCGTCGGGCGTGGGCACCTACGAAACCGTTACCCTTCACATGGGAAAAATCCACATTGCCGCCGATGCGACAAATCCCACGCTGAAGTTTTCCGCCTACGGCATCAAGGGCCGTAACGCCAAATTGTATGTCGAAGTGATAACGCCCGACCAGACGAAGAAGGCCTTGAAAGTCATCGACTACAGCGTGGAGGAAGAAACGGCATGGAAATCCTACACCATCGACATGAGCGACTACAAGGGAAAAGACTACATCGTGCTGCAATTCCGTGGGGTGGCGTCAGAGAATAAATGCACCTTCGGCGTGGATAACATCACGTTGCGCGAAGTGAAAGCAAANGATCTCAGCATCACCATCGCCGCATCGGAAGGNGTGAAGACGGGAGAAACCACCCGCGTGAAGGCCACCGTGGAGAACGTGGGCGCCGACGAGGCCGCGTCGTTCTCGGTGGATTTCTATGTGGATGGAGCGCTGGCCTACACCGCCACCGGTAGCGCACTGGCCGCAGATGGCCGCCAAACGTTCAGCTATGACTACACGGCGAAGGTGACCGACCCCGACCAGCGAGAGATATATGCCGTGGTGAACTTCGACGGAGACGAGAACGCCGACAACAACACCACCGACGCAGTGAAGCTTTCCATCGTGCGCTCCACCATGCCCACGGTGACCGACCTGGCCGGCGCTGAGGACAATGGCAGCGTGGTGCTCAACTGGAGCAGCGTGGATACGCCGACGGAGACCGTCACGGAGGACTTCGAGAGCTACGACGACTTCACGATAAGCAGCCTCGGAGCGTGGACGCTCTACGACGGCGATGGCGAAAAAACATGGAAGCCCTCCATGTATCCCAACTTCACCAACGCCGGCAGTCCGATGGCTTACATCGTGTTTAATCCTTCGGCGCTGGGCATCGACCTNTCCGACGACGACAACGCTTCATACGTTCCCCACGGCGGAAACAAATTCTTGGCCAGCATGGCGGCTAATAGCTACTACGTCGGCAACAACGATTTCCTGATCAGTGAGCGCCTCACGGGAGCAGAACAGATCATCACGCTCTGGGCCAAATCGTTTGACGCCAGCGGATATTACAGCGAAACATTCGAGGTGAGATATTCCACCACCGACAACAAGCCCGAGAGCTTCACGCAGACGGTGCTCTCTCAGACGGCAACCGCCACGTGGACGATGTATAGCGCCACGCTCCCTGCCGGCGCAAAATACTTCGCCGTTGTGTGCACCTCGGCCGACAAGATGATGCTCCAGCTCGACGACATTTCTTACCAAAAGGGTGGCCTGACGGCGAACGAGTACAACGTGTACTGTGACAACGAACTCGTGGGCACCGTGTCGGGCGACATCACAACGTTCACCTACAAACCATCCGACAATGCCGCGCACGTTTACAACGTTACCGCCGTTTACGACGAAGGCGAGTCTGAGCTCTCCAACGACGCCACCGTCGAACTCACGGGCATCAGTCTTGTGGAGGCCGACCGCGTGTCGGAAGGCGTGCACTACGGACTCAACGGAGCCCGCATCCCCGCCGATGCCAAGGGCATCCACGTGGTGAAGATGGCCGACGGCCGCACCCTGAAGGTGGTGGTGAAGTGATTTCCACCGTCCCGATAACCACAAAGAGAGGCAAGCCCGCGGGTTTGCCTCTCTTTGTGTATGGACGGTGCATGTCGCCGCCCCCGATTTCGCCTTCACTCGGGATAGACGAGCCGGTCGTCGGTGATGTGGTTGAGCACTTCGTCGAGAAACTTCTTCGCCTCGTAGCGCGCCGTGGGCAGGTCGTTGAGCAGGTAGTTGCCGCAGTCGTGGGGCGTGGCGCCGGGGATGTCGCCCTCGAACGAAGCGATAAATCGAAACGTCTCGCGCATCAGTTCCACAATGTCGCTCGAAGCGTAGTCCCCACGCAAGAGCAGATAATTGCCCGTCAGACAGCCCATCGGGCCCCAATAGATCACGCGGTCTTTCCACACCGGATGATTGCGCAGAAAGGTGGCCGCCAGATGCTCGATGGTGTGGATGGCATTGCTATGCAGCGACGGCTCGCGATTGGGCGCCTTCATACGGATGTCGAAAGTGGTGACCACGTCGCCGCCCACCCTGTCTTTGCGACTCACATACACGCCGCGCTTCAGTCGTTCGTGATTGATGGTGAAACTTGCAATCTTCTCCATGATATGGCTTTTCTGTGATGAAAGATGTCGATGTCTGCCGCCCTTCGTCTTAAAGACTCTCCACGAAGGCCCGCGTCACCTGGAACGAATGATCGGCTATCGTGTCCCAGAAGTCGTGATACTGGGCNGCATCGGTGTCGCGCAGCGGCACATCGCTGATCACGCGAAACGAGATAAACGGCACATGGCTGATGAAACAAGCCTGCGCAATGGCCGCCGACTCCATGTCGATGGCCTTGGCTTCGGGGAAGTGGGCCACGATTTCGCGAGCCTTCTCGCGCGAATCCACAAACCAATCGCCCGTGGCGATCAGTCCGCGATGAATGCGTATCGAGTCGTCGGGCAGTTGCAATGCCGCCGCCTTCTCCACAAGCGCGGGGTCGGAAGCAAAGCGCGCGGGCATGCCCTGCACTTGTCCGTAAACCGTCCCCCCCGCGGCTTGCCCGCAATACACGTCGTGATACACCGTCTCGGTGGCCGCCACCACATCCTGCACGCGCACATCGTCGCCGTTGCCGCCGGCGCAGCCGCTCGAGATGATCACGTCGGGCGCATGGCGTCTCACCATCTCCGTGGCACCGATGGCGGCGTTCACCTTGCCGATGCCACACTTCTCAACGATCACATTCCCTTGTCCGAACAAGCGCTGCAGCTGGTGCAGCTCCTTGTCCATTGCCACAATAATTCCGATTTTCATGCTGCAAAAGTAATGAAAACGAGCGAAACGCAAAAATAAAATCACCGATTTGTCATCGCGCCGCCGCCGGCAATATCTTCGCCCGCCACTGGCGACGCCTTCGCCCGCCGCCATCCATGCCTCCGTCCATCACCATCGAAGCACCCGCCCGCCGCCGTTTTCGGAAATGCTCGTCATGGGTCTTGCGTGGGCCCGTCATGGGTCTTGCATTCGTAAACCAATGCCCTTGGAGAATTAAGTTAATAAAGTAATTGAATTAAGTTATTAAGGTAATATAATTAAGTTAATAACTTAATTGTCGCAATCCATTGGTTTACGAATGCANGACCCATGACGGGCCCACGCAAGACCCATGACGGGCCCACGCGAAAGCGGCGGATGGCGTTTCGAAGGGTGGCGGAAGGGGAGGCGAAGACGGGCAGGCCGTGAGTNGCGGGGCTGCNGATAGGGGANCACTGAGTTGCAGATAAAGGAGCGCATGGTGGCGGATGGCACAGCGCATGGTGGCGGATGGAATGGTGCATGGTGGCGGAAGGAAGTGGACAAGACTATGGATGGAATACTGCGGGGCAGCGGGGAGCGGGAAACAAATGCGCGGTTTTTTTGTGGGAGGCTCGTTTTTTTGTTGTACCTTTGCAANTGGATTAGGTGGCACTCCGCCGTGCCGCACGCTGCCATGGGTGGCGGGNGAGGGGAGGAGGGGCCGCCGCGGACTAAGCTTAAANACTCAACGAAGATAATGAANACGCTTAAAAAGATGCTGCCTGAGGTGCTGGTCATCGCCCTCTTTGCAGTGATTTCGATGGCCTATTTCTTTCCTGTGGAGTTGGAAGGAAAGATACTTTATCGTCATGATTCGTCGGCCGGCGTGGGCGCGGGNCAAGAGATGAGCGAATACAGTGAGCGCACGGGCAAGTCCACGCGCTGGACCAACGCCATCTTCAGCGGCATGCCCACCTANCAGATNGCGCCGGGATACGACAGCGCCACGCTGCTCTACAAGGCGATGAACGCCTACCGGNTATGGATTCCCGGCGATGCGGGCTATGTGTTTCTCTATCTTTTGGGATTCTATATCCTGATGCGGGCGTTCGATTTCCGTCGCTGGATGGCTGCTTTGGGCGCCATCGTGTGGGCGTTTAGCAGTTATTTCTTCATCATCATCGCCGCGGGACACATCTGGAAAGTGATGGCGCTGGTTTATCTGCCGCCGATGATAGCGGGCGTGGTGCTGGCCTATCGCGGCCGATATCTGTGGGGATTGTTGCTCACGGCGCTATTTTCGGCCATCGAGATCAATTCCAATCATGTGCAGATGACGTATTATTATCTGTTNATTGTGGCGCTGATGGTGTTGGCGTTTCTTGTTGATGCCGTGCGCAAGGGGCAGATGGCCCGCTTTGCCAAGGCCACGATGGTGTGCGTGGTGGGCGGATTGATAGGCGTGGCCCTCAATGCGTCTAATCTTTATCACACGTGGCAGTATGGCCAGGAGTCGATGCGCGGCAAGAGCGAGCTGGTGAACAAGGATGGCGAGGCGGCGTCCACGGGCGGCCTAGACCGCGACTATATCACGCAATGGAGCTACGGCATCGGCGAAACGTGGACACTCTTGGTGCCCAACACCAAGGGCGGCGCCTCGGAACCGCTGGCGAATAGCAAAACGGCGATGGCGAAGGCCGATCCGCGATTTGAGCAGATCTATCGGCAACTGGGCCAATATTGGGGCGACCAGCCCATGACGGCGGGCCCCGTGTATGTGGGCGCCTTTGTGCTCACGCTGTTCATTCTGGGGCTGTTTCTGGTGAAGGNACCGCTGAAGTGGGCNCTCCTTGCAGCNACCGTGCTGAGCATCATGCTCTCGTGGGGGCGGAATTTCATGGGCCTGACCGACTTTTTCATCGACTATGTCCCCATGTATTCCAAGTTTCGCACGGTGGCGAGCATTCTCGTCATTGCCGAATTCACCATACCGTTGCTGGCGATGCTGGCATTGAAGAAGATGGTGGAAGAGCCCGGCGTGCTGGGCCGCAACAANAAAGCGGTGGTGGTGAGCCTGGCGCTCACCGGCGGCGTGGCAGTGCTGTTTGCGCTGTTTCCGGGTCTGTTTTTCGAGAGCTTCGTGTCGCAGCAGGAGATGCAGGCGTTGCAACAGCTGCCACAAGAGTATGTGGCGCCCGTGGTGAACAATCTCACGGAGATGAGGCAGGCCGTGTTTCGNGCCGACGCTTGGCGCTCGGCGCTGGTGGTTGCCATTGGCGCCATCATGGTGCTGCTGTTCGACCGTGGCAAGATGAAGCGCAACTATCTGGTGGGCGGGCTCATCGTGCTCTGCCTTTTCGACATGTGGCAAGTGAACAAACGCTACCTCAACAACGGGATGTTTGTGCCCAAGAGTGAGCGCGACACGCCGCTCGCCCTCACGCCGACCGACGAACAGATACTGCAGGACAAGAGCGAATGCGGCAACTATCGCGTGCTCAACCTCTCGCGGAGCACNTTCAATGAGAACGAGACGTCGTATTATCACAAGAGTATCGGAGGCTATCATGCCGCGAAGTTGCGCCGCTATCAGGAGCTCATCGATCACTATATCGCCAACGAGATGCAGCAAATGATGGGCGCCATCGCCTCTTCGCAGGGGAATATGCAGGCTGTGGCCGGCGACAGCATCTGGCCCGTGCTCAACATGCTGAATGCGAAATACGTGATTGTGCCCTTGCAGAACGGCGAAACTGCGCCCCTGCAAAACCCGTATGCCATGGGCAATGCGTGGATGATAGACAGCNTGGTCTATGTGGACAATGCCAACGACGAGCTNGACGGGCTGGCCAAACTCGACCTGAAGCATGCCGCCGTGGCCGATCGCAAATTCAAAGATGCACTGGGCGATGCGGTCAAAACAGACACCGCNGCCACCGTGGCCCTCACCGCCTATGAGCCCAACGAGCTGAAATACGACGTGAACACAGCNACGGGCGGCGTGCTCGTCTTCTCCGAAATCTACTATCCCGGCTGGACGGCCACCGTTGACGGGGCGCCCGTGGAAGTGGGCCGCGTGGACTACGTGTTGCGCGCCATCCGCCTGAAGCCTGGTCATCACTCGGTGGTGTTGCAGTTCTTCCCCAAGAGCATCGCCGTCACCGAGNGCATCGCCTATGCTGGCTACGTGCTGCTGCTCATCGTGGTGGCCATCGTGGTGATAAGAGAATGGAAACAACACAAGCGCAAACCGGCATCCGACCAATGAAACAGCTCCTCTCTCTGCCGCCCCATCTGGTGGACTGCTTCCACGAAATCACGGGTTTGCCGCGCGACCAATGGTTTTGCACGTCCGACCCCGTGGGCCATCGCCTAGGCTCGGGCGGCGGCACGGCATGGCTCCTGCAACAGGCTTGCGAAGAAGAAATGCGCAGCGCCACCGGCACGGCGGCCGACAAAGTCCCGACCGATCCGCAGACGGCCATCGCCTCGTGGTTGCCGCGCGACAAGCGCATCCTCATTCATGCCGGCGGACAGAGCCGGCGAGTGCCCGCCTATGCGCCGTCGGGCAAAGTGCTCACCCCCATCCCCGTGTTCCGTTGGGAGCGCGGACAGCGGCTCAGTCAGACGCTGCTCGACCTTCAGGTGCCCCTCTATCAAAAGATCATGCGGCAGGCGCCCGATGGTCTTCACACGATGGTGGTGAGCGGCGACGTGTATATTCGCTCCACCCGTCAGCTGCAACCCATCCCCGAAGCCGACGTGGTGTGCTACGGGCTCTGGCTCGACGCCGAGACCGCCAGCCACCACGGCGTGTTTGTTTCGGCGCGCAACGAGCCGTCGGCCCTGAAATGCATGCTGCAAAAGCCCTCGGTGGAGCAGTTGCAGACCCTGCTGCAAGACCATTTCTACCTCACCGACATCGGCATTTGGCTGCTGTCTGATCGTGCCGTGTCGATGCTCATGGCGCGCTCCACCCGCAACGGCGCGCTCCACGACTACGACCTCTATGGTGAATTTGGCTTAGCATTGGGCTCCGAGCCCACGGCGCCCGACCCCGAATTGTCAACGCTCAGCGTGGCCGTGCTCCCGCTTCCAGGCGGCGAGTTCTACCACTTTGGCACCTCGCGGGAGCTCATCTCCTCGATGGTGGCCATTCAGAATCGTGAGCGCGACCAGCGGAAAATCATGCACCTCGACGCGAAACCGCATCCCGCCATGTTCACCCAAAACGCGCAAGTGGACTACCGGCTGACCGCCGAAAACACGAACGTGTGGATAGAAAACAGCCACGTGGGCGCCGACTGGCAGCTCTCGCGTGATCATATTATAACGGGCGTGCCACGCAACCATTTCAGTGTGAATCTCTCGCCGGGCCGCTGCATCGATGTGGTTCCCGTGGGCGACAAAGGCTTTGCCGTGAGACCCTATCACATCGACGACCGCTTTGCCGGCGACGCCCAGCTGGCCAAGCGCTTCCCGCTCGTTGACAGCGTGGAAGCCATAGGGCGCGTGCTCGCCNCATGGCCGGCCGACGACGATCTGTCGGGCAGCATCCCCGACGACATCGGCCGTTGGGAATTGCTCTCGGCCGACGACATTTCCCATCGCGCCAACCTGCAGCGGCTGATGGCCCAACGGCGGGATTTCAGGCGCCACGACTGGGAAATGCTGGCCCGCAACTGGCAGCGCAGCGTGTTTTATCAGTTGGACCTCGAAGACGCCGCCGCCCAATTCCGCGAGCAAAACATCCCACAGCCCGAGCCCCTGCCGGCATCGGCGCCGCTGCTCACCCGCATCCACGATGCCATGTTTCGCAACGACGACGCCACGGCGTTCTCGCTCTTGCGCCACGGCCTCACCGAGCAAGCCCTGCAAGAGCGCCAACAGCCGCACATGTCGGTGATGCCCGACCAAATCGTGTGGAGCCGTTCGCCGGTGCGCATCGACGTGGCGGGCGGTTGGACCGACACGCCCCCCTATTGCTTGATGGAGGGCGGCAGCGTGGTCAACCTCGCGATAGAGCTCAACGGACAGCCACCCTTGCAGGCCTATGTCAAGCCCTGCCGTGAGCCACACATCATATTGAGAAGCATCGATATGGGGGCCGCCGAGGTGGTGGACACCTACGAGCAGTTGGCCGACTTCCACCACGTGGGCAGTCCGTTCTCGATTCCGAAGGCCGCGCTCGCCCTCGCCGGATTCCTTCCGCGCTTTTCGGCCACCCCCTATGCCACGCTCCGCGACCAACTCGACGCCTTCGGATGTGGCATCGAACTCACACTGCTCTCGGCCATTCCCGCCGGCAGCGGTCTCGGCACCAGCAGCATTCTGGCCTCCACGGTGCTGGCTGCGCTGAGCGATTTCTGCGGATTGGCATGGGACAAAAACACGCTGGGGCGCCGCACATTGGTGCTCGAACAGCTCCTCACCACTGGCGGCGGATGGCAAGACCAGTATGGCGGCATCCTGCAGGGCGTGAAAATGCTGAGCACCGACAGCGGTTTTGAGCAAAATCCCGTGGTGAAATGGTTGCCCCACGACCTGTTCACACTGCCCGAATACAGCGCCTGCCACCTGCTCTACTACACCGGCATCACCCGCACGGCAAAGGCCATCCTGGCCGAGATTGTTCGACGGATGTTCCTCAATCAGCACGACGAGCTACGCCTGTTGCGCGAGATGAAAGACCATGCCGACGATATGTATGACGCCATCCAGCGGGCCGACTTTTTACGCGTGGGAGCCCTTGTGCGCAAGACCTGGGAACAAAACCGGCTCATCGACAGCGGAACCAATCCGCCCGCCGTGGCCGCCATCACACAACTCATCGACGACTATTGCCTCGGCTATAAGCTAGGCGGGGCCGGAGGCGGCGGATATCTGTATATGATTGCAAAGGACGCCGAAGCNGCCGCCCGCATCCGCACCACGCTCGAGCAGCATCGCCCCAACGCCAANGCCCGATTTGTGGACATGACACTCAGTNTGAAAGGACTGCAGGTGAGCCGCAGCTAAAATTCAATATCACAGACATGAAACGCCTNGTCCTATTGTTTTCATTGNTTGCNGNGGTGCTCTCGGCATCGGCNNNGCTNGACGGNGCGCGCTGGATNGGCGCGTTGTCGCTTCGTGCATCGGGCATCCCCGAAGGGCGCTGGAGCAACATGGAGTTTAAGAAAGACTCGTTTAAGGCGCTCTGGGCAGGGGTTGACACGCTCTCGGCCCGCTCCATCGTGTTGCGNCGCTCGTATCGGGCACGGCGCGCGGTGGCGAGTGCCACGGTGAGCATCTGCGGACTGGGCCACTACGAGCTGCGCCTGAACGGTCGAAAAGTGGGCGACAGCGAGTTNGCNCCCNTGTGGAGCGAATACGANAAAACGGTGTATTACAACACCTACGACGTTACTTCGCAACTTGTCAAGGGCCGCAACAGCATCCTTGTGCTGCTGGGCAACGGCATGTTCAACGTGCAGCGCGGCTCGCGATATTCCAAATTGCAGCACAGCTACGGGCCGCCGCAGCTCATCTTTCGCCTTGATGTGACCTATGCCGACGGCAGTCGCGAAGTGCTGGTTTCCGACGATGAGTGGCAGTGGGCCTTGTCGCCCATCACGTTCAACAGCATCTATGGCGGCGAAAGCTATGATGCGCGGCTCGAAAATCCGCGGGAATGGCATCGCGCCGTGCTCACCGAGGGGCCCCGCGGCANGCTCACGTTGCAAACGGCGCCGCCNGTGAAGGTGATGGAGCACTATGATGTGGCCTCGTGGTGGTACATCCCGAGCGATTCGCTGGCGGCGGCTTCGCAAGCCACCAAGCGCACCGTGGCACGCGGCGCCTTCGTGTGCGANATGGGGCAAAACCTGGCCGGCTTCCCCGAAATCACTGTCAGCGGCAAGCCCGGCCAGCGGATAACGCTTCTCGTGAGCGAGACGCTCACACCCCAGCGCGCNTGCAATCAGCGACAAACGGGCCGGCAACACTATTATGAATACACNATAGGAGAGGGGAAATCTGGCGATTGGGCACAGCAAGATGATTCGTCGGAAAACAATAGCGCCGCAGTCTCTTCACGCTCCATTTGGCATCCCCGCTTCTCCTACTACGGGTTTCGCTACATTCAGGTGGAGGGCGCCGTGCTCGAAGGTGAGCCCAACCCCGACGCTCTGCCCGTGATTCACCGTTTGCGGAGCTGCTTTGTTTACAACTCCGCCCCCGAGGTGTCTGNCTTCGCGTGCTCAAACGANCGGTTCACGCGCGCCCACCGGCTCATCGAGCGCGCCGAGCGATCCAACATGCAGGCCGTGTTTACCGATTGCCCGCACCGCGAAAAACTGGGCTGGCTCGAGCAGACTCACCTTTGCGGGCCCTCACTCTTCTACAACTACGACCTNCGCGACTACATCCCAAAGATTGTCCGCGACATCTGCGATACGCAGTTGGCCGATGGCATGGTGCCAACCACGGCTCCGCGCTACGTGTCTTTCGGCAACCTGTTTGACGATTCTCCCGAGTGGGGAAGCGCGCTCGTGCTCTTGCCGTTCATGTATTATGAACACTACGGCGACTCGTCGCTCATTGTGAAACACTACGATGCGATGCGCCGCTACGCCGACTATCTCACATCGCGTGCCGACTCGGGCATTGTGAGCCACGGGCTCGGCGATTGGTACGACCAGCGCGGACGCGAGCCCGGCGGCTTCAGCAAGAACACCCCGGTGCCGCTCGTGGCCACCGCCCACTACATTCTCGACCTGCGCCACGTGGCACGGGCCGCTGCCATGACGGGGCGCGCCGCCGATGCCGCCCGCTATGGTGCTCTCGCCGACAGCGTGGCAANGCGTTTCAACGAGGTGTTTTTTCATCCCGATTCGTGCTATTATGGAACGAACAGCCAATGCTCCAACGCGCTGCCGCTGTTTCTCGGACTGGCTGGGAGCCACGAAAAAGAGGTGCTCCGCCACCTGACCAACGACATCAAGTCCCACGGCAACCGTCTCACCACCGGCGATGTGGGCAACCGATATCTCTTCCGGGTGCTCACCGACAACGGGCTCGACAGTTTGCTCTACCTCATGCTCGACCACGATGATGCCCCAGGATACGGCTATCAGATAAGGGCGGGCGCCACCACGCTCACCGAACAATGGATTCCCGAGAACGGCTCTTCGCAAAACCACTTCATGATGGGGCAGGCCGACGAGTGGTTCTTNCGNTCGCATTNTTAGAGCAGGGCTGCNGNANNNGCCCGGAACGCGGGGCATGCGCCATCTGCTCATTGCGCCGCGCCTGCCCGGCGACCTGCAATGGGTGGAAGCGTCAACGGCTGCAGCGGGAGGCATCGTCAGTGTAAGGGCCACACGTTCGCAGGTCACCGTCACCATTCCCGAGGGTTGCGACGCCATCGTTGTCAAGCCCGACGGTAGCGAGCATCGGACGGGGCCGGGCTGCCACACGTTTTGACAGCGAAGAAGCGGGCATCGGGCGAGATTCGTTCCTTGAATAGAAAGGAGCCCTCTCGCATCCTATCCATAAAAGCGTATCGGCGGACGTTTCTGCCGATACGCTTTTTGCAGGCTTTGGGCGGTGCTCTTCGCGGGCTCCCCTGGCGCCGTTCCCTTATTTCTTCGGCTTCGGCCGTTTCATCAACTTGTAGGCCACGGAGAGCATGGCATAGCTCGGAATGCTGTTTTGCCATGTTTCGGTGCGGCCTTGTGCGTTGATGGCGTAGCGCACGTTGGTGAGTTGGTGGAGCAAGTCGAAGACCCTGAGTTTCAGCGTGAGCCGCCCTTTCACAAAACTGCGGGCGAGCGACGCATTCCAAATCAGGTCGTTGGTGTCGTAAAAGTCGCTGCCGTAGCCCCGCCGACTATACATCTTGACATCGGTGGCCAGCGTGATGGCGAGCGGAAGCGTGCAGNTGAGCGTGGCGCCGTAGTCGAGATCATAGATGTTGCGTGTGGCGCGATCGAGATTAAACGAGGCGTTGCGCCATTGCAGTTTGCCGTTCACGTCCACGGTGACCCGTCCCACCTGATAGACCAACTGCAGATATTGCTGCGTCAAGAGCGTGTTGACCCGACTGAGTTGCATGGCTTCGTTGTCGTAAGCCGTGTAGAAATCCACGCTGTGGGTGAAGTCCACGCCGGTGCGGGCTGTCAGCGTGAGTCGCCGCGGGTGGTCGATGGGTTGCACGAAACTCACGTTGAACGATGCGTTCCAATTGCCGTTCACGTTGTCATCTGTGTAGGTGTAGGCGCCCGTTGCCGTGTTGTAGGTGGCACGGGTGCCGCGCGCGTTGTGCTNGGCCCTTGCTTTCAGTCGGAACGACAGNTTGCGGCGCAATGTTTTTTCCTTGAAATCCCACGCCATTTCCACACTGTGAAGATAGCTGTCGCGCAGGCGAGGATTGTTGATATACGTGGCGAGCGACGACGAATTGTTCACATAAGNCATCAATGTGCAAAACTCCACGGGCTTCAGATAGCCATAGNAGTTGGCGGTGAGCGTGCCGCCGCCCACGTCTCCGCGGTAGTTGATGCTGGGTGCCACCTGATAGCGCGAGCGCCAGGCCAGTGTGTCAAGCCCCTCGGTGTGGTAGCTGATGCGTTCGCGTTCGCGCGTCAGGCCCAGGCTGAGCCCCAGCTGATGATGCTCGTGTGACAGATTGTAGCGCAGCTGTACACTGTATAGGCGCGAGAAGGAGACGTAGTTGGAGCTGTTGTTGCCGTCGAGCACGGCTTCGAGGGCGTCAATGGTGGAAGGCAAGGCCGTCAGTTCGAGCGTGTCGGCATCGGGGATACGGTCGAGCCGATAGTTGGAATTGTGCACGCTATGGCACGCTTGTTCGTATTGCAGCCCCAGCGTGATGCGCTGCCGGTGGGGCAGGGCGTAGGTGTAACTCACAGAGGGCGTCAGCATATAGGCCGACGAGGCATAGCGCGTGTAGCGATGGCGCAGGTCGTCANCGGCNTCGGCATATTGCACCAGCGTGCGCGAAAACGTGTGGGCCGGTAGCGTGCGTGTCCTTGAGAAGTACATGGAGAAGGTGAGGGCGTCGTCGCCCCACGGCATTTCCACGTAGTGCGACAGGTGAGTGTTCCAAGCATAGGAGCGTCGGGCATTGTGTGAGGCTTGGTCCGACCGATTGATCACGTAGTCGCGATAGGTTTCCGACGAACTCGTGCTGCTGATTTTCCGNTTGTCGAACATGAATTGCAGGTTGCCAAACACGTAGGGCCTCTGCGTGGAAAAGTTGTCCTTCAGCTCCAGCGTCGTCAGGCGCGTGATGCTTTTCGAACGGTTGTCGTTGAAGATGTTGCCGTTGTCGGCAAATGTTTCCACCTGTTCCTGCGTCTCGTTGTCGGTGTTGGCATATTCGGCCGATGCCTCCAGCCGATTCGACAAGCGGCGGTCTTTGGATTCATAAGCCCACTGCATGCCGGCTTGGCGCGCGCTCCTCAGTCCCTTGGTGTTGCGCTCGGGCTTCCAGTCGCCCTCAGCGCCGGGCGAGCGCGTCTCGTTGATGTTGTTGGNATTCCCCATAGATAGATACGCGATAGAGGTCGTCGTAGAGCAGACCGAATGCGCGCGCCAGATAACGAGAATGAGAACCCACACCCGCTTCGCCATTGACAATGNTGCCCCTGTTGTATTCGCGTTTCAACTTCAGATCCATCACGAAGTCTTTCGGCTCCTCCATCTTTCCGAGCCACCGGTCGCGCTCTGTGGTGTGATGATACACGGCCACGTTGTCCACGATGAAGTAGGGCAGGTTGTCGAGCACCACGTTGTTTTTTCCCTTAAACAGCTCTTTGCCGTTCAGCATCAGGTAGTCTATCTTCTCGCCGTTGACATAGATATCGCCGTTGCTCCGCAGTTCGGCGCCGGGCAGTTGGCGGACGAGGGCATCGAGCATGGAGCCCTCGGGCAGGNTGAACGCCGACGCGTTATACACCACCGTGTCGCCGCGATAGGCTATTTTGACCTTCGTGCCTTTCACCACCACTTCGTTGAGCCCCACTTCCTTGTAGATATCTTCTTGTGATTTGCGCTTCATCAAGACCTCGCTCGCCGGATAGTCGGTTTTGCGGCGATAGTGATGCAGTCGGAAACTAACGCACGTGTCTTCGTAGCCTTCCAGCCGGAAATNCAAGATGTAGTCGNCCGAGCGTGCCGGAACGCGGCTTAAACTATACAGCGACTGCGCCACGCNGTTGTTGTTTATCCGTCGAGCGGTGGTGGTGTCGATGACCGCCGAGTCGGGCGTCAGCAGTTGCACACGCGCAGGCAGCGCTGCTTTGGTGAACGAATCATAGACGCGACCGTAGATGCACACGGTTTGCGATTGGGCCGAGTCGGCAGGAGCGAGCGACCGAGCGGNGGCCGCAGTGGGACANCACAAGGCGATGGCGATGGTGAGGCAGCAGAGCGCCCCGTGGAGGATGCGGTGTGGCATGAGGAGTGATGAGGATAAAGATTTCTTGTGTTCTTGGCGTTTTGATGGATGGTTGAGGCAGATGGTGCGCCGTGTTGGCAACGATTCATCAACGGTGTTTAACAAAGAGACGCCACAAACACTGCATTTCGATGAGATGTTTAGTCTTTTTAATACATTGAAGCCCCGTTTGCCGCTTTCTCACNCATTATTTTTCGCGACGTTGGGCAGTGTCGGCGAAATTCATTACCTTTGCCCTGACCATCACAAACTCCACATGATGAACAGGNTATTCACNGCTCTTGCAATGGCGATCTGCTGCATGGCGGCGCGCGCAACAGCGGCCGACGGCACGGCGGTGGTGAGACATTTCGACGAAGACGACGGCTTTGTGCANAGCCTCGTAACGTGCGTGATGCAAGACTCCGACGGACTGATATGGCTCGCGAGCTGGTCGGGACTCTACAGTTTCGACGGCNGTCAATTCCATCGCTACGGCATGGCGCCTGGCGACGGGACGCCCTTGGAGAGCAATCGCCTTGACTATGTGGAAGAAGCGGGGCACAACAGCCTGCGCTGCCTGTCGCGCAATGAGGAGTATCTCTTTGACAAGCGCACCGGCCGGTTTGTGAACAAGCAATTGCGCAACAAGGCCCGCCGCACCCACCGCTACGTGCCATCCGACAGTCTGATGGCGCTCGTGGCTGCTCTGCCCGAGTTTGCGGGCATCGATTTCCGGCTGTTGCTNNGCGATCGGCAAGGGGGGCTCTGGGCGGTTTCCCATCGCGGACTGGAGCGCATCCACTTCAAGCACAGTCCGCCGGTGCCATCCAAATGGTCGTCGGCCCCCGAGGAGTCGGTGCGCGGGCTCTATGCCGACAAGCGCGGACGGCTGTGGGTGGCCGACAAGAACGGCTATGTGCGCATCACTGACGGGCAGTCGGGGCGCGCGCGGTTCTTGGCGGCCGACGGCACGTTGGCAGACAGCCCGAAGCNCTTTGGCGCCAGTGTTTACAAAATGCTGGAAGANAGCAAGGNCCGGCTGTGGATGGGGGCCAAGCCCGANGGTCTCTATCGACTAGACGAGCGCGGCGATGGCAGTGGTTATGCGGTGACCCACTATACGAAGGGCGCCGGCGGACTCAACGACAACGAGATATACGACCTGCTGGAAGACGCGTCGGGGCGCATCTTTGTCGCCACCTACAACGGCGGTCTCAACGTGGGAGAGGAAGACGCCTCGGGGACGTGGCATTTCGCCAACAAGGACAATGCCCTGCACGCCTACCCGTCGCGCGCCGCCCGCTGCCGATGCTTGTTGATGACGGCGGAGGGCACGCTGCTCGTGGGCACCACCCACGGACTCTATGCCAGCGACCCGCGCAAGCCTTATNCGCAGATGGCATTCACNCTGCACGAGCGGCGCGCCAACGACGACACGTCGCTGAGCAGCAACTATGTGATGCACATGCTGCGCACCGCCGCCGGCGAGGTTTACATCGTGACATCGGGCGGCGTGGACAAGGCCAGGGACAACGATTGGCTCTCCGGCAGCATGCGCTTCGACCATCTCTCCACGCTCGAAGAACAGGCGTCGGGCGTATGCCTGGCCCTCGGCGAAGATGCACAACACCGTTTGTGGATGGTGGCCGAGTCGTCGCTCGGCTGTGTGTCGCCGGGCGCCGATATGCCGGTCATCTATCGCAAGAGTCTCTTTGCCGGACGCTTCCTTTTCACCGAGGCGCCCCCTGTTTTCACACGCGAAGGACAGCTGCTTGTGGGCACCACGCAGGGCTGTTTGGCGCTTCATCCCGACGACATGGCCAAGAGCCGGTTTGTGCCCCCCATCATCGCCAACCGCGATTCGGTGATCGATTTGTGGTCCGATAATCCTCGTCTAGACCTGACCTTCGCCGCCCTCGANTACAACCGCAACGAGGACATCCTCTACGCTTATCTCTTGGAAGGGGTGGATAGCGCTTGGCACTACACGCGCAACAATACGCTCAGCTACATAGAATTGAAGCCCGGAACCTATCGCTTGCATGTGAAATCCACCAACGGCGACGGCGTTTGGACCCACAACGAGCGCGTCTTCACGCTGCATCGCCATGCCCGATTCACGGAGACGCCGTGGGCTTGGATGCTGTTTGGCTTTCTCGCCTGCGCCGTGGCTGCCGCGCTCATCGGCGTGTATCGCTACATCCGCCGACTGCAAAACGAATTGAAAAGCCTTCGTCTGACGGGGCGCGAGCAGGTGGAACTGCTGGGCGACCGGCTGCGCGAGATGTTGCCCGTCAGCGAGCACGTGGAGGAAATCGCCGAGAACACCGACATTCCGGCGCCCGACGATGAAGATTTCATCAACAAGGCTGAGGCCTTCATCGACCGCAACATCGACAATGCCGACTTGTCGATCAACGATTTCGCCGCTGAAATGGGCGTGAGCCGCACCATACTTTACGCCCGAATAAAGCGGACCTTCAACACCACGCCCAACAACCTTGTGGTGAACCGGCGCATTGCTCACGCCAAAAAACTGCTGCTCGACAATGAGTTGCAGGTGGCCGAAGTGGCTTATGCCTGCGGATTTAACGACCCTAAATACTTTAGTCGCATCTTCAAAAAGCTTGTCGGCGTGCGCCCCACCGAGTATAAAGAGCAGGCCTGACGCCCGCCTGAGATTCGTTTCGTTGCGGGCGGCGCNACTTTTTGTCGTTGGAATCGCATCNNTCCNCCGTTGCTTTTCTTTGGCGCGGGCCTTCTCTTGTGGCCCGAAGAGCGCTCGTNTTTTGACCCGAAAACAACAAAAAAATCCCGATGAAATCGTTGATTTTTCACGTTTTGCGACTTGTTCTCATATCAAAAAACTGCGGTTTCATCGATGAATCGTCAAAAATCCGCGATTTCATCGGCGCGAGTTTCAAAAATCGCCGATTCCATCGGGGNAAAGAAAGGGCGGGGGCGTTGCCATGCAGCGTCCCCGCCCTTGTGTGCGCTCTCCGCCAACACACCTCTTATATATAGGTGATATANCTCTTGTATAGGAGTGCCGCTCGTTTCATCGCCGGCCGATATACATCTTATANATAGGTGGTGTTGGAAAGATGGAGCCGCACCGGCGTCATCGCGGGATGCCGGCCGGCCACGACGGCGCTCAGCGTTTCGACAACACGTCGCGCTCGTATTGCTGTATTTCGGGAATGTATTCCTCACCCACGGGCACGCCGTTCTTCAGGTTGAAGTAGTCAAACACGGCGCCCATCGGCAGCGTCTTGGCCTCTTCGAGCAGTGCCANACGNTCGAAATACTGCCCGTTGTCTTCATATTCGCGCAGNTTGGCGAGCGGTTCGAGCAGTGCCGAAAGGAAGCATTTCTGCGTGGCGCGCGTGCCCACGATGTAGGCTCCGATGCGGTTGATCGAGGCATCGAAGTAGTCGAGACCAATGTGGGCGCGATCGATGGCCTCTGCCCTGACGAGCTCTTTAAACAGATCGAGCGTTTGATCGTTCATGATGGTGACGTGGTCGGAGTCCCATCTGATGGGCCGGCTCACGTGGAGCATCAGTTCGGGAACAAAGAGCAGCTGCGACGCCACCATGTCTGCGACGTTCTCAGTCATCTCATAATGGCCCGTGTCGAGCGTGTACATCAAGTGGCGCGTTGCGCAATAGCCCAGCACAAAGTCGTGGGAGCCCACCGTGTAGCTCTCCAATCCGATGCCGAAGAGTTTGGCTTCGAGACACGTTTTCATGTGGGGAAGNTCTTCTTGGAGAATGTCGTCGAGCGATGCGGCCAGTATTTCGCGATAGCGTTTGCGCTCCACGGTCTGGTCTTTGCTGCCGTCGTGCACCCAGATGTTCATGATGCAGGGGTCGCCTTGTGCCTGCCCCATGGCNTCGGCGATGCGGCGGCAGCGCTTGGTGTGCTCTATCCAGAAGTTGCGGATGGCGGNATCGGGATTCGACAACGAGAGGTTTCCCGATTTGGGATGAGAGAACGACGTGGAGTTGAAGTCCAGTTTCAGCCCCTGTTGGCGGGCCCATTGCATCCATCCCTCAAAGTGCTTCACTTCCACCGCGTCGCGATCGACAAACTTTCCGCCGAACTCTCCGTAGATTTCGTGAAGGTTGAGGCGATGGTTGCCTGCCAGCAGTGTGGTGACATAGTGGATGTCTTGGCGCAGCTCGTCAATGTTGCGTGCCTTGCCGGGATAGTTTCCAGTGGTCTGAATGCCGCCGGATGCGGCTGCTCCGCTCTCGAAACCGCACACGTCGTCTGCCTGCCAGCAGTGCAGCGAGATGGGCGTGCGCTCTAGTTGCGCAATGGCCTTGTCGGTGTCAACGCCCACGGCGGCATAGCGCTCCTTGGCGATTTCGTAGGCTTTGAGAATGAGTTCTTCTTTCATTTCTGTTGATTTTAGCGTTTAGTATTGAGAGTTGTGTATTCTAGAAACCGCCGATAGGCCTCGTTCCAAGCCTCGGCGTCTTGCGGTTCGTAGCGGCGCACGTCCACGCTGTCTGCTATGATGCGGCGCATGTCCCAAAGGTCTTTCACTTGTCCGGCGGCCTTGGCCTGCACCATAATGTTGCCCAGGGCGGTGCATTCCTGCGGCCCGGCCATCACGGGGATGCCGGTGGCGTTGGCCGTAAACNGGTTCAGATAGTTGTTTAGCGAGCCGCCGCCGATGATGTGGAGCACGTCGATGGGGAAGTCGGCCACGAGCNGGAGCCCCTCCANCACCTGCTTGTAGCGCAGCGCGAGCGAGTCGAAGATGCAGCGGCACACTTGCGCCGGCGTCTCCGGAACGGGCTGGNCGGTGGCACGACAATAGTTGGCGATGGCTTCGAGCATCGATGTGGGATTGGCAAATGCGGGGTCGTCGGGATTGATGAGACTGCGGAAGGGCTCGGCCGTCATGGCCTGTCCCTGCAATTCGGGGTGGGGGAGGGCTTGCACCTCNGCGGGCCACTCCTTGCGGCACCGCTCATAGAGCCACATTCCGCAGATGTTTTTCAGATAGCGTGTGGTGCCCTCGATGCCGCCCTCGTTGGTGAAATTGAGCTCAAACGACGTGTCGTTGATGATGGCGTTGCGGGTTTCGATGCCCATCAGGCTCCATGTGCCGCTCGACAAGTAGGCAAATCGCTCGTTGCGGGCGGGCACGGCGGCCACCGCACTTCCCGTGTCGTGGCCTGCCACGGCATATACGGGCACGGCGCCNAGCCCCGTCAGCGCTTGCACTTCCTCGGAGAGTGTGCCCACGCGGTCGCCGGGTTGCACCATGCGGCCAAACAGATGGCGGCTCAGCCCCACCGATTTCAGCAGCTCGGGGTCGAGGTCCTTGGTGCGCGGATCCAGCATCTGTGATGTCGAAGCAATGGTGTATTCGCACACGGCCTCGCCGGTGAGCATCCACGAGAGCGCGTCGGGCATGAAGAGTATCTGCGAGGCATTGCGCAGTGCGCTGTTGTTCTCGCGGCGCATGGCGTGCAGTTGGAAGAGCGAATTGAAGTTCATCAGCTGGATGCCCGTCACGGCATACACTTCGCGCCGCGACTTCACGTGNTCCAGATAGTCGGTCATGGCGTCGAAGGTGAACGGGTCGCGATAGGCCCTCGGATTGCGCAGCAGCGCGCCGTCGTCGCCAACAAACACAAAGTCAACCCCCCACGTGTCGATGCCGATGCCTTGGGGCTCGAGTCCGCGGGCGGCAGCCTCCTTCAGACCGCGCACTATTTCGAAATAGAGTGCGTAGATGTCCCAGTAGAAGCGATCCCCCTGCCGGATGAGATTGTTGGGGAAGCGGGTGAGCTCTTCGAGCGCAATCTTGCCATCGACGAGCCGTCCCGCGATGGTGCGTCCGCTGGTGGCGCCCANGTCGGCCGCAATGAAACACGGATGGTTGGCCATGATTGTAAGTCTTAGTGATTAGTGATCGTGTAAGTTGTTGCAAAGATAGGAAAAATCTTCCAATGGCGCGAAAGAAAACGCTCGCCGCGCGCTTTTTTTAGAAAAAATAAGTAACTTTGCGCCCAAGAATCAAACATAACTATTTAAAAACTCATGTCAACACTAACTATTGCNATCGTTATTGTNTTCGTTATCGGCTACTTTTTTATAGCCATCGAAAGCGTCACCAAGATCAACAAGGCCGCCATTGCGCTCCTCATGTTCGTGGCGTGCTGGACTCTGTTCATGCTCTCGCCCTCCGATTACATTGCTGGGGCAGTGGGCGACAACGTGGCTTCGCGCGTGAGCGAGGTCATCGAGCATCACCTCGGCTCCACTTCCACCACGCTCTTCTTNNTGATGGGCGCCATGACCATCGTTGAACTCGTGGACCAAAACGGCGGGTTCAACTTTGTGCGCGACGTGATGAAGACCTCCGGCAAGCGCAAACTGCTGTGGCGCATTGCCTTCATGACATTCTTCCTCTCCGCCATTCTCGACAACCTCACCACGAGCATCGTGATGATCATGATACTGCGCAAGCTCGTGGCCGACAAGAAAGACCGCATCGTGTATGCCTCGCTGGTGATCATCGCGGCCAACTCGGGCGGCGCCTTCTCCCCCATCGGCGACGTCACCACCATCATGCTCTGGAACAAGGGCGTCATCACCGCCGCCGGCGTCATCAAGGAGTTGCTCTTGCCTTCGCTCGTGTCGATGATCATCCCCGCCTACGTGCTGTCGCTCTCGCTCCACGGCCGCCTGCAAGTGCCCGAGCCCACCCACACCGCGCAAGACGCTGCCCACGTGTTCTCAGCCGGCCAGCGCAAGGCCGTGTTCTTCTTGGGCGTGGGCGGTCTCATCTTTGTTCCNGTGTTCAAAAGCATCACACATCTGCCTCCGTTTGTGGGCATCTTGCTCGTGCTCGGCGTGCTCTGGACAGTCACGGAGCTGTTTTATAGTCATCTCAAAGTGAAGGAGGAGAAGGGCGCCATGCAGAAACGCGTCACCAATATGCTCTCGCGCATCGACATGTCCACCATACTCTTCTTCCTCGGCATCCTCATGGCCGTGGCCTGTCTGGAGACGATAGGCGTGCTCACCATGCTGGGCCAAGGGCTCAACGACACNTTCCACGGCAACCACTATCTCGTGACGGGCGTCGTCGGTGTGCTGTCGTCCATCGTCGATAACGTTCCCCTCGTGGCCGGTTGCATGGGCATGTATCCCNTCGAAGCCGCGGGCGACATGGCCGTGGACGGCATCTTCTGGCAGCTCCTGGCCTACTGCGCTGGCGTGGGCGGCTCGATGCTCATCATCGGAAGCGCCGCCGGCGTGGTCGTGATGGGACTGGAGAAGATCACCTTCGGCTGGTATATGAAGCACATTTCCTGGATAGCTTTCGTTGGTTATCTAGCAGGCATGGTGTGCTATTGGGCCGAGCGCACTTTCATCTTCGGATGATTTTTGTGGACTCGGGCCATGCCCTTTCATCGGAAATGTATATATTTGCAGCGTGAAAACCCTTAAAACGCGAAACTTATGGAGTACTACATCAATGTGAACAACGAGAAACGGGGCCCCTACGCCCCGCAAGAATTGGCACAGCGCGGCCTCACCGCCGAAACGCTCGTCATGGCCGCCGAAGATGGCGCCGCGTGGATTCCCGCCTGGCAGGTGGAAGAATTGCGCCCGTTGCTCATGCAGCAGAGCCGGCAAGAGGCCCCCTCCGGCGGAGCCGAAACACCGTCGACCGCCGTGCCCGCCACCCAAGAGGCGCCCCGCGAGCAGCCCGCCGGCGACGAGCCCACAGCCACCGCACAGCCCGCCGGTCCCGCCGACAAGCCGCGCGAGCGCAAGTCGCACGGCTGCTTGTGGACACTCCTCGTGCTCGTGCTCCTTGGCGCGCTCATGGTGTATTCGTGCCCCAACAAGCANAAACACAGCGAGAAGCTCGCCACCGTCATTTCCGACGGCGTGAGCGAGGCCGTGGAAAAAACCAACTCCACGGCGGCCAACGACATCGTGGGCAAGGCCTTCGACATGGTGGGCGGCAACCTGCGCAAAATGGTGATAGAGACCTTGGCCGACCAATTCCTTGAAGTGGACGACCACAAGCTCTGCTCCGTGGGCAAAATACACTACGATGGCGAAGACCACATCGTGTCGGTGGGTCTCCTCGGCTACGTGTTCACCGTGGACAAAGCCAAGATCAAGCAGCTCGCCGAGACCTACTACGTGGACAAAGAGCAAGAGTTTAAGCAGTCGGTGCAGGAGCAATTCAACGACAACGTCGTGAATCCCGCCAAAGACAAGCTCAAGGAAATGATTGGCAGCGTGCTGGGCAGCTTCCTCAATGGCCTCGGCATCAGTCCCGACGCCATCCGCGAAGAGATGGAAAAAATGGAAGACATCGTTGCCGACAGCATCTGATCACACCACCACCGACAGCCGGCAAAGCCCTCTCCGCCGGCGTCCTGCCACAGCATAGCGCCCGCCTTCAAGCCCGAAGGCGGGCGCTATCGCGTTCATCAACCATTGGTTTCGCGTTCATCAACCATTGGTTTCGCGTTCATCAACCATTGGTTTCGCGTTCGTCTGCCAATGGTCTTAGAAACGCAGACCATTGGTCTTAGAGAATTAAGTTAATAAAGTAATTAGATTAAGTTATTAAGGTAATATAATTAAGTTAATAACTTAATTGTCGCAAACCAATGGATNGCGAATGCAAGACCAATGNNNGGCGAATGCGAAATCAAGGGTTTTCCATCGCGAAAGCGACGACGAGCGAACGCGAAAGTGGCGCCCGGCGAAACCGAAAGCGGCGACGGGCGCGTGCAAGATGGGTGGATGGGGGATGCTATTTCCGCAGCGATTGGAAGAAATCTGTCATGAGGCGGCTACATTCGTTCTCCATGACGCCGGCGGTGACCGCGGCTTTGGGATGAAGGGNGCGGGGGGCATAGAGGCGGTAGCCACGCTTGGGGTCGGGCGCACCATAGACAATGCGGGGCACTTGTGCCCACCCGAGGGCTCCGGCGCACATGGCGCAGGGCTCCACGGTGACGTAGAGAGTGCAGTCGGAGAGGTATTTCCCGCCCAGTTCGTTGGCGGCCATCGTCACGGCCTGCATTTCGGCGTGGGCCGTGACNTCGGTGAGTGTCTCGGTGAGATTGTGTGCGCGGGCGATGATGCGGCCGCGGCACACCACCACGGCGCCAATGGGTATCTCGCCCTGGGCCAGGGCAGCGCGGGCCTCGTCGAGGGCGCGTTGCATGAAGTATTCGTCCTTCTTGATTTGTTCTTCTGCGGTGGTCATGGTGCAAAAGTAGTCATTTTTTTGCATTTATGCGGCAAAATCGCTACTTTTGCAGCGATGCTATCGCCACACGTCATAAGGCTTGCCACGGTGGATTCCACCAACAGCTATCTGCTCCGCTACGAAGGGCAGGAGCGCATGGTGGTGTGCGTGGCCGACTATCAGACTGCCGGGCGGGGCTGCGGGCACAATGCGTGGGAGAGCCGGGCGGGGGAAAACCTGCTGCTGTCGGTGCGCTATCGTCCGCAAGGCGTGGCGGCTGCGGGGCAGTTTGTGCTGTCGATGGCCGTGGCCGTGGCGCTCAAGGCGGCGCTCGACGGGCCGGCGGGGCGTGTGAGCATCAAGTGGCCCAACGACATCTACCTTGGCGACGGCAAGCTCTGCGGCACGTTGATAGAGACCACGCTGCGGGGCGCGGAGGTGGAAACCATTGTGGCGGGCACGGGCATCAACGTGAATCAGACTGTGTTTTCGGGCGATGCGCCCAACCCCGTGTCGCTGGCGATGAAGCTGGGACACGCGGTGGACCGCGAGGCGCTGCTGGCCCGTGTGATGGAANACACGCAATATTATATGGCTATGGCGGAGACCGACGCGGCCAGATTGCGCAGTCTTTACAGGGCGGCGCTCTATCGGCGCNGCGAGTGGCACCCCTACAGACTGCCCGACGGCAGTGTGCGGCTGGCGCTGCTGGAGGATGTGGCCGACGACGGGCACCTGCTGTTGTGCCACGCCGACACCGACGGCGGCGAGCCCGTGCGCCATGCTTATGCCTTCAAAGAGGTGGCCTTCGTGGTGGACAACAAGCATTAACGGTTTAAAGAATAAAGCATAACGAACGCATGACACGATTCAAAAGAATTCTTCTGAAGCTCAGCGGCGAGAGCCTGATGGGCACGCAGGGACACGGCATCGACCCGCAACGGCTGGCCGACTACGCCGAACAGATTAAACAAGTGCACGACATGGGCGTGGAAATCGGTATCGTCATCGGCGGCGGCAACATCTTTCGCGGCCTGAGCGGCAGCAAGAAGGGCTTCGACCGCGTGAAGGGCGACCAGATGGGCATGTGCGCCACGGTGATCAATTCGCTGGCTCTCTCGTCGGCGCTCGATGCCGAGGGAGTGCCCAATCAGGTGTTGACGGCCATCAGGATGGAGCCCATCGGCGAGTTCTACACCAAGTGGCGCGCGCTGGAGGCGATGCGGCAGGGCAAGGTGTGCATATTCTCGGCCGGCACGGGCAGTCCCTATTTCACCACCGACACGGGCTCTTCGCTGCGCGGCATAGAGATTGAGGCCGACGTGATGCTGAAGGGCACACGCGTGGACGGCGTATATACGGCCGANCCGGAGCGGGATCCGAAGGCCGAGAAGTTTGACGACATCACCTATGCCGAGGTGTTGAGCCGCGGCCTGAAGGTGATGGACCTCACCGCCATCTGCATGTGCAACGACAACGGGCTGCCGATCTATGTGTTTAATATGGATGTGAAGGGCAACCTGCTCAAGGTGATCAANGGCGAAAAGATAGGCACGCTGGTGCACAGTTGAGCGGGCAGGCTCAGGAAAAACATTGATTGGGCGACGCTCGGGCGGCACAATGGNCAGCTCGGGGCGTCGCCCNATGATTTATGGTTTGCTCTCGCCCTCCACGTATTCTTCGAGGAAGAGATGCTCGCCGTCCCACACCACGTAGGTGAATTGGCTGATCCAGTCGCCGATGATCATCATGCGGCACTTGCGCGAGAGGCGCAGGTCGAGCTCAATGTGCCTGTGGCCGTAGATGAAGAAGTCGATGTCGGGATGGCTTTTCATGTAGTCTTTGGTGTAGCGCACGAGGGGCTCGCGGTCTTCGCCCATGTAGGGCGGCTCCTTTCCGTCGGCCCGCTTCAGTCGAGAATGCTTAGCCCAGGTGAGGCCAAACTGCATGGCCCACCGCGGATGGAGCATGGAAAAGAGGCGCTGNCACGTGCGGCTGTGGAACATGCCCCGCAGAAAACGGAAGTTGCGGTCGNGGTCGCCCAGTCCGTCGCCGTGGGCCATATAGAACACGCGCCCGTAGAGATCGGTGGTGAGCGGCTGCCGGTGGATGGTCACGCCGCACTCCTCTTCGAGATAGCCGTACATCCAGATGTCGTGATTGCCCGTGAAATAGTGCACTTCCACGCCCATATCGGTGAGCTCGGATAGCTTGCCGAGGAAGCGTGTGTAGCCGCGGGGCACCACGTATCTCCACTCGTACCAGAAGTCGAACATGTCGCCGAGCAGATAAACGGCGGCAGCCTTGTCTTTGATCTCGTCGAGAAAGCGCACGAGCCGGCGCTCCTGCATGCGCCGGTGGTCGATGGCCCACGAGCCGAGGTGGGCGTCGCTGAGTATGTAGATGTTCTTGTTCATCGGCTGTAGGGTGGCGTTTTGGTCAATCGAAACCCAGCTCCACGCGGGCCTCTTCGCTCATCATGCTCTGGTCCCATGCGGGCTCGAACACGAGATTGACGTTGGCCACCTTGACGCCCTCCACGCTTTCGGCCTTGGTGCGCACGTCTTCGAGGATGTAGTCGGCGGCGGGGCAGTTGGGCGCGGTGAACGTCATGTCCATGTCAAGCGTGCCATCGGGCTGCATGTCGATGCGGTAGATCATCCCCAAATCGTAGATATTGACGGGGATTTCGGGGTCGTAAACGGTCTTCAGAACGTCAACGATGCGCTCTTCGATGCGCGTTTTTTCTTCTTGTGTCATGCGTTTGTGTGATGTGAAGTGTGGGGATTGGTGTGTGGCATGGAGTTGTGGGCGGGGCCGCGGGCGGTGTTTTCGTGATGCTTTGGGAGCGCCGCTCAACTCTTAAACTTCAGCACGATGCTGCCCAGGGCGGGCACCTTGATGGAGAATTCCACATTGGCGGCGAGCTCTAGTTCGCATTTTCGGCCCGTCATCACGTCCTTTGCCGTCACCACGCCCTCTGTCATGCCGAGATAGTCGAAGGCGTGGCGGGGCAGATTGATGGCGGCGGCGAGGGGCGAGTCGGCGAAGTTGATCACGATGAGGAGCGTTTCGTGGCCGGCTTTGCGCATGAAGGCGTAGAGGTTGCGCCGGTCGAAGGCTGCGCCTTGTGCGTACATCAAGTCGAAGAAACTGCCATCGGCGATGGCCTTTTCTGTTCGCGCCACGGTGAGTATCTTGCGATAGCGCTGTTCGAGGGCCTTTTCCGAGGGGGTCATTTTGTGGCGCTGATAGTAGCCGTGGCGAAGGCTGTCGGGACTCCAATAGTCGAATATGGTGGTGCGCCCGTCTTGCCCCGAGAATCCTTCGGCCTGCATGCCGCGCTCGCCAAACTCTTGTCCGGCGTAGAGCATCACGGGGTTTTGCTGCAGCCAGGCACACACCATGAAGGCCGGCAGCGCCCGTCGTGCGTCGCCCGCGAAGTAGTCGCCGGCCGCGCGCTGCTCGTCGTGATTTTCGAGGAAGTAGAGCATGTGGGAGCGAATGTCGTCGGTGGCCTCCCATTCGTAGGTGATGGCCGAAGCGGGGCGCCGCCCGCACACCACGTCGCGCAGGCAGTCGTACATGCCCACTTTGTCGTAGAGCAGGTCGAAGCCCGCCGCAATGTAGCGCCGATAGTCGGAGGGATTATACACTTCGCCAATGAAGANGATGTCGGGATGTTGGCGTTTCACGATGGCTGTGGCCCACGCCCAAAACTCGGCGGGCACCATTTCGGCCATGTCGCACCTGAATGCATCAACGCCTTTTGAGGCCCAGAAGAGCAGAATGTCGGTCATCTTCTGCCACGTGTCGGGCACCGGATCGAAGTGATTCGACCGCCCGCCGGCATCACAATAGTCGATGCCGTAGTTGAGTTTCACGGTTTCATACCAGTCGTTCTGCGTGGGACGGTTGTTGAAACGGTCGTTGCCCGTGGCGCGGGCCGGCTGCTCTCGGTAGGACTCGGCGGCGGATGGGGCGTGGGTGGGCAGCGGAATTTCGCTCAAATCCAGCGGCTGGCCCCAGCAATAATAGAAGTTGTTGTGCACCGAGAAGTGCCATTCGCGATTGTCCGCCTCGCCGAGATCGATCGCCCCGGCGGGCTTCGCGATGCTCTGATACTGCCGCGCCACATGATTAGGCACGAAGTCCATNACCACTTTGAGACGGGCGCGATGGGTGCGGGCCACTAGCGCTTCCCACTCATCCATGCGCCGGGCCACATCAACGGCAAGGTCGGGGTCCACGTCGTAGTAGTCGCAGACGGCGTAAGGTGAGCCGGCGATGCCTTTCACCACGTGGGGATGCTGGCGCGGAATCCCGAAGCGGGAATAGTCGGTGACGGAGGCGTGGCGCAGCACACCGGTGTACCACACGTGCGTGGCCCCCAGTTCGCGAATGCGCCGGAGCGTGGCGGCGTCGATGTTGTTGAACTTCCCGCTGCCGTTGTCTGCCAGTGTGCCCCACGGCCGGTTGGTGTGGTTGAGGTTGCCAAACAGGCGCGTGAACATCTGATAGATTACCGTCTTCATGCTTTATGCGATGCCGTGGGCCGTCACNTCGCGGTTGATCTTGGCTATCATGCCTTGCAGCGCTTTGCCCGGGCCGCACTCGGTGAAGTCGTCGGCACCGTCGGCAATCATGTTTTCCACCGATTGTGCCCAGCGCACGCTGGCGGTGAGCTGTGCTATAAGGTTCTGCTTGATTTCGTTGGGCGCCGTGTGAGGCTTGGCATCCACGTTCTGATAGACCGGGCAACGGGGGACGCTGAACTCCGTGGCCTCGATNGCGGCTTGCAATTCGTCCTTGGCGGGCTGCATGAGCGGCGAGTGGAACGCACCGCCCACCTTCAGCGGGAGCGCGCGTTTTGCGCCGGCGGCCTTCAGTCGTTCGCAGGCCTCGTTGATGGCGTCTATGTTTCCCGAGATGACCAGCTGGCCGGGACAGTTGTAGTTGGCGGGCACCACGACGCCCTTGCCCAGGGCGCTCACTTCCTTGCACACCTGCTCGATGACATCAAACGGAAGGGCAATGATGGCGGCCATCGTTGACGGCGCGGCCTCGCATGCCTTTTGCATGGCCATGGCGCGGGCGTAAACGAGCTTCAATCCGTCCTCAAACGAAAGCGCTCCGGCGGCAACAAGGGCCGAGAATTCGCCGAGCGAGTGGCCGGCGGTCATGGCCGGTTGGAAGTCGTCGCCCATGCAAATGGCCGAAATTACGCTGTGCAGGAACACGGCGGGCTGTGTCACTTTGGTCTGTTTCAGCTCGTCGTCGGTGCCGGCAAACATGATGTCGGTGATGCGATAGCCCAGAATTTCGTTGGCTTTCTCAAAGAGTTCCTTTGCTTTAGGATTGGTGTCGTAGAGGTCTTTGCCCATTCCTACGAATTGTGCTCCCTGTCCGGGAAAAACAAATGCTTTCATTTTTGATGCTATATATAAGATGTATGGTTTCTGTTTTCGGTGAAATGTTGCGCCATATATAAGATGTATGGNNGCTCCCGTTGGTAGGCGGCGAATCGGGGCCTACTGCCTGCGGGGCTAGTCGAGTAGCGTGGTGGCCCTCACGCGCGACAGCGTTTCGGGCGTCATCTGCAGGTAGCTGGCAATGTGGAGCAGGGGGGCGCGTTGCGCTATCTGCGGCACGAGCTTGCACAANCGGCGATAGCGGTTTTCGGCGCTTTCGAAACGGAGCATGTCGGCCCTCACCTGCGAGAGAATCAGGCTCTCTTCGAGGATCTTTCGATAGAGTATCTGGATGTTCACGTTGTGCAGAGCCACCTCTTCAAGGCGTTTCTTGGGCAATTCGTAAACAATGGCGGGCTCAAGCGTTTCTATCTGGAGCTGCGAGGGCTGCTCCTTGAACAGNCTTTCGATGCTCATCATGATGAAACCCTCGGCGGCGAGATATTCGGTNACTTCTTTGCCGTTTTTGATGTAGAATTCTCGTAGCAATCCTTTGTCGATATACCGGATGCTGCTGCACACTTCGCCCTCGGCGAGCACCATTTCTCCCTTGGCGTACTTTCGAGCGACAAGCACGCTTTCGAGGATGTCCAGCTCGTCGTGTGTCATTGTGCTGTACTTTCGGGCCAGTTCGCGAGCGATGTCGCGTGGCGTGTTTCGCAGTTCTTTCATTGTCTCGGATTAATTAGTTGTCGTTGTCGTAGTAGTCGTTGTTTTGGCGGTTGGCGCCCGTCGCTTCGAAATCCGTCGCCCGTCGCCTCTTTTAGTCCAGCTTAAGCACGGCCAGGAAGGCTTTTTGGGGCACCTCCACGTTGCCTATTTGCTTCATTCGTTTCTTGCCTCGCTTTTGTTTTTCAAGCAACTTGCGCTTGCGGCTCACGTCTCCGCCGTAGCATTTTGCCGTAACGTCTTTGCGCACTTGCTTGACGGTCTCTCGCGCGATTATCTTTGCGCCGATGGCCGCCTGGATGGCAATGTCGAATTGTTGGCGGGGGATGAGCTCCTTAAGCTTCTCGCACATCCTCCTTCCGAAGCCCACGGCGTTGTCGGCATGAGTGAGCGTCGAGAGCGCATCCACCGGTTCGCCGTTGAGAAGTATGTCGAGCTTCACTAGTTTAGACGGGCGGAAGCTGTCCACGTGATAGTCAAACGAAGCGTATCCCTTGGAGATACTCTTCAGCTTGTCATAGAAATCGATAACGATCTCCCCCAGCGGGAGCATGAAATGCAGCTCAACTCGGTTGCCCGAAACATATTCTTGCTTGATGAGCTCGCCGCGTTTGTCGAGGCACAGTTTCATGATGGGGCCGATGTAGTTGGCGTCTGTGATGATCGAAGCGCGGATGTATGGCTCCTCTATATGGTCGATCATCGTGGGGTCGGGCAGTCCGCTCGGATTGTGCACCTCCTTCACGCCGCCTTGCTTGTCATAGACCATGTACGACACGTTTGGCACCGTGGTGATGACATCCATGTTGAATTCGCGGTCCAAACGCTCCTGGATGATTTCCATGTGCAGCAGTCCGAGAAAGCCGCAGCGGAAGCCGAAGCCTAGCGCCACCGAAGATTCGGGCATGAACGACAGCGANGCGTCGTTGAGTTGTAGCTTCTCGAGCGATGNCCGCAGGTTCTCGTAGTCGGTGGGATCTATTGGATAGACGCCCGCAAACACCATGGGCTTCACTTCCTGGAAGCCCTCGATGGCTTTCTCGCACGGCCGCGCCACGTGGGTTATCGTGTCGCCCACCTTCACTTCGGTGGCGTCCTTGATGCCGCTGATGATGTAGCCCACTTCGCCGGTTCCCAGCTCCTTGCGTGGCTGCATCTCCATTTTGAGAATGCCCACCTCGTCGGCTTCGTATTCCATTCCGGTGTTGAAAAACTTCACCTTGTCGCCTTTGCGAATCGTTCCGTTCTCGATTTTGAAGTAAGCGATGATGCCGCGAAACGAGTTGAACACCGAATCGAAGATCAGCGCCTGCAGCGGAGCCTCGGGGTCGCCCTTGGGGGCGGGCACGCGTTCCACCACGGCGCGCAGTATGTCGTNCACGCCTTCGCCTGTTCGCCCGCTGGCGCGGATGATGTCGCCACGGTCGCAGCCCAGCAATTCCACTATCTCGTCTTCCACTTCGTCGGGCATGGCGCTTGGCATATCAATCTTATTGATCACCGGAATGATCTCCAAATCGTGGTCGATAGCCATGTATAGGTTGGAGATGGTCTGCGCCTGAACACCCTGCGTGGCGTCCACCACGAGGATGGCGCCCTCGCATGCAGCGATGGAGCGCGACACTTCGTAGGAGAAATCCACGTGCCCCGGCGTGTCAATCAGATTGAGCGTGTATTGCTTNCCCGCCAGCGCGTAGTCCATTTGTATGGCGTGGCTCTTGATGGTGATGCCGCGCTCCTTCTCCAAGTCCATGTCATCGAGCATCTGTCCCTCGGTGATTTGGATGGTGTTGGTGCGCTCCAGCAGTCGGTCGGCTATGGTTGACTTCCCGTGATCTATGTGCGCAATGATGCAGAAGTTCCTGATATATTGCATTAAGATGATTGCTTTTAGTCTGCAAAAATACGAATTTTTTGTCGCTTATCCACATTCCTTCGATGCTTTTTTGTGTTTCGATGGATTTTTTCTACTTTTGCAACGGATAAACCAACCGGTATGAAAAAACTCCTTTACTACATTCTGGCGGCTGCAACACTCACGGCCTGCCACGACAACATTGAGGACCGCGCAGCGCGAGAGCTCGACGAATACACTCGCAAAAACTGCCCGATGAAAATGTCCGACAACGTTTCGCTCGACAGTATGTGCTACGATCGCGCCACGCGGGAGTTGCGCTACTGCTACACGCTCACGGGAAATGCCGACACCACGATGGCGCCCGACCTAGCGCAGGAGCAGCGCGAAGTGTTGGTCAACAACGTGCGCAACGAGCCTTCGCTGAAGGCTTACAAAGACGAGGGCCTCGGTTTTCGCTACACCTATTACTCGCAGAAAAACCGCGGGAGCGTGATCTTCGACTGCCTCGTTGGTGAGAAAGACTACAAATAACAAGGCGCTGCCCTTTGGCCCCCACCGCCCCCTTGGCGCCATCTCCACAAACCATCAATCCCCGAAGACCGATGCNTCGATCTTCGGGGATTAATGGTTTCATTTGTCGTTGGTGGGCGACTACTCCTCCACCTCCGGTTTCATGTTCGTATATACGGTTTGCACGTCGTCGAAGTCCTCGAGTTTCTCCACCATTTTGTCGATGGTTTCGCGCTCTTCCGGCGTCACGTCTTTCAGGTCGTTGGGGATGCGGGTAAACTCGGCCCCCGTCACTTCAAAGCCGTTCTCCTCTAAGTGCTTTTGTATGGCGCTGAACGACGAGGGGTCGCCGTATATCGTGATGCTGTTTTCCTCCTCGTCTTCGTCAAACTCGTCCTCAACGCCGTAGTCGATCAGGTCGAGAATGAGCTCGTCCATGTCGAGCCCGTCTTTCTTTTTAAACGTGAACACGCTCTTGTGATCGAACAGAAACGAGAGCGAGCCCTGCGTGCCGAGGTTGCCGTTAAACTTGTTGAACACCGAGCGAACATCGCCCACGGTGCGCGTGGTGTTGTCGGTGAGCGTTTCCACGAATATGGCCACGCCATGCGGTCCGTAGCCTTCGTAGGTCACTTCCTTGTAGTCGCTCTGATCCTTGCCCATGGCATTCTTGATGGCGCGCTCAATGTTGTCCTTCGGCATNTTCTCTCGTTTGGCGTTGGCTATGCAGGCACGCAGCGCGGGATTCATGTCGGGATCGGGGCCGCCGGCCTTCACGGCGATAGCGATTTGCTTGCCGATTTTGGTGAATGTCTTGGCCATGTGGCCCCAGCGTTTCAGCTTGGCGGCCTTTCTGTATTCAAATGCTCTTCCCATTGTTGTAGTGTTATTGTTGTTTGTCGTTACTGTCTNTTCGCTCTGCGGCCACCGCCCTTCCGATGCCTCATCGCAGCTCGGCGCCCAGCTGTTTCTTCAGGGCGGCCACGATTTTCTGCATCACGGCATCGATGGCCTTGTCGTTGAGCGTCTTCTGGTCGTCCTGCANGATGAAGTTCACTGCGTAGCTCTTCTTCCCTTCGGGCAGGTTTTTGCCTTCATAGACGTCAAACAGTTCCACGCTCTTCAGCAGTTTGCGCTCGGCGGCATAGGCGGCTTGCTCCACTTGGGCAAAGGGCACGCTGTTGTCGAGCAGCAGGGCCAGGTCGCGGCTCACGGCGGGATATTTGGATATTTCCTTGAACGTGACGGCCTGTTTGCTCACCGCTTTCATCAGCGCTGTCCAGTTGAGGTCGGCGTAATACACGGGCGCGTCGATGTCGAACAGCTTCTGTATCTTGTGCGCCACGATGCCCATCGCGCCCATCTGCTTGCCGCCGCGGTTTTCGATGGCGATGCTCTTGTCGAAGATGTCGTCAGAGCCATCCCTGAACACGAGACTGCCGAAGGGCACGCCAATGCGCCGCAGCACGTTGATCACGTAGGCCTTCAGCTCAAAGAACGAGCTTTCCTCGTCGGCGTGGGCCCACGAGCCTTCCACGCGTTTCCCCGTCACCCACATTCCCAAGTGATATTCCTCTTTATAGGCCTTCATGGGGTTGTCGGCGTCTGCCTTTTCTTCGAAGTGTTGATAGGTGTTGCCAAACTCGAAGAAGCGCAGATTGGGATGCTTGCGCCGTGCATTGTGAGCGATGCTCTCCATGCCGCCGAAGAGCAGTGTGCGGCGCATCACGTTGAGATCTGTGCTCAGCGGATTCATCACGCGCACCAGATGGTTGCCATAGGTGTTGAGCCCGTCGTAGTAGGCCGCCTTTGTGAGAGAGTTGTTCAGTATCTCATTGAAGCCTTCGCCCACGAGTTGCTCGCCCGCCAGATTCTCCAAACGATGCTTCCGGTCCTCGTCGCCCTTTATNACGAGAGAGGATTTCAGCTGCTCGGGCATTTCCACGTTGTTGTATCCATACACGCGGAGGATGTCTTCCACCACGTCGCACGGGCGCTGCACGTCCACCCTATAGGCCGGCACCTCCAGCACCACGGCCTCTTCCGTCTCGCTCAATATCTTCATTTCCAGCGATTGGGCGATGCTTTTTATCGTGTCTTTGGGTATCTCCTTGCCGATGAGCTGCCACGCATACGCGTAGTTGAGCTCCACGCGGAAGTTGGGCAGCGGCTCCGGATACACGTCCTTGATCTCCATGCTCACCTTTCCGCCGGCCAGCTGTTGGCACAACATGGCTGCCTGCTTCAGGGCATAGATCACGCCGTTCGGGTCGATGCCGCGCTCAAAGCGGAACGAGGCGTCGGTGCTCAGCCCGTGGCGGCGGGCGCTCTTGCGTATCCATGTGGGATGAAAGTAGGCCGATTCCAGCACCACGTTGCGGGTGGTCTCATACGTGCCGCTTCCCTTGCCGCCAAACACGCCCGCGATGCACATCGGTTCCTCGGCGTTGCAGATGGCCAAATCTCTTGCCGACAGCTTGTGCTCCACGCCGTCGAGCGTCACAAAGGGAGTGCCCTCCGGCATCGTCTTCACCACAATCTTGTGCCCCGCCACCATGTCGGCGTCGAAGCAGTGAAGGGGCTGCCCATAGGCCATCATCACATAGTTGGTGATGTCCACGATGTTGTTGATCGGGCGCAGACCAATCGTGGTGAGCTTATCCTTCAGCCATTGCGGCGATTCCTTCACGTCGCAGTCGGTCACACTCACGCACGCATAGCGCTTGCATGCCTCCCGCTCCTCGACGACCACCTCCACGGGCAGGTCGTGATTGTCCACCTTGAAGTCGTCGCACGACGGGCGATGCAGACTCGTCTCATAGCCGTTCTGCTTCAGCCACGCATACAGGTCGCGCGCCACTCCCCAGTGCGACAATCCNTCGGCTCGGTTGGCCGTGATGTCCACCTCGATCAGCCAGTCGCTCTCCAGGTGATAATATTCGGCCGCCGGCTGGCCCACAGGCGCATCCTCGGGCAACACAATGATGCCGTCGTGCGATGTGCCCACGCCAATCTCGTCTTCGGCGCAAATCATGCCAAAGCTCTCCACGCCGCGCAGCTTCGATTTCTTGATCTGAAACTCCTTGTCGCCGTCGTAGAGCACGCAGCCCAAGTCGGCCACAATCACCTTCTGGCCGGCCTCCACGTTGGGCGCGCCACACACTATCTGGCTGGGCGTCTCGCGGCCCAGGTCCACCGTCGTCACGTGCAGGTGGTCGCTGTCTGGATGAGGCTCACACGTGAGCACCTTTCCCACGAACAGTCCTTTCAGGCCCCCGCGAATGGTTTGCACCTCCTCGAGCGCGTCCACCTCAAGTCCCTCCGACGTCAGTGCGTCGCACACCTCCTGCGGCGTGAGGCTGAAATCCACATACTCCTTCAGCCATTTATACGATATGTTCATTGCAAAACGTTTAAAAAGTCCTTTCGAAAAGTGGTGCAAAGGTAGTGAAAATAAAGCATATCAAAAAGAAAAACATGAAAAAACGCGGGGCGCCCCACCGCTTTCATCTTCGACTGCCAATGCTTTCGCCTTCGTCGTCCATTGGTTTCGCGTTTTCAAATCGCCGCTTTCGTGCTCGCCGNCCGCCAGTTTCGCGTTTTCATTCCATTGGTTTCGCGTTCGCCCGTCAATGGTCTTGCGTTNGCTATCCATTGGTTTGCGACAATTAAGTTATTAACTTAATTATATTACCTTAATAACTTAATTCAATTACCTTATTAACTTAATTATCCAAGACCAATGGCGGGCGTTTCTAAAACTAAGGACGGGCCATTGCAAAACCAATGNAATGGAAATGCGAAACCGGCGGATTGCGTGCGCGAGGGTGGCCTCCAGCATTTTCAAGCATGGCGGATGGCGCTTCCAAGCATGGCAGATGATGTGTTAAAGGGCGGCAGACGGCGAGCACGGGGGCGACGTGTGGCGTGCGCGAGGGTGGCAAACTTCGTGTTCAAGGGCTGCTGGCGGTGTGCACAAGGGTGTCGTGCGGTGCTTTGAAATCCGTTGGCGAGGATTTCCTATGCCGCTGCCGGCCAGGCCTTATGTTGCCGGCCAAATCTTCGCNCTATAGCCTTTGGCANCAAAAAAAGCGGGGGCGCGCCGTGGTGGGCGTGCCCCCGCTTGCTATCGGGGTTGGCGCGCGGCGGCGGTGGAGCNGCTGCGGCCGGTGTGTGTCGTCGTGGATGTTCGGCGGGCTGGTTGGCGCCGATGGGGTGGGAGCGTGTTACTCGCCCTTNTCCATCTTGGCCTTCAGCTCTGCGAGGGCATCGATGTCGCCGAGCGTTGTGCTGGCGGCCACGTTGTTGATGACGGGCGTGTCGTCTTTCTTCGAACCGCCTTTGCGCGACGGCTTCTTCACGGGCTCGTCGGGCACGTCTTCGAAGGTGCGGCTGTGAGAAAGGATGATGCGCTTGGTCTCTTTCACGAATTCGATGACCTTGAAGTCGAGCTCTTCGCCCTTCTGGGCCTGAGTGCCGTCTTCCTTCACCAGGTGTTTGGGGGTGGCAAAGCCTTCGCCGCCCTCGTTGAGGGTGATCACGGCGCCACGCTCCATCACGTCGGCCACCTTGCCTTTGTGCACGCTGCCGGGGGTGTAGATGGTCTCGTAGGTGTCCCANGGATTGTCTTCGAGCTGCTTGTGGCCGAGGCTGAGGCGACGATTGTCCTTGTCGATCTCGAGCACCACCACGTCGATGTCGGCTCCTGCCTGCGTGAACTCGGAGGGGTGTTTCACCTTTTTGGTCCACGACAAGTCGCTGATGTGGATGAGTCCGTCAACGCCCTCTTCGAGCTCCACGAAGATGCCGAAGTTGGTGAAGTTGCGCACTTTGGCGGTGTGCTTGCTGCCCACGGGATACTTCACTTCGATGGTTTCCCACGGGTCTTCCTTGAGNTGCTTCATGCCGAGGCTCATTTTGCGCTCCTCGCGGTCGAGGGTGAGGATCACGGCTTCCACCTCGTCGCCCACGTGCAAGAAGTCTTGAGCGGAGCGCAGGTGCTGGCTCCACGACATCTCGCTGACGTGGATGAGTCCCTCCACTCCAGGAGCCACTTCCACGAAGGCGCCGTAGTCGGCAATGACCACCACCTTTCCTTTGATGTGATCGCCCACTTTGAGGTTGGCGTCGAGAGCGTCCCAGGGATGCGGCGTCAGCTGTTTCAGGCCGAGCGCGATGCGCTTTTTCTCGTCGTCGAAGTCGAGTATCACCACGTTGATCTTGTCGTCGAGCTTCACCACCTCGTGGGGATCGCTCACGCGGCCCCACGACAGGTCGGTGATGTGTATGAGTCCGTCAACGCCTCCGAGGTCAACAAACACGCCGTAGGAGGTGATGTTCTTCACCGTGCCNTCCAGNATCTGACCCTTTTCCAGCTTGGAAATGATCTCTTTCTTCTGCTGCTCGAGCTCGGCTTCTATGAGTGCTTTGTGCGACACCACCACGTTGCGGAAGTCTTGGTTAATCTTCACCACTTTGAAGTCCATGGTCTTGCCCACAAACATGTCGTAGTCGCGGATGGGATGCACATCGATCTGGCTGCCGGGGAGGAAGGCTTCGATGCCGAACACATCGACGATCATGCCGCCTTTGGTGCGGCACTTGATGTAGCCCTGGATGATTTCTTCGTTGTCCAATGCGGCGTTCACGCGCTCCCAGCTCTTGGCCAGGCGAGCCTTCTTGTGCGACAACAGCAGCTGTCCCTTCTTGTCTTCTTGGTTTTCTACGTACACTTCGACGACGTCGCCCACTGCCAGTTCGGGATTGTAGCGGAACTCNGAGGCGGGAATAATGCCGTCGCTCTTGTAGCCGATGTTCACAACGACTTCCTTTTTGTCAATGGAGATCACTTTGCCCTCCACCACTTGGTGCTCGGAAATCTTGTTGAGCGTCTCGTCGTAAGACTTGGTGAGCTCTTCCTTGCTCAGGTCTGTGGCGGTGCCATTCTCGTAGCGGTCCCAGTCGAAATCGCTCAGCGGCTGTACGTTCTTAAAGTCTGCCATAAATTGAAAATAATACTTTGGTACACTGTACCCATTAAAAGTGAAACATGTGAATAAACTCTCGTGCCTCTGCGCGCGGCGTTCTCGCGGACGGCCGGTGCGCAAAAAGCGGTGCAAAGGTAAGGAAAACATTGTAAATCAGCAAATAAATCGCCAACTATTTTCGCCGCGGNCGCCGCACGGGCCCGTTGCCATGGNCGCCCGGATGCCCCGCCGCGCGGCGCAGAGGGCGCGGCAGGGGGCTGATGGCTGCGGCGCACATGCACAAGAGGGGTGGCACGCTGACAATCGACGAGCGGGGGACATATATGAGAGGTGTGACACCTATATAATAGATGTGTGCCGGGCATACAAGAGAGGGGCGGCGGGCATCGATGAGCTCCCGACTGCAAAAAAATATTTTGGGCGGCAAAAATGGTTGAAGCCACCGAAGACAAACGGTGCGACGAGCACGGACGGCCGCTTCGACGGGCGGCACCGGCGCAACGGTTAATGAAGTTTAACNATTTTTTTTTAATACCAAACANNAAAACGGCTACCTTTGCAGCCGATTCACCAAACTAACATTATGATGAGAAGACTTACACTATCTCTGATGCTGCTGGCGGCAGGCATCGTCATGGCGTATGCCGAAAGTGTCACCGTAAACGGCGTAACTTGGTATTATATTACAAACACCGACGGCGACAAAACTTGTACGATTACACACCAAGGGAGCACGACAACAGAAGGCTCGTCCTACTACAACACCTACACCGCCACGAGTTATGAGATTCCCACCACGCTGAATGGCTACACCGTGACGCAGCTTGGCGCAAACGCGTTCCGCGGTTGCAAAAACATACAAAGCGTTACCTTCGCCTCTGGAACGGCGGTGAAGGTCATCGGGAACANCTGTTTTCGAGACTGTTCTGCGCTCATCAAGATCGAACTGCCCACAACCGTGACGAAGTTGGGCGACCGCGCCTTCTCGCAAACCCACAAGATGCCCACCTTCACGGTGCCGGCCTCGGTGACCGAGATGGCGCAAAATCCGTTTGACGGCATGAAGGAATTGAGGGAGATTGTGCTGGCCGAGGGCAACACGGCCTTCAAAATCATCGACGGCGTGCTCTACGACAAAGATGTGAAGCGCCTCATCCAGATGCCCGCCCGCTGCGGCATGAAGCACTTCAAGATGCCGTCCACGGTGACCANCGTGGAGCATTCTTCGATACAATACAACGCTACGCTGCTCAGCGTTACGGCATCGGAAAACCTCACGGCCCTGAATTCTTATTTCGTAGAAAAGAGCTATCGGCTGAGATGGATAGACTTGACCCCATGCAAGAGCCTCACCATCGAAAACCTAACGCGCGTGTCTGGTAGCGGCACCNTACCATTCTACGGCGCGCCCACTCACGCATTGGTCTATCTCCCGTCCACGTGCACGCTGACCGCCGACAACTGTATCAACACCAACGCCACGCCATATACTTGTGCCAAACTGGTGCTTGTTGATAAGGCCTGCGACAACGCCGGCAAAAATCTCAACGACACCATGAACGTGAATGCGCCCTACTACGGATTTGAAGTGCCCTACGAATTCACTGCCACCGAGGGCACGCTGACCCGCTCGCTGGCGCTCACCGCCGGGCAGAAGACGATGGTGTGCCTGCCGTTTGCGCTGACGGCCGACGAGGCCACGNCGCTAGGCAAATTCTATGCCTTCAATACCATCGACACGAAATCGAGCACCATGAAGCTCACCGCCNCCACCAACGGCACCANGGCCTACGTGCCCTACGTGATAGAGCCCACGGGAACGGCCATCACGTTTTCCAACAAAACTATCNGCANAACGCCCACCTCGCTCCACGCCAACCATGAGGGCGCCGACTATGAGGAGAANATTGAGGACGGACTGGTGGGCACCTTCATCACCGAGGGCGTGGCCTCTGGCTCGGCCGAGAGCTTCTATGCCTATGCCGGTGCAAGCGAGGGCAGCGGCGACGANGCCGTTTCGGCCGGACAATTTGTGCGGCTGACGAAGACTGCCTTCACGCGCCCGTTCCGCGGATACCTCAGAGTGGCTTCCTCGGAGAGCTCGGCCAATAGGGCGATTACGGCCTACTTCTACGACATCGACGGCGACCTGGAGACCACCGGTCTGCTGAATGTGGAGACGGGAGACGTGGAGCCGGTGTCGGCCGACTGGTACACCATGAACGGCGTGCGGCTCAGCGGGCGCCCCTCTGCAAAGGGCATCTATGTGAACAATGGTAAAAAATATGTAGTGAAATAATGATGAANAAGCAATATATCATCCCCGAAACAGTGCCCGTGCGGCTGCGCTTGTCCGACAGCGTGCTCGATGAGCAGTTTGGCGGTAGCGAGACAAAAGACTACACCGGCGAGTTTGCCAATCGCGGCGGACTCATNGACGACGAGGAAGAGGCCGATGGCGCCGGCGNAGAGCTGTCGGCTGGCTTCAACAACGTGTGGAGCAGCATCGGCGAAACCGTGGAAGACTGATCCACAGAGCTNCATCGCTCGACACGGCCATCGGGCCGACGACAGGTTGCCACCCCCGGCGCTCGTCGTCGGCCCGATGACATATATATAAGATGTGTGCCGGCTATTCGGCGGGCGNGCGCCAACAAAACGCCGCTTTTATTTTGCTGTGTCGCAGAAAACGCCTAATTTTGCAACTGCCTAAGCCGCACCCGCNGCGGCGCAGANTCGTGTGCAACGACGCGAAAAGACACCATATAAGATAAAAAGATGAGTAACGAAACCCGACCTACCGGCGCAGAGCACGGCGCTTATTGGCAGCCCGAACTGGAGACCATGCCGCGCGAACAACTGCGCGAACTGCAAGTGAAGAAGCTGAAACGCACCATCGAGGTGGCGATGAAGAGCGATCTCTATGGCCGCCGCCTGCGCGAATTGGGCCTCTCGCCCGCAGACTTCAACACGCCCGAGGACATCCGCAAGATTCCATTCACCACGAAAGCCGACCTGAGAGACAACTATCCGTTTGGCCTAGTGGGCGGCAATATGGACGACGCCGTGCGCATACACTCGTCGAGTGGAACGACGGGCCATCCCACCGTTGTGGTTTATTCGCAGCACGACCTCGACTCGTGGGCCAACATGATAGCGCGCGACATGTATATGGTGGGCTGCCGCAACAGCGATGTGTTCCAGAATTCCAGCGGCTACGGCATGTTTACGGGCGGCTTGGGCTTCCAATACGGAGCCGAGCGGCTGGGCGCCACCACCGTGCCGGCGGCAGCAGGCAACTCGAAGCGCCAGATTATGTTTATCAAAGACTTCGGCACCACGTGTCTGCATGCCATACCCTCGTATGCCATCCGCCTNGCCGAAGTGTTCCAAGAGGAGGGCGTTGACCCGCGGCAAACCAAGCTNCGCACCCTGTTTATCGGCGCCGAACCGCACACCAACGAGCAGCGTTTGCGCATCGAACGACTGCTGGGCGTGAAGGCGTACAACTCTTTCGGCATGACAGAAATGAACGGGCCGGGCGTCGCATTCGAGTGCAAAGAGCAGGCGGGCATGCATATTTGGGAAGACAACTACATCATTGAGATCGTGAATCCNGAGACCTTGGAGCCCGTGCCCGATGGCGAAGTGGGCGAAATGGTGCTCACCACGCTCGACAGAGACATGATGCCCATCTTGCGCTACCGCACCCGCGACCTGACGCGCATCATCTCGGAGCCTTGCAAATGCGGGCGCACGCATCGCCGCATCGACAGAATAAAAGGCCGCACCGACGACATGTTCATCATCAAGGGAGTGAACGTGTTCCCCATGCAGATTGAAAAGATACTCGTNCAGTACCCCGGACTAGGCAGCAACTACCTGATTACGCTTTCCACGGAGAACGACAACGACATCCTCACCGTGGAGGTAGAGCTCGACGATATGAGCACCGACAGCTTGCCCGACCTTCAGAAGATGACCAAAGACATCCAGCATGCGCTGAAAGATGAAATACTCTTGACTCCGCGCGTCAAGCTCGTGAAGAAGGGAACACTGCCGGTGAGCGAAGGCAAAGCCGTGCGCGTGAAAGACTTGCGCGAGGGCCGCTCGTGAGTTGCGCGGCGACCACTCATTATATATATAAGGAGTAGTCATCGTATATGTAAGAGAAAACCATCGCCTAGCCGCGAATATTTTTACAGAAAACCAAGAGCCGTTCACCAGAAAACACCATGCAGAGCCTTCTGAAACACGCCATCATCGCCCTTGCGCTGGCCGCCGTGCCACTCGCCGGACGGGCACAATCCACCATGCGACAGCTGTGGGCCGAGATGCCCGACACGCTGCTGCCCTATCTCAACCGCAACCTGAGGCAGGAGTGTTTGGACTTTGTGGACATGGGCGTCAAGGCCGACGTGGACAATCTGGTGGGCGGAAAGACCGTGATGGACACGCTCACTGCCGACTACACCCGCGTGACGCTGAGCTCTGCCGCCGAGTTGGAAATGCGACTGTTGCCAACGGGCGACACCACGCGCATTGTGTGTGTGGTGAAAATCCTGCGGGCGCCCGAGCCCGAATCGTCGGTGGCGTTTTTCAACACGGCGTGGCAACGGCTCGATGGCGACTTCGGATTGAGCGACATGNCGCTGTCCAAGTTTCTCCATCGCCCCGACACCATGTCGCAAGAGCGCTACGATGAAATCGTGTCGTGGATAGATCCCGTGATGACATCTGCCACGCTCGGCATGTCGGAGCCCGTCATCACGTTTGCCCTATCGTTCCCCCTCACCACCAAGGATGAGCGTTTGCAATTGTGCACCGTGGCCCGCGAGCGTCGCTGGCTGTGGACCGGCGAGCGCTTTGTGGAGCAAGAGCGATAAAAAGACTGCCGCGTTGCGCCGGCAAGATGAGGTTTCGGCAACGAGCCGGCGAGGGCATGGCGTTGCGGCGCCTGCCAACGGAGACCACAAAAAGAGGGCGTGCCACTCTGGGCGCGCCCTCTTTTTCATTTCGTTTCTTGTTCCTCTCGCATGTCAATAGGCTGCATTTTGCTGTTCAAAAACTCGTATTGCAGGAACCCCATCTTTTGCGAAGGGATGATGTGTACGCCAATTCCGTATTTCATCTGCCATCGTCTTTTCAACGAAAAGAGCCCTTGGTTGATGTATGCGGCAACGTATGGATGTACGTGCAGATAGAATNTCTTTTCTCCAATCTTGTTGACCAAGGTGTCAATCTTACGCTCGAGCACATCGGTAAACAGTATGCTCGATTTGATTTTTCCGCTTCCGAAGCATGTCGGACACTCCTCCTCGACGTTCACGTCCATTGCGGGTCTCACGCGTTGTCGGGTGATTTGCATCAGCCCGAACTTGGAGAGGGGCAGGATGTTGTGGCGCGCGCGGTCTTTCTGCATGTTCTTGCACATGCGCTCGTAGAGCATTTGGCGGTCTTCAGCGAGGCTCATATCGATGAANTCGACAATGATGATGCCCCCCATGTCCCGTAGTCTCAGTTGNCGTGCCAGCTCGTCGGCGGCTCCGAGATTCACTTCCAGAGCGTTGCCTTCCTGGCCTTTTTCGGCGCGTGTGCGATTGCCGCTGTTCACGTCCACCACGTGCATAGCTTCGGTGTGTTCAATGATGAGATAGGCGCCGTGCTTGTAGTTGACGGTGCGTCCGAAGCCGGATTTGATTTGTTTGGTGACGTTGAAGTTGTCGAAGATGGGTACCTTTCCGGTGTAGAGCTTCACGATGCCGGCCTTTTCGGGGGCGATGAGCGTGACGTAGTCTCTCACTTCTTGAAACACCTGCTGGTCGTTGACGTAGATGTTTTCATAGGAGGTGTTGAACAGGTCGCGCAGCAAGGCCACCACCCGGCTTTCTTCTTCGTGCACGAGCATGGGTCTTTGCGTGCTCTTCTGCACCTTTGTGATGGCGTCTTCCCAGCGTTTATAGAGCACCTTGAGCTCGCCGTCGAGCTCGGCCACCCGCTTGCCTTCGGCCACTGTTCTCACGATGACGCCGCAGTTGCGCGGCTTTATGCTTTGGATGAGTTGCTTCAGGCGGGCTCGTTCTTCGCCGCTTTTGATTTTCGACGACACCGAAACTTTGTCTCCGAAAGGTATGAGCACGAGGTATCGTCCGGCGAAGGAGATTTCGCCCGTCAGTCGCGGGCCTTTGGTGGAGATGGGCTCTTTCACGATTTGCACCAGCACGTCTTGATCTTTCTGCAGCGTGTTGGCTACGCTTCCGTCCTTGGGAAGGTCGGGCTGTCGTGTGGCCTTGGGGAAGGGGTAGAGCTTTTTGCGGTCGCTCTCTACCTGTTTAAGGTACTTTTCGTAAGAGTTGAACTGTGTGCCGAGATCCAGATAGTGAAGAAAAGCGTCGCGTTCGTATCCTACGTTGACGAAGCTGGCGTTCAGTCCGGCCATTAGTTTTTTAACCTTGGCCACGTAGATGTTGCCCACCGAAAANGATGCGGAGCGTGGTTCGCTCTGGTATTCCACCAGACTTTTGTCTTCCAGCAGCGCAATCGAGATCTCCGTTGGTTGAACATCAATTACTAATTCGCTGGTCATTTCTTCTCTGCTCTTGATGTGTTTCGGCATAAGAGCAAGTACGCTTACTTGCTCTTATGACGGTTCTTTCTCAGTCTTTTCTTACGCTTGTGCGTGGCCATCTTGTGGCCCTTTTTCTTCTTTCCGTTTGGCATAATTGTTAATATTTTAGTGTTAGAATATGGTTGGGTATGTAGGGCGGCAATGCTTTGGCGCAGCCTGCCCGCCAGCCTTCATGTGCTTACTCGGCGCCCTTCATTTTGCTGGCGAAGCTCTTCGAGGGNTTGAATCCGGGGAAATCGTGTGCCGGAATCACGAGCGTGGTGTTCTTGCTGATGTTGCGGGCGGTTTTCTCGGCGCGGTGCTTCACCACGAAGGTGCCGAATCCGCGCAGATAAACGTTCTCTCCGCGCTCGCTCATACAGCTCTTTACGGAGTCCATGAAGGCCTCTACGGTGACGGCTACGTCTTTGCGGGCCACGCCGGTTTTCTCGACGATTTCTTCGATAATGTCTGCTTTTGTCATGATATATGTGTAGTTTTTGTGAGTTTCAGGGGTGCAAAGTTACTGCTTTTTTGGCAGATACAAAACTTTAAGCTCGTTTTTTTGATTTTTCTTTTTGGTGAGGGTGAAGGCCTTCGCCACCACCAATTCGGCGTAATCTGCCTTGGTGGCGTGGGCTTTCACGTTGAATCCCACTTTCAAGCCTCCCCATTGTCGGGGCAGCGTGTAGTTTACGCCGATGCGTTCGTAAATGGGCTTGTCGAGCCGTTTCCCCATTTCGCCGGTGCGCCGATACACATAGAAGCCGAGCGAGGNATTGACCGACAGNTGGCGATAGAAGGCTTCGTGCTTCACTGCGAGGCCCACCGACCAGGGCTTGATGCCCGTTCCGTCGGTGCCCATCAGCGTGTTGATCTCCTCGGCGCGGCCCACGTCGTTGCAATAAAACAGGTCCACGCCGGCGCCCGTGGCCCACCGGCGGGCATAGCGACACATCACGTCGGCCTGCATGGTCACCACCGCGTAGCGCTTGAAGTGGCTCTGGCGATAGTCAGCATCACTGGGGCTGGTGCTAAACTGCGTGTATTGCCACTCCTCTTCCAGCGTGCGGGCGCCTATGCCGGCGGCGATGTTGAGATACCAATATCGGGCCCACGGCGCGCGCGCCACGTGGCTATAAGTAGCGCCGACGGTGCTCTCGTAGTAGGGCTGATACACAATGCCAATCGACGGCGAGAGCATGTTGGCGCCCTTGTTGGGNCGATGGAGCGCCGCGTTGCTGTGATGATAGAAGTCAAGGCCGGCGCGGAGGCCCCAATCTCTGGCGAAATGATAGGTGGCGTGCGCCCCCAAGCCCACGTAGATGAGCCATCGCGAGCCCACCAATTCGTTGTCGATGTTGTCCGTTTGATTATACTTTCGGCGGCTCCATCCGGCGCCCAGGGCCAGCGAGTAGTCTATCTCCCACCGCTTGTTGCGCAGCAGGGGGCGCGCCCATTCGCCATACACCGAGATGATGTTCCCCATCCTCGAGTCGTAGTCCACCTCTTTCATGGCTGCGTCGGCGCCCCAGAAGCGTTCGCCCTTGTGCATCGTAACGCCGTGATTCAGGCTCCATTTGGCAGCCACCGACAGCGTGGGATAATTGTAATCGCGGTCGTAGTCGTTGCTGTCGGCGGGGAGCGAGGCGCGCGTCAGCCTCACATCCAGCGCCATATTGCCCCGCCCCTTCTGCCATTTGGCCTGCCACTTGTCGGCCGACACCACCATGCCGGGCATCAGCCGCAGCTCGCCGCCCCAATGGCGGAGAGTGTCGGAGGCCAACGCCCGTAGCGGAGCAAGCATCGTCCATGCCACTATTATATAATAGATGTGTGCCTTCATGTCTCGGAAGAGCAGCGCCCGAGCAACGCATGGCGGCCGTTTGGCGCGGCAGCGCGCAATGCCCCTACAGGCCGGCGCCGCCGTCGGTTCATCGCTCCGCCCCCGTCGTTCTCAAACGTTTGCGCTTGCAAAAGTAAGCATTTATTTTCGTTTTCCCCACAAATATCCTTACCTTTGCACCTAGTAACCAAGGATAATACGCCACTCACACCATGAAACAAACCAAGATAGTAGCCTCTATCAGCGACCGCCGCTGCTCGCGCGAGTTTATCCGGGAGCTGTTCGACGCCGGCATGAACATTGTCCGCATGAACACCGCCCACGCCTCGGCCGACGGCATCCGCGAGATCATTCGCAACACACGGGCAGTGAGCCGCCACATCGGCATTCTCATCGACACCAAAGGCCCCGAGGTGCGCACCACCGGATGCAAGGCCCCCATCGAGTATAAGACCGGCGACGTGGTGAAAATCTTCGGGCGGCCCGAGATGGACACCGAGCACGACATCATCAACGTCAACTATAGCGACTTCGTGCGCGACGTGCCCGTGGGCCGACACATACTGTTCGACGACGGCGCGCTCGACATGGTGGTCATGGAAAACAACGGCCCCATGATCGTGGCACGAGTGGAAAACGACGGCGTGCTCGGCGCACACAAAAGCGTCAACGTGCCCGGAGTGCACATCGATCTGCCGGCCCTCACCGACAAAGACCGCCGCAACATCATGCTCGCCATCGAAGAAAAGATCGACTTCATAGCACACTCCTTCGTGCGCTCCGCCGCCGACGTGAGAGCCGTGCAAGCCATACTCGATGCCTACAACTCGCCCATCAAAATCATATCCAAGATAGAAAACCAAGAAGGCGTGGACAACATCGACGAAATCATCGAAGCCTCCTACGGCATCATGATTGCCCGCGGCGACCTTGGCATCGAAGTGCCCATCGAGCGCATACCAGGCATACAGCGCCGCATCATTCACAAATGCATCCAAGCCCGCAAGCCCGTCATCGTGGCCACGCAGATGCTCCACACCATGATCAACAATCCGCGACCCACCCGTGCCGAGGTGACCGACATCGCCAACGCCATCTACTATCGCACCGACGCCCTCATGCTCTCCGGAGAAACCGCCAGCGGCAAATATCCCGTGGAGGCCGTGAAAACCATGGCCGCCATCGCCGAACAGGCCGAGCGCGACAAAATGAAAGAGCACGACATACCCGTGCAGGAAAGCGACNCCCCCGACGTGGCCGAATTCCTCGCGCACAACGCCATACAGGCCACAGAGCGGCTCGGCGTCACCGGCATCATCACCGACTCCAACACCGGCGCCACAGCACGCCGGCTGGCAGCCTTCCGCGGCCCCAATCCCGTGCTCGCCATCTGCTATCACGAGCAAGTGCAGCGCTGGCTGGCGCTCAGCTACGGCGTCATCCCCGTGTATCAGCACGAGAAAATGGACGCCCAAGAACAGTTCATCGCCGCCCTGCGCATGCTCCGTCAAAAGGGATACATCCGCATGGAGGACAAAATAGCCTACCTCAGCGGCTCGTTTGGCGAAGGTGGAGGCACCACCTTCCTCGAAATCGACAAGGTGGAAAACATCTTCAACCGCTCCGCAAAGCTCCATCTTCCCAACGCAGCAAAGAAGTAGAGCGGCAAACATATCATCATGCTCCGCCAAGCTCGCATCACCGCTCTGGCGAACTCGCATCATCGCACTGGTGAACTCGCATCATCGCTTCGGCGCGCATCCCATAGCAGACGGCCCCCCAAAAGGGCCGTCTTTTTTGTGCCCCCGCCGCGATGCCGCTGCCCATTGCTCCCATCGCCGGCGCCCGTCAATCCTCTCGCTGCCGTCCGTCAAACCCTTTTTCGCCACTTTCAGATTCGCCCGACGGCAGTTTTGAAAACGCCATCCCTTGGTTTTGCGATGGCCCGTCATTGGTTTCGCGATGGCTATCCATTGGTTTACGACAATTAAGTTATTAACTTAATTATATTACCTTAATAACTTAATTCAATTACTTTATTAACTTAATTATCCAAGGGCCGTAGTTCACGAATGCAAGACCAATGACGGGCCAACGCAAAACCAATGGATAGCCCACGCGAAAACGGCGGAGAGAAGGCGATGGGGTGGTGGAGAGGGGTTAGACAGGCGGCGGAGAGAAGGCGATGGGGTGGTGGAGAGGGGTTAGACAGGCGGCGGAGAGAAGGCGATGGGGCAGCGGATGGATGTCTGACGGGCGGCGGAGAGAGGAGCGAAGGGTGGCGCGAATGAAGCCTGAAAGCGGCGGGCAGCGCCCGAAAAACAAGTGGTTGGCGGGCGCGAAACAGACGATTAGCGCCCGCGAGGGCAGAGGATGCTGCTCGCGGGCGCAGGGGGGCGGGAGGGTGGCGCGGCGGGTGAAGAGGCCGGCCGCCCTTGCCGATGGGATTTATTCGAACACGTCTTCGATGCCGGTCATGCCGCCGGCGGAGTCGCCCGATCGGCTGCAGGGGTCGTAGCCTTCGGGGATGTCGAATTTTTCGTCTTTGGTGTAGCCGAGCGTTTTGTCGGCCATCACCATCTGCATGTAGTAGGCCCAGATGGGGAGTGCGGCGTTGGCGCCTTGTCCGAGCGCCTCGCTGTCGAAGTGGATGTCGCGGTCTTCGCCGCCCACCCATGCGCCGCTGACGAGTCGGGGTGTGAATCCGATAAACCATCCGTCGGAGTTGTCGTTGGTGGTGCCGGTTTTTCCGGCGAGGTCGCCCTCCATTTTGTAGCGGTTGCGCATGCGTGCGCCGGTGCCTCGGTCAACGACGGCCTTGAGCATGTCTATCATTTTGAAGGAGTTGTCTTCGCTGATCACTTCTTCCATGATGGGCTGGAACTCGGCGATGACGTCGCCGTGGCTGTCTTCGATGCGGGTGACGAAGATGGGATTGGTGCGGATNCCGTGGTTGGCGAATGCGGTGTAGGCGCCCACCATTTCCTTGACGGTGGCTTCGTAGGCTCCCAGACAGAGGGGGAGGGAGGGGTAGATGCCCCAGGTGTTGATGCCGAATTTGTCGAGCATGTCGAGATACATGAGGCTGCACTGCCGGTAGTCGCCGGGCACGAGCCGGCTCATGAGGTAGGCGGAGACCAGGTTGTTGGAGAATTGCAGTCCCCACTTGAGGGTGACGCTTCCGTGNGCTCTGCCTCGCGGCGACCAGTTGCCGTAGCTTCGATGTTGGCAGGGCACCACGTCGCAGGGCGTGTATCCGTGTTCCAGAGAGAGGGCATAGAGGTAGGGTTTGGCGGTGGAGCCCACTTGGCGGCGCCCCAGCGACACCATGTCATACTGGAAGTGCTCGTAGTTGACGCCGCCCACGTAGGCTTTCACGGCCCCCGTGTGGGCGTCCATGCTCATGAATCCGGCGCGGAGGAAACGCTTGTAATAGCGGATGGAATCCATGGGGGTCATCACGGTGTCGATGTCGCCGTGATAGGAGAAGAGCGTCATTTCGACGGGCGTGTTGAAGGCTTTGNTGATTTCTTCGTCGGTGGCGCCGGCTTTCTTCATCATTCGATAGCGATCGGTTTGGCGCATGGTGCGCTTCAGATTGTTGCGCACGGTGGTGGNCGAGGCTGTTGAGCTGTAGGGGGCGTTGGCCTTGTGGCGGTTTTCGCGGTTGAAGGCGGGCTGCAGGTCTTTCACCAGATGGCGTGTCATGGCCTCTTCGGCGTAGCGTTGCATTCTGGTGTCGATGGTGGTGTANATGCGCAGTCCGTCGGTGTACACGTTGTAGTTTTGGCCGTTGCGCTTGGTGTTTTTGTTGCACCAGCCATAGAGCGGGTCGTCTTCCCACGCCGCCGAGTCCACGGCAAACTGCTTCTGGTTCCATTCGAAATAGTCGGCGCGGTCNGGNTTCTGCGCCATCATGTAGCGGCGTAGGAAGTCGCGGAAGTAGGGCGCCATGCCGTCGCGGTGATCCATGCGGTGGAATTTGAGGGTGAGCGGCTGGGCTTTGGCGTCTTCGCATTCGGCGGCGGTGAGATAGCCGGCCTTCACCATTTGCGAGAGCACCACGTTGCGGCGCTCGCGGCTGCGCTCGGGATGGCGCACGGGATTGTAGTAGGATGGGTTTTTGCAGAGGCCAACGAGCGTGGCCGATTCTGTGAGGGTGAGCTCTGCGGGCTCCTTGCTGAAGTAGGTGTTGGCTGCCGTTTTGATGCCCACGGCGTTGTGGAGGAAGTCGAAATAATTGAGGTACATTGCCACGATTTCCTCCTTTGTGAAGAAGCGTTCCAGCTTGATGGCGATCACCCATTCAATGGGCTTCTGGAGCAAGCGCTCCAGTTTGTTGGCCGCTGTGCCCGAGTAGAGCTGCTTGGCGAGCTGTTGCGTGATGGTGGAGCCCCCGCCCGCGCTCTCTTGNCGCAGCAGCCCGCGCTTCACGATGGCGCGGCCCAGGGCGATGAAGTCTATTCCTGAATGCTCGTAGAAGCGCTCGTCTTCGGTGGCCACGAGAGCGTTGACGAGGCTCTTGGGCAGCTGTTCGTAGCTCACCATGATGCGGTTTTGCTGATTGGCGTTATAGGTTCCGATCTGCTTGCCATCCGCCGAATAGATGATAGATGCGTACTTGCTGATGGGGTTTTGAAGGTCGTCGATCTCCGGCATGTAGCCGATGAGACCGAACCAGATGGCGAAGAAGCCGACGAGAACGGCGATGACGCCCGCGGCAATCAGTGCCCAGAGCGTGTGTATGAGTGTGCGACGCATTTCGTTGTTACGGGTTGTTGTGCCGCCGAGCGGGGCGGTTGTGTCAATAATTTGCTGCAAAAATACAACTTTTCTGTGAAATTAGCTCCATGGAATCAAAAATAATGCGTAACTTAGCGGCCGAAATAAAGAGAGTGGAGCCCCAGGCCCGGGGCGCCCGGCGGTGATGGCCATCGGGCGCGGGCGGCAGGCGGCTATCCACCGGCTACCGGAAAACGAAATGAAGAAACGCGACTTTGTGACGATTGCCGACCAATCGAAGGAGCAATTGCTCTATCTCATCGAGATGGCCCGCGAGTTTGAAAAACATCCCAACCGTGAGTTGCTGAAAGGCCGGGTGGTGGCCACGCTCTTTTTCGAGCCCTCCACGCGAACCCGTCTGAGCTTTGAAACCGCCGCCAATCGGCTGGGCGCGCGAGTGATAGGCTTTGCCGACCCGAAGATCACCAGCGGAACGAAGGGCGAAACGCTGAAGGATACGATTCTCATGGTGAGCAACTACGCCGACGTGATCGCCATGCGGCACCACATAGAAGGGGCGGCGCGCTATGCGTCGGAGGTGTCCCCCGTGCCCATCATCAATGCCGGGGATGGCGCCCATCAGCATCCGTCGCAGTGCATGCTGGACCTTTACACCATCCATCAGACGCAGGGGACGCTCGAAAACCTCAACATTTACTTGGTGGGAGACCTGAAATACGGTCGCACCGTCCACTCTCTCATCATGGCCATGCGCCACTTTAACCCCACTTTCCACTTCATCGCGCCCAAGGAGCTCGCCATGCCGGCCGAGTATAAGCTCTACTGCAAGGAGCACAACATAAGGTTTGTGGAGCACACGGCCTTCAACGAGAAGATCATTGCCGACGCAGACATTATATATATGACAAGGGTGCAGAAGGAGCGATTCAGCGACTTGATGGAATACGAACGCGTGAAAAACGTTTACATCCTCCGTGCCGACATGCTCAAAGGATGCAAGCCCAACATGAGAATTCTGCACCCCCTGCCGCGCGTAAACGAGATTGCTTACGACGTGGACTCCGACCCGCATGCTTATTATATACAGCAGGCGCGCAACGGGCTCTATGCCCGCGAAGCCATCATCTGCGATGTGCTGGGCATCAGTCTAGAAGAGGTGAAACACGATAACACGATTATAGGATAGCACAACTCCATGAGCAAGAAAGAAAGAATGGTGGCCGCCATCGAGAACGGCACCGTTATCGACCACATTCCCGCCGACAAAACGTTTCAGGTGGCCCGCATGCTGGGCATGATGGATAGCCCCTACACGGTCACCGTCGGCAACAATTTCGTGTCGAAACGAATGGGCCGCAAAGGCATCATCAAGGCCGAGAACGTGTTTTTCACCNACGAAGAGATCTCGCGCCTGAGCGTGGTGGCCCCCAAGGTGGTGCTCAATGTGATACGCGACTACGAGGTGGTGGAAAAGAAAACCGTGGAGACGCCCGACGAGCTCCGCGGAATCGTGAAGTGCAACAACCCGAAATGCATCACCAACAACGAGCCCATGGACTCCGTGTTCCACGTGATCGACAAGCAAGNCGGCACACTGCGCTGTCATTATTGCGAGAAGGAGCAAGACATAAATAAGGTGGAGCTTGTGTGATTCGCCGAAAAAGCGTACCTTTGCACGCGAATCGGCCGCCCTGCCAATGGGCACTNGTCGTGGCTCCTCCGCCGCACAAGCACCGGCCGAGCACGGGCAAACGACCGCCAACATCATGCAGAAAGTTTAATCAGATAACAGAATGAAAAGAGATCATCAGGTTTTCGAACTCATCGAAAAGGAACACCAGCGTCAGCTGAAGGGCATCGAACTCATCGCATCCGAGAACTTTGTGAGCGAACAAGTAATGGAGGCCATGGGGAGTTACCTCACCAACAAGTACGCCGAAGGCTACCCCGGGCATCGTTACTANGGGGGNTGCCAAGTGGTGGACCAGGTGGAACAGCTCGCCATCGACCGCGTGTGCCAACTCTTCGGGGCAGAATACGCCAACGTGCAGCCCCACAGCGGAGCCCAAGCCAACGCTGCCGTGCTGCTCGCAACACTGAATCCGGGCGACACGTTCATGGGTCTCAACCTCGCCCATGGCGGACATCTCTCTCACGGATCACAGGTTAACACCTCCGGAATCCTCTACAATCCCGTGGGCTACAATCTGAACAAGGAGACCGGCCGCGTGGACTACGATGAGATGGAAGCCCTCGCAATGGAGCACAAACCCAAGCTCATCATCGGCGGCGGCTCTGCCTATAGCCGTGAATGGGACTACAAGCGCATGCGCGAAATAGCAGACAANGTGGGCGCGCTCCTCATGATCGACATGGCTCACCCCGCCGGACTCATCGCCGCAGGGCTGCTCGACAATCCCGTGAAGTATGCCCACATCGTGACATCCACCACACATAAGACCCTGCGCGGGCCGCGCGGCGGCATCATCCTCATGGGCAAAGACTTCGAAAACCCTTGGGGACTGAAGACNCCGAAGGGGCAGACGAAGATGATGTCCCAGCTGCTCAACTCGGCCGTCTTCCCCGGACAGCAAGGCGGGCCGCTGGAGCACGTCATCGCCGCCAAGGCCGTGGCCTTCGGAGAAGCCCTGCAACCGGAGTTTAAAGAGTGGGCCAAGCAAGTGCAAAAGAACGCCCAAGTGCTCGCCGCCGAGCTCATCAAGCGTGGCTTCACCATTGTGAGCGGAGGCACAGACAACCACTCGATGCTCGTGGATCTGCGCGACAAGTATCCCGAGCTCACCGGCAAAGTGGCCGAAAACGCCCTCGTGGCTGCCGACATCACGGTGAACAAGAACATGGTGCCCTTTGACACGCGTTCGGCATTCCAAACGTCGGGCATCCGTCTGGGAACGCCCGCCATCACCACGCGCGGCGCCAAAGAAGACCTTATGGTGCTGATTGCCGAGCTCATAGAGGAGGTTTTGAACGCTCCCGAGAACGAGGAGGTCATCGCAAAGGTGCGCCGCCGCGTGAACGAAAAGATGAAGGAGTATCCGCTCTTCGCCTATTGATGCTGCGACGCATGGCGCGCGGCACCGGCAAGGGCAACAGCAATCGAAACAACCAATAAAAGAAATGCTCCCGAGGGGATGTGTCTGTGAGGCGCATCCCCTTTGTTGTGGGTGAGCATTTCTGTTGTTGTGGGAGGGGGTGGTTGTTGGCGGTCGTCGGCACAGGCGGCTACATTTCGATGATGCCGTCCCACTCGCCGTTGCCTTTCACGGTGATGGCCGTGGCCGAACTCTTGGCCGACGTGTTGAACAGGTCGCCGCTATAGACGGTGATCTTGTTGNTCTCCACGGNCACACTGTCCAGCGTGCACTGATAAAGTTCGTTGCCCGCCGCATCGAGCGCCGTGATGGTCATCTTCAACACGTCTTGAGCTTCGTGGGGAAAAGTGTAAACCTCGAACACCTTCTGCCCTGCCGCCACATCGCGAATCTCCGTCTGCTTGGAGTTCACGGAGCCGTAGCCGGCCGTGGCGCTGAATGTGCTCGAACCACCCGTGTAGTAGAATTTCAGTTGCGCCACGCTGTCGGGCAGGGCCTCGGGCAGTGAAACGCGAAACATCGACACGGCGCGCTTCAGTTCCACATCAATGGTCTTGGCATCGCTCCCCACGGTGATGACACCATAATAATAGAAGGTGTCGGTCACTTTGTTGTTGGGAAACGTGATCTTCGCTAGGTCGGTGATGGTGGCATTTCCCGTGCAATTGTGCCCCATCACCACCAGCTGATAGGTGCCTTCTGCCAGCGTGAGCGTGGCTTTTCCAAAGTCGGCGTCGGTGCTCTGCTGCGAAACGAGNGCCTGTCGTGAGCCGTCTTGGAACACGGCAAACTGAAGGCGCGTGAANAAGCTCGCCAGTTCGGTTGACGAATTGCTGCTCGCCACGTTGCTGAAGTCAATGGTCTCCACGCTCGCCACGTGNAGCGTGATGTTGCCCGACTGCGCCTTTTCCGTTTCGCCCTCATCGGCGCCGACATAGCCTTTCTCGCACGATGAAAGCACCGGCAGCCACAATGCCGCCAGCAGAATGCTGATGATGCTAAAAATGTTTCTCATGTTTTGTGTATTAGATATTAAGGTTAAGATGACTAATCTGTTGTCCTCGGACATCGCGTCCGTGGCTTTTGCGGCTGTGAGGCCGCGGTTTAGGCTTCGTTGCCCGCGGCCTTTCCGGCCTTCCGCGCGAGCGCTTTGGCCACGCTCTGCTTAACGGTGCTGATGCGCTTGGCCACATGGCGGCGGGTGAGGTAGAGCTGATAGTGATAAACGAGGCAGGTGGCGAAGAAGTAGAACACCACTTGCATCCACAGCGTGTGGTATTCGCGCTCCACGTCGCCCAGCGTGGCGCCCATCACCATCATTCTGTCGAAGGCGCGTATGCCGAAGGTGCTGGGGAATACATAGCCCACCATCTGCCACACGTGCGGTATGGCGCTCTGCGGCCAGCTCAGCCCGGCGAGGAAAAGCAGCGGCACGGAGGTGAACACCACCAGCAGAATGACGTTCTCGCGATAGCGCACCACGCCGCTCACAAACATGCCGAAGAAGATGCAGGCCAGCACATAGGGCACCATGATGCCAAAGAGCTCGCGGGCGTTGAGCAGCGAGGTGAAACTGAATATGCGCGGCACCACGAGACAGATGTAGGCAGCCATNACGGCGTAGATCATGGCATAGCAGAGCGTTTTGCCGCCCACGATGCGAAACACGCCATTGTAATGGTGAGAGATGGGTATGAGCTCTTTGAATCGATTGTTCTCGCGCGCCGTGCCCGCCGACAGTCCGATGCCGAGCAAAAGTGTCTGCTGGAGAATCAGCACGAGAACGCCTGGGATGATGAACGACCCGTATCCGCCGGTGGGATTAAACAGCTGAACCTCTTCGAAATCAAGGGGCTTCACGAGGATTTCGTCCTCCCGCGAGGTCTGATTCCCGCTCAGCTGCACCTGCAGGNCGGCGTTGACGTTTTGCGACACTGCCGTCGCCGTGGTGTAGATGGCCTTATAGGTGAGCATCAAACTCATGTCGCAATACACGCTCACGTGGGCCTGCTGCATGCTCAACAGCCGGTTTTCGAAGTCGGCGGGGAAGTAGAGGATGCCGTGCACCACTTGTTTTTCCACCAAATCGCGGGCCTGATGGAGGTCGTTGCAGCGGTAGGCCACCTTCGTATCTGGCGACGCGTCGAACATCCGCACGAATTGGCGCGANAGTTGGGAGTTGGACTGATCGACCACGGCCACGGGCACTTCGCGCACCACCTCGTTGTTGTAGATCCACGAATAAAGGAGCGGATAGAGCAGCGGCACCACAATGCAAAACAAAAACACGCCCTCGTCTTGGAAGACGGTGCGGATCTCCTTCTCCCAGATGTAGCACATATCGTGCAAAGCTTCGTTGACGCGGCGCAGCAAACTGTTCATTTCGGTGGGTGTCGTTACGGGTGGTGTCAGGGTATATAAACAAACTCCTTCATGGCGCGCCGCAGATTTTTCATCGTAAACAGCGGCAGGGCGATAAACACGGCGAGGGCCAAATAGTTGAACCACGCTATGCTCAGCGGGTATCCGTTGAAGATGTTGAGCTGATAAATCATGTAATAGTGGCGCAAGGGGAACAGCTGGGCCAGCGCGGTGATCATGCCGTCCATGGCGAAAATGGGGAACGCCGCGCCGCAGGTGGAGAAACTCAGCACGCCCCATAGCGAGCAAATGCTCATCGACATGCGGAGCGACGGGGTGAGGCCGAAGATAAATACGCCGAAAGCCTGCGAGGCCAGCACCGCCAGAAGGCCGAGCAGCATGATGACGCCNGTGCCGCCGGGATGNGGAAACTCGAGATGGCCGAACATATACCACATGTAGCCGTAAACGATGATGAGCCAAATGAGTGTCTGNGGCAGCAGCTTGCCGAAGATGGCGGTGTGGATGTCGTCGCCCGCCAGCCGCATCAGTTGGCGCGAGCGGTGGAACTTGAGCTCCGTGCCGATGCTGTAGGCCGTGATGAGAAACACGAAGAGCAGGATGATGCCGGGAACGATAAACGTGGAGATATACACGTTGTANTTGATCCAAGGATTGTTGACGGCGTGCAGATCGATGGCGATGGGCTGCAAGAAGGTCATCGTCTGTTCATCGGTGTATCCCCTGGCGCGCATCGTGGCTTGGCCCACGGCGGCCGAGCCAAGCGTGCAAACGGTCTTCATNTCGCGCATGAGCATCGAGCCGCCGGTGATGGATGCGCTGCTGTAATAGAACGACACTTTGGGCTGCCGCGAGGAGAGNAGCGCGTCGGTGGTGCCCTTCGGGAAATAGAGGAATGCGTAGATCTCGTTCCTTTGTATGGCCTGGCGCGCTTCGGCGGGAGTGNGGTAGTGGNCCACGATGCGCGACGTTTGCATGGCATCGAGCCGCCGGATGAGTGCGCGTGTGGTGGAGGTGTTGTCGTTGTCCACTATCCCGACGGGCATCTTCAGCGGCTGGCCGCTGCCCATCATGGAGGTGAAGAAAAACACAATCAACACCGGAAACACCACCATACAAAAGATGTAGATGGGCGTGGTGGTAAGAATGCCGCACTCGCGCGCGGCAACTTTCCATATTCGGCGTATGACGGGTTCTTTCTTCAACGTTGTTTTTCGATGATTGTTCTGGGCGCGCGGGGNGGCGGGGTGGGGCGTTTCAGGCGCGTCGTTGGGAGTTTGCGGCTCGCCCGCTCCCAACGCTCATTTTTCTAATTTCCGCAGAGCCGCTCCNTGTTTGTTATTTTCGGATGATGAGCGACATGCCCGGCCGCAAGCCATCGAAGGCCCGGCTGGGGCGCGCCTTCACTTCGAAGGTCTTCAGGTCATACTGCCCCGTGGTCTTGGTGGCCTTCCACACGGCGTAGGTNCCTTGGTCTTTGATCGACGTAACGGTGAGATCGAGCTCTTTGTTGAAGGCCGGGCAATAGGCCGTGAACCGGTCGCCCACCTTCAATCCGTTGAGCTGGTCTTCGCGAACATTGAAGGTGCCCCACATGTCGTTCATGACGGCCACCGACATGATGGGCGATCCNGTGCCCACCAACTCGCCCACTTTGGGATAAATGTTGGTGANCTCGCCATCCATTTGCGCCACCTGAACGGTCTCGTTGATGTAGCTTTTCACTTCGGCCACGGCGCCTTTGGCNCGATTCACCTGTGCNTGGGCGGCAGCTTTGTCCTCTTTGCGGGCGCCTTCCACGGCCATGTCGTATTGGCTCTTTGCCGCTTTCTCTTGCGCTTCCATGGCTTTATATTGCGCCAGCACCTCGTCGCGCTTCTGCGCCGTCATCACTCCTTCGTTGAACAGGCGCTGCACTCGGTCGTAGCTCTTCTTGGCGATCTCGGCNCCAGCCTTTGCCTGTTGCCACACCTGATAGGCGGCCTGCACCTGCTGTTGCCGTGCTCCATGCTCCGCTTTGGCACTGAGCGCGGCGGCTGCGGCCTCTGCGCTTTGAGCCTGAGTGGCCTTGGCTTCGATGTCGGGAGCATCGAGGATGGCCAGCGTGTCGCCCGCCCTCACAAAGTCGCCCTCCTTCACGCGGAGCTCCAAAATGCGGCCGGGCACTTTGCTCGACACGCGATATTCCGTTACTTCCACCTCGCCCTGAATGTCGTCGGGCGTCTTGTCGAGGGTGAAATAGCCAATGATGGCCACGATGACCACCACGGCCACAAAGCCGATGATGGCCAACAAGATGTTGCTATGCTGCTGTTTTGCTGACATAAGTATAGTGGTGTTGAATGTTCTGTGTGGTGATTGTGTGTTGCATTTATTCCGTGCCGAGGGTGCCCAGTGCCTTCTTCAGGCCCACCAAGGTGAGCTGCACGTCGGTCTCGGCTTCTATCTTTTGAGTCTGCGCCTGCATCCAGGCCGTTTGTGCTTCCATCACTTCGGTGGCCGTCATCACGCCTTCGTGGAAGCCTAGGTTGGCGCAACGCAGGTTTTCTTCGGCCTTCTCCACGTTCTTCATCGCCATGGCGAGCTTCTTATTGGCCTCGTTCACCTTGAACCGGCACTGGGTTACCTGCAGGTCGATCTTCTCTTGCGCTTCGGNCAGCTCNAGCCGGGCGATTGATGCGGCGGCCTTCGTGGCGCGCACCTTGTAGGCCCCTTCCATCCAATTCCACAGGGGAACGTGNACCAGCACGCCGATGTTCCAGGCGCCGCCCAGCTTGTTTTGGAATCCGTTATACACGTTGGGGTTGGTCGCCAAGAAGCCTCCCGTGAGCGCTATGTGGGGCAGATAGGCCGCCCGCACCAGCTTGGTGGACTGCTCCGACAGCTCCACGGCGTTGCGCAGCATCTTCAATTCGGGACGATGCTCGGCGGCCGTCTCGTTGCTGCCCTCTGCCGCGGCCGACGCCGGGCGCAGGTCTTTCTTGTTTTCGTCGGCGAGCGTGATATTCGAGTCCAATGGCATGCCGCACAGTTGGCACAGCAACATCTTCGAAAGCACAAGGCCGTCTTGCGCCTGCGTCACGTTCATTTCGGCCTCGTTCACCTTCACCTTCACCTTCAAGCCGTCGGCCCGCGTGGCCACGCCCTCGCGGATCATCTTCTCCACGTCGCTGTCNAGCTGTTTCACCACCCCCAGATAACTGTTGGCTAAAGACTCTTTTTGCCTCACGCTCACCACCTGCCAGTAGGCCTGATCTATGTCGTAGAGCGTGCTTTGCAGCGTGGCTTGCGCCTTGTTGGCGGCAAGCTGCTCGGCGATGTCCGCCATCCGGTTGGCCGCCGTGATGCCGCCGCCCATGTAGAGGGGCTGGCGCACCATCACCGAGAGCGCGAACAAGTTGCGCGTGTCGGTGCGGAATGCGTTGGTGATGTCCTGGCCTATGCCATTGAGCGACGAGGCCGCGGCCTGCGTCAACGTGCCGCCATATTGCCCCAGCAGCTGGGACAACTGTTGCGCCGTTGCCGCCGAGATGATGCCTTGCTGCACGAGATTGCTCACCAGGGTGGTGGCCGACGTCCCCAAGTTTGCCGTGGCATTGGTGCCCAGATTGTTGAGCGCCGACTTCTGATCATCGTTAAGCAGCGACACTTCGCGGCTCACAAACTCGTAGCCGCCCAAGGCGCTCACCTTGGGCAGATAGTGCGTGCGCACGGCCTTGCGCGTGTTGAACGCAGCCTCCTGTTTCAGTTTGGCAATGCCCAACTGCTTGTTGTTCTCGAGGGCCATGTTGCGGCAGTCGTCGAGCGTGAGCACCTGCTGAGCCGCCATCGGCAGAAATGCCGCGACAACAACACAAACCGATAATGCTTTCTTCATTGCTTTTCAATTAAATCGGACGCTCTTCGAACCGATGAGCACGCTGTCGGCGAAGACACTCACCTCGTAGTTGCCGTTGCCCAGGTATTCTTTCACGTTCCAATACATCGTGACGGGCGTCTCCTTGCCCGTGTATTCCACCTGCTTTTTCATGGAGTATTGCAGCGAGCGGTTCTCAAANGGGAAAGTCTTNCCCTCCGTCAGAACCGTTCCATTTGGCGTCATAATGCGCACGTAGATAANGCGCACGCCGTTGGGCGCCGTTACATTCTTGGCCAGCGAGAAGCCCACTTCGAGATTCTTGGCCTTGTCGATGCGAGGCGTTTCCCTGTTGCGCTTGTCGAGCAGCCTCATGCGCAAGTCCACCGCATCCAGCTGCGAAGCCACCGCCACCCGCTGCGACAAGTCCNCGTTGTCGGCGTGGATCGAATCCATCTGCTTGGACGTTTCCTCCAGCTGGCCCTTCACCAGCTCGTTCTCCTCCAGCAGATTCTGATTCAACCGGTTGAGCGAATCAATCTCCAAAACATAGCTTCTGATCACCGCGCGACACGTGGCCAGCTCCTTCTTCAGCCGCGTAATCTCGGCCGCATCAGTGGTCTTCACGCGCTGAAGCTCTCTCAGCAGCTCCTGCGTGCGCAGCTGCTCGCGCGTGAGTTGGGCCACTATCGAGTCGTTGTTGATTTGTGCCTTCAGCTCGCTGTATTGACGGGCAAACAGTTCATACTCGTTCTCCATCTCCTGTTTGTCCAGTTNGGCCAGCTCTTGCATGGCACGGTTCTCCTCCCGCTCGGCGTGCAACAAATAGGCCAGCCACGCCGCGCCGCCCAACAAGAGCAGCCCGGCCACCACAAGCATGGCGAGATATTTCTTCGGCATCATTGCACACGGATTCGTTAGTCAAGTGCAAAAGTATCTTTTTTTTGGCGAAATGCAAAGTCTTTTCAACGTTCTAAATGTAAAACATCCTTTTTTAAATGTTTTTACACACAAAACGAACAATTCTTTCCCCAACAGTCCGAAAAAACACCGCCCTCACCCTCGCATTCGTTCGTCGTTGGTCGTTCGTTCGGCGTTCGGCGGTCGTCAGCTTGGCGTCAGGCGACCACCTGCTCATTGGTTTCCAATCACCTGCTCGTCGGGCGCCAGACCTCCGCTTGGCGGTCGCCGGTCCTCCGCTCGCCGGTCACCAATCACTCGCTCGTCGTCTGACAGCTTCCCGCTTGGCAGTCGCCGGCCTTCCGCGCGTTGGTCGTCAGCCCTCCGCTTGGCGTCTGGCGATTTCGGATTCGTCGTTCGCCGCTTTCGCGTTCGCCCGTCATTGGTCTTGCATTAGCTATCCATTGATTTGCNACAATTAAGTTATTAACTTAATTATNTTACCTTAATAACTTAATCNAATTACTTTATTAACTTAATTCTCCAAGACCATTGGTTTGCTTATGCAAGCCCATTNACGGGCTCGCGCCAAATCAATGCTTTGCGAATGCCCAACCGCGGCAAAAGCAATCCCTTTCCCCTCATCTTGCTCCGCACGGGCGCCGCCCATCCGTTCCCTATCCATGAAAAACCTTTAAAAATATGCGAAATGTTTGGATGTTTCGCTACGATTTNGTAAATTCGCTGCGAGAAACCACACACGGAAAGGATGAACACCCACGACTTCCTCGACTACCTGCGGTTGGAGCGAAACTATTCGCCNCTCACCGTTTTGAAGTACGCCACNGGGCTGCAACTCTTTGAAGAATACTTCAAAGGGCAAGACGCCACGCTGACGTGGGAGACCGTGGATGCCGACGTGGTGCGCAACTGGATGGAGCAACTCATGGACAACGGGAAAACGCCGTCAACAGTGAACGGACGGCTCAGCACGCTCCGCTCGTTCTATCGCTACGCGCTGAAGAAAGGCATCGTAGCATACGACCCCACNCACAACATCACTGGGCCGAAGAAAGCCAAGCCGCTGCCGAAATTCGTGCGCGAGGGCGATCTCGACCGACTCCTGCAGCCAGAGATGTGGGATTCCTCACTCTCGTGCGTGCGCGCGCGTACCATTATAATATTATTCTACGAGACAGGCATGCGCATCGCAGAGCTCATCGGGCTCAACGACGCCGATATCGACTTNATCAACCGCCGCCTAAAGGTGACCGGAAAGCGCAACAAGCAGAGGCTCATCCCCTTCGGAACCGAAGTGGAAATGGCGCTCCGCCAATACATCGCCCTTCGCGATGAACAGCAAGAGCGCCGCGGCGACGGTCTTTTCCTAAATGACCGAGGCCTGCGCATGACCGACGCGCAGGTGAGAACACTGGTGAAAACGCAACTCGCGCGCGTTACCACACAACAGAAACGCTCGCCACACGTGTTGCGCCATACGTTCGCCACCGCCATGCTCAACCACGGCGCCGGCCTCGAAAGCGTNCGCCAACTGCTCGGTCATGCAAGTCTCGCCACCACCGAAATCTACACCCACACAACATTCGAACAACTGAAAAACGCTTATCGCAAGGCCCATCCGCGCAGTTGAAACACAGCCCGTCGCGCGGGCCGTAACCAATAAAACACAAAGACTATGGAAATCAAGATTCAGTCCATCCATTTCGATGCCACCGAACAACTGCAGCAGTTCATCGAAAAGAAAGTCTCNAAGCTCGAGAAAATGCTTGACGACATCAAGCAAGCCGACGTACAATTGAAGGTCATCAAGCCGGCCACGGCACTCAATAAGGAGGTCAGCATCACGCTCGCCGTGCCCGGACAAAAGTTTTATGTGCAGAAAGTCTGCGACACGTTTGAGGAAGGCATCGACCAAAGCGTCGATTCTTTGAAAGTNCAACTCACGAAATTCAAGGAAAAACGCAGTAACCGATAAAAAAAAGACAAAAACTTTTGGCGGTTCNGAAAAAAGCCGTAACTTTGCAGCCGTTTTAGTGAAAGTCCTAAATCAAGCGCCTGAACGGCTGCAAAGATTTGCCTCTTTAGCTCAGTTGGCCAGAGCACGTGATTTGTAATCTCGGGGTCGTTGGTTCGAATCCGACAAGAGGCTCCACGCGAGAAGACCGACACTAGACAAAAGGGTGGTTACCAGAGTGGCCAAATGGGGCAGACTGTAAATCTGCTGGTTTTTACCTTCGGTGGTTCGAATCCATCACCACCCACATCGGCAGAGGCCGTAGTGCTGCTGTCCGATTTCGCGGCTAAGCCGATTTGCGGAAATAGCTCAGTTGATAGAGCACTAGCCTTCCAAGCTGGGGGTCGCGGGTTTGAGTCCCGTTTTCCGCTCTGAAGATGAGGATTTGCTGTTATAGCTCAGTGGTAGAGCACTTCCTTGGTAAGGAAGAGGTCCTGAGTTCAAATCTCAGTAACAGCTCCAAAGAGGTCGGCCATGGCCGGCGCGTTGTTTGTGAAGCAGAATCATCACGACTATCGATTTAATTAAATAAACAAGTAAAGCAATGGCTAAAGAAAATTTTGTGCGCACCAAACCGCACGTGAACATTGGTACCATCGGTCACGTGGACCATGGTAAGACTACTCTGACCGCTGCCATCACCACCGTGCTGGCCAAGCAGGGTCTCTCCGAGGTGAAGTCTTTCGACCAAATCGACAACGCTCCCGAAGAGAAAGAGCGTGGTATCACTATCAACACCGCACACGTGGAGTATGAGACCGCTAAGCGTCACTATGCTCACGTGGACTGCCCGGGACACGCCGACTATGTGAAGAACATGGTGACTGGTGCTGCCCAGATGGACGGTGCCATCCTCGTGGTGGCTGCTACCGACGGTCCTATGCCTCAGACTCGTGAGCACGTGCTGCTCGCTCGTCAGGTGAACGTGCCCCGTCTGGTGGTGTTCCTGAACAAGTGCGACATGGTGGAAGACGAGGAAATGCTCGAACTCGTGGAAATGGAAGTTCGTGAAATNCTCGAGCAATATGAGTTCGAAGAGGATACTCCTATCATCCGCGGTTCTGCTCTCGGCGCCCTCAATGGCGTTGCTAAGTGGGAAGAGAAGGTGATGGAACTGATGAACACCGTTGATGAGTGGATTCAGGAGCCTCCTCGCGATACCGATAAGCCGTTCTTGATGCCTGTGGAGGACGTGTTCTCCATCACCGGTCGTGGCACCGTGGCTACCGGTCGTATCGAAACTGGTGTGATTCACGTGGGCGACGAGGTTGAGCTCCTCGGTCTGGGTGAAGACAAGAAGTCGGTGGTTACCGGCGTTGAAATGTTCCGCAAGATCCTTGACGAGGGTCAGGCTGGTGACAACGTGGGTCTGCTGCTTCGTGGTATCGACAAGAATGAGATCAAGCGCGGTATGGTGCTCTGCCATCCGGGTCAGATCAANCCGTTCAAGAAGTTCAAGGCTTCCATCTACGTCCTGAAGAAGGAAGAAGGCGGTCGTCACACTCCGTTCGGCAACAAGTATCGTCCTCAGTTCTATCTCCGCACCATGGACTGCACGGGTGAGATCACTCTTCCCGAAGGCGTTGAAATGGTGATGCCTGGTGATAACGTGGAAATCACTGTGGAACTGATCTACGCTGTGGCTCTGAACAAAGGTCTTCGCTTCGCTATCCGCGAAGGTGGCCGCACCGTTGGTTCGGGCCAGATCACCGAGGTGTACGAAGATTAATCTCCGGAACACACTTAGTAAAGACATCTATTTGGCTTACGCAATATAGATATCACACTCAAGAATCCCGTTCAAATGGGCGGGATTCTTATTTACGGGAATAGCTCAGTTGGTAGAGCATCGGTCTCCAAAACCGAGGGTCGTGGGTTCGAGTCCTCCTTCCCGTGCAAAAAGAAGGTAACAGCTTATGTTTAAGAAGTTTGTAAATTATTGCAAGGCTTGTTATAACGAACTTGCGCATAAGACCACTTGGCCGACACGAGCCGAACTCACACACAGTGCAGTGGTTGTATTATCTGCTTCCCTTATCATTGCATTGGTGGTGTTCATTATGGATTTCGTGTTCCAGAATGTCATGGAATTGGTTTATCCTAGCTAAATTCGTTGAAGGAAGAAATGGCTGAAACAGAAAAGAAATGGTATGTGCTGCGCGCAGTGAGCGGAAAGGAAGCCAAGGTGAAGGAATACATCGAGGCTGAATTGAAGCACAATCCTCTGTTGCAACGTAATGTCTCCCAGGTGTTGATACCCATGGAGCGGCATGCATCGTTGCGCAATGGAAAGCGCGTGGTGAAAGAGAAAATCTCTCTGCCGGGCTATGTTCTCGTTGAAGCACATTTGGTGGGAGATGTGGCTCATACGCTGCGCTTCATGCCGAATGTTTTAGGATTCCTTGGTGGATTGGATAACCCTACCCCCGTGCGCCAAGCCGATGTCAACCGCTTACTTGGTACTGTTGAAGAAACAGAGCTCGAGGAAGGCGTTGATATTCCGTTCATGGTGGACGAGACGGTGAAAGTGACAGATGGACCGTTCAGCGGCTTCAGCGGAGTCATCGAAGAGGTGAACCCAGAGAAGCACAAGCTGAAAGTGATGGTTAAGATTTTCGGAAGAAAGACTCCGCTGGAGTTGGGCTATATGCAGGTTGAAAAAGAATGACCGCTTGGTTACGCATGCAGGTTCACTCTTTTATATTATCATCAATTAATTATTAACAAGAAGAAATGGCTAAAGAAGTTGCTGGATTAATCAAATTACAGATTAAAGGTGGCGCTGCGAATCCTTCTCCTCCCGTGGGTCCCGCATTGGGCTCGAAGGGTATCAATATCATGGGATTCTGCAAGGAGTTCAATGCCAGAACTCAGGACAAGGCCGGCAAAGTGCTTCCCGTTGTCATCACTTACTATGATGACAAGTCATACACTTTCGAAATCAAGACCTCTCCCGCAGCCGTGCAACTGCTCGAGGCAGCCAAGGTGAAGGGCGGAAGCTCGGAACCGAATCGCAAGAAGGTGGCTAGCGTAACTTGGGATCAGGTGCGCGCTATCGCAGAGGATAAGATGGCTGACTTGAACTGTTTCACTGTGGAGAGCGCCATGAAGCTGGTGGCCGGTACTGCTCGCAGTATGGGCATCACCGTGAAAGGGGATTTCCCTGGCAAGTAATCAATAACTTCAATTAGAAAAGAAATGAGTAAACTGACAAAGAATCAGAAGGCAGTTGCTGATAAGATTGAAGCAGGGAAAGCTTACACTTTGCAAGAGGCTGCAAGCTTGGTGAAGGAGATTACCACCACCAAGTTTGATGCGTCGCTTGATATTGACGTGCGCTTGGGCGTTGACCCGCGCAAAGCCAACCAGATGGTCCGTGGCGTGGTGTCACTGCCCAACGGAACCGGAAAGGTGACGCGTGTGCTTGCGCTCTGCACCCCTGATCAAGAAGCTGCCGCTAAGGAAGCCGGAGCCGACTATGTTGGTCTTGATGAGTATATCGACAAGATCAAAGGAGGTTGGACCGATGTGGATGTGATCATTACAATGCCTTCTTGCATGGGTAAGCTCGGTCCTTTGGGCCGTATCCTCGGTCCTCGTGGATTGATGCCTAACCCCAAGAGCGGCACCGTGACTATGGATGTGGCTAAGGCCGTGAAAGAAGTGAAGCAAGGCAAGATCGACTTCAAAGTGGATAAGGCCGGCATCATTCACACTTCTATCGGCAAGGTGTCAATGACTCCCGAGCAAATCCTCGGAAATGCAAAAGAGTTTATCAACACCGTGATCAAGCTGAAGCCNGCCGCTGCAAAAGGTACGTATATCAAGAGTATCTATCTTTCGAGCACTATGAGCAAGGGTATCAAGGTTGATCCTAAGACCGTAGAGTAACGCTAAACTACACAGAAAGCAATGAAAAAGGAAGCTAAAGATACTATCATCGTCGATCTTGGAGAGAAGTTGAAGGAATTTCCTCACTTCTATCTGGTGGACGTCAACGGACTGAATGCAAAGCAAACAAGCGATCTTCGTCGTAAATGCTTCAAGAGCGATATCAAGATGGTTGTTGTGAAAAACAAGCTCTTGCACAAAGCTCTGGAAGCATCGGAGGTTGACTTTGAACCTCTCTACAGCGCATTGAAAGGCAGCACCGCAGTGTTGTTCACTCAGACTGCCAATCTCCCCGCAAAACTGCTGAAGGAATATAAGAAGGAAGGCATTCCTGCACTGAAAGCAGCTTACGCAGAGGAAGGCATTTATGTTGGTGCCGACAAATTGGAAGAGCTCTCGGCTATCAAGAGCAAGAACGAGGTTATTGCAGACATTGTGGCTCTGTTGCAGTCGCCTGCAAAGAACGTCATCTCCGCTCTGCAGTCGGGTGGTCAAACCATTCATGGTGTGCTGAAGACCTTAGGCGAGCGTCCTGAGTAATAAATAACGCTCAACAATAACTCAAATAATAAAAACATTAAAACTTTTAAATAAAATGGCAGACATTAAAGCTATTGCTGAGGAGTTGGTTAACCTCACAGTGAAAGAAGTAAACGAGTTGGCTACGGTCCTTAAGGACGAGTATGGAATTGAGCCCGCAGCAGCAGCTGTCGCTGTGGCAGCCGGTCCCGCCGCAGGTGGTGCAGCCGAGGCAGCCGAGGAGAAGAGCTCCTTCGACGTGGTGCTCGCCGAGGTTGGTGGCGCTAAGCTGCAGGTTGTGAAGGCTGTGAAAGAGGCTTGTGGCCTTGGCCTGAAGGAAGCTAAAGACCTCGTGGACGGTGCTCCTTCCACTCTGAAAGAGGGCTTGTCGAAGGACGAGGCTGAGAACCTGAAGAAGGCCATCGAAGAGGCCGGCGCTAAGGTTGAGCTGAAATAAGCCGTAAAGAACATTCGAAAACAAAAAGGTTAGGTCCTCCTCAGTAGGGGGGGCCTAGCCTTTTCTTTGTCTAAAAAGAATAAGTCGCGATAGCTATATACATATAAATGTGGAACGAATCTTCCGGAATGGAGAGGGATATGTTGCCTAGCAGGGGTGCGTTGTTGCATATAATATATATGTATAGGATGAGCGATACAAAGGCCGCAGTGCCTACCTACTGACGTTAAGTATAATACCCAATATTGATCAATAGATGGCTTCAAAAATTGTTGACAACAGAGTAAACTTTGCCAGCGTAAAGAATCCGATGCCCTATCCGGATTTCCTCGATGTGCAATTAAAGTCGTTCAGAGATTTTTTGCAGTTGGATACGCCGCCTGAGGAGCGTAAGAACGATGGCTTGTATCGGGTGTTTTCGGAGAATTTTCCGATAACAGACACTCGCAACAACTTCGTACTTGAGTTCTTGGACTACTTCATCGACCCGCCGCGTTACACCATTGAAGAATGCTTGGAGCGTGGGCTTACCTATAGCGTGCCCTTGAAGGCGAAGATGAAGCTCTACTGCACCGACCCCGACCACGAGGATTTTGGAACGTTTATTCAAGACGTTTTCCTGGGAACGATTCCATACATGACAGACAATGGAACGTTTGTCATCAATGGCGCTGAGCGCGTTGTGGTGTCACAATTGCACCGTTCGCCCGGTGTGTTCTTTGGCCAGGGCGTGCATGCCAATGGCACCGTGCTCTATTCGGCCCGCATCATTCCGTTCAAGGGGTCGTGGATTGAGTTTGCCACCGACATCAACAATGTGATGTATGCCTACATTGATCGTAAAAAGAAATTGCCGGTCACAACCTTGTTGCGCGCCATCGGATTCGAAAGCGACAAGGAAATTCTTCAGATATTCGACCTCGCAGAGGAAGTGAAAGTCACGAAGAAGAATATGAAGGATATGATCGGCCGCAAGCTCGCTGCACGCGTGCTGAAGAGTTGGAACGAAGACTTCGTGGATGAGGATACTGGCGAAGTGGTTTCCATAGAGCGCAATGAAGTGATCATGGAGCGCGAGACCGAAATCACCAAGGAGAATGTTGATGAGATTCTCGACAGCGGTACGTCCACCATTCTCGTGCATAAGGATGCCGAAGCCGCTTCGAAGTACGCCATCATCTTCAACACTTTGGCAAAAGACCCCTCCAATTCCGAGAAAGAGGCCGTGCTTTATATCTATCGCCAGTTGCGCAATGCCGACCCTGCCGACGATGCCAGCGCTCGCGAAGTGATTCAAAATCTGTTCTTCTCCGACAAACGCTATGATCTCGGTGATGTGGGACGCTACCGCATCAATAAGAAACTCGGACTCGACACCGACATGGATACACGTGTCTTGACGAAGGACGACATCATCAATATTATCAAATACCTGATTGACCTCATCAACTCCAACGCCACCGTTGANGATATCGACCACTTGTCGAATCGTCGCGTGCGTACCGTTGGTGAGCAGTTGAGCAATCAGTTCTCCATAGGCTTGGCCCGCATGAGCCGCACCATTCGTGAGCGAATGAACGTGCGCGACAATGAAGTGTTTACGCCTACCGACTTGATCAATGCCAAAACCATTTCGAGCGTCATCAATTCGTTCTTCGGTACCAACCCGTTGAGCCAGTTCATGGACCAGACCAACCCGCTGGCAGAGGTTACCCACAAGCGCCGTCTCTCGGCACTTGGCCCCGGCGGTTTGTCGCGCGAGCGAGCCGGTTTCGAGGTCCGCGACGTACACTATACCCACTACGGCCGTCTCTGCCCGATTGAGAGCCCTGAAGGCCCCAACATCGGTCTGATCTCCTCTCTTTGCGTGTATGCAAAAATAAACGAGCTTGGCTTCATCGAGACCCCCTATCGTAGGGTGAAAGATGGCGTGGTGGATCTGAAAAATGAAGACGTGGTGTANCTCACGGCTGAGGAAGAAGCAGANCACATCATCGGCCAAGGCAATGCCCCNCTGAAAGAAGACGGTTCGTTTATCCGCACCTACGTGAAGTGCCGTCAGGATGCCGACTTCCCCGTGGTGGCCCCCGGNGAGGTGGACCTCATGGATGTGGCTCCCCAGCAGATTGCTTCTATCGCTGCCGGACTGATACCGTTCCTCGAGCACGACGACGCCCACCGTGCNCTGATGGGCTCCAACATGATGCGCCAGGCAGTGCCCCTGCTCCACAACGAGGCTCCTATTGTGGGAACCGGCATCGAGAAGCAAGTGTGCGAAGACTCACGCACCATGATTACCGCCGAGAGCGACGGTGTCGTGGAATACGTGGACGCCACCACCATTCGCATTCTCTACGACCGCACCGACGACGAAGAATTCGTGAGCTTCGAGCCGGCCATGAAAGAATATCGCATTCCCAAATTCCGCCGCACCAACCAAAACATGGTGGTAGATTTGCGTCCCATCTGTGAGAAAGGCCAGCGCGTGAAGAAGGGCGACATCCTCACCGAGGGATACGCCACGGAGAATGGCGAGTTGGCACTCGGTCGCAACCTGCTCGTGGCCTACATGCCGTGGAAGGGCTACAACTATGAGGACGCCATCGTGCTCAACGAGCGCATCGTGCGCGANGACGTTCTGACGTCTGTGCATGTGGACGAATACTCGCTCGATGTGCGCGAAACCAAGCGCGGCATGGAAGAGTTTACGTCCGACATCCCCAACGTGAGCGAAGACGCCACCAAGGACCTCGACGACAATGGTATCATCCGAGTGGGTGCTACNGTGGTGCCCGGCGACATCCTCATCGGTAAGATTTCGCCCAAGGGTGAGAGCGATCCTTCGCCCGAAGAGAAGCTGCTTCGCGCCATCTTCGGCGACAAGGCCGGCGATGTGAAGGATTCTTCGCTCAAAGCCAACCCGTCGCTCACCGGCGTGGTGATTGACAAGAAACTCTTCTCGCGCGCCATCAAGACTCGCGAGTCAAAGAAGCAAGACAAGATCCTATTGGCCAAGATCGACGAGGAGTACGAAGCCAAGGTGAACGACTTGAAGGATATCCTTGTGGAGAAGCTGATGACGCTCACCAAGGGCAAGACCTCCAAGGGCGTGAAAGACTACACCGGCGCCGAGATCATCACCAAGGGTGCCAAGTTCACCGTTGCCGCACTGAAGAACATCGAGTATGATGGCATCCAGTCGAGCGGGTGGACCAACGACGAGCACGCCAACGATATGATCAAGCAGCTCATCATCAACTTCATCAAGAAGTACAAGTTGCTCGATGCCGAGAACAAACGTCGTAAGTTTGCCATCACGATTGGCGACGAACTGCCCTCGGGCATCTTGCAGATGGCCAAGGTCTATGTGGCCAAGAAGCGCAAGATAGGCGTGGGCGACAAGCTGGCTGGTCGCCACGGCAACAAGGGCATCGTGTCCAAAGTGGTGCGCCAAGAGGATATGCCGTTCCTTGAGGACGGTCGTCCCGTCGATTTGGTGCTCAACCCGCTGGGCGTGCCTTCGCGTATGAACCTCGGACAGATTTTCGAAGCCATCCTCGGTGCTGCAGGCAAGCGCCTCGGCGTGAAGTTTGCATCGCCCATCTTCGACGGTGCCAGTCTCGACGATCTGCAGGAATGGACCGACAAGGCCGGACTGCCGCGNCTCTGTTCCACCCACCTCTACGATGGCGAAACCGGNGAGAAGTTCGACCAGGCTGCCACCGTGGGTATCACCTACTTCTTGAAGCTCGGCCACATGGTGGAAGACAAGATGCACGCTCGTTCCATCGGCCCGTACTCGCTCATCACNCAGCAACCCCTNGGCGGTAAGGCGCAGTTCGGTGGTCAGCGCTTCGGTGAAATGGAAGTTTGGGCACTCGAAGCCTTTGGCGCTTCCCATGTGCTCCAAGAGATTCTGACCATTAAGTCTGACGACGTGGCCGGCCGTTCCAAGGCCTACGAAGCCATCGTGAAAGGCGACGCCATGCCCACACCGGGCATCCCCGAGTCGCTCAACGTGCTGCTTCATGAGCTTCGCGGCCTCGGTCTCAGCGTAACGCTCGATTAAAATCCATTCCGAATCACAAATCCATTGACTATTGATTATTGAATTATGGCATTCAAGAAAGAATCAAAGATAAAGAACAACTTCACGAAAATCACCATCGGGCTCGCTTCTCCCGAGGAGATTCTCGAAAACAGTTACGGTGAGATCACCAAGCCGGAGACCATCAACTATCGNACCTATAAGCCCGAGCGCGATGGCCTGTTCTGCGAGCGCATTTTCGGTCCCACCAAAGACTACGAGTGCGCCTGCGGCAAATACAAGCGCATCCGCTACAAGGGCATTGTCTGCGACCGATGCGGTGTGGAAGTCACCGAGAAGAAAGTGCGTCGCGAGCGTGCCGGACATATCGAACTCGTGGTGCCCGTGGCNCACATCTGGTATTTCCGTTCGCTGCCCAACAAAATCGGCTACCTGCTCGGCATCCCCACCAAGAAGCTCGATTCCATCATCTATTACGAGCGCTACGTGGTGATCAATCCTGGTATTATGGCCGGCAAAAAAGACAACGACGGCATCGAGGTGAACGGTTCGCACAAGCTCGACCTGCTCACCGAGGACGAATACATCGACATCATGGACAACCTGCCCGAGGGCAACGAGCTGTTGGAAGACTCCGATCCCAACAAGTTTGTGGCCAAGATGGGTGCCGAGGCTGTTTATGACCTGCTCGCCGGTCTCGATCTCGACGCCCTGTCCTACGAGCTCCGCGACCGCGCCAGCACCGACAACTCACAGCAGCGCAAGACCGAAGCCCTGAAGCGCCTCCAGATTGTGGAAGCCTTCCGCGGCTCCAAAGACATCAACCGGCCGGAATGGATGATTCTGAAAATCCTGCCCGTCACACCGCCCGAACTGCGCCCGTTGGTGCCGCTCGATGGCGGACGCTTTGCCACGTCCGACCTCAACGACCTCTATCGTCGTGTCATCATTCGCAACAATCGCTTGAAGCGACTCATCGAAATCAAGGCCCCCGAAGTGATTCTCCGCAACGAGAAGCGCATGCTGCAAGAGGCCGTCGATTCGCTCTTCGACAACAGCCGCAAGTCGTCGGCCGTGAAGAGCGACTCCAACCGCCCCCTCAAGTCGCTCTCCGACTCACTCAAGGGCAAACAGGGCCGCTTCCGCCAGAATCTGCTCGGCAAGCGCGTTGACTATTCTGCACGTTCGGTGATCGTCGTTGGCCCCGAGTTGAAGATGGGCGAATGCGGTCTGCCCAAACTCATGGCAGCCGAACTCTACAAGCCGTTCATCATCCGCAAGCTCATCGAGCGCGGCATCGTCAAGACCGTCAAGTCGGCCAAGAAGATCGTCGATCGCCGCGAACCCATCATCTGGGACATCTTGGAGAATGTGATGAAGGGCCATCCCGTGCTGCTCAACCGCGCACCTACACTTCACCGCCTCGGCATCCAGGCCTTCCAGCCCAAGCTCATCGAGGGCAAAGCCATCCAGTTGCATCCGCTCGCCTGTACGGCCTTCAATGCCGACTTCGACGGCGACCAGATGGCTGTCCACCTCCCGCTGAGCAACGAGGCCATACTCGAGGCACAGATTCTGATGCTGCAAAGCCACAACATCCTCAATCCGGCCAACGGCACACCTATCACCGTGCCGTCGCAAGACATGGTGCTCGGTCTTTATTACATCACGAAGATTCGTCCGGGAGCCAAGGGCGAAGGTCTCAGCTTCTACGGCCCCGAGGAAGCCATCATCGCCCACAACGAGGGCAAGTGCGACCTCCACGCTCAGGTGAAAGTGGTGGTTGACGACGTTGATGAGGATGGCAACAAAATCAAGCACATGGTGGAGACCTCCGTCGGTCGTGTCATCGTCAACGAGATTGTGCCGTCGGCCGTGGGCTATGTCAACACCATTATCTCGAAAAAATCGTTGCGCGACATCATCGCCGACGTGATNAACAAGGTGGGTTTCGCCGAGGCTTGCGAATTCCTCGACGGCATCAAGAACCTGGGCTACCGCATGTCCTATCTCGCCGGCCTGTCGTTCAACCTCGACGACATCATCATCCCCGAGGAGAAAGCCGAACTGGTGGAGAAGGGCAACGCCGAAATCCAACAGATCACCGACAACTATAATATGGGTTTCATCACCGACAACGAGCGCTACAATCAGGTAATCGATGCCTGGACGCACGTGAACAACAAGCTCCGCGACGTGCTGATGAAGAAAATGACCGAGGCCGACCAAGGCTTCAACGCCGTCTATATGATGCTCGATTCCGGCGCCCGCGGTTCCAAAGACCAGATTTCTCAGCTCGCCGGTATGCGTGGTCTGATGGCCAAGCCCCAGAAGGCTGGTGCCGAAGGACGNGGCACAATCGAAAACCCCATCCTCTCCAACTTCAAGGAGGGCATGTCTGTGCTGGAATACTTCATCTCTACTCACGGTGCCCGTAAGGGTCTGGCCGACACCGCCATGAAAACCGCCGACGCCGGATATCTGACACGACGCCTCGTGGATGTGTCGCACGACGTGATCATCAATGAGGAAGACTGCGGCACGCTGCGCGGATTGGTATGCACAGCGCTCAAGAATGGCGACGAAACCATCGCCGGTTTGGCCGAGCGCATCCTTGGCCGCGTCTCCGTGCACGACATCATCGAGCCCAACACCGGCGCCCTCATTGTGGCTGCCGGCGAGGAAATCACTGAGTCGATTGCCCTGCGCATCGAAAACTCCGGCATTGAAAGCGTAGAAATTCGAAGCGTGCTCACCTGCGAAAGCAAGAAGGGCGTCTGCATGAAGTGCTACGGCCGCAACNTGGCCACCCAGCGCATGGTGCAGAAGGGCGAAGCCGTCGGCGTCATCGCTGCACAGGCCATCGGCGAGCCCGGTACGCAGCTCACCCTCCGCACGTTCCACGCCGGTGGCGTGGCCGGCAACGCTGCTGCCAATGCCGGCATCGTGGCCAAAAACGACGCCAAGCTCGAATTCGACGAACTGCGCACCGTGCCGTTTGTTGACGAGAGCGAGGGCACGCCCCGCGATTGCGAGATGGTGGTGAGCCGTCTGTCGGAGGTTCGCTTCGTCGATCCCAAGACCAACATCGTGCTCTCCACGGTCAATGTGCCCTACGGTTCGAGCCTGTTCTTCAAGACCGGCGACACCGTGAAGAAGGGCGACACCATCGCTCGTTGGGACCCGTTCAACGCCGTCATCGTCACCGAGTATGCCGGTAAACTGAAATTCCGCGACGTGGTGGAAGGCTCCACCTACAAGGCCGAGACCGACGAGACCACCGGACTCACCGAAAAGATCATCACCGAGTCGAAAGACAAGTCGCTCGTGCCTACGTGCGACATTGTCGGCAAGGGCGGCGAAGTGGTAGGCACCTACATCTTCCCCGTGGGCGGCCACGTCGTCGTGGAGGATGGCCAGACCGTGAAGACCGGTATGACGCTCGTCAAGATACCGCGCTCCGTGGCCAAGGGCGGCGACATCACCGGTGGTCTGCCCCGTGTCACCGAGCTCTTTGAGGCGCGCAACCCGTCCAACCCCGCCATCGTTTCCGAAATCGACGGCGAGGTCACCATGGGCAAGGTGAAGCGCGGCAACCGCGAAATCATTGTCACGTCGAAGACCGGCGACCAGCGCAAATATCTCGTTTCGCTGTCCAAGCAGATCCTTGTGCAGGAGCACGATGCCGTGCGCGCAGGCACTCCGCTCAGCGACGGCGTCATCACGCCCAACGACATCCTCGCCATCAAGGGCCCCACGGCCGTTCAGGAATACATCGTCAACGAGGTGCAAGACGTTTATCGCCTGCAGGGTGTGAAGATCAACGACAAGCATTTCGAAATCATCGTGCGCCAGATGATGCGCAAGGTGCAGATCAACGATCCGGGCGACACCTCGTTCCTTGAGGATGAAATTGTGGACAAATTGGACTTCGCCGAGGAGAACGATCGCATCTGGGGAAAGAAGGTGGTGACCGACGCCGGCGACTCCGAGAACTTCAAGCCCGGCCAGATAGTGACCGCCCGCAAGCTGCGCGACGAAAACTCCAGCCTGAAGCGACGCGACCTGAAGACCGTCACCGTGCGCGACGCCGTGCCGGCCACGTCCACGCAGATCCTTCAGGGCATCACGCGTGCAGCCTTGCAAACCAAGAGCTTCATGTCGGCCGCCTCGTTCCAAGAGACCACCAAGGTGCTCAACGACGCCGCCATCAAGGGCAAGACCGACCGACTGGAGGGCATGAAGGAGAACGTGATTTGCGGCCACCTCATCCCCGCAGGCACCGGCCAGCGCGAGTTCGACCGCATCATCGTGGGCAGTCGCGAGGAATACGAGCGCATGATGGCCAATCGCAAGAACGTGCTCGACTTTGCCGAACACGAGCTCAACGCCACCGAATAACATTGCACATCGGCGCGCAGGTCTCTGCCGAGCTGCGCCGCATATCCCATCAGGGCGCGACCTTCCCATTGCCGGAAGGTCGCACTTTTTTCGTGTGCGGCCGCCACTATCGGCGTTTTAGCCGGCCGATTCCGCCGTTTTTGCGTCTTGTTAATATTGTTTAACGCCTCCACGGGCAGCGCCGCGCAATTTTTGTCGTACATTTGCCAATCACTAAGCGCGATGCCTGTGTTCTTGGGGAATGCCGGACGTGGCAGGGCGCTCCGCCATCGGCAACGAGGCCGTCTCCCAGCGGCGCAGCCCNGACGAAGCGCANGAGTTTAGCAGTTGCACCGCGCCACGACCAACAACTCACCATCGACAAACCAACAACAACCATACGAATGAAAAGAATNGTAGCAAGTATCGCGATGCTCATGCTCGTTGNGGCAGCAGCATCGGCGCAGCCCGGCTGGGCCAAAGAGTGGTTTCAAAACCTCAAGTTGGGCGGTTACATCATCACCGAATACCAGTGGAACGAGGGCAGCGACAAGAACGAGTTCAGCACGCGCCTTGTGCGTCTCAACTTCCANGGCACGGTGGCCAAGGAATTCGACTTCCGCATCCAAGCGCAACTCAACGGAATGCCCGGCTCGTCGAGCGGTCCACGCATCGTGGATGCCTACATGGAGTGGCGCCGCTACGACTTNCTNCGCGTGAAGGTGGGCCAGTTNAAGCGCGCGTTCACCTTCGAAAACCCCATGCACCCCATCGACGAAGCCTTCTATGCCTACGCTTCGCCCGTGAGCAAACTCGCGGGATTCAGCGACCGCAACGGCTGCCACGCCAGCAACGGCCGCGACATCGGCATACAGTTGCAGGGCGATTTTGCTAAGGTGCGCGGCCGCAACATCCTTCACTATCAGCTGGCCGTGTACAACGGACANGGCATCAANACGGGCGACAAAGACCACCGCAAGGACCTGATAGGCGAGGTGTGGGTGAGCCCNATCGAGGGATTGCGCATCGGCGGCTCGGGCTGGACCGGCTCCTACACGCGGCAGGGCAGNGGCCTCGACGCCGACGGCCTCGACATCTCCGGCAAGCGCACGGTGGACGTCAACCGCTATGCCCTGAGCGCAGAATATGCCACGGCCTCCGATTGGAACTTCCGCGGAGAGTATATCCACAGNCAGGGCAAGGCCTTCTCCAGCTCTTCGGAGAGCGACATCACCATCAACGAAGCCCTCGGCGACAAGGCCGACGGTTGGTATATGGGCGTGGTGGCCCCCATCAAGCAGAAGGTGTGCCACGCCAAAGCCCGCTACAGCGCCTATCGCAGCATGGCCACNNCNGCCTCGGCCCAGCATCAATACGAGGTGGGCGTGGACTACACGTTCTGGAAGCGCGTCAAAGCACAAGCCGCCTACATCTATGTGGACGACCACGCGGCCGACAAGAAGTATTCCATCATCGACTGCCAGCTCTCCGTGCGCTTCTGACGGCGCCATCCCTTTNCCNCAAGAATATGATAACCTAATCACACATCACCATGACAATCACCATGATNATCCAACTGCTGATAGTGCTCCTAGCACTCTACGTGGGCAGTCGCTACGGCAGTTTGGCGCTGGGCGCCATCTCCGGCATCGGTCTCGCCATCCTCGTGTTTGGCTTCGGAATGAAGCCCGGCACACCGCCCACCGATGTCATCTACATCATCATCGCCGCCGTCACCTGCGCCGGCATCATGCAAGCCTCGGGCGGCATGGACTGGCTGATACAGATCGCCGAGCGCCTGCTCCGCAAACATCCCGACCGCATCACGTTTTTTGCGCCGCTCTGCACCTTCTTCCTCACCGTCCTCGTGGGCACCGGGCACGTGGTATATACCCTCATGCCCATCATCGTGGACATTGCCATCAAGAAGGGCATACGCCCCGAGCGGCCCTGCGCCGTGGCATCGGTGGCCGCGCAGGTGGGCATCACGTGCTCGCCCATCGCCGCCGCTGTGGTGGCATTTGTCACCATCAGCNACTCCAACGGCTTCGACGTCACCATCCCCCACGTGCTGATGATCACCATCCCGGCATGTCTCTGCGGACTCATGGCTGCCGCCACGGCATCCTATAAGCGCGGCCTCGACCTCGACAAAGACCCCGACTTCCAGCGCAAACTCCAAGACCCCGCGCAGCGCGAATACATCTATGGCAGCAGTGCCACCACGCTCGACAAGAAGATCGACACCAACGCCAAGCGCGCCGTCTATATATTCTTTGCAGCCCTCGCCGTCATCGTGGTGTTTGCCGTCTTCCAGAATCTGCTCCCCACCTACACCTCCGTCGAAGCCCTCAAGGGCGCCGGCGGCGTGTCGCTCGGCGGAGATGCCACCATCTCGGCACAAAAACTTGCCGGCGCGGGCGTGGTGCTCGAAGGCGTCACCCACGAGGTGCGCAAGTCGCTCCAGATGAATCTCGTCATCCAAATCGTGATGATCTCGGCCGCAGCCCTCATGATCATCTGCTGCAAAGCCTCGCCNAAGAAGGCCGTGGCCGGCCCCGTGTGGCAGAGCGGCATGGTGGCCGTGGTGGCCATCTATGGCATCGCATGGCTCGCCGACACCTTCTTTAGCAACTATGTGTTGGAGATGAAAGAAATGCTCGGCGGCATCGTGGCCCAATACAAGTGGTCGATAGCCATCGTGTTTTTCCTCGTTTCCGTGCTCATCAACTCGCAGGGCGCCGTTGTCGTCTCCATGCTGCCGCTGGCCTATTCATTGGGCATCCCCGGCCCCGTGCTGCTCGGCGTGCTTCCCAGCGTTTACGGATACTTCTTCATCCCCAACTATCCGTCGGACATCGCCACGGTCAACTTCGACCGCACCGGCACCACCGTCATCGGAAAATACCTGCTCAACCACTCCTTCATGATGCCCGGCCTCATCAGCGTCATCGTGTCCACCCTCGTGGCCTACGGTCTCGCCATGATCATCTACTGACACCCCAGCCCCACCGCCACTGCCGCAGCGGGCGCCCCACAACAATGCCGCGAACGAATCCCTCGATTCGTCCGCGGCATTTCCAAGGGTTGGCAACTGTATGGCCAACTATTTCTTCTTCAGCAAGTCGCGAATCTCCGTCAGCAGCTCCTCCTGCGTCGGGCCGGCCGGTGCCTCAGGCTCCTCCTGCTTCTTCGACAACTTGTTCATCGCCTTAATGATCAGGAAGATGCAGAACGCCACAATCAGGAAGTCCACAATGTTCTGAATGAACTGGCCATACTTGAGCGTGGCAGCCAATTCCCCCTCTCCAAACGACACTTGCAGCTTGGTGAAGTCCACGTTGCCCGTGACCACGCCCACCAGCGGCATCAGAATGTCGTCCACCAACGACGAGATAATCTTTCCGAACGCGCCGCCGATGATCACACCAACGGCCATGTCCATCACGTTGCCCTTCATGGCAAACTCCTTAAATTCTTTGATAAATCCCATAGTTATTGTTGTTTAACAAGTGAATAATCCTTCTTCGCGGCCGCCACATCCGGCCACCGTCGGCCCGAGCGGCAATGCCCGCCAATTCGCGCGGCGCTTTCGAATAATTCGTGCGGCGCTTTCGAATATCTCGCGCGGTGCTGCCCAATGCTTTGCGCCATGATGCCCGCCACTTCGCGCGTCATCAGCAGCCATTTTCGCGGCCCACGATGCAAAAGTACACAAAAAGCGTGGCTTTTGCAAACGAGCGCCGCAAAAATGTTTCACGCTCGCCCGATTCGCGCTCCTCTGCCGCCCGATTCGCGTTCGCAAACCGGTGGTCTTGCACTGGCTCGCCCTTGGTCTTCGAAGCATAAACCACTGCCCTAGGAGAATTAAGTTAATAAAGTAATTAGATTAAGTTATTAAGGTAATATAATTAAGTTAATAACTTAATTGTCGCAAACCTGTGGTTTACGAATGCAAGGCCAATGGACAGCAAACGCGAAACCAATGGATAGCGAACGCGAAACCAATGGATAGCGAATGCAAGACTAATGATGGGCGAAGGTGAAACCGCCGGTCGGCGTTTCGAAGACCAAGGGCGGGCGAAGGCGAGATCGGTGGCCGGTCGCTGCCCATCCGCTCGTAAAACGCGAAAGCGGCGGCGCAGAGGGATGGTCTGCGCCGCCGCTTGGCTTGTTGTGGCTTGCGGGGAGAGATCCCGCGGCCGTTAGATGTTGTCGCTGATGAGGTTTTCGCCCGTCATGTCGGCCGGCTGTTCCAGTCCCATGATGTGGAGAATGGAGGGGGCCACGTCGGCGAGCCGGCCATCTTTCACCGTGGCCGAATTGTTGTTGGTCACATAGATGAAGGGCACGGGGTTGAGGGAATGGGCTGTGTTGGGCGTTCCGTCGGCGTTGATGGCGTTGTCGGCGTTGCCGTGGTCGGCAATGATGATGGCTTCGTAGTCGTTGGCTTTGGCGGCNTCTATCACCTCGCGAACGCAGTTGTCCACGGCCCACACGGCTTTTGCGATGGCGTTATAGACGCCCGTGTGCCCCACCATATCGCCGTTGGCGAAGTTGACCACGATGAAGTCATACTCTTGTGTGTTGATGGCTCCCACGAGCTTGTCTTTCACTTCGTAGGCAGACATCTCGGGCTTGAGGTCGTAGGTGGCCACCTTGGGCGAGGGCACCAGGATGCGGTCTTCGCCGTCGAAGGGAGCTTCGCGCCCGCCATTGAAGAAGAAGGTGACGTGGGCGTATTTCTCGGTTTCGGCGGTGTGGAGCTGCCGTTTGCCCTGCTGCGAGAGGTATTCTCCGAGTGTGTTTTCCACATTCTCCTTGGGGAAGAGCACGCCNACGCCGGTGAACGAGGCGTCGTATGGCGTCATGCAATAGTAGTGCAGGCCGCTGATGGTGTGCATTCCCTCGTCGGGCATGTCTTGCTGNGTGAGCACTTGGGTGAGCTCCTTGGCGCGGTCGTTGCGGAAGTTGATGAATATCACGGCGTCGCCCTCTTGGATGGTGCCGTCGATGGTGGCGTTGTTGATGGGCTTGATNAACTCATCGGTGACGCCCTCGTCGTAGCTTTCTTGCACGGCGGCGGCCATGTTGTTGGCCTGTTTCCCCGTGGCGCTCACGAGNAGGTCGTAGGCTTCTTTCACGCGGTTCCAGCGCTTGTCGCGATCCATGGCGTAGAATCGTCCCACGATGGAGGCGATGTGGGCGTCGTTTTCGCGGCAGCACTGGTCCACCTGCTCTATGAAGCCCTTGCCGCTCTTGGGGTCGGTGTCGCGGCCGTCCATGAAGCAGTGCACGAAGAGCTGGTCTTTCAGNCCGAAGGCTTTGCCGGCCTCGATGAGCTTGAACANGTGGTCGAGCGACGAGTGCACGCCGCCGTTGCTCGTCAGTCCNATCAGATGGAGNCGCTTGCCCTGCTGCTTGGCGTAGGTGTAGGCCTCCACCACGCCGGCGTTTTTCAGTATAGATCCGTCTTGGCAGGCGCGATTGATTTTCACCAGGTCTTGATACACCACGCGCCCGGCGCCGATGTTGAGGTGGCCCACCTCGGAGTTGCCCATCTGTCCGTCGGGCAATCCCACGTTTTCGCCCGAGGCCTGCAACTGCGAGTGTGCGCTCGTGGCCGTTAATAAATCGAGATAAGGCGTCGGCGTGTTGTAGATCACATCGCCCTCGCCGTGTTTTCCGATGCCCCATCCGTCGAGGATCATCAGCAGCGCTTTCTTAGCCATAATGTCGTTGTCTTTTACTTGTCAATACTTTTAGAGCTGCAAAATTACTGCTTTTTTCATACACGGCAAAAGAAAAATGCGTAACTTTGTAGAAGTTTAAACCTACGTAGCAATGAGCAGAATGATGTTTGTGCCGGGCGGAGGCCTTGCCAATCGCATGCTGGCCCTGGCGGCGGCGCACGAATTGGCACGGCGCACGGGCGTGAAGGTGGAGGCCATGTGGTTCAAAGGGTGGGGCATGGGCGCCGCGTTTAGCGAAGTGTTTCTCCCCATCAACACGCATTTGTTCACCGTGAAAGACGGCACGCTGTGGGACGAATTGCGCTACGACCGGCCGCGCCGCCACAACCTTTGGCTGCCCGCACTGCCGCAACGACTGATGTTTAGGCGGCGCATCGATGAGGCGCAGGTGGCAGACTTGCGCGATGCNGGCTTTGATTTTGATNCTTGGGCGCNGGGCACGTCGAGCTGCCATCTGAGCAGTTGCTGCAGTTTTGGCACATATCCCGACGATGTTTATGCGGCGCTCTTCCGCCCCGTGCCTGCCATCGTTCAAAACGTTAACGAATACAAAAAAAACACTTCGGGANGTTTCCATGAGAGTCGTCGGCGTGCATATTCGACGCACCGACCACACGGAATCCATTCGTTGCAGCCCAACGAAACTCTTTCTCAACGCCGTTCGTGAAGAGATGGCCGCCGAACCTTCGGTCAAAATATTCNTGGCCACCGACGACGAGGGCGTGAAACAACAATTCAGAGACTGCTTCGCCGACCGCGTGGTGACGGCCAACCGGCAAGCCTCGCGCGACAGCCAGAGTGGCATCGCCGACGGCCTAACCGATATGTACACGCTGGCCACCACCGACATCATCTATGGCAGCGCCGGCAGCACCTTCTCGCAAATGGCAGCCAAACTGGGCGGCGTGCCCTTCAAGGTGCTCAAAGCGACTCCATGATGCGCCCCACGTAGTCTTCCCACGTGAAATGTTTCACGGCTTCGTGGGCGCGTAGGAATAGAGCGCTTCTGTCATCGGTGAGAATGCGCCCACGTGGAATTGGCGTTCATCTGCAGCGGAGCCTCTCTATTCGGCCGTCATTGTTCTATGTTGATCAAATTGTTCTTCGTGTAGAAGTCGCCTTGTTTTTCAAAGGCATGGCATCCGAATGGCAATTTGTCTCCAATAGCGTGGTATAAGTATTCCGGATGAAATTCAAACGAAAATCTCGCAGATTCTTTCCAATCGGGAAGGTTGCAAGTGACGCCCCACGCATGTTCTGCATCGCAACTAAAGAAATAGTCCTCGTTGATATTCCCGTCCAAATAATATCCGCGTGTGTTTCTATATCCTAAGGATCGCAGAATGATGCGAGAAAAAACATGGATGGAGACGCGGATAATCTTTTTCCAAACCGGATTGTTGTGGTATTTTATGAATTGCCATTCCCTGATGAGGAATCCCTTGGGCGTTATATACGGAAGGCATCGGTGCTTTAATGACGTTAGTTTTATGCAATAATCGATTTTTCGGAGTGAGAATCCTCCGTTTCTTGTGCCCAACCAATGGTATGAAAAACCCTTCATCCACATCGAATAAGGCGCTCCAATATAATCATAGCCTTTGTCGCACCAGAAATCCAGTTGGTCAGAAAAGCACCAGGCATCCAGTTGATATATCAGCATGAATTCGTAGGAGGTGAATCTTCCGTAAAAGTCTTTGGATAGGCAAAGCCTGTTGTAGCCTTTTATGCTCTCGAAGAATGACTTGTCGAAGTATTCGAAATTCAATTCAACGCCGCAGTCTTTTGCTCGTTGCCGATACGCCGATACGTCTAGGTCTTTATGAGTAACGATACAGATGTCGTGTGATCCCAGGGTTTTAAGCAACTGGTTGAATGATGCGAACTCTGCTTTTGACGGGGCGCTCTTGTAGATCGGAACAACGATTACGCACCGTTCTTTGGCTTTCCTGTTCATGTCTTGAAATATAATGGATATGTGGATTTGAAATGTTGTCGAATGGTGAGGGCTTCGAAGTTCAATCCAATCGTCCGAATCGGCCCATGATGAAATGTAAGATGCCCCTTGTCATCATCACATTCTTTTGCCATCGCTTTTCTTCGTAGCGATTGACGATGTAGAACATATAGGCGATTTCTTTAATCTCCGTTTTGCTGATGGCGTGGCGTTTAATGAACAATAACCAGTTGCGAGTCTGGTAATAGTATCTGATGGGCGGATGGTTGAATGAAGGGCGTTCCACCATGTTGAACCTCACGCGATGAGCATCTTTGTCATACCAGATCCTTGGAACTCGAATGTTTCGGAAGTCTTTTCCAATTTCATGAATCATCCTTGTGTCTTTCGAAACCACTCGCAAGATGTTCCATTCCCGCTCTCGGAGGAGCCGACAGAAATCCTTGTCAACGCTGTCGATGAACATCGGCTCATAGTATCCGCCGACGTTTTTCCATGCTTCGACGCGTGTCATGCATCCGGAGGTGATGCACTCGTCGATGTATGATACTTGTTCTTCGATGGCATTATCGGGATTCTGTGGTGCCGCAGAAAAGGGACTTCTGTCAACAAATTCGCAGGTTATCATGCCGATGCTCGCGTCATGAGTGTATTTCGTATAGACATCCACCATGCTTTGAGGGATGACAGAGTCTTGATCGAGAGCGAGCACCCAATCGTATCCGTTGGACTCTGCATAGCACATGCCTTGATTTAAGGCTTTGGCGACACCATAATTTTCGGCGTTTTCGATGAGCATACAATTGGGATAGCGCTGTAGCATTGTTCGACAGTCGTCAACGTTGTTGGATTTGTTGTCCACCAGAACGACCCAATCTACTTGGTTGATCACGGAATCAAGGTTATCTTTCAGCCGAATTAAATCCGGATTGAAGAGAACGATTTCCGCCATTATTCCTTTTCTTGCAGTCATGGCTCATCCGTGTGTTGGCGAAATGGAATTCGTTTTTTCGCGAATTCTATACATTCGATCATGATTTTTGCGTGGAACAATCGCATGGCAGCATAATAGAGAAGTATGGCTGTAACGATGCGGACGACAATCAAGGCGTACATATTCCCGATGGAACGCGTAAGAAGGTAGGTGATGAACATGACCGCGATGGAGATAACAAAGAACGGGCTGATGTCTTTGATGAGGTCGAGCAGCGTAACCTTGGTATGCTTCCTGATGGCAATATGCCACCCAAAGAGGAGGGGAATGTTGATGAGAGAAAGCACGGTCGTCATGAGCGTGATGCCTCCTCGATAACAAGTGGCGAGCGTGGCGAGCGTGAGAATGGTGGTGATCGTTGTCATGATCAGGTAAGAGCCGGACCTTCCCAAACTGATGGTGAGGTTTTGGTACAGGATTTGAATGGGAATGAACGCCCATCCGAAGCACAAAATTCGCAGCAGGGTCGCACTTTCCAACCATTTTTCGGAGATGGTGATTACGATAAATTCGTTGCAGATGAGGGCGAGACCATACATGGCAGGGAAGGATATGAAGGCTGTGAACCGCACCAATTTCCGAAACACGCGCCGCTGACGGTCTTGCTCGTCCCTGACGGAGACAAACACAGGTTGGGCAACTTGCTGTACTGCGGTATTGAGTAGGCCCCCTGCCATAGTGCACCACTTGTTGGCTTGTGTATAGATACCGGTCGTGGCAGCGCCATAAAACCTGCCGAAAAGAAATGGGGGAATGGTGCCTCCAAGTGTACGAATGATGTTCGTGATGAGGAGCTTGTTGCTGAAGCCGAACATTTCTTTCAACGGCCGGAGAGAAAATTCGCGTGTGGGATGCCAGCGCGTGCAATAATAAAGCCCCAAAACAACAAATAGTTGTAAGATGAATTGCTGCCAAGCAAGGCTCCAATAGGAATAGCCGTTCATTGCCAGAGTGATGCCCACCACGCCGGATATCAGAAGGCCAACAACGTTGATGATGGCGCGTGGCTTCACCATCAACTGGCGTGACATGATGACGCCGGGGACGCATCCGCAGGCATTGATGATAATGGGAAGGAAAATGAAGCGCGAAAGTGAGGTGATGCGAGGCTCGTGGGTGTATTTTGCGATGAGCGGGGCACAAAAAAACAGAATCAAATAAAGCGTGACGCTGACGCAAAGGTTAAAAGCGAAGACGGCGTTGTACTCCACCCGTTTCACCTCCTTCTTGTTGATGAGGGCCGCGCTGAACCCACTATCGAAGAAATTTTCCGCCAATATGGAAAAGATGGCAAGCATGCCAATAATTCCATAATCGGCCTTGTCGAGTAGGCGAGCCAAGAAGATGCCAATGGCAAAATTGAGCACTTGGGAAGCTCCACCGCTGAAAACGCCCCACACAAGCCCGCTCGCTGTCTTGCTTTTCAAGTTGTCCATGTCTTGTTCGGATGCATGTGTCTAAATGTCCGATGGCCCGGACGGAGACGTTTTGTAGCAGGCAAAGTTTTTAAGCCAAGTGTTGACGTCGTACATATTCTTTATGTCGTTCGAGATTCTATGATAAGGACGGTTCATAAAGTCGGGGAGATTGTGGATGTCGTCCAATCCGTAAACGAAGATGTTTTCCGGATAATAGAAGGGGTAGTTCTTGATGTCTGCATTGTCGGTCACGAGTTTTTTATCGAAAAACATGGCTTCCAGAGGACGAAGCGTCAGTCCTCGTTGCCCCCCTTGTGTGAAGTCTAGGATGCAACGACTGCGCTTCATGTGGTCAAGATACGCCTCGTAAGGAATCCCATCCTTGTGAACTTTCACTGCATGAATAAAACTTTTGAATCCCAATTTGTCGGCAGTCTGCTTGAAAGAATCAATCTTTTCTCCTCGGTCTTTCCGCAAACCGGCAAACACGAAATCATATTCCAAGTTGCATTCTTTGGTGCTTTCGGGGAAGCGATAATATTGTCCCGCATAAAACAGCCCGTATTTTTCGGCGTCTTGTTTGTCAAATGTGGAAGGAATAAATCCCGTGGCCTTGATGCTTTCGATGGAATTCTTCACATCCATACCAGCAAAGAGGCGTTCCAAGGGGTCGTAGTAGTGAACAAAACGTTTCACATCGGGAGCACTGATCAGATGATTGATGCCCTTGCAAACATACGCATGGCGCACGCTGTTCACGATGAGCGTGTCGCCGGAACTAATGTTCTCCAATTCGCAGAATCCCGTTTGTCCATTGATCCGTTCCAGCCAAGCGCCGGACAAGCGGACCTTTCCCATAAGCAATTTCCGCAGAATCTGATGGCATTTCCCGTTGGGGAAATTAGCAATTCCTGGCAGTATCCGGCAGTTTGTCTCCGGCCGAATCCCGTCTTGGATATAGCTTTTAAGATTAACGAAATAGATCATGGCTGATGTGATGCGTGCTTGGAAACGTGCAACCGCAACATTCTTTTTTGCGGCTTCTGCGAGGTTTACGCTGCAAAATTACACTTTTCAACATAAAAAAGCAAGGAAAACCGCCACTTTTCCATATATTTCGGGCGGAGATGCTCGCGTGTCGCCATGGGCAGAGACGCGGTTTGTGGGATTTCAGTTGCTCACACACGTTCATCACGAGCATTGACCGAAAGGGATGGATGCGCGCTTTCTTGGAACATTGTATCGATGCTCCGTTTTGAAGAAACGGCAAAACGGTGCGCGCCTTTCGTGTCACTTGCTCTGTTCGGTGAGTGCTTCGTTGGCTCTGGCTACCCGTTCGCGGATGTTCCCCATCTTGCCTTTATACATATTATATATGAGTTCTCTGTTGTGTGCTACTTGGCGTTGCATTAGCGTATTCTTGCCAAGTCGCGTGCCGCCTGGGCTCAATGAATAGAAAGCCGCGTCATACCAACCCACCTTGAGGCCGTTCTCCCACGCGCGCAGACAGAGTTCGTCGTCGTCGAACATCAGCGGGGCGAAGTCTTGGTCGATGTTTTTGAGATGGCGAACGAACAATTCTTTGTTGAGCCACATGGGGGCGCGGTTCACGCCGGCCACATAGCAAAACAGGCCCTCTGCGAACGAACCGTATTCAAACTCGTGGTCCATGATGATGTCGTGCCCGTTCTTTCCTCCGAGAATCACCATGTCGGCATGCTTCCTCATCAGGGCCACGCCCTCGTCTATCCATCGCAAACTGCTGTCGAAGTCGTCATCGTCTTGCATCAAGACAATGTATTGACCGTTGGCAAATCGTATCGCCTTGTCGTAAGTGGAGATTTCAAACAAGTCGTTGGCCTTGATCAGAAACTCGTTGGCCCCCGTAATAAACTTTGCCAATCTGTGCGTATGATCGACGCCGGAGCCATCATCGATGACGATGATCTCCTTTCTGCCATTCCAGGTGCGCAGCTTTTTNACGATGTGGCAAATCTGCAAGCTCTTGTTGTGCGACTGCAAGACGAAACTCACCTCCGGCGCCACGTCGTAGCCCTTGGCCTTCCAAACCTCATAGGTCAGTCCGCCCGTTTTCTTCGCCAACCGCTTATGGATGGCCAATTTGATTTTGTCTAAGTATAGCAACAGCTCCATGGCATTCGTAGTGTGTTGTTCTAATGGTGCAAAGATATGGATTCTTGTTTTAAACGACAAGCCTCTTTNTCATGAAAAGCAGTGTCGCTCTCGTGAAAGAATAGCGTCGGCGAGATGCATTTCCGCGGATGGCGAAGGGNCCGNTGGCGGTTTTGCAATGTCTTGCGCGCTACCCGAGGCGTTCGTCGTAGGCGCGCTCATAGGCCGTTTGCATCTGTTCGATGGAGAAGCGGCCCTGGGCAAAGTTGCGCGCTGTGCGGCCCAGGCTGTCGCGATCGGCCGTGGGCAGCACTTCNGTGAACAGCCGNNGATAGGCCGCNATNTCGTTNTTNGTCACNTTCAGNGGCCAGTNGGGNGGNANNGTNTCNNTCAGTCCGGCGCAATCGTTGATGATGGTGGGCAGTCCGGCCATGGAGGCTTCGATCGCCATGATGCTTAATCCCTCGTGGAGCGACGGCATAAGCATATAGTCGAACGCGCCCAAGAAAGACGAGATACCGTACATCGGCGGTCGAACGATGATGTTTTCGTCATCGGCAAACTCGTGGAGCAGCGNAGCTTCCGAGCCCGCGCCNAAGATGTGAAACGCGTATCGCTCATCGTTTTTCATCATCCGGAGAATCTCGGCCAGCGTGGTAATGCCTTTCTGCTTCTCCAGTCGGCCGGCAAAGAGCACGTTGATGCGCCCCTCGATGCGCCCGTCGTAGGGGCGTTGTGCCTTCTCGGCCACGCCGTTATAGATGATGGGCGGTCGTTCGCCGTAGGCTTCTTCATAGCAGCGAGCCACAGAGGTGGAGATGGCAATGTTGGCCCGCGCGCGCCGATATTCGGCTTCCACCTTGGCGCCGATGCTCTTCATGCCCGTCCAGAGCACCGTGTTGTGAATCGTTCGCACCAGTTGGCAACGCTTTTCCAGCCAGGGGAACAATTTGAAAAACACGAAAATGCCAAGGTCGGGCATCTCCGTATGCACATGAACGATGGCGGGCCGATACTTCAAAAACAGCAACAAAAAGCGCAACGGAAACAGACAAGCCAGCAGTTTTTCCGCCACATANTGGAAGTGGAACACCACGGGCAGCAGCGCTCTGTGGTAGTGAATGCCGCTCTCTTCCATCTCGGCGATGAAGNGTTGCGCCCACTGCCCTTGGCCGCGCATCACTTCCACGAGGTGATATTCAAAGTCCGTGTTCCTTGATTTCGCGATATTCAAGGCTACAGCCTCGGCGCCGCCCAGGTCAAAATGCGTGATGATGTGAAACACCCGTCTCATGATTGCACTGTTTATGCGTGCTTATCCTGCCCCGTCCATTTGTGGATGCGGCGGCGTAGCGAGCGCGCGATGTTGGTGAAGTTGCCGGCCTTCAAGTTGAGCCACAGCTCTTCGAGCGAGTATTTCACCTTGATGAGCGGATGGTTCCACGCGTTGAGGCGATACACGCGCGCCATATACTCCATGTTTTCTATCACATAGGGCGGGTGTTTCAGCGGGAAATCGAGCTCGAAGCGCCGCATCGTGAACATGCACTGCAGCCGTCGGGGCATCAGTCGGAGCTCGGAGAAATGAGTGGTATCTCCCGAAAATCCNACGTTGTTGATGAGGTTCCGACTAGGCATCACGGCCAACTGCGAGTTGAAAAGCAGTGCCGCCTGAAAGATGCTNTCGAAATAGGCCTTGCCCGAATCGCGATGGTCGCGAAACGCCTTCACCATGCTCTTGCGATAGCGGCGCGCCTTCACGAGGCTTTCCAGCTGGTGCATGTTGTAAGCGTCTCCCAGAAAAGCATAGTTGCCGTCCCACTTTTCCACCACGCGGCGCCACGACGCCCATCCCCAGATGGAGAACGTCGAGGTGAAAAAGTAGTCGTATGGGCAGCCGTCGGTGGTTTCGTCGATGTTGAAGCCCGCCACCATTCCGATGCGTTCGTCGTGCTCGTAGCGGTCGAGCATCTCTTTGCAAAAGGTGAAAAACGACTGTGCGGGCACCACGTCGTCCTCAAGCACGATGCATTTGTCCACCAGCGAGAAAGCCCACGTGTGCGACATGTAGCCCGACGGGTCGCAGCCGAAGTTTTTCTCCTGATAGTTGCGGTGCACCTCGCACTCCCAGTCTATCTCCTCGGCGATGGCGCGGCACGCACGGATGCCCTCCATGTCGCGCTCGCCCCGCGGCCCGTCTTGATAGAGCAGCAGGCGGGACGGGCGCGCCTGCTTCACTTGTTCAAACACTTGCTTGAACGTGTCCGGCCGATTGAAAAACAGCAGCAGCACGGCCACGTCCACCTTTGCGGGATGCTTCGATGCACTCATTTCAGNGGCTGTTCCTGCTTCTCTTTGCACACGTGGAGCGGGGGCANCTCGGCGCTGATGCCCGATTTCAGGATGTCAGACAGCAGGCGCTCGTCGCTCGTTTCGTCGTTGAAGAAGGTCACGGCCATGGTTTTGCGCTTGGCATTCACGTTGACATCTTCCACGCCGTCCAGTGCCAACACCTTGTCGAGCGTCTCGGCATCGTTGGCGTCGCGCTCACTGATGTTGTAGTAGGCGTAGCTCACTTTGTCGCTTGTGTAGTGGTTCACGGGGGTGAAATTCATGTCGAGGAGCGCCTTGCGTATGGCCGCCTTGCAGGTGCGGTTGGCATCGTAGCGAAAGAAAACATAGTTTTTCTCCACGTGGGGCGCTATGCTGTCGATGCCCGTTGCGCCGCTAAGCTGCTTCATGATGCGGTTGGCGCAGTTTTGGCAGTGCATATCGTCGAGGTGCACGCCGATGCCGCGGCGTATCACGTCGTTGGGATCATAGTTGGTGGGCTTGAATCGTCCGGTGGCCGCCAAGCGGGCGCGGATGGCCTCGGGCGTGGTTTGCGCCGCGTCGTAGGCTATCGTGGCGGTGCGCCGTTCCAGGTTGAACGTCACGTCGCTCACACCCTTGTCTTCGTTGAGCGCCGTCATCACTTTGTGCGCGCAGTCGTCGCAGCGCATGGCTTTTATTCTCACGGTCATCGTGTCGGCCTCGGCAGCCATCGCCGCGACCTGGGCCATCAGAGCGACGGCCAATGTCAATATCTTTCTCATACCGATGCAAAGGTAAGGCATTTCTTTGAATTGTGCAAATCCCGACACCACTCTTGCCTCCGCCCGCCTGCGGATTCACCTTCGCCCGCCATTGGTTTCGCATTCGCCCNCCATTGGTTTTGCGATGGCTCGTCAATGCCCTTGCGTCCGCCATCCACTGCCCTTGGAGAATTAAGTTAATAAAGTAATTAGATTAAGTTATTAAGGTAATATAATTAAGTTAATAACTTAATTGTCTAAAACCAATGGATAGCCAACGCAAGACCAATGGCGGGCGAATGCAAAACCGGCAGACGGCGAACGCGAAACTGGCGGCGGGCGCATCGAAGGGTGGTGCGGGGGAGGGGCGAGGGCGGCGCGCGTGCCCGATGCCGACAAGGAACATCGAACCGACAAACGGCACAAAACGGCAAATTCGACCCGAAAAACGGGACAAAATGGCGCCGTCGGAGGGCGCTTGTTGAACTTTTTTGCCGATTCGTTGAAAAAAGTTTGGCGATTTGAGGATAATGAATTACCTTTGCATCAGTAAAAGACGAAAGGTATGTAAGTAATGACGATACAGTAGGATTATGATAGTTTTTGGTTAGGTAATTAAGATTCATAGGTTTAGGTAAAAACATATTCATCGTTTCATAATAAATTGTTTTGGGGGAAAGATCCGACGGGAGTCGCGTCTTTCTCTTTTTTTTTGTGTTCGCGCGAAACGCCACCCGCGAAATCGACGGCCGGCAACGGGCGATGGGCAGGGCGTGAACGGCGAACGGCGCGACGGGCAGAGGCAAACGGACTGGCCGGCAGCGTGAGCCGAGATGGGCGGCAGGAAGAAATGTGCTGGATGTTGTGGGCGTTTCGCGAAAAAGCCTTACCTTTGTGCCCGATTAGCAAGACTGATATGGAACGACCCTTCACCGGACTCTCCGCCGACGAGGTGGCTGCGAGCCGCCGTGCCCACGGGCGCAATGTGTTGACGCCACCCGAGCACGAGCCGCTCTGGCGCAAATTCTTGAAAAAGTTCGCCGACCCGCTCATTGTTATACTGCTGGTGGCCGGCGTGCTCTCCATCGGCATCTCGTTTTATGAGTATTTTGTGCTTGGCGAAGGAACAACCGTGTTTTTCGAGCCCGTTGGCATCTTTGTGGCCATCCTGCTGGCCACGGGGTTGGCGTTCATTTTCGAAGTGAAGGCCGACCGCGAGTTTGCCATTCTCAATCGCGTGAACGACGAAGAGCCGGTTCAGGTGATTCGCGATGGCGGCACGCGGATGGTGCCCAAGTGCGACATTGTGGTGGGCGACCTGGTGGTGCTCACGGCGGGTTGCGAAATACCGGCCGACGGCACGCTGGTGGAGAGTGTGCGACTGCTGGCCGACGAATCCACGCTCACCGGAGAGCCNTCGTGCCACAAGAGCGCCCGCGAAGAAGACATGGATCCGGAGGCCACATTCCCCACCAATCGCGTGATGCGCGGCACCAAGGTGATGGANGGCAACGGCCTGATGCACGTGGATGCCGTGGGCGACGCCACCGAAAACGGAAAGGTGTATGCGGGCGCAAGCATNGACAATTCGGTGAAAACGCCGCTCAACGAACAGCTCGACGGGCTCGGCCGTCTCATAGCGCGCTTGAGCTATGCCATAGCCGCGCTGGTGGTGGTGGGCCGCGTGGCGGTCTATATCAACGCGGCGGGCGGTCTCGACGACGTGTGGAATACTTCGCTCACCGCCTTTCTGGCCTACCTGTTGCAGTCGGTGATGATTGCAGTGACGCTGGTGGTGGTGGCCGTGCCCGAGGGNTTGCCCATGGCCGTGACGCTGGCNCTGGCCTACAGTATGCGGCGCATGCTGAAGACCAACAATCTGGTGAGACGCATGCACGCCTGCGAAACGATGGGCGCCGCAACGGTGATTTGCACCGACAAGACCGGAACGCTGACACAAAACCGCATGACCGTGGCCGAAATGCTGGTGCTTNCCGGCACGGAGGACGAGCTCTGCCGGGCCATCGCCTGCAACAGCACCGCCTCCATCGACCCGCATGGCGACGCCATAGGCAATCCCACGGAGGGCGCACTGCTGCAGTGGATGCGTGGCAAAGGGCACGACTATGCCGCCCTGCGCGCCAAGGCCGGCCACGTGGAGCAGCAGCCGTTTTCCACCGAAACGAAATATATGGCCACGCTTGTTGCCGCCGATGGCGACGACCATACATCTTATATATATATAAAAGGAGCGCCCGAGAAGGTGGCCGCCCGCTGCCGCATGACCGACGACGAGCGCCAACGACTCAACAGCCGGCTGTCGGAGTGGCAGCAGAAGGCCATGCGCACACTGGCATTTGCCTATGCGCCCACCACGGCTGCCACGCCGGAGGAGGCGCTGGCTGCCGCCGACCACCTCACGCTGCAGGCCATCACGGCCATCAGCGACCCCGTGCGCCCCGATGTGCCTGCTGCCGTGGCCGAATGTCTGCACGCCGGCATCGCCGTGAAAATAGTGACGGGCGACACGCCGGCCACCGCCCGCGAGATAGGTCGCGAGATAGGCTTGTGGACCGCGGCCGATGGCGACGAAGCCATCATCACCGGCGAAGCCTTTGCCGCCCTCGGCGACGATGAGGCGGCCGCACGGGCCAAGCAGTTGAAGATTATGGCCCGCGCGCGGCCCATGGACAAGAAACGGCTGGTGGAACTGTTGATGAAGCAGGGCGAAGTGGTGGCCGTGACGGGCGATGGCACCAACGATGCGCCCGCTCTGAAGGCGGCCCACGTGGGCCTATCCATGGGAGATGGCACCGCCGTGGCAAAGGAGGCGTCGGACATCACCATTGTTGACAATTCGTTTGCCTCGATAGGNCGCGCTGTGATGTGGGGGCGCTCGCTCTATCAAAACATTCGCCGATTNATCTTGTTCCAAACCACAGTGAACGTCTGCGCCTGCCTCGTGGTGTTGGCCGGCGCCTTTCTTGGCACCACATCTCCGCTGACAGTGACTCAAATGCTGTGGGTTAATCTCATCATGGACACGTTTGCTGCCATGGCTTTGGCCTCGCTGCCNCCATCGGAGCGCGTGATGAACGACAAGCCCCGCCCGCGCACGGCCTTCATCATNTCGGNGCCCATGGCGTGGAACATCATCATCGTGGGCGGNTTGTTTTCGGCGTTTTTGCTCGTTGTGCTGCTGCATTTGGAGCGCGACGGCATGCAGCTTTACGATCTCAGCTTGTTTTTCACCATCTTCGTGATGCTGCAATTCTGGAACATGTTTAATGCCCGCGCCTTCCAATCGGGCGAGAGCGCCCTCCGTTTGCGAGGCTGCAAGGGATTTCTCACCATTGCCGCCTGCATCTTTGTGGGGCAGGTGCTCATCGTGACATTCGGGGGCCGCATGTTCAACGTCACACCCCTTTCGCTGCGCCACTGGCTGACCATCATTGCCGCCACGTCGGTGGTGCTGTGGGCGGGCGAGCTGTGGCGACTAGTGGCTTCGCGGCGGTGATTTAGGCGGGCGGCAGCAGGCGTCGAGGCGGGCGGTGTGTACAAAATTGCAAGGTTTTGTACAAAAAGACGGCGGCCCTTAGCCGGAAAATGCTTATCTTTGCCCCAGATAACTCGAAACCGCTATGCGAAAACTCATTCTCTACATCACAACTCTGCTGCTGCCGCTGTCTGCCGTGGCGCAGACCAATGCCGGCGATGTGCTCGCCGTGGCCCAACGGGTGAACAATCGCTTCATGAAGAAGTATGCCGACCCCACGCTGCCCACCCATGTCAAGAAGATACGCTCCAGCAATCTGTGGACGCGCGCCGTCTATTATGAGGGACTCATGGCGCTCCACTCCGTGGATCCGCAAGAGCGCTACATCGACTACACCGATCGCTGGGCAGAGTTTCACAAGTGGACGGCGCGCGACGGCGTCACCACGGGCAATGCCGACAATCAGTGTTGCGAGCAGACTTATCTNGACCGCTACATGATGACGAAAGACGAGAAGATGATTCTTCATGTGCGCGAGAACTTGGAACACCAGATGAAAACGGGGAACCCAAAGGCCGGCGGCGCCATCTGCGGATGGTGGACGTGGATAGATGCCATTCAAATGGCCATGCCCGTGTATTCCAAGATGTATCGTATCACGGGCGACCGGCGCTACATCGACCACGCCATGAGCCTCTACACGTGGAGCCGCGACACGTGCGGCGGAGGCTTGTTCAACGAGCGCGAAGGCCTGTGGTGGCGGGATGCCGACTATGTGCCCCCCTATAAAGAGCCCGACGGGCGCAACTGCTATTGGAGCCGGGGCTCGGGCTGGGTGTATGCCGCCCTTGTGAAAGTGATGGACGACCTTGAGGCCGGCGCTTCTCCGGCAGTGAAAAAGCAATACATGAAACGGCTGCGCAAGGATTTCAAAGCCATGAGCCGCGCCCTGCTCTCTTGTCAGCGCGAGGACGGATTCTGGAACCCGTCGCTGGTGTCGCCGGCCAGCTATGGCGGCAAGGAGCTCACCGGCACGGCGCTGTTTCTCTACGGCATGAGCTGGGGCCTGCGCACGGGGCTACTCAAGGACAAGGCCTATCGCTCGGCTTGTCGGCGCGCGTGGGACGCCATGGCGCGCGATGGCGTCCACGAAGACGGCTTCCTGGGCTGGGTGCAGGGCACGGGAAAAGACCCTTCGGCGGGGCAACCGCTGGCCTGGGACAAGGAGCCCGACTTCGACGACTATGGCACGGGCTGCTTCCTGCTGGGGGCCACGGAATATTATAAACTGCTGAAACGATGAGACGACTGCNGATATTGTTGGCGCTCGCCCTGATGACGGCCGGCCAGCATGCCGAGGCACAAACGTGGCCAACGGTGACCACCGAGGCCAAGGCCGGCACCCGCTGGTGGTGGCCAGGCTGCGCGGTGGACGAACAAAACCTNGCGTGGAGCCTTCAATCCTTTGCCCAAAAAGGCATCGGCACCGTGGAAATCACTCCCATCTATGGCGTGCAAGGCAACGAAGCCCACGACATCAGCTTTCTTTCGCCACGGTGGATGCAGGTGTTGCGCTTCACCGAAGCCGAGGGCAANCGCGTGGGCATCGATGTGGATATGAACACCGGCACGGGCTGGCCCTTCGGCGGACCGACGGTTCCGCTGGAAGAAGCCGCCTGCAAGGCCGTGTTTGCCGACACCGTGATGCACGGCCGGAAAATCGTATGGCACGTGCCGCTTGCCGAGAAGGAGCGCCCCTATGCCAAGCTGCTGCGCGTGATGGCATCGGCCAATGGGCGGGTTTTCGACGTGACCGACCGCTGCCACGATGGCCTTCTCGAATGGAAAGCGCCCCGCAAGGCGGCGTGGAGACTCTCGGCACTCTTCCAGAGCCGAACGCNCCAACGGGTGAAACGCGCAGCCCCGGGAGGGGAGGGCTGGGTGATCGACCACTTCGATCGACTGGCCGTGCAGCACTATTTGGAACGCTTCGACAGCGCNTTCGCAGCCTCGGGCACTGCCTATCCCAAGACATTCTTCAACGATTCTTATGAAGTTTACGGGGCCGACTGGACGCCATCCCTTCTCGACGAATTCCTGAAACGCCGCGGATACCGACTGGAAGACAGTCTGGCGCAGCTCATCGACCGCAGCCCGCAAGTGCTCAGCGACTATCGCGAGACGCTCAGCGAGCTGCTCCTCGAAAACTTCACCCGCCAATGGACACAGTGGGCCCACNGCCATGGCGCATTGACACGCAATCAGGCGCACGGCTCGCCCGCCAATCTCATCGATGTGTANGCCGAGGTGGACATCCCCGAAATAGAGGGCTTCGGCTTGTCGGACTTTGGAATACGAGGCCTGCGCACCGATTCTGGCTTCACGCGGGCCAACTTCTGCGACGTGTCGATGCTGAAGTATGCATCGTCGGCCGCCCACATCACGGGCAANCCGCTGGTGTCGAGCGAGACGTTTACCTGGCTGACAGAGCATTTCCGCACGTCGCTTTCGCAGATGAAGCCCGACCTCGATCTGATGTTTGCCTGCGGCGTAAATCATGTGTTTTTCCACGGCTCGTGCTATTCGCCCAAGGACGAGGCATGGCCAGGGTGGCGCTTTTATGCCTCGATAGACATGACGCCCAACAACACCATCTGGCGCGACGCCGACGCGCTGCTGCAGTATATCGCGCGCTGCCAAAGCGTTTTGCAAAGCGGCACCCCCGACAACGACTTCCTTGTCTATTTGCCGGTGAGAGACATGTGGCTGAAAAACACCAAGGACAACAAGATGCTCATGATGTTTGACATCCACTCGATGGACGAAAAGGCGCCCGACTTCATTCGCTGCATCAACGAAATCGATGCGCAAGGCTATGATTGCGACTACATCAGCGACCGCTATCTGCTCTCCACCACCTTTGCCGACGGCATGCTGCAAACGCAGGGGGGCGCGCGATACAAGGCGCTCATCGTGCCCCATCGCAACAACCGCATGCCCGACAANGTGCGCCGCCANCTGGAACAACTGCGGCAGCAGGGCGCCCGCATCATCGTGGGCACCGACGCCCGCGAGCTCTCTCGCGCCGCCAGCCCCGAAGCGCTCCGACAGAAGGGCCTTCGCGCCATGCGCCGCCGCAGCCGCGAGGGCTACACCTATTTCGTGGCCAATCTCACGCCCCGCGACGTTTGTGCATGGGTGCCGCTGAGCACGAGCTTCCGCGATGCGGCCATATTTAATGCCATGAACGGCGACATTCGCAAGGCCCGCACCCGCGGCGACAGCGTGCAGATAGCGCTACGCAGCGGCGAGTCGCTCATTCTTCAAACCTACCATCGCNCCCTCTCCGGTNTGCCCCTGATGCCCGAGCCCGCCACTGCCGCCAAAGAGAAAGTCATCGACACGCCGTGGCGCNTGTCGTTTGTGGAGTCGGTGCCCGCCGTGGGCGCCACTTTCACGCTCGACNGCCCCGCGCCATGGGAAACGCTGACCGACTCCACGGCCATCCTGATGGGCACCGGCGTCTATGAAACCACGTTTGCACTGACCGCCGCAGAGGCGTCCGAGCCGTGGCAGATCGATCTCGGCGATGTCCGCGAGAGCGCCCGAGTCTATCTCAACGGGCGCTACTTGGGCTGCGCGTGGGCCGTTCCCTTCGTGCTCAACTGCGGCACGGCGCTTCGAAAAGGGGCCAACACGCTGCGCATAGAAGTCACCAATCTGCCCGCCAACCACATCGCGTGGATGGACCGCGCAGGCATCGGCTGGCGCAAGATGAAGGAAATCAACGTGGTGGACATCCATTATAAGAAGACACGCTACGACAACTGGGCGCCCATGCCCTCCGGACTGGTCTCGCCCGTGCGGCTCGTCAGTCGCTGACCGTTGCCACTCCACGGCTCCACCAGCGGCAGGATCGCATTTTTAGCCCAATTGTAATGATGGGTTAAAAATGCGGTCCTTTTTTTGTTGACTACGAAAAAAACACTACCTTTGCAAGAACCGCTGACATGAAAACAACTACAAAACCCGAATAAACTATGAACTTAAAGATTCGTTTGGCATTGATGAACTTCCTCGAATTCGCCGTTTGGGGAGCCTATCTCACGTCGATGAGCACTTGCTTGGTAAATCTCAACATGGCGCCACAGATTGGTTGGTTCTATGCCATGCAAGGCATTGTGAGCATCTTTATGCCGGCCATCGTGGGCATCATCGCCGACCGATGGGTGCCCGCCCAGCGGATGCTCGGTCTGTGCCACCTGCTTGCGGCCGTGTTTATGCTCGGCGCAGCCCACTATGCCACGGCGGGCAGCGTGTCGCCGGCCATGTTGTTCACGCTTTATTCCTTCTCAGTGGCATTCTTCATGCCCACCATCGCGCTGAGCAATTCTGTGGCCTACAACGCCCTCACGGCGGCGGGCATGGACACCGTGAAAGACTTCCCGCCCATCCGAGTCTTCGGCACGGTGGGTTTCATTTGCGCCATGTGGTTTGTCGATCTCATGGGCTTCCAGCCCAATCAATACCAGTTTGTCACCAGCGCCGCCATCAGCATCGTGCTGTTCCTCTACACCTTCACGCTCCCCGCCTGCCCCGTGAGCAAGGGCGGCGAGCGGCAGAGCATCTCCGAGGCCCTCGGGCTGCGCGCCTTTTCGCTGTTCCGGCAGAAGCGAATGGCCATATTCTTCATCTTCTCGATGCTTCTCGGCGTGAGTCTTCAGATCACAAATGGCTATGCCAATCCCTTCATCACGAGTTTCAAGGACATTCCCCAATACGCCTCCACCTTCGGCGTGCAGCACGCCAATATATTGATCTCGCTATCGCAAATCTCCGAAACGTGCTGCATCCTGCTCATACCCTTCTTCATGAAGCGCTTTGGTATCAAGAACGTCATGCTCATCGCCATGTTTGCGTGGGTGCTGCGCTTCGGCTTGTTCGGCCTTGGCAATCCGGGCAGCGGCGTGTGGATGTTCATCCTTTCGATGATAGTTTACGGCGTGGCGTTCGACTTCTTCAACATCAGCGGCTCTCTCTACGTGGACAAAGCCACCGACCCGAGCATTCGCTCGTCGGCGCAGGGCCTGTTCATGCTCATGACCAACGGCATCGGCGCCACGGTGGGAACGCTCTCTGCACAGCAGGTGGTGAATGCGCACACCATTGACGGCGTCACCAANTGGCCGCCCGTGTGGTTCACCTTTGCGGCCTACGCTCTGGTGGTGGGCGTTGCCTTTGCACTCATTTTTCGCCCCAAAAAGGAAGAAACAATGGTCTGAGCGAATGNCAGAAACTGTAAATCTCGTATTCACATCCGTCAATGAAATCGTGGGCAACGACTCCATTGGCGTCATCACACTCACGGACGAGAATGCCGAGCGCATGATTTCCATCGTGTGCGACAAGGCCATGGCCGTNCAGCTGGAGCTGCGCGCGCGCAAGGTGTTTATTGCCCAATTCATGCTCCCCGAGGTGATATACTCCGTGATGGCACTGACGAGCACCCCGCGGCTTGAGGTCCGCATCATTGGCATCAGCGAGGGGCAATATCTCGTGAAGCTGTACGACCTCAANGCCAACGAGGGCTGTTCCATCCGTGCCAGCGATGGCATCTTGTTTGCTGTGGCCAACAACGTGCCCATCACCATCAGCAAGCAGCTCATGGAGCGCCAGAGCATGCCCTATCGGCCACAGNCGCACGGCGTGCAACTGCCCGTCAACACGCTGAGCAACGAGATGCTCGACGCTGCCCTGAAGCGGGCCGTGGAAGAAGAAAACTATGAGCTGGCCTCGCAACTGCGCGACGAAAAGCGTCGCCGCACGAAGAACGAAGAATGAAAGAAGCCCGCTATTTCTATGCACCCGCGGCGNCCGAGAGCAGCGAACTGCCCGCCGATGAGGCCGCCCACGCCCTGCGCGTGCTTAGGCTGTCGGNCGGCGACGAGCTGTTTCTCATGGACGGTCGAGGCACTTTCTATCGCGCCGAGGTGACCATGGCGGCAGGCAAGCATTGCGCCTACCGCATTCTCGACACGCTGCCGCAACAGAAAACGTGGCGCGGACACCTCCACCTGGCCATGGCGCCCACCAAGATGATGGAGCGCACCGAGTGGATGGCCGAGAAAGCCACCGAAATGGGCATCGACGAGTTTTCGTTTCTCGACTGCCGATTTTCCGAGCGGCGGCAGATGCGGGCCGACCGCGTGGAGAAAATCGTCACCGCCGCCGTGAAGCAAAGTCGCAAGCCGTGGATGCCCCGCGTGAACGCCATGCAGCGNTTCGACACGTTTCTCGACGCGCTTGCCGGCGACGCTTGCTTCATTGCCCACTGCTACGACGAAATCCCCAAGACCGATCTTTTCTGCGAATTGCAACAGCTGGCGCAATCGCCCTCGCTGCCCGAGCCCCGCATCACCGTTCTCGTGGGGCCCGAAGGCGACTTCTCCATCGACGAAGTGAGGCGGGCCGTGAGTCGCGGCGCCAAGAGCGTGTCGCTCGGCCGTTCGCGCCTGCGCACCGAAACGGCAGCCCTCGCCGCCGCCATGATGATGCAACTCGCCTTCCGAAAACCATAGTCCTTGAGCGTTGCCCCGCGGCGCCGATGCCGTTTGGGCCGTGCCACAACAAGAGCAGAGCGCCACGCTCGCCGCGCTCCATCCCTAACACNTCATGCTACAACTCGTAGGCCAAGCCCACACGCATCTCAAACGTGTTGGCCCTCACATCGTCGTGATAACTGTAATGTGTGCGGCGGAAAAACCAATAGTTGGAGAGATTCACGTCGAGATGCGCCGTCAACGGAAAGCACATCTGCGTCTTCACCACCGTCAGCGCGGCGTTGCCCTTGTCGCCCTGCGCGTTCAGATAAAACGGATCCACGCTCTCAAGGTCTTCCTCGCTGTAGCCCTTCCACGTGAAAAACCGGTAGTGCTCCATGCACAACTCCATGCTGATGGGCGCCCGAAACGTGGCCTTCGTCTGCGTCTTCAGGCTGTAGCCACTCCCCATGTTGTAGTCGCGGTCGAGCACATTATAGTAGTCGCTCTTCGTGCCCCCCAGCAGCACGGCGCTCACAAAGGCCCGTTGCTCGAATTGTCGCAGGGCGCCCGTGCCGTAGTAGCGGAACACAAAGCCCGGGCCCACCGATGCCGCCTCCGAAATCTTGTAGGGCGTCAGCTCCGAACCATTCTTCACGGGGTTCGAATTGTAGTAGTTGAAGTGCTGATACACGCCNAGNTCGCTNTCTATTTGCTTGGTCTCCACCACCGTGGCGCTCCACAAGCGCCCCAGCAGGTGCACATTGTTCACCAGNGGCTGATTGCCCGTGAACCCGAAGGTGGCGTTCAGCGCAAAGTAATCGTAAGGCTTGTTGTTGCGATTGTCAAGCACATCGCCATACTCCAAGTCGAAAGTCAGCGCCGGTTGCCACTCGCCTTTAAACAGNTCGCCATTGTCGGCCAGATAGCGCCCCTCCGCCGTCAGTCTCATCCGNAGCCGCGTGGGGCGCAGCGGGGGCTCGTCGGCCGAGGTNCGCCACGCCCGTCCGCTGATGATGCGATTGAAGCCTTTCATCGGACTAAGCAGGGTGACGGCCGCCTCGCGCAAGAAGCGATTCCAGCCCCGCTGANGGTGGTCTATCAGGCAGTCGCTCAGTCGATAAGTGATCTCCCCTATGCAGATGCCGCCCATCGTGGTGGCAAACACATCGTTGATGGCGGGCGGGTCTTTCTCGCCCACCAGTTCCCACATCAAACTGCCTCCNAGCGCAAACGGCGCAGCCTGCCAAAACGAATGCCCCGTTGAGCGCGCCGCGTTGAAATACAGGTTGCCGTGGTAGGGATGGGCAATGAGATTGGTGGAGAAATAGTCGTTGTCCCACACAAACCGGCACCGCAGATTGCGACGAATGCTGCGCATCGTGGTCATGGCAAACCGCTCCCGCGTCACGAAGCGGTCGAAACAATGCACAAACACATTGATGCCCGCCACCTCGGCCGCCGCCGTCCACGACTTCCGTCGCCGCCCGAAATCGTTATACAGCGCCACCGTGTCGCGATCCAGCATCGCCGCCAAAGGTTTCTCCGCGTAGAGGTTGCGATCATAGTGATAGCTCACGCCCAACTGCACCATCCACCCTCTGCGATAGTGCTCGTGGTGGCTGTAGTAGCGCGTTTCGCCGTAGCCCANAGAGCCAAACAGCCCCCAGCGCGGCGTTAGCCCGTAGTCGGCGTTCACATGGGCCTGTAGCGAATAGAGCCGTCGCGCCGTGTCGTCGTCGCCCTCGGCAAAAGTCTCCACATGGCTCGCGCCCACATCGGCGCTCAGCGCCCACCGCCCNTGCTCCCACAGATAGCCGCCCGCACGATAGCTCACTGCCCCCGAAAAGTGTTTGTCGAGCCCCATATAGTGAGTGCCCACCGCCACCATGCTGAACAGCCGCCCGTTGCGAAAGCGCACACCCGTGTTGATTTTCGACGTGGTGCCCGCAAACGCCATAAAGTCTATCCGCGTGCGCGGGTTCACNTTCACNAGGCCGAAACTNTGCCCCGTCGTGTCGCGCGAAAAGTTCATCAGCCCCACCTGCACACCGCGCCCCCTGCGCTGCGCCGCGTTGAACAGCCCAATCTGGGCGCCCCCCAGCGTGTCGGCATAATTATAAGCACCAATCTGCGCCCCGCTCATCCGTCCCTGCGCAATGTTGGCCGACGCCACTTGNGCCCCGCGCCTCACGCCCATGGCCACATTCGACCCCGCCGCCACCTGCAATCCCTCCAGCGGCGTGAGCACCGAATTGTTGAGCCCNGCCAGCTGAAGCCCCCGCAGTCGGCCCGCCACCGTGGACAATCCGCTCATCTGCACGCCTTTCAGCTCCGTCGCCGCCCCCAGCATGCCGCTCGCCTGCACCCCGCTCACGCGTCTGCCATAGCCACCCAGCAGCATCATCTGCAGGCCGCTCACCCTCTCGCGACGGCCCGCCAAGCCCAGGTTCACGCCACTGTCGCCCAGCGACATGTCCGGCATCCGCTTCTGCCTGTGCACGCGCACCGAGTCTCTCCCCGCAAAAGCCGAATCCTTCCCCGCCGCATGATCGTCTGCGCCCGCGCGTCCGTCTTCTTTCAGGGTGATATTTATAGAATCCCCCTCCGCCGCATGATCGTCTGCGCCCGCGCATCCGCCCTCTTTCAGGGTGATATTTATAGAATCCCCCTCCGCCGCGTTATTGTCTGCACCCTCGCGTCCGCCTTCTTTCAGGGTGATATTTATAGAATCCCCCTCNGCCGCGGCCGACATCCTTTCTTGAGAAAACACGTTGCCGTTGGCGCCGCCCATCACCAGTAGCGTCAACAACAAGAGGAGTCTTCTCCGTGGTTTTTTCATCATCAGCAGGTTGAAGAGAAGCCCCACCGCCCCGTGCCTATCATGGTCAGCACGGCGCCCGCGGGCCCCATTTCCCGTCCCCAAAGTTACAAACATTTTCGCTTTCAGCAAGCCGCGCCACCAGAAAAGAACAAAAACACTCCCCATTTGAACACAGCCAGTCCCCATTTTCGCACCTCTCTCACCCCTCTCCACGCCCTCCAAAGCCATCACCCGCCCATTTCCCTCTGCCGCCCTCGCACTTGCCCGCCGCCGCCCCCCACACTTGCCTTCAGCCGCCTTTACATCCGTCAGCCATTGGTCTTCGAAACGCCCGCCGGCGGCTTCGCGTTCGCTATCCATTAGTTTTGCGTTCGCCATCCATTAGTTTTNNGTTCGCNATCCATTAGTTTTGCGTTAGCTATCCAATGGTTTGCGACAATTAAGTTATTAACTTAATTGTATTACCTTATTAACTTAATTCAATTACTTTATTAACTTAATTATCCAAGACCATTGGCTTGCGTTTCGAAAACCAATGGCGGAGGAATGCAAAACCAATGGATGGCGAACACAAAACCATTGAACGGCCAACGCGAGGGCGCCAGATGGCGAACGCGAAATGGGTGGCTGGGCAACCGATGGCTGNCGCAGAGCCATAAAAAAGCACCCGCCCGAGAGGGGGCGGATGCTTGGTTGGGGATGCGTGCGACGGCAACGGCGGCCGGCGCAGTTGTGGATTATTCCACCACAATGGGCTTGTATTTCGGCACAAGGGTCTTCATGATGGTCCAGCCAATGAGGTAGGCCACGGCGCAAATGCAGAAGATAATCATATAGCCGGCGGGCTTGCCCTCGAAGCCCATGAACTGGAAGGCGGAGCCTTGGCCCTCGGCGTAGGTGAAGAGCATGCCGGATCCCTTGTTGATGAGGAACGATCCGATGCCGCCTGCCATGGAGCCTACGCCCGTGATGGTGCCGATGGTGCTCTTGGGGAACATGTCTCCGATGGTGGAAAACAGGTTGGCCGACCAAGCCTGGTGGCCGGCGCCCACGAAGCCAATGATGATGGCGGGCCACCATGCGCTGTAGGCGCCCATCGGCTGGGCAAAGAGCGCGAGCACGGGGAAGCAGGCAAAGATGAGCATGGCCAGCATGCGGCCTTGATAAGGATTCATGCCCTTCTTGTCCACGAAGTAGGTGGGGAGATAGCCTCCGCCGATGCTTAGCACGGTGCAGATGGCGTAGAGCGTGAAGATGAGCGCTATTCCCATGGCCGAATCCGACGTGTATCCGTATTGATCGGAGAAGTAGGCGGGAGCCCAGAACAAGAAGAACCACCACACTCCGTCGGTCATAAACTTACCAACGATAAAGGACCAGGTCTGCTTAAACGTGAAGCATTTCCAGAAAGATATGGTCTTTTCTTCTTTCGCTTCCTGCTTGTTCTGCACCTCGGCTATGTCTGTGTCTTGCTCAATGTAGTTGAGTTCGGCTTGATTGACACGGGTGTTCTTGTTCGGTTTGTCGTAGAGCCAAATCCAAAGGCCCATCCAAACGAAGCCAAGGGCGCCAATGACGATGAACGCCATCTCCCATCCCCAAGCGCGAGCTAGCAGGGGAATGGTGGCAGGGGCGGCGAGGGCGCCCACCGATGCACCAGAATTGAAGATGGAGGTTGCGAAGGCGCGGTCCTTCTTGGGGAAGTATTCGGCGGTCACTTTAATGGCGGCGGGGAAGTTGCCTGCTTCGCCGACGGCGAGTATCAGGCGACAGGAGAGGAAGAGCCACACGCTGATGGTGGCGATGGCCACTGCCGCGTCGCTGCCGGNCTGCACGGCGCGCAATGCTGCGATGCTGTCGTAGCCTTCCATTTGCATGGCCACCCATCCGCATCCGGCGTGGAGGCAGGCTCCGAGAGACCAGACGAAGATGGCGATGAGGTAGCCTTTCTTGGTGCCCATCCAGTCGATAAACTTACCGGCGAACAGGTTGGCGATGGCGTAGAAGATGGAAAAGAAACCGGTGATCGTGCCGTAATGGTCGTCGTTCCAGTGGAACTCGGGAGCGATGAAGTCCTTCCATGTGAGCGAAAGCACTTGACGGTCCATGTAATTGATGGTGGTTGCTAGGAAGAGCAACGCGCAGATGACCCAGCGAAAGTTGGACATCTTGGTGGTTTGAACGGTGTTCATGATGGCTATGATTCTTGATTTTTGATGCTTTAAACATTAGTTTTNGAAGCGCTCTCCGCTCTATTCGAGCTCGGGGATCTTCACCACTTGCATGTCGGTGTACACGAGATTCTCGCCGGCCATGCCCCAGATGAAGGTGTAGTTTGCCGTTCCTGCAGCGCAATGTATGCTCCATTGCGGCGATATAACGGCCTGCTCGTTGTTGAGCCATATGGGGCGTGTCTCCTGCGGCTCGCCCATGAGGTGGAGTATCTTCTGGCCTTCGGGCACATTATAATATAGGTAGGCTTCCATTCGGCGCAGGTGGGTGTGGGCGGGCATGGTGTTCCACACNCTGCCCTCTTTGAGTTCGGTGATGCCCATCTGCAGCTGGCACGTGCGCACGCCGGCGACGCCGTCGATAATCATCTGGTGAATCACGCGGTCGTTGCTCTCTTTCAGACTGCCGGCTTTAATGTTGTTGGCCTCCTTGAGCGTCACTTTCTTGGTGGGAAAGCTCTGATGAGCGGCGGCAGAATTGAGGTAGAACTTGGCNGGATTGGCGGGATTCTTGCTGGCCAGAACAATGTCTTTGGCGCCTTTTCCCACGTAGAGGGCTTCCTGGAAATCGAGGTCGTAGCTCTTTCCGTCAACGGTTACGGTGCCTGCACCACCGATGTTGATGATGCCCAGCTCGCGGTTGTCGAGCAGATTGCGCCCGTTTTGTCCCTTGCTCTCGTCCACATAGAGCGGCGCTATCGACGTGAGCTTCAGCGGCGCGGCAGTGGGCTCGGCTCCGCCGATGAGGAAGCGGTCGTAGAGCGTGTAGGTCCAGTTCACTTCTCCGGCGGNGAACACCTTTTCGATGGCGAACTCCGAGCGAAGTCGCGCCGTGGTGTAATGCTTTGCGTCGTCGGGGTGATGCGTCCAGCGAACGTTGTAACTGGTGTAAGCATTCTCTTGCTTCACCTCGTAGCCCTTGGCTTTGCAGTCTTGCGCGCTCATTGTTGCCGCAAAGGCAAACAGCGCTGCAGACAATAGAATCTTCTTCATGATGCGTATCTTGTTTTGTGGTTTATTGCTGTTTGGATGCCTTTTCGGCTTCGAGCCGTGCGGCGGTTTCGCGCTCGTCTTTGATGATGAGGCGACGGTTGATGAGCATCAGCGCAANGGCCAACACCACGAGAATGGCCGGGCCGATGTACTTCACGTAGCATGTGAGCCCCCAAATGACGGAGCCATACAGCGAGGAGGCAAAGTCGAGTGCGCCGGCCATGAATCCCTCGGGTATTTTTGCGGCGGGGTCTTGCGTGGCAGCATAGACGGCTTGGGCGGCCTTGGTGAAGTCGGGCGCCATTTCCGTAACGAAGTAAAGGCCGAAGAAGAGCATCACCAATCCGATGATGAACGTCTTCACCACGTTGCCTTTTGTGTAGGGCAACACGAGGGGGAACAAGTAGAACATGCCGGCGAGCGATGCCAAGGGCAGGAACTGATTGCCCGGCAACACCACGGCGAGCACAATGGCGATGGGGATGAGCAAGAGCGAAACCACGAGGGTGGTGGGNTGCCCGATGACGAGCGCGGGGCTCATGCCTATGAATACTTTCTTGCCATTGAACCGCTTTGCCACCACTTCTTTGGTCTTCTCGGAGATGGGCATCAGTCCATCGATAAACAATTTCGTGATGCGGGGGATGAGCTCCATCACGGCGCCCATGGTGACGCCCAAGAACAATATCTTCTTAATGTCCAACTGGGCCACCGCTCCGATGATGGCGCCCACGATGACGCCCAGCACCAAGGGTTCACCCAATACGCCAAACTTGCGCTTCAAGCCCTCTGCATCGACATCCATCCGCGAGAAGCCGGGGATTTTGTCGAGAAGCTTGGAGAGCACCGGCGCCAACACCGCCATGCTCTGACAGAAGGGCTGAGGGATGCTTATTCCGTCGAGATTGCCATAGTATTTCTGGAAGTCTTCAGCCGTGAGATCGGCCACCACGAGCGTGATGATGTAGCAAATGATGGCGGCAAAGTAGCCCCAAACGAGGCTTTCGTCCATCACGAAGTAAACCACTGCCCCGATGAAAGCGAAGTGCCAATAGTTCCAAAGGTCGATGTTGACGGTGCGGGTGGTTTTGGTGATCAGCATCAGAAAGTTCACGCCCAGGCAGATGGGGATGATCAGAGCGCCAACGGCCGTGTTGTAGGCTACTGCCGCTGCGGCCGGCCATCCCATGTCAAACACTTTCAGNTTGAGGTCGTAGAGGTCNGAGATNGNGTTCAGCGGGTCGCCGAAGTTTGTGGTGAGCAGCGCTGTCACGATGCCGAGGCCCACGAANCCCACGCCCACGTAGAGGAGGCCCGACAGCAGCGCTTTGCCGAATTTCATGCCGATGCAGAGGCCGATGATGGTGAACAGGATGGGCATCATCACCGATGCACCCAGACTGATGATGTAACTAAAGACTTGTTCCATTGTGCTTATTGTTTGTTTAGAGATAGCTTTTAGGTGTTGTTGCCGGCGCTTCGGGCAGCGCTGATGTGCATACCACGGCCGCAAAGGTACGAAAANTTCTTGATACATGCGCCATTATGCTCAAAAAAAGATGGCGCCCATGCTTGCTCGCGTTCCTGTGGAAACAGACCCACATGGGCAGATCTGTTTCCGCAGGGTGCGGATTTAGTCTTTGTAGTACACGCGTTTCACGCGGTTGCTGATGCCCGTGAGCACTTCATAGGGAATGGTGTCGAGGCAGTCGGACAGCACCGTCACGGGCAGTTCGCGGCCGAATATCTCCACGGCGTCGCCCTCCTTGCAGTCGATGTCTGTCACATCAATCATCGCTACGTCCATGCAGATGTTGCCCACATAGGGGGCCTTCTTGCCGTTCACCAAGCAATAGCAGCGCCCGCGGCCCAGGTGGCGGTTCAGCCCGTCGGCATATCCGATGGGGATGGCCGCTATCACGCTGTCGCGCGTCAGCACGCCTTTCCGACTATATCCCACGGTTTCGTCTTTCGGCACCCTTCGCAGTTGCAATATTGTTGTGCGCAGCGTGGACACGGTGTTGAGGATGCGGTTGTCGATGCTGTCCACCCCGTAGAGACCTATCCCCAGCCGGCACATGTCGAGTTGGCGCTCGGGGAAGTGCTCAATGCCCGCCGAATTGTCTATGTGGCGCAGGATGCGGTGAGGAAAAGCGGCCTGCAACTGCCGCGAAGCCACGTCGAATAGCTCAAACTGCTTGGCGGAGAAGTTGTCGAAGTCTGCGCTGTCGCTGCCCACAAAGTGGCTGAACACGGAGCGCGGGATGATGGCGTTCTGTCGCTTCAGTCGCGCAATGAGCTCGTCCATGTCGTGGCGCGGGTCAAATCCCAGCCGGTGCATGCCCGTGTCGAGCTTGATGTGGACGGGCCAGCCCGTTATCCCCTCTTTGCCTGCTGCCCGCACGAGCGCATCGAGCATGGCGAACGAGTAAACCTCGGGCTCCAGTTCGTAGTCGAACATCGTCTTGAATGCGGTTGTCTCGGGATTCATCACCATGATGCTCTGCGTTATCCCGTTCTTGCGCAGTGTGGCACCTTCGTCGGCCACGGCCACGGCCAGATAGTCCACGCGGTGCTCNTGCAGCGTCTTTGCCACCTCCACNGCGCCCGCTCCGTAGGCGTCGGCCTTCACCATGCACACCATTTTGGTGCCGGGCCGCAGGTAGCCGCGGAAGTAATTGAGATTGTCCACGAGCGCGTTAAGGTTTACTTCGAGAATCGTTTGGTGCACCTTTTGCTCCAGCAGTTCGGTGAGCCGGTCGAAGCCAAACCTTCGTGCGCCCTTCAATAGTATCACTTCTTGGCGCAGTCCGGCAAAGATCTCGCTGTCGATAAACGCCTCGCAGGTGTCGAAAAAGTGCTTCTCGTATATATTTATATGAGTGGCTTGCGCGCTGATTTCCGGCCCGATGCCGATGAATCGTTCCACACCGCGCTTCTCGCAGAGGCGCGACACGCGGTCGTAGAGCTCGTCGGCAGGCATACCGCTCTCGTAGATGTCGCTCAGTATCAGTGTGCGCTTGCGGCCGTTTTGGTCGGGGCGGCGACTCATAAAGTCGAGGGCGATGTCGAGCGAATTGATGTCTGAGTTATACGAATCGTTGATCAGCGTGCAGCCGTTGCGCCCCTCTTTCACTTCGAGCCTCATGGCCACGGGCTCCAAGCGCGCCAGTCCGGCGGCCACGGCCTGCTGCTCCAGCCCCAGATATTCGGCCACGGCGGTGCAGGCGCCCGCGTTTTCTTGCGACGCCCGGTCGATAAATGGCAGTTCACCAGCCCACGGCTTGAATGGCACCACGCGGCACTGCAACGTCCCGATGTTGCGCGCTATCACTTCGTCGTCGGCAGGATAAAACACCACCTCCGCGTCTTTAAACAGCCGCAACTTCTCGCGGCACTTCTCGTCCACATCGGCAAAATTCTCCTGATGCGCCGTGCCGATGTTGGTCAGCACGCCGATGGTGGGTTGCACAATGGCGGCCAGCGCATCCATCTCCCCCGCCTTGCTGATGCCCGCCTCGATGAGTGCCACGTCGGTGTGCTCGTTGATCAACCACACCGACAGCGGAACGCCGATTTGCGAATTGTAGGATCGGGGCGAGCGCGTCACGCTCTTGTATGGCGAAAGCAGCTGATAGAGCCATTCCTTCACCACGGTCTTGCCGTTGGAGCCCGTGATGCCCACCACGGGAATGCGAAACTCGTCGCGATGCCGTTCGGCCAATCGCTGCAGGGCCTTCAGCGCCGATGGCACCTTCAAGAAGTTGCCGTCGGGATATTGCACGGCATAATTCTGCGGCACTTGCTCCACCACAAAACTGCGCACGCCGCGCCGATAGAGTTCTTCGATGTAGCGATGGCCATCGTTGCGCTCCGTTTTGAGTGCGAAAAACAAGCTGTCTTCGGGGAAACAAAGGCTNCGGCTGTCGGTGAGCAAGAAGGCCACCGAGGCCGGCGCATCGCCATATCGGCGCGCTCCGATGAGCGTCGCCACTTTTTCTATTGCGTAATTCATAATGCTTTATGCTTGATGTTCCATAGTTTTTTCACGATTCGCAGCGAGCCAGGGCACCACTCTCGTCAGAAGAGAAACGCTGCCGTCCGCCGCCCGTTCTGCACTTTTTGCCCCATTTCATCGCACATTCGCAGTTGTTCGTAACGCNTTATNTCTTTCTCGAACACGATGCAAAGTTACGCATTTTATTGATTTGACGACACAAANGCGCCGTTTTTTCACCTTTCGTCCGCCACCATGCCCTTGTAGCGCTGGGCCAATGCCGCCAGTTGNGCGCGNGTTTGCTNGGCAAAGGCCCTGTATTCGGCACTCTCGGGGTGCAGCGGGCGGTGGGCCAGAGCCTCCTTCACGGGGCGCCATTCCGCCAGATACTGCTTCGCTGCGGGCGAGAAACACGCCTCCACAAAGCGGTNGAAGATGTAGTCGGCCGCCTGTTCCGAGGGATGNAGCATGTCGGCTTTGTAGAAACGATAGTCGCGCAGCTCATCGTTCATCAGCTCATAAGCNGGGAAATAGTAGGGCTCTCGCCAACCATTTTCGCCACCCATCGAAACCTCAGANTTGTCGATGAAATCGCCGATTTTTGCACCTTCAGCCAGCTCATGTGCCNCTCCTCGCGTGGCGCGGTCGNCTTCGATGGCGCGGTCGGCGGCGAGCAGCAGNGTGGCTTTCGACAGATTGCTGCCATGAAACCCATATTTTCGATAGCGTATGGGGCTCACGGTGAGCACGATTTTCACGGCCGGATTGNCGCGCCGCAGCTGTTCGAAGGTCTGTCGCAGCAGGTCGGCGCATTCCTCCACCGTGAGTTGCTGCTCGCTGAACAGGCGCTGCGGCCGCTTCTGACAGTTGTCCACGATTTCGCCCGTCGCCCGTTCCACATACACATGATTGGTGCCCAGCGTGAGCACGGCCGTGTCGAACGCCTCGCCGGCCAGCGCCCTGACGGTGTGCAATATGCTGGCGGGGTTGTACATCACGCCGCGCGGGTTCACCGTCACGGGGAACCGNTCGTCGGCAAAGCGTCGCCCCATCTCGGTGGCGAAGCAGGAGCCCACGAAGAGCATCCGCTCGCAAGGCTCGATGGCATGCGGCGNNCGGTCGATCACNACGGGAGTTTGAAGGTCCACGATGATGTTTTTTTGAGGTCTTTCTTGTTGCAGAGCGCGGGGTCCGCGGCGTGGCAGCGATTGCTGGGGTGCCGCCGGAGTCTTCGCCCCGTGCGGCCCGTGCCCTTGCCGATGACTGATTTTGCAGTGCAAAGTTATTGTTTTTCCGTGAGATTGATTACATTTGCACCAAAATTGTGCAACATTGTGGCAAGGCCACTCTGCCGCCCGCAAAAATACCGAACGGCCGCTGCGACGACGCAGGCTCCACATGCCGCACGCCAAAATCCACCATTCCGAGATGTACACCTATAAGTATCCCCATCCGGCCGTAACGGCCGACTGCATTGTGTTTGGCAGGCGCAATGGCGCGCCCTGCGTGTTGCTCATCGAAAGGCGCCACGACCCGTGTCGCGGCATGTGGGCCTTTCCTGGCGGATTCATGGAGATCAACGAAACCGCCGAGGCGGCCGCGCGGCGCGAACTCATGGAAGAAACGGGCCTCCGTGCGGGCTCGTTGCATCAAGTGGGGGCCTACACGGCCGTGGAGCGCGACCCCCGCGAGCGCGTCATCACCGTGGCCTATTGCACCGCGGTGGAGGGCACGCCCGCCGTGGCCGGTGCCGACGATGCCGCCCGCGCCGAGTGGTTTCCTCTCACCTCGCTGCCCCCGCTCGCCTTCGACCACGCCGAAATCCTCCGCGACACCCTTGCGCGCTACGCCCAAGCGCTGCAGCTCTCCCCACTCTGACGGCCCTTTCCGCCGCAAGCACCCCGCCCCGACATTCTCTTCATAGTGCAAAAGCATCGTCCCTCCGGTGCCTTAGCGCCCTTTTCTTAATGCCATAGTACCCCTTTNGGAGTGCCTTTGCACCCTTTCTTCATGGCCCTTTCATCTGCCTTTTGCTGCCTTTATCATCCTCAGCCCTTAGTTTTGCGCCCGCCATCCGCCGCTTTCGCGATGGCAAACCAATGGTTTCGCGTTTGCCATCCAGTGGTTTCGCATCCGCTATCCCTTGGTCTTGCGTTGGCTATCCATTGGTTTTAGACAATTAAGTTATTAACTTAATTATATTACCTTAATAACTTAATTATATTACTTTATTAACTTAATTTCCGAAGGGCAATGGNTTGCGCTTCGAAGACCAATGACGGGCGAACGCAAGACCAANGGATAGCGGATGCGAAACCACTGGATGACGAATGCAAGCTCAAGGGATTGTCGGTGAGAAAGCGGCGGTTTTGCCTTCGGTGGGTGGTGCCGGCGGGGACGCNGACTGGGGGATGTCGTGGACGGGGATGGCGGGAATGAATGCAAAAATCCGCGATTTCATCGGGGATTTCTGGAAGTTTCATCGAAACCGCNCGGTGGCTTTGCTAGATATTTCCGGCAGTCTTATGGAGTGTTGTGGGTGATTTCATCGGGCGTTATTGGCGGTTTCATCGGCGGCGGTCAATCGTTTGAGGATTGAGGAATGGCAATTTTCTCGATGAAATCGTGGATTTTTGCGCTATGAGGGCGGAGGAGAGGATGAAAACGGACGACGGAGAAAGTGAAAATAGACGGCGGAAGGGCCGAAAATGGGTGGCGGAAGGGTCAAAGACAAAGGCAAAAAATGGGGTGGGAGGCTGGCGGAAATGAGGTGGATGGACGGCGGAAATGGGATGCGAAAATGAGGGATTTGGCGGAAGATAATGGAGAAANTGGTGGCGACGGATGAGGATTTTTCTCCGATGAAATNGNGGTTTTTGGATGTTTTATGAAGGCCGGCGCAATTTTACCCTCGGTTGGTTCTTTTTTACCAACGGCGTTGTGANCGTCGTTATAATTTTGCAGGCGTAAAGTTGTACGNCGACGATGAAAAGCACAACCAGCGAANGAGAAGCGGGCGGACAGCGAAATAGGGTTCCGCGACGGGCGGGCGAGGCCAGAGCGGACAACGGAGAAGAACTTTTAAACATCTAAACAACATAACCATGAAGAAGAATCTGAGACTCTTTGCAGTGCCGATGGCGCTGCTGATGATGGCGCAACCGCTGAACAGCGCCAAGGTGCACACGCTTGGCGATTCAACGATGGCGACCTACGACGAGGACGCCACGGTGACGCGTGGCTGGGGAATGTATTTCGGCCAATTCTTGACCAACGGCTGGACATCTATTAACTATGCACGTGGCGGGCGCGATGCGCGCGCGGGCTACAACGAGCTTTGGCAAACCGCGAAGAGCAAGGTGGAGGCCGGCGACTACGTGTTGATTCAGTTTGCACACAACGATGAGAAAAACTCGGGCATGGACGGCGTGGCGCTGAAGTCGTATTATGAAGGCATCGGAGACGAGACGAAGGCCGCCGCGGTTGACACCCGTGGAACCGTTCCGAGCACCACTTATAAGGAGTGTCTGGGACAGATCGTGGACGAGGTGAAGGCNGCAGGAGCCACGCCCGTGCTGGTGGCGCCCGTTTGCAGGGCGTATTTCTCGGGCAGCACCATTAGGCGCAACGGTCGCCACGACTTGGGCGACTCGTTCTCGGTGTTGTCGGACGATGGCATTCTCACCGGCCAGAGCGTGGCCGCCGACGACCACACGATGGATTATCCCTACCANATGAANGCTTTGGCCGAGGAGAAGGGCGTGGATTTCATTGATCTGACAACGGCCACGCAGGAACTTTACGAGAGCTATGGCTCGACGAAGTGCTTGGAATATCTGTTCGACGGTCAGGGCAGCACCCACTTCAACACCACGGGGGCACTGCTGGTGGCTCGCTTATGCGCCCAAATGATGAAGGAACAGGGCATATTGGCCGACAACATTCTGCTGACCACCGACCTGACGGCCAGCCCCTCGACGCTGGATTTCGGTAAGGCTTACAAGGGCCAGACGGTGACAAAGGAACTCACGCTCAACGGTTTCAGCCTGTCGCCCGAGGAGGGCACGGTGACGCTGACGGCGGCCGACGGCGTGCTACTGAGCACCGACAAGAGCGAATGGAGCCAGACGCTGAGCATCGAATACAACGCCTCGACGCTCGTGAAGACCGTTTATGCACAGCTNACGCTGGGCGATGGGGGCGCTTTTTCAAGCACCATCACGATGACGCAGGGCAGCCANACGGTGGAAGTGCCCGTGACGGGCGAGTCGGTGGTGCTGGAGGGCGGCACCGATGTGCTTGCCTATTGGCGCCTGGAGAAGGACGATAGCTATGAACTGACGGGGCCGGCCACGGTGATGGGCGAGAGCTGGGAAGGCATGTATGTGCAACGCTATGCCAATCCGAACGCGAAAACGGTGTGGCCCGACGGCACCGGCTATGAGGCCACGCGCAAGATGCAGCGCAATCTGATAGTGGGCGACACTTGGCCGGCCGACGAAATAGACGACAATCCCGACCGCTATATCCAGTTTGGGATAAAGGCCGCCGAGGGCATGACCCTCAATGTGGACTCCATTAGTCTCTATCTTTGCGGTGCGGGCGGCAATGGAATGTGTGCCCACGTGTACTACAGCACGGACGATTGGGCCACGCGCACGACCATCTTCGAGGGCAAAAAGATGACGGCAAACAACCCACAATTTGTGGAAGCGATACCGGTGGTGTCGCTCACGGGCGACGAAACGCTGCAGCTGCGCATCTATCCTTGGTATAACGGATCGGCAACGGGAAAGACGTTGTGCATTAGCGACATCGCGATAGGCGGCGTGGCCACGTCGAACAGCACGGGCATCAGCGACGCGAAGATGGCGGGCGCGGAGTGCACCGTTTACTACGACACGGCCGGNGTGCAGCTGTCGGCGCCCCAGAAAGGCGTGAACATCGTGCGCACGAGCATGGCCGATGGAAGCGTGAAGACGCGAAAGATCATCTACTAATCATTACATTATCAAAAAACAAACAGTCATGAAAAAAACTTGTTTCCTGATTTCGTTGCTCGCAGTGCTGATGGCATGGGTGCCACGCACGGCAGTTGCCGACGACGCGGTTACGCTGGCCGACTGGCAATTTGAGCAGAGCGACGATGTGGCCGCCACGTGGTTTGGCACGGGCGGCGCTCCCGCCATTGCACCCGACTCGTGCGTGGGCGATGCATCGTTGTACAACCTGACAGCGTGGTCTGAGGGCCGCTATTGGCAGCTCTGCACGGGATGGCAGGTGAAAGTGTTGCGCATCGAAAACAACACCGCCAACGCCATCACCGATTACACCGATGCTTCGCAGCACAATGTGTACTACGAGATTTCGTTCCCCACCACCGGCTACAAGAACATCTGCGTGAAATATGCTTGTGCCTACGGGGCCAACGCCGCCGCCAGCATTGAAGCGGTGGTCTCTACCGACGGCGGAACCACCTGGGCCGATGCAGGCACAGGCACCACGGCCGCCAGCTGGTGGACCTATAATGAGAACACCGTGTCGCTCTCGGCAGCCAACAAGGAGAAGGTGATCGTGCGTCTGATTGCCGGCAACGACTACGCCAGCAATTGGAATCTGGACTACATCACCGTGACGGGTGAGGCCCAAGAGGAGGCGCTCACCGTGAACGAGAGCGACTATACGCTGAAATGGCCCCTCGGGCAGGGCACCGACGATGCCACCGCNGCCGAGGTTTCTATTGAAGGAGTGTTCAGTGTGGCCGAGTTCGACCACGGTCAGCTCACCGTTAGCACGCAGCGCTCGGCCGGCACATCGGCGCAGACGCTCTACAAACCCTCCATCAGCAACGGCGCCGTCAACGACGATGACGTGCTCACCTTCACGATTGTGCCGAAGAAGGGCATCACTTTCACCCCCGCCAGCTTCTCGTTTGAAGCTAGTCGATGGGGCACTGGCGGCGGCAAGTTCGACGTGGTGGCTATTGCCAACGGGCAGGAAACCACACTCGCCACGGGCATCAACCCCGATCACGGCAACAAGGGACTCTTCTCCGCCTGCAGCTACGACCTTTCCGGAATCACGGTGGGCGAAGACGGCATCACGCTCAAGATAAAGGTTTACAGCCTAGCCAGCAACAAAGAATACGGGTTTGGCAACATCATCGTCAAGGGCGCCGTGAGCGGCACCGTGGAGGCTGTGCCTTCTTATACGTTGAGCGTGGCTTCCAATATGAGCGGNGCCGGCAAGCTTTCCTCCAATCCGGCGGGAAGCGAATTCGACGAGGGCACGAGCATCACCGTTAGCGCGACCGAGAATTTCGGCTACCATTTCACCGGATGGGCGGACGCCGACGGCACCGTGGTCTCNGAATCGAAGACGTATAGCTTCGAGATTGCGGCCAACACGACATTGACGGCCGTTTACACCGCTACGCCGGTTTATGCCCTCAATCTGACGCTCGAGGGTGGCGCCAACAGCAATCTGGTGCAGTGGCAGCCCGAGGGAAACATCGTTGACGGCGTGCACTACTTCGAAGAGGGCACCGACGTGAAACTCACCGCCCAAAACAATAAGATACTGACATTCACCAATTGGGAAGACAATTCCACCGATGCCGAGCGCATGATCTCCATGACGGAGGACAAATCGGTAACGGCCACGTTTTCCGCCGCCGACTATATCGTGGCGTGGGANCTCTACAATGACAAGCCCAACAGCGAGCGCGCGGCCGACTATAAGGCCGACAGCGAGAANGCCGGACTGCTGTCGCTGCGCACCGAAGCAGGGACCACGAGCAGCTGGCTCACCCGNGGCGTGAACAATGGCGCCGAGAACGGGCGCTACGGGGCACGTATCTGGCGATTGCTCAGCGACGAATATTACTTTGAAATTTCCTTCTCCACGAAGGGCTATTCCAATGTCAGTGTGAGCAACGGNCTGTGCACAAGCTATAATTCGTACACAACCATCAACGCGCAATANTCCATCGACGGAGAGACATACACCACGTTTGGCACCTTCACGATGGGGGCCTCGGGATGGGTGGACAATGAATTCAGCCTGCCCGAAGAGGCGTGGAATCAAGACCGGGTGTACATCCGCTGGATGCCCGACCGCACCAGCGACCTCGTGGGCACCAGCAGCACCTACGACGGACTGTGCATCGGCGACATCTTCGTGATGGGCGAAAGCAACGAAGCCTCCGACGAAACGGCGCCCCAACTGGTGTCATCGAATCCCGCCGACGGCGCCACCGATGTGTCGGCCAACGGCTCCATCATTCTCACCTTCGACGAAAAGATCAAGGCCGGTGAGGGACAAGCCACGCTCGGCAACGAGTCGCTCAGCATGACGGTGAGCGGCAAGAACGCCATCTTCGCCTATTCAGCACTCGACTACAGCCAGAATTACACCTTCACACTGCCGGCCGGCGTCATCACCGACCGCAACGGCAATGCCTTCGAAGGCACATCGCTCACCTTCACAACCATGGAGCGCCAACAGCCCGACGCCCGTCTCTACGACGCCATCGTGGCACAAGACGGCTCGGGAGACTTCCTCACGGTGCAGGGCGCCATTGACGCTGCTCCCGAAGGACGCGCCACGCCGTGGCTCATCTTCATCAAGAACGGTTCGTACAACGAGCACGTGGACATCCCCGCCTCGAAGCCCAACCTGCATTTCACGGGGCAAGACCGCGACAAGACCATTATCCTCGACAACCGTCTCTGCGGTGGAGATAACGCCTATGCGGTGGATCCGGGTGCCACGGTCGTTGTAAAAGGTGAGGATTGCTTCTTCGAGAACCTCACGATGGAGAACTCCTACGGACACGAAAAGCAGGCCGGACCGCAAGCACTGGCATTGAACACCGTGGCCGACCGCACCATTCTGAACAAGGTGGCCCTGCTGTCTTATCAAGACACATGGATAACGCCGAGCACCACGGGCCATCGCGCTTATGCGAAGCACTGCCTGATTGAGGGCGCCGTGGACTTCATCTACAACTCGGGCGACATTTATTTGAACGGCGATACCCTGCAGATCAATCGTCCTTCGGGAGGGTACATCGTGGCGCCGCGCCATGCCCTCGATGCGAAATGGGGCTACGTNTTCATGAACAATGTAATAAAGCCCGCCCCCGGCATCGACGTAACCGACGTGTGGCTCGGCCGCCCGTGGCACGATTATCCAAAGACGGTGTTCATCAATACTCGCAGTTATGTCACCATCCCGGCAAAGGGCTGGTATGAGACGATGGGNGGTCTGCCTGTGCTTTGGGCCGACTATAACACCATGGATGCGGAGGGCAANCCCGTCGATCTCTCTCAACGACAAGACACATACTACTACAAAACGTCTGACGGAACAATGGTTTACGGCACCGCGAAGAACTATCTCACCGACGAAGAAGCCGCACAATACACCATCAAGAACGTGCTTTCGGGCGACGACAATTGGCAGCCCGACATCGAAACCGAGCCGTGCGACGCTCCTTCGGTAACGCGCAACGGTTCCTCCATCACGTGGGAAGCAGTGCCATACGCCATCTGCTACGTGGTGATTGTGGACGACTACGTGACGGGTTTCACCACCGAAACCACCTATAATCTGTCGTCTTCGACCAACGCCACGGCAGCGAGCGAAGAGTCGGTCATTGTGGTGCGTGCCGTCAACGAGTATGGCGGTCTGAGCGAAGACGGCGTGGCCACCGACGCCACCGCCATCGACGAGGTGAAAGTCTCCGAGATAGCCACCACCGAATACTTCACGGCCGACGGCGTGCAGCTTGCCGCTCCTCAGCGCGGGCTCAACATTGTGCGTCAAACCGACGTGCGCGGCAATGTGATCACCCGCAAGGCTGTCTATTGAAAACGCCATCCGCGTTGGCCCCGCGCCAACGTCTGACACTCCGCGAGAGGGCCCCTGCGATGCCAGGGGCCTTCTCTTTTTGTGNCGNGGGCCATGNNCTTTGTTTGAAAAAGCAGCGCCCGCGNGAAAAAAAGTGCCCTGCCGATGACAACGAACACGCGGAAATGGCTACCTTTGCACCACGATTTTTCGGAAATGAGAAGACTCCTCTTATTATATATAGCCCTCATTCTATCCATCGCTGTCCACGCACAGTCTTTAGCCGGTTCCGTCCGCACGGCCGACGGGCGCGCCGTGGAGTTTGCTGCCGTCACGCTGCTCACGGCCGACAGCGCCTTTGTTTGCGGCACCACGTGCGATGCCGACGGCCGCTTCCGTCTGTCCTCCGATGGCGGCGCCCTGCTGCGCGTGAGCTGTGCGGGCTACAAAACGACGGTGGTGCCCCGCGATTCGGCCGCCGTCATCACGCTGCACGAGGATGCCGTGCAACTGGGTGAAGTGGAAGTGGTCTCCATGCGGCAGCTGGTGAAAACGGAGCCCGACCGATTGTCGTACAACATGGAGCGCGACCCCGATGCCCGCACGTCCACTCTGCTCGACATGCTTCGCAAGGTGCCGATGGTGAGTGTTGACGGCCAAGACAACGTGAGCGTGCAAGGCTCGTCCTCGTTTAAGTATTATCGCAACGGCCATCCCGACCCCTCGCTCTCGGGCAGTCCGCGCGAAGTGTTGCGGGCCATCCCTGCCAATATGGTGAAGCGGGTGGAAGTGATCACCGACCCTGGCGCCAAATACGACGCAGAGGGCGTCACCGCCATCCTCAACATCGTGATGCTTAGCGGCGCGCGGCTCTCCGGATTGTCGGGCACGGCGTCGGCCAGCGCCACTGCCCGCGGGGGCCTTTCCTGCGGCGCTTATGTGGCCGGACAGGCGGGCCGTCTCACGCTCAGTGGCAACTACAACCTCTACAGCCAGTCGTCTCATCAAAACAAAACCATCACCGACGTGGAGCGAATCTTTGTGGAAACGGGCCACCGCCAACAGACTTTCATGCGCTATCAGCAGCCCGCCCTCGTTCATGTTGCCGGCATTCAAGGCAGCTACGAGCTGGATTCGCTCAATCTGCTGTCGGCCTCGTTCAGCGGCTACCACTACACGGTGGACATCAACGGCCGGTTGAGCGCCGCCTTTCTCGACGCCGACGGCACGCCCTACACCACCTACAACAGCCGATACTACGTGCCCCACTATGTGGGACTCAGCTGGAACGGGCGCTTCGACTATGAGCATCGCACCCGCCGGCAGGGCGAAGCCTTCACCCTGTCCTACATGTTTGCCACCACGGGCAACGACCAAGACACGCGCGAAGAATACTCCAACCTCGTCAATCCCGCATTCTCCTACACCGCGCTCAACAAACTGATCAACGAGCGCTTCACCGAGCACACCTTCCAGGCCGACTATGTGAGGCCGTTGTTCACNGATCACAAATGGGAAGTGGGCGCCAAATANATCCTTCGTCTCAACCGGAGCCACACACAGATGGCCTACGAAGGCACCGACGATGCCACCGACAGCCGCTTTCGCCACCACACGCAAGTGGCCGCGGCCTACACCTCGTGGACCTATTCCCACGGCCCGCTCAGCCTCCGCTGCGGACTGCGCTACGAATACAGCCGGCTCTCCGTCTCCTATCCCAATGGCGACGGCACCCCCTATCACGTCAATCTGAACGACCTCGTCCCCTCCGCAAACATCCATTGGCAGCCCAATGCCAAAAACAGCCTGCGGCTCTCGTGGGCCACCGCCATCAGTAGGCCCGGCATCAACTACCTCAATCCCGCCGTGCGCGCCACGCCCACGCTCGTGGAATATGGCAACGCCAACCTCACATCTGCCCGCAACACCACCCTCTCGCTCACCTTTCAGCACGTTGGCGAGCACCTCACGTTCAATCTTGTTCCCTCGTTCTCCATGACCGACAACCTCATCGGGGCCTACCGCTACGCCCGCAACAGCGTCGTCTATTCCACCTACACCAACGACACGCGCTTTCGCCGTTTCACCCTCAACGCCTACGCACAGTGGATGCCCACCAAGACCACCACACTGATGGCCAATGGAAGCGCCACCTATGGCTACTACCGCAACCCCGTGCTCGACTTCACCAACGCCCGCTGGTATGGCATTTTCTACGCCCGTTGGTCGCAACAGCTGCCTTGGGAACTGCAGGGCGCCCTCTCGATGAGCATCAACATCATGGGCCGCGCCCCCCACAACGTTTACGAATACGGCGAGAGCCCGCGCCCCACTTTCAACGTTTCGCTGCGCCGATCCTTCCTGCGCGACGACCGCCTCACCGTGACCATGAACTACAACACCGGCCTGGGCCACGCCTCTCTCTACCGCACACACATCGTCAACGGCGACTACACCGGCACCTCGTTCCTCAGAAGCAACTTCAGCGACCTCTCGTTGCGCGTGGCCTATCGCTTCGGCAAGAAAACCACCACCGTGAAAACCGTAGAGCGCACCATCCAAAACGACGACGAAGTGGGAGGCATCAGCCGCTCCGCCCCCAAGTGACGCGCCCGCCATGCGCGCCGCCCGTGCGCACCCTCTCCAACGCCTTTTCCCCTCATTCCCGCCATCCGCACGCCCCATTTCTGCCGCCCGTGCGCCCCTCCCTCCGTGCCCTTGATTCCGCCGGCCCTTAGTCTTCGAAGCGCAGGCCGTCAGTTTTGCATTCGCTATCCATTGGTCTTGCGTTCTCTGTCCGTCAGTTTTGCATTCGCCCGCCCTTGGTTTTGCGTTGGCTATCCATTGGTTTTAGACAATTAAGTTATTAACTTAATTATATTACCTTAATAAGTTAATTGTATTACTTTATTAACTTAATTTCCCGAGGGCTGTGGCCGGCGTTTCTAAGATCAATGACGGGCCAATGCGAAACCAATGACGGGTGAACACAAAACTAANGGCGGGCGAATGCGAAACCAGAGACGGGTGGATGCAAGACCGGCGGTTTTCTAACGCGAGAGCGGCGGCCACTGCGCACGAAAACGGGGACATTGGGGAGCGCGGCATTTGGAGGGAACNGAAAAAAGCATTACTTTTGCAATGGATACGTGCAAACAACGCATGGCTCACACGCGCGCGAAAGAATAGATGTGCGCGGGCGGAGCGATGCTCGTGAGCCAATTGTGCAACGGATGTGNGCGGGCCGAACGGNGCTTGTGCACGGATGCAGAAGGTGAACCTATGGGAACGAAAAGAGCAATGANNCGGGCCTTGTGCTGGCTGCTGGCTGCGGCGTGGNCNATCGGAGCGTGGGGGCAGCCCCTCTGCTTGGTGACCCACTACGACGAGTTTAGCGGTTTGTCGCAGCGGCACGTGAAGGCNGTGGCNCAAGATGCNCGNGGCATGATGTGGCTGGCCACGTGGAACGGGCTCAACNGCTACGACGGCTATTCGTTTACGACGGTGAAACCGCACGTGGGCGACGGCAGCGGCGTTTATTCCGACCGCGTGAACGACATCCGCGCGTCGGCCACGGGGCTGTTGTGGCTCCGCATCGACCGGCGCTGCGTGCTGTTTGATCCGAGCACCCATCTGTTCACCGATGTTCACCGGCTGCTGGAAAAGCAGAGCGGGGGCGCCGCGGAAGTGATACACATGCGACCGGCGCGCGACAGCACCACGGTGATGGAACTGGGCGACGGCCGCTTTGTGACATTCGACGACCGCCAACAAACCATCATTGCAACGGGGCGCGAGTGGCCCAACCGCCCCTATTTNCCGGCACAAAACAAGGGCCTGAAGACCTCNGAATATGAGAACGACGCCGCAGTGAAGGCCGACGGCACTCCCGTGATCTACTCGGGGCGCGGCAGCGATGGCACGGCTTGGCTGGTGATGCAGAGCGGCCGGATATGGCGCCGCGAGCAGGGGCAGAGCGCTTTTGTGGCCGACNAGGCACGCATCGACATCAGCGAAAAGCTCTATTTTGCCACTGTTGACCGGCAGGGNNACGTGTGGNTGCGCTCGGCCTATGGCGCCTATCGGTTGCAGTTCACACGGCGACCTTTCCACCGCTTGTTGCCCGANGGCAGTGCGCAGGTGCGTTGCCTCTTTGCCGACCGCGACGGGAGCATCTGGGTGGCCACAAANGAGGATGCCACCGTGCGCCGCTACGACGCGCAACTCTCGCATCCGCGCTATCTCACGGCATCGGGCAAACTGGCGGAGAGCGCTGCTTCGTTTGGCCGCGCCGTGTATTGCATGATGCGCGACAAGGCGGGNCGGCTGTGGCTGGGCACCAAGCCCGACGGGCTGTTCTGCCTAGCTGACGGCCGGCTGACGCAATATGCGAAGGGCGGGGCAGCGGTGGACGGGCCGAATTGCAACGATGTTTACGACCTGGTGCAAGACGCCCGCGGCCGCATCTGGATGGCCACCAATGGCGGCGGCGTGAACTGCATGGACCCCCAGGCGGGGACCGGCCGATGGCTCCATGCCGACCACGGACTGGCCGGCTACCCGCGCGAGGCCATGAGTGCACGGCGGCTGTGCATCACGCGCGGCGGCCAGCTGCTCGTGGCCACCACCAACGGACTGCTGGCGGCAGATGTTTCGGGCATCGANGCTACCAAGATAAAATTTGTGCGCCACGCAGGCGAGGCCGACCGCGCCAACAGTCTGGGCAACGTGGCCCTGATGGATGTGATGGAAGACCGGCAGGGGCGCATCTTTGTGGCCACAGAGAGCGGCGGCGTGAACATGGCCCGCGACAACCGTCTGACGCAGGCGGGCGAGGCTTTTGCACACTTCGACGCGAGCACGGGCTTTCCCACCGATGTGGCCCTCTCGCTGATGGAAGACGGCGATGCGCTGTGGGTGACGGGTAACAACTGCATGGTGCGCCTGCGCGTGCCCCGCACTTCTATGGACGGAGCGGCGGAGGTGGCGCCGGAGACGGCCGTTTATGGCGCGTCGTTTTTCCGCCAACCGCTTCGTTTTTCGGAGGCCCACCCCTTGATGCTGGCCGACGGGCGCTGCCTGATGGGGCTGACCGACGGCGGCATCGTGATGAGTCGCGAGGCCCTGCGCCACGACGCTTATCGCCCGCCGATGGCGCTCACGGCCGTGCAGGTGGAGGACCGCGCACCGCTGCTGGCCGTGAATTGCTTGGACACGCTGGTGATGGCGCCTTCGGAGCGCAACATCAGTGTGAACTTTGCCGCGCTGGACTATGCCGGCGCAGAGCTGATCGGCTATGCCTATCGCATTGAGGGCGCCGACAGCGCCTGGCACACGCTGGGGCATAGGCGCTCGGTGTCGTTTCTCGATATGGAGCCCGGCACCTACCGATTGCAGCTGNGCTCAACCGACAGCCGCGGGCTGTGGCTCGANAATGTGCGCACGCTNACCATCATCGTCAAGCCCCGATTTGTGGAAACNGTGTGGTTTAAGCTGCTCATGGCNNTGCTCGCGCTGCTCGTGGTGGGCGCCGTGGTGAAGACACACCTCTACATAAAGGCCATCAGACGAAAGCAGCGCGAAACGCTCGAGATGTATCTGCAACTGGTGAAGCAGTCGCAACAGANGGCCGAAACGGNAGNGCCCNACGCGCCGCCCGCCGCCGAAGTGGCGAAGCTGGGCGAAGCCGACGCTGCCTTTATGCGGCGCGTGGCGGCCTTTGTGGAGGACCATCTGAGCGACGCCGACGTGAACATACAAGACATGGCTGCCGCAGCCGCCGTGAGTCGCACGGGGCTAAACAGGAAAATGAAGTCGCTGGTGGGCGTCACGCCTGCCGAATTCATGCGCCGCAGCCGCATAGCACAGGCCCAGGCGCTGCTGGCCGACACCGACCGCAGCATCACCGACATCGCCCTGTCGTGTGGTTTTGCCGACCAAAACTACTTCAGTAAAGCCTTTCGCGCGCAGACCGGCATGTCGCCCACCGCCTATCGCCAAGCCAAAAAATAAGGGAGAATGTGGCGCCGTTTGCGCATTTTTGAGTACCTTCGCACCCGAAAACGACAATTAAATCAACAACCGCAATGGAACAAACCCTTCTCATCTATAACACGCTGCACCGGCAGAAGGAGCGCTTCGAGCCGCTCCACGCCCCCCATGTGGGCATGTATGTGTGCGGCCCCACGGTGTATGGCGATCCCCATCTGGGGCACGCCCGTCCCGCCATCACGTTCGACGTGCTCTTTCGCTACCTGCGCCACNTAGGCTACAAGGTGCGCTACGTGCGCAACATCACCGACGTGGGACACTTGGAACACGATGCCGACGAAGGCGACGACAAGATAGAGAAGAAGGCCCGGCTGGAACAATTGGAGCCCATGGAGGTGGCCCAGTATTACACCAACCGCTACCACGACGCCATGAANGCGCTGGGCGTGCTGCCGCCGTCAATAGAACCGCATGCGTCGGGCCACATCATTGAGCAGCAACAGTTGGTGCAGCAGATCTTGGATCACGGGTTTGCCTACGTGAGCAACGGGTCGGTGTATTTCGATATTGAGAAGTACAACGAGCAATATCAATACGGGCGACTCTCGGGACGCTCGCTGGAGAACATGAAAGACGCCTCGCGNGAGTTGAGCGGAGTGGGGGAGAAGAAGCATCAGGCCGACTTCGCGCTGTGGAAGAAGGCCGCCCCCGAGCACATCATGCGGTGGCCTTCGCCNTGGAGCGACGGGTTCCCGGGCTGGCATTGCGAGTGCACGGCGATGGGCCGCAAGTATCTGGGCAGCCATTTCGACATACATGGCGGCGGCATGGACCTTGTTTTCCCGCACCACGAGTGCGAGATAGCGCAGAGCGTGGCCTCACAGGGCGACGACATGGTGAGCTACTGGATGCACAACAACATGATAACCATCAATGGCCAGAAGATGGGCAAGAGCCTCGGAAACTTCATCACGCTCGAGGAATTCTTCACGGGAAGCAATCCCAATCTGGCGCAGGCCTATTCGCCGATGACCATCCGCTTCTTCATTCTCTCGGCACACTATCGCNNCACNNTGGACTTCTCCAACGAGGCGCTTCAGGCCGCCGAGAAGGGACTGGAGCGCTTGCTCAACGCCATTGCCGACATGGAGCGCATTGTGCCCGCTGCCGAAACCGACGCACAGACGCGGAAGGCGGTGGCCGAACTGCCGCAGAAGTGCTACGACGCCATGAACGACGACCTGCAAACGCAGATGGTGATCAGTCATTTGTTTGAGGCCTGCCACACCGTGAACACGCTGCTCGACCACAAAGGCTCCATCACGGCCGACGACTTGGCGGCGCTGGGCGANACGATGCGCCTGTTTGCATTCGACCTGTTGGGCCTGCGCAACGACAAGAGTGCCAATAGTTCGGCCCGCGAAGACGCCTACGGAAAGGTGGTGGATATGGTGCTCGAGCTGCGCGCCAAGGCCAAGGCCGAGAAGGATTGGTCCACGAGCGACCAGATACGCGACCGGCTCGCAGAGGCCGGTTTTGAGGTGAAAGACACTAAAGACGGCGCCACGTGGCGGCTAAATAAATAGACTGCTTGGGCTGCCGACGGCGGAGCGCCGCTGCGAACGCCATGACGCCCCGAGCCAAGGATGCGAGGCTGGCAGACAGCGGCCGCGGGGCATCCTGAAGAAAGGCGGGAAAGAAAACATCGGGCACGACTGCAATGGCAAGTCATGCCCGATGTTTTTATGGTTCATAGACGCCCTGGCCGATGCAGCCGCTGGGCATCTGTAGATGAACAATGGAGCACACGGTGGGCGCAATGTCGGTGATGTGCACCTCGTGGTTGTAGATGCCGTGATGCACTCCCCAGCCCAACAGCAGGAACGGGATGTGGCAATCGTAGGGGTTCCACTGTGCATGGGTGGTGCCTTCGCCGATGTCTCGCCATGCGATATACCAGCCGGCCTTGAAGATGAGCTGCACATCGCCCGAGCGTTCGCGGTTGTATCCGTTGATCATCTTCTCGCGGATGTAGGTGGGAATCACGGCCTGCGTGGCGTTTTCGAGGTCGGCCACATATTGCACGGCGGGGTGCTTGCCATAGTATTCCATCACGGCAGCCTTCACCGCCTGGAGATCGAGGCCGGCGTCGCTGATGGCTTGGCGATTGAGCACCACCTTGTTGTCCATGATGCGCCACGAGAGTTTGTCGATGCCAAACTTGCCCTTCAGGTAGTTGTTGAGCGCCGGTTCCTCCTGATCGAGGAAGAATCCGCCAGCTTTGATCTTGTGCGCTTGATTCTGAACCACGCTGTTGGCGGCTCCATGGTCGGCGGTGAGGAATGCCAGCCACTGGCCTTTGCCCACCTTTCGGTCGAGGAAATCGAAGAAGTCGGCCAGCTGTTTGTCGAGCTCCACGTATTGACGGTGGGTTTTCTCGTTGTGGGTGCCAAACTTGTGGCCCGTGATGTCGGGGCACGAGAAGCTCATGCAGAGCATGTCGGTCTGGTCGCGCTGGCCCAGCTGTTCGCCGTCGATGGCCTGCTTGGCCATGTCTTTCACGATGAGATTGCCGTAGGGGTCGTATTGTATGTCGTTGATGTCGCGCGAGGTGTCTATGGTGGCGTTATAGTCGCGCACCCATTGGGGGAGGTCTTCGCGATAGTAGGTGCTCGTGATGAAACACTTGGCTTTGGCGTCAAACCAATAGGCGGCGTCGGCCGACTGACCGGCGGGGAGGATGGCGGCTCGGTCTTTGTAGGACACGCCCACGACGCGCGCTTTCCAGTTGGTGGCGGTTTTGAGTTCGTCGCCTATGGTTGTGGTGAGCAGATTGATGGGCGAACGCTGNCCGTTGGTGGTGGAGGAGCCCACGGTTTGCACGGTGGTGTCGGTGCAACAATACACATATTTGCCATCTTTGATGAAGCTGTTGCCNGCGATGCCGTGTATGCTGGGCACGCTTCCCGTGTAGATGGAGGTGTGGCCGACGGCGGTGACGGAGGGGATGTAGTTGATCTGGCAATTTTCAAACGAGTAGCCCTCGTTGAGCATTCGCTTGAATCCGCCGTTGCCATACTCGTCGTAGAAGCGATAGAGGTAGTCCCAACGCATCTGATCGACGGCGATGCCCACAATGAGTTTGGGGCGCGGCTGGGCCATGGCCACGGTGGCGGCGATGACCAGGGCAAGGGTTAGAAAGGTCTTTTTCATCATTGCGTGATTTTATGGTTTTTGGTTATGATATGCTAAAGCGGGGCGCGCGGGAGAGAACGGCGGGGCAGGTGTCAACGATATACATATATATAATGTGTGCCGAGCGGCGCCGCTGCCGTGCCATTATCTTGTGAGCGAGAACTTCACGGCCAGTCCGAAGTCGCGCGTGGTGGTGGGATAGCTCGACGACGACAGCAGCGGAGTGTTGGTTTGCTGGTCGTAGAAGAAGCTCATAGTGAGCATCTTGGAGAGCGTGTAGTCTGCATTGAAAGCAAATTTGATGGCGCGGTTGCCGCTCGAAGCGGCGCTCGTCATGGTGGCGATGTCGCGGCAGATGGAGGCTTGGTTGCGCAGGCTGAAGTCGAGACGAAGGTTGAGGTCGTGGTTCACCCCGTCTTTTTTCTTCTTCGAAGAGGAGTTTTTCTTGGTGGCGTTCTCGGTTTCGTCGTCGCCCTGCCGCTTGGTTGTGGTCTTTGCCTTGCGCACTTTCGGTCCGAAAAGGCCGAAGAAGTTGAAGTCGCTTATTTTGTAGCCCATGCCCAACACCCAGTCTTTGGAGAGCGCCTCGTTGATCTGCACGCTGGTCATCGAGAGCGAGAGCACACGTGTGGTGCGGTATTCGAGTTTGCAGGTGAGGTTGTTTTTCAGCGTAACATCGATGCCGAGCAGCGGCGAGAAGGCTTCGTTGATGCTCACGGTGGAGACATTGTACATCGACGACGGTATGGGCATGCCCGTAGTGGCCTCGCTGACGAATCCCAAACCGTTCATATACTCCTGCCAGGTGCTGTATGTGCTGTAGGCTCCCACGGCATAGATGCTCTTGTAGCCGTGGTTGATGTTGACGCTCTTGAAGCGTTCGCTAAACCAAGGTAGCTTGCTGAGGCCGCTGTATCTGACGGTCCAGTTGGGCAACATCCGCATGATGGCGGGGAAAATGTCGAGCCCCGACGATGTCATGGTGTAGGTGTTGAGGAACGCCGGTATGAGCACGTCGCCGCTATATTGCGACACTTCNCCNACTTCCTCGTTGTAGGTCTTGCCCGAGTACTCCGACCAATAGTCGGACGTGGGGTAGGTGGCGCCGGCGTAACGGGCCTGCACGCGTTGGCGGATTNCGTCTAGAGAGTTGCAGAACTTCTCGAATGAGCGGCTGTAGTAGCCATCGTTGGCATTGCCCATCCCCTCCAAAGCNGACTTCAACGAGATGGTTGTCATCGAGAAAGTGCCGCTTTGATTGACCGGCATCCCGCTATACATATAATGTACGCTGCGCGCGCGAGCNTGTGTGTGGGAGGCGTTGAGGTCTATTTTAAGGTCGCGCACGGGCTCGAGCGTCATTCTGAGTTGCAAATCGCGCGTGGCGCTGGTGGTGGCGGGCGTGGCGATGGAGTCGTCCATCAGCAGCCAGTTGTTGTCGGCGGCCTTGTTGATGAAGTCGTCTCCAATGAGGCCGAAGGCGAAGCCCAATCCCGGCGCCATGACATTCCCCGTGCGCTGGCCGAAAGCGTTGCCAATGGTGGGCAGGAAGCCTGGCAGCGACATGGCATATTGGTCGCGATAGGTGAACGACACATTGCGCACCATCATCAGTCCGCGCGCTATCACCTGAGCCGTTTTATACCAGGANTGGTTTTCCGAAGGCTCCTTGGCCACCACCGTAACCTTTACTTTCATGGTGGAATCCACCTTGTTTGTGATGCGAATACTGTTCTTGTCCACGGCGCGATACTTCAGACGGAAGGCCTTGCCGTCCTTGGTCTTGGCCGACACGATGAGGCGCCGATTGTTCTTTCCGTGCGACACGGTGATGGCNGAATCGGGNAACAGCGTGATCTCTTTCTCGAAGGCGCGCTTGTTCTTGGGAAGGGCCTTCTCGGCCTTGGTCGCCGCGGCGTCTTTGNTGTTTTTCGAGTTTTTCGAGTTTTTGGCGGTGCTCTTCTTGTTGTTGGTCTTTATCGGTTTGGAGAATCGTTCGTTGGCTTTCTTCAGGAAAGGAATGTGATTGTAAAGTTTCTCCAAGCTGAACGTGCCGTTAATGTTGAGCAGACGGTTGTTGGCGATGGTGTTGCCGTAGGTCGTGCCCTCCTCATCTTCGGTGCCCCGTTCCCAGTTGTAGGTTGAACTATACGTGGCGTTGGCATTCACCCAGTCGAATATGGGAACGAGATTCAGCGGCAATTGATAAGACGCGGTGAAGTTTTGCTGATAGCTCAGCGGCGTTCCGAAGTGCTTGATGCTGTTCCAAACGGAGTCTTTCCATACGGAATAGTCGTCGGGATACAGGTCTTTGTTCACCTGCATGTAGGGTTCTTCGATTTCNGCNTTGGTAGCGCTGCTGAAGTTCATGTGTAGATTCTTGGTGAGATCCCAGCGNACGGAGAGGCTGCGGTTCCAGAGGAACTGTTGCGAGAATGTGGCCGGCAGCTGTGCTCCCTCCAGATCGGTGAGGTCGCGCTCCTGATATTCTTGATAGTAGCGCAGCATTTCGGTGTTGAATGTGATGTTCTGGGGCAACCAATTGAGACCAAACTTGCGGAAGATGTCCAGCCATTTCGACTTGCTTTTTGCGAAGGGNTTCTTGAACGGNTCCCAAGCCTTGTAAACCGGCGTGTAGCTATAATTGATGGCTCCGCGCCAGTTGTCTTCGTTCTCATACACGGTGGTCTCGCCNTGCGTGTGGCTGTGAGAGTGGCTATATGAGAAGGAGAAGTTGGCCGGATCGTAGGGCATGGGATGGCGTTTCGTTGCAATGCCCACGCGCCAATTGCTCAGCGCGAAGTTTGTTGTNGTGGTTCGCGTCACGGCGATGTTCTCTATGGAGTCGCGTTCCTCTTGAGTTGCGGNTGCATCGAGAGCGTCGTCGAGCTCCATATCCGTGTCGAGTGGGTTGTATTTGGGCTTGCTCTTCTCCTTCGTAACCGAGTAGTAGAGGGGCGCNGACACCTTGGCTTTGTCGGGGAAAAACTTGCCCAGCTCCAGGCTCGTCGTGAAGTTGTAGGTGCTATAGTTTTCGTCGGAGCGGGNCGCGACGCCGTCCTCCAATCCGCCGAACCCTTCGGAAACATACCTTCCGCTGAGGTTGACGGAGCCGAGATCGGAGAGCTGCACGTTGAGCACCCCTTGCGCGGCCCAGCCTCCNGTGTTGTTATACTCTTTAAGACGAAGCTCGTTGACCCACACTTCTCCCGATTTTACATCGGCCGAGAGGTTGCGCACGCCTATCATCATGGTCTTCACCTCGCCCAGCGTTGGGTTTCCCATCACGGTTACCGTGTTGTTGGGGTTGTCCGGATCAACGTATGAGTAGGCCGTGGTGTAGCTATAAAGGGCCGGATTCTCGCCACGAGCCTTGTTGCGCATCTTCTTTACGGTGGTGAAGATGCTTAGCGGAATGTTGAGCATGTTCTCTTCTGGCCACACGGCGTAGGCGTCGCTCGANGAGTAGCGGTCGTAATGACCGGCCGGCGTGAGGTCGAGAGGGATGACGTATTCATAGTAATTGCTCTTGTAGTCGCTTCCCAAACGAACGAAAATGGCGAGCTCTTTGTCTTTCAGATCAGTGCTGTTGGGCTCGAGGGCGTTTGCATGAACAAACATTTCGAGCCGCTTGTATTGTCGCAGGTCAAGGGATGTGCTCTTGTAGACTGCTTTCGATTCNCCGTTTCCCATGTTGGTAACGGTGATGTNGAGNGCCTGCTCGTTGCTNTCCACCAGCTGCGGCTGAGTGGGATCCTGCTCGCGGGTGATTCCCGGAGGAAGGACGTAGTTCACCGGCGTCTTGTCGTTGTTCTCCTCTATGTTCACGGCGCTCACTGTCATGGTGCCGCTTTCCGATGAGCCGGTCCCCAGCGATTTCTCGTAAGTGCGCCACTCGCCGCGCACCAGATCAAGGCTGCCGAAACGCAGCACGATGGGTTTTTCGAAGCCTGTGAGGTACATACGCATGAAGCGGATGCTGGAGAAGTCGCTGATCGACCCCATCGCTTCGCCGTCGTTGAGCGGAATGCGGTATTGATACCACGTGACGGTCTCTGATGTGCCGTTGCGCAACGACACGGTGCTCACGCGCTTGTCGGTGATATAGTTTTGGCCCACCACAGTGTCGCCCGGGTGAATGGGCACGTGATAGTGGTAGTAGCGCTCATATTCGTTGAGGGTGTAGTCTTGGTTAATATCCTCCACGTCGGGCGTTGTCTTGTAGGATGTGTCATAACTTTCGGTGCGCGAGTCGCTGTCGGGCGAGTTTCCTTGCGGCATGTTTATGCGCTTGTAGCGTTCCAGAATGCTGGTTTCGTTTTGGTCGAAGTCGCTTCCGCGGAAGTAATGGTAGTCGTCGTTGGCNGGGTCGTCATAGATGGCTTGATACGCGGAATCGTTCACCACGCTCCGTATGTTCTGCAGGAAGGTGGCGTAGTCGCCGAACGTGCGTTCCTCCTCGTCGTTCAAACCGTTGAATCCCACGTCTTGGAGCGCGCGACTTCCGGTGGTTGTGGCAAAGGCATACGTCACCGTGGCACTCGTGGGCACCTTGCCCCATTGCGTGGTGGTGTAGGCGTTGCTGCCGTCAACCGGCATTCCGCTCTCGTAAAACTTCTTGCCATCGCACAGAATGTCCTCGCTCACCTCGCCCAAGTCTATGTACAATTCGCCGCCGTANCTCTGGTCGGAGCCGGTGTAGATGAACGGATCGAGCATCCAAAACTCCAGATATTCGATGTTGGCGGCCTCAAAATCGTTGGTGTCGAGCTTGCGCATCATGCCGCCCCATCTGGTGGTGGGGTTGAGCAGGTGTCCCTTGCTGTCGAGGTTGAGGTCCAGATTGTAGGGACCGCGCTCCTCGGGATAGTAGGCCAGATTGAGTATCGAGAGTGTCGATGTGGCGCCGCTATAGGTGCTCTGGTCGCGGTTGGGATAGAGCTCCTTCACGTAAACTTCGCGCACATAGTGGTTGGAAAGCTGGTCGAGATCGCTGCGGATGTGCCCCGGCGTCAGCGAACTGCTCTGCCTAGTGAATAGGGGATCGATGTTGTACCACGCCAGCAGCGCGCGCCCGAATCCGCTCTTCACCGATGTCTTGTCGTTGTAGTTGGCCATCGTGCTGGGCACACTTGAGATGGTCCACGACGTGGGTGTCGAAACGCTGATAGTGTTTTTCGTGTTTTCGAAGTCGTCTATATACGACGCATTGTCTTGCGTGCCGCTGGCTTGATGGGCGATGAGCTGTGCGAATTCTCCCGTAAACGAGATCTGCGACGGCTGCGTGAGATGGAGTCCGGGNAGCTTGTCGAGCATGTTGGTGAGCCATTGGCTCTCCTTTTTCCAGTTGATGTTGAGTCCCCAGAGCGTGTTGTTCAACGGCTCGGCCCCCATCGACACTTTCGTGGTCAGTGCCTGTTCAGACAAATGCTGCAGCGTGCCGCTCAGTTGGAGATTGCGCGACACGTCGTATTCCCAGTTAATGCCAAACATCGTTTTGCGCATTTGGCTGTAATCGGTATTGCTTTCGAGCGACACGTTTATGCTGGTTCCGGCATCGATAATGCTCTGATTCAATATCGTAACCTCTCCCGCGTTGTAGTCCACGCTGTAGTCGGAGCCCTCGGTGAGCGTGATGCCGCCGGCCGTCACCACCACCGAGCCTTGCGGCACGTTGTAGGCGCCGAGCGAAATCACATTGGCGTTGGTGCCGCGATACTGTCCTTCGAGCACGTATTTGTCTTTCTCGGCCACTTGCTTGGCGGCAGTCTTCGTGGTGTCGTAGAGCTCTTGAAACACGTAAGTCTCGGCCACCGACTCGCTCACGCCGTTGTTCATCAGATAGGTTTTNAGGTCGCTGCCGAAGGGCTCCACGCAGGGGAAGAACACGCGGCCATTGCTCACGGTGTAGCCGTCCACGTAGTCGAAGTATCCGTTGGCGTGGGCGTTGTTGTTGTTATCCAGTCGATCGGCACCAATCAGCTTGATGATCGACATGTCTTTCACGGCGTTTTCGGGGATGTAGGACACGTAAACGCCCGTGGTGTCGCTTTGATATTTCACATCGAGTTTGAAGCGATCCTTCTCCACCGACGACGCCAGATAATACACGTTTCTCATCATCAGCTTCCAGTTGCTCATTGACGGTGTGCAGCTCGTGTTCTTCAGCGACTTCACAAAAAGGGCGCCCGACGTGTCGTCGGTCACGTCGGAAGCAAACTCGCCCACCTGATAGGTCACACCGTTGTACGTGTATTCGAANGCCACGGCCAGCACCTGGTCGGTCTGCAGNGACGTTTTCAGCGAGATGTAGCCAAACGACGAGTTGAGCGTGTATTCCGAGGAAGTGAGNAGCCGNGCGCTCTCCAGCTTCTCATAGTTCACGCCGCCCGCCATCACCGACCCGTCGTCGAGCAGCGCCACGCCGTCGAGCATCGAGGTGGTCTGGTCCACATCGCGCGCCGCGCTGTAGGCGTTGGTCAGCACGGTGTACATGGTGTTGGCCGTGTTGCTCGACGGAACAGAGGCCGCGAGGCCGTCGCCCAGGTCNTTGAAGGCAACGATGTTGCGCGTGTTGGTTGTGGTTCCCGTCTTGTTGGTTACCCACACTTCGATGCGGTTCACGGTGACGCCCGTCGTGATGTTCGGCAGGCGCTTCATGCCGGCCGTGTATTTTTCGCGGAAAAACTCCGAGAGAAAGAAGTGCCGGTTCTCCTCGTAGTTGGCCGCATCTATTTCGAAAGCGGTCGTTTGTTTNCCGCCTTTGCTCGACACACTGGTGGATGTGGACTTCTTCTGCGACACCACGGTCTGCAATTTCAGCCGCCCAAACTGCAGATCGGTGCGGATGCCGAACAGGCTGGTGGCGCCGTTCACGAGCGAAGAGTTCGACGGAAACGACACGTTGCCGCCTTCCACGAGTTTGATAATCTCGTCCTCCTTGCCCTCATACTTCAGTTTCATGTTCTGAGCATCGTAGTCGAAGGTGGCGTCGGTGTTGTAGTTCAGGTTCATGTTCACCTTGTCGCCCACCCGTCCGTTCACGCTGGCGTTGATTTTTTCATCAAAATTCATCGTCGTCGTNTTNCGGTTGCGAATGGGCAACGAGGGGTTGTCGATGTTTTTCATCGTGGCGCCGAGTCGCAGTTCTGCNGTTCCTTGTGTCTTCACGCGCACGCCGCCGGGTCCGAATATCTTCTCCGCGGGTCCCAAATCGAAGTGCATGTCGGTGAAATCAAACTTCTCTTTGCCCTTCGCCTTATAGATCTCGTCGTTCTTCTTCCGATAGAAATCGTTCCTTATCTGGCGGTTGCACCACTCTCCAAACTCCTCCGGCGTGAGCAAAATGGGCGCTCCGAGATAGCCGCTGCCCATCTTTGAGCCGATGAGATAGCCGCCCAGCGTGTCGTTGTACACCACCTCTTGCTCGATGTTGCGGGGCATATCCAGGTCGGCCATGCCGCTCTGCAGGTCGTCGTCGGTGATGGGCTGTGTGCGCTGCACGTCCCACCGCGGATGGAGCAGCGAGTCGGGGATGTCTTCGTCCACCACCAGTTGTGGCTGTGCCGACGCGTTGGCGCCCGCTTTCTTGGCGTCTTTGTCGTCTTGCGCTGCGGCGCCGCTCTTGCCTTGTCCCCCGCGGCGGTCGGCGCTTTTGCCATTNCGACCGTCTTGCTGCTGTGGCGGCGCCTGCCGTGTGCGGTTGTCTTGCAGCCACGGCGCACCGGCCTTGGTGAGCAGATTGATGCTCACCAACACCATCAACATTATGCACCACTTCTTCAACACGGGNATTTCTGTTTGAGCGTTACGCGATGGGGATGCTTGTGTTGCGCCCTNTCAGAGCTTTTTCAGGGCCAGTTTGATCACTTGTTCCACGGGCAGCTCTGGCTGATCTGCCAGAATGGCGTTCACCACCTTTTGCGATGGGGCGGGCGAGAAGCCCAGCATGGTGAGGGCGCCCACGGCCTCGTCGCGCACGCTGTTGTCGATGGCCGTGGCTTGTCCGCCGCCGGCGTGCAACTCTTGCGCCACTCCGCTCTGCACTATCTTGTCTTTCAGGTCCACAATGATGCGCTGCGCCGTGCGCAAGCCTATGCCTTTCACGCTCTTCAGCAGCCGCTCGTCACCTGCCGAGATGGCGTTGCACAATTCCTTCACCGTCATCGACGAGAGTATCATCCGCGCCGTGCCAGCTCCCACGCCGCTCACCGTGATGAGCAGCAAGAACATTTCGCGCTCTTGTCGCGAGGCAAATCCAAACAGCGCNTAGCTGTCTTCGCGGATGCTCTCGTGCACCCAGAGCCTCACGTCTTGCTTGCCCTGGATGGCGCTATATGTTTGTAGTGAGATGTTCAGGCCGTAGCCCACGCCTCCAGCGTCGATCACGGCGTAGGCCGGCGTCAGGTCGGCCAGCGTTCCTTTCACGTATTCTATCATGCCTTCTTCAGTGTCTGTGAATCGTGGCGTCGGTGCCTCTGCAGCCCCGTTCCGCCGGTTGCGGACGGCGCATACGGGCGCACAACGTCTTATATCTAACGCTCCTCGTCCGATTTTATTGCACGCGCCCGATTTATTTTCACTCAATTTTCGCTCCTCCTCCGTTTCGCGAGGTGCTCATGGCGCCCGTTTGCAGCCCTTCGATGCACTGCTTTTGCCGGGGCTGCTCACGGCAAGGCGTTTCGAGAAATCGGTGAAATAATGTTAAATTCTAAGGCCTCAAAACTCGCGTTTTTTCGACCAACTCCTTCCTCGGTCCGAAAAATGCCCGTTTTGGGCCGTTTTCTTCAACTCGCTGTCCCTTAGTNGTTTATCGTTATTCTGNCGATTTTTGAAAAAGCGGGCCTTGACGGGCGATTTNCCATCCAATGGTTTTGGAGGCGCTATCCCTTAGAATTGCACGCTCCCGTCAATGGATAGCGACTCGAAGACCATTGGATAGACGATGCGAAACCATTGGATAGCGTCTCCAAAACCATTGGATGGGAAATCGAAGGCTGCCAACCATGAAAAACGCGGCTGCCAAAGGCGTCGAAAATGGCCCNTGTTCGCTCTAGATTGCTCCCTTGAGCGTGCAAAAAATTGCTCNGATTTTTAACAACGATTCACAAGAAATCGACNCCTCTTTGACAATTATTAAAAATACTGCGCATCATGAATGGCGGATCGAAAGGCATGGACAGTGTGATGCCTTTTCAGCGACAAAAAAATCGTATTTCCTTCGCTTTTTCATCCAATTGCACTACCTCTGCCTATCGGCCTAGGTAGGCTACACTCGGAAATATGAAGGAAAAANATTCGTGTTTCCTTCATTATTTCGCTCGTTTGCACTACCTCTGCCTATCGGCCTAGGTAGGCTACACTCGGAAATATGAAGGAAAAACATTCGTGTTTCCTTCATTATTTCGCTCGTTTGCACTACCTCTGCCTATCGGCCTAGGTAGGCTACACTCGGAAATATGAAGGAAAAACATTCGTNTTTCCTTCATTATTTCGCTCGTTTGCACTACCTTTGCCTTCGGCCAAGGTAGGCTGCNTTTCGGCAAAGTAAGAGAAAAAACGGGTTTTTCTCTTTGTTTTGCTCTCAACTTGCACTACCTTTGCAATGAGAGAACGTGATTTTAACATGACAACAACAACGATGGAAGAAATGATTTTGAGTGAACCGCGNGTGAAAAACCGCGGGGTGTCGGCCACGCTGAAAGTGGCCTACGACGTGTGTGTCAAGCATTTTCGCAAGATTTTCAAGCATCTGTGGCTGATGGCCATNGTGACTGCCGTGGCGGGCGCCGTGAGCTATGCGGTGTCTGTGCAGCCGGTGGACGAGTATCGTCCGTCAGACGCCATCATGATGTTTGGCCTGTTGGCGCTGTCAATGGTGGTCAATTGGCTGTTTTTCTCAAGGATGCTGATGCTCGTCAACGGCGAGTCGTGGGGCTACAACATGTTGCGCACGGCGAAAGTGTGGGCGCTGCTGATGGTGGNGTTCATGGTGATGGCCCTGATATGCGCCGCGCCGCTNCTCAAAGGCTGGTGGTGGGCCACGGCGTTGCTGGCGTTGGTGATGCTGGCGGCGCTGGTGCCGTTCACNTATTCTGCCATGAAATATCTCTGCGACTCGCAGACGCCGCTGTTTTCGGTGGTGGGTCGCCATCTGAAGGTCGGCGCCCGCCACTGGGGCTATCTGTTTGCCGTGGGCGTGGCNGTGCTGGTCATCNCNNTGCTGGTGAGCGTTGTGCTGATGTTGCCCTCGGGCATCTTGTCGATGGCATCGCTGATTTCGGCCGATGGCGAGCTGGGCGGCGACCCGTCGGGGCTGCCGCAGNGCTTCTCGGCGTTGATGTTTGTGGTGNCGGCCGTCACATTGTTTGTCTATCAAGTGGTGTCGCTCTATAGTTTGTTCACGGCGGCCTTTGCCTGCGGCACCGTTGAGGCCCGCGAGCAAGAGCAGCAGATGGGGCGTCGCATCAACGAAATGGTCGTGCCCGAAACCGACGTATGAAACAAATCAACTGGGGATTTATAGGCTGCGGCGAGGTGACCGAAAAGAAGTCGGGGCCCGCGTTCAACGAGGTGGAAGGCTCGCGCGTGGTGGCCGTGATGAGTCGTCGCGAGGAGCATGCCCGCCGCTATGCCGAGCGCCATCGCATACCCAAGTGGTACACCGATGCGCAGGAGCTGATNTCCGATCCCGATGTGAACGCCATCTATATCGCCACCCCGCCGTCGTCGCACGCCACGTTTGCCATCATGGCGATGCACGCTGGCAAACCCGTGTATGTGGAAAAGCCGTTGGCCGTGAGCTACGATGAGTGTGCTCGCATCAATCGTGTGAGCGAGCAAACCGGCGTGCCGTGCTTCGTGGCCTACTATCGGCGCTATCTGCCCTACTTCCAGCGGGTGAAGAAGATCGTCAACGACGGCGTGATAGGGCGGGTGGCCAACGTGCAGGTGCGCTTCTCGGTGCCCCCGCGCGCCCTCGACTANACATCGGCCGCCAGCCTGCCGTGGCGCCTTCAACCCGACATCGCGGGCGGCGGATACTTCTACGATCTCGCGCCCCATCAGTTGGATTTGCTTCAAGANATCTTCGGNGTGATCACCGAGGCCTCGGGAATCAGTGCCAACCGTGCGGGCCTATACAAGGCCGAAGACACGGTGAGCGCCTGCTTCATGTTTGAAAACGGCGTGCCCGGCTCGGGGTCGTGGTGCTTCGTGGGCCATCAGTCGGCCGCCGAAGACAGCATCGAAGTGGTGGGCACCGAGGGCGTGCTCAATTTCTCGGTGTTCACCTATCATCCCATCCGCCTCATCAACGAAACCGGCACCACGAGCATCGTGGTGGACAATCCGCCCTATGTGCAACTGCCCATCATTCGCAGCGTGATCGAACAGCTGCAGGGCATNGGCGTGTGTACGGCCACCAGCGTGTCGGCCACCCCCGTCAATTGGGTGATGGACCGCATACTGGGAAAATTCTGAATCGTGGCAGAGCCCGCGGCGCGCAGCAATCAGCCACGAGTGCGGCGCGGCGGCAGATGCCNAANANAAGTGTGCATGAGAAACCTCGTCATCAGTCTGCTCCTGGTAGCGTGCTGCACGTCGCGTGCGGCGGCGCCGTTGTGCCCCATCGCGGATGCCATCGCCGACAGCGCCACCGTGCAGACGGTCGCCACCGACACGGCCACGGCGCCGGCGAAGAAACGGGGATTCTGGCAGCGCGTCAATCGCTCGCTCGACGCCATGCTGCGGTCGTTCAGCGAGAAAGACACCAACTATATCGAGCCCCAGCACTATCATTTCGCCGCTATGGTGCAGCACACGCAGGTGTATCAGTACACCCGACTGAAGCTCAACTCGGGCAACACGCTCACACTGTCGCCCGACGTGATCTTCAAGCTTGGCCCCTATTTCGGCTGGAAGTGGGTGTTTCTGGGCTACACGGTGGACGTGAAAAACTTGTTCAAGTCCACCGGCGGCACCTATATCGACCTGAGCTTGTATTCCAATCAGGTGGGCTTAGACGTCTATTACATTGACAATGGCGACAATTTCAAGATACGCCACTTCAAAATAGCGGGGGACATCGACACCGGCGCCCTTGACGGCGAACAGATGGTGGGCCTCTCGGAGACCTCAAAGGGCTTCAACTTGTATTACATCACCAATCACCACAAATTCTCCTATCCCGCGGCGTTCAGTCAGAGCACGCGGCAGAAGCGATCGGCCGCCTCGGCCCTGGTGGGCATTGGCTACTCACATCACAAGATTGGACTCGACTATCAGCGCTTCCTCGACATGGTGAACGAGAAGATTCCCAACCTGCAAGAGCAGGTGAATGCCAGCTCGGAGGTGACGCTCGACAGGGTTTACAGTCTCGATAGCGACGTGAAAGGCATCGACTATCGCTCGTTCACGCTCTCGGGCGGCTGGGGATACAACTGGGTGCTCACGCGCAATCTGCTCCTCGCGGGAAGCTTGCAGGGCGGCTTGTCCTACAACGTGACCGACACAGAATACGAGGAAGGCTTCTCGCATGTGTGGCGCAACTTGTCGTTCGAGAATGTGGCGCTCGACTTCACGGCCCGNTTGGGCTTTGTTTACAACAACGACAGATGGTTCACAGGCTTCAGCGCCATCATGCACAATTACAACTATCGCACCGAATCCTTTCGGACGCGCAACTTCTATGGCACCATCAACATCTATGCCGGCGTGAACTTTGACCTGAAGAAAAGACGATAGAATGATGACAAGAACAATGAACGCGAAAAGGCTCCTTGCCATCGCTCTCGTGGCCATGTGCAGCCTAGCGATGCGCGCCGCGGCGCCCCAATATGCCCGCCAAGACTCGGTGCTGGCCGAAAGTTTCATGCGCCGCGCCGCGCAAAAGCCCGCCGGCACGTCGCGATTGCTCTACATAGCCCGTCTGTTCACGGGGGTGCCCTATGTGGCGCACACGCTGGAAGGCAACGACGACGAGCGCCTCGTGGTGAATCTGCGGCAGTTGGACTGCACCACTTTCGTGGAAACTGTGCTGGCGCTCTACCGCTGCGTGGAGGCCGGACACACCGACTTCGCTTCCTATTGCAAGGANCTGCAATCGCTGCGCTACGGCGGNCNNGANCCCCACTACACGCACCGCCTGCACTATTTCACGTCGTGGATAGAGNCCAACTCGCANCGGGGCATCTGCCGGTCGGTGGACGGCCCTAACCCGCCCTTCACCGCCGTGCAGCGCGTCAGCGTGAATTGGATGACCACCCACGTGAGCGCCTATCGCATGCTCAATCGCCGGCGCGACTGGCTGCCCGCCATTCGCCACATGGAACNGCGCATCGANGGCAAGCGCTACCGCTATATTCCGAAAGCTCAACTGAAGAACACGGCCCTCTTGCGACGGACCATCAAGGACGGCGACATCATCGTGATACTCACCAACAAGCGGGGGCTCGACACGCAGCACTTGGGCTTCGCCGTGTGGCACAACGACGGGCTCCATCTGCTCAACGCATCAAGCATACACAAAAGGGTCATCGACGAACCGATGACCCTCAGGCAATATCTCTATAAGCACCCCACCATGCCCGGCATCCGAGTGGNGAGGCTGAANTAAACCGCCCGCCNTGGAGCGCTCCGCTCAGCGTTTCACGATGGGAAAATAGATTTCATACTTCTCGTAGCCAATTTCGTAGAGCGGCACGAGCTTGATGTTGTGAAGCTGTCCGCGCGTGGTGTAGTGGCTCTTGGTCCAGCGCACGGCTTTGTATTCCTGATTGTAGAGCGGTTGCAACAGCTTTTCCGGATGTGCGCCGGCGCGTTGGAGNGACACCTCCTCATCGGTTGGCGAAAGCGATATTAAGATAATATGCGTGTTTTGCCAAAGAAGAAACGTGAAATATGTAAAGTATCCATAAGCCAAGCTATAGAGAAACAACCGACGAGTGTAAGGGTTACCGCGACAAAAGTGAATAGTAATCCCGTGTTGTCAAACGCGAACAGAGGTTGCATGAGCTTTGAGGCGGCGGTAAATAGTGGCGAGAAAAGAAGGATAACCAGCGTGTTGCGCCCAACGAAGAGCATGACTTTTGCTATGCGTAGCCCCTGTAGAAACTGATAAACGAATAAAGCAAAACACATCACAAGATAGGTTGCGGCANTGCCGGAAAAGGTCCCTCTCGACAACTGGTCGGCATATACACAGATAATAACGAACGGAACAATTGCGAAAGCTGAAGGTCGAAACACACTAAGGAAACCAACGCCCGTTTGGCGAATGACGACACCGGCAAGGAAATAAAAGGCATTCGATAGTGACACCAATCCCATTTGTGAGAGTCCCCACCAAATCGTAGCAAGCACAAGAAAGCGAGATAATAGATCGATTCTATCCAGGCGTAGCACGAAAAAGCTTGTTACCGAACAGAGTAGCAACGTATGGAGATACCAATAGGGTCCCAGAGGTGCAATGAATAAGTAGTGCATTACGATGGCTGGTGTAAGGTTGTTGATGTGGTCGGTAACGGGCAAATAAAAGGCAGCAACAGTATAAGCAGTTTCCATCACAGCGTAGGGCACGAACAACCACAGTATATTGCGAAGGAATTGGCGCGTCTTTTTATCGGGGCGGATAAAGTAGCCTGAGATGATGAGAAAGGCAGGCATGTGAAACATATACACTACTTGCTTGGCAAAAGGGTAGGTCTTGCCTATGAGTGTCAGGTGGAACACTACCATCAGAATGATGAACAAAGACTTCAAGAAGTCTATTTCGCAGACTCTTTGTGAAGGAACGCCTTCGTGTGAAGTAATTGCGGAAACGGCATCTGCGTAGTTTTCGCAATTGTTTGCCGATTGCAATACTTTGTCGTTTGTCATAGCTTTGTTGTTGCGCGAAGCCCTTCACCTCTTCCATTTCCTAGGACACAAAATGCGTGGACGGCAACCGTTCACGTTTGAGGTCCTAGGAAAACCATGAAGAGAAACAGTCGCGCCCACGCATAGCGTGAGCGTTTGCGACTTGTCGTGCTCTTCAGATGATTGAAATTTCCTAGGTTTCAAACGTCAGAGGACAAATAGCAACGCTATGTTTTACCAATAAGTGTCGTTGCAGAAGCTAACGATTCCGACAACGGTCAACGGTGAAGTGCGACGTAGTGGCTGTTCTTGGAGTGCTGCGAATAACCCTGACGCAGGGTGTTGACTATTGCAAAGATACTGTTTTTCTTTTTATAAACAAAAGAAAATGGGAAGAAACGGCAATATTCCTTCCGTTTTTCTTCGTGCCGCCGGCCAATACACCGCCGCAGAGCACAGCCTCAACCGCTATACGCTGAGCCTCTCGGTGGGTNTGCGATACTANGCCACACACTGCAATAGATAAACAAAANGGACGCATCACTCGGGTGATGCGTCCCTTTTTCATGATCGGCCGTGCCGCGCGGCAGGCTATTTCACGATGGGAAAATAGATTTCATACTTCTCGTCGCCAATCTCGTAGAGCGGCACGAGCTTGATGTTGTGAAGCTGTCCGCGCGTGGTGTAGTGGCTCTTGGTCCAGCGCACGGCCTTGTATTCTTGGTTGTAGAGTGGTTGTAGGAGCGACTCGGGGCGATCGCCGTTGGTCTGCAGCGCCACCTCTTCTTCCGTAATGCCAGCCAGCACCAACGGCCCTTCCATGAAAGCCACCATGTCTTTGCGGTTGCCCAGCGGTTCGGTGTAAAGACACGTGGGGAATTCCACGGTTACTTCGTCGTTGTTCCACGTGCGCTTGATCACGTGTGTGCCGTGGAGCGCGCCCACCTTTTGCACTTCGCCGTTCACGCGGATGATGGCCTTTTCTCGCAGCCACCACGGCAGGCGCAGCGTGAGGTCGAAGNCCACGGGGGCGTCGGTCTTCACGTTGATGCGCATGCGCCAACGGCTCGCCTTGTAGTTGTTGTCCCAATCTTGGTCGGCCATCACCTGCCGCACATTGACCTTGGTGCCGCCGTGCTCCCATTTCAGTTCCGACGGAATGTATTGGCTCACCGTGAGTCCGCCAGCCGACTGATAATAGATGTAGACCGGATAACGCGTTTGTGCCTGCACGAGTGAGCCGTGGCAACAGTAGAAATCCATCGTGGGATGGCCCCAGCCCTTCTCTCCGCCCTTGGTGTAGCCGGCCGCCATGGGCAGGAAGTAGGCCACCATTCCCGTTTGCGGGTGTTGCTGCGCGAGGATGCCGTTGTAGAGATTGCGCTCGATGTAGTCGGCATACACGGGATCGCCGGTCCACCGGTACAGGAAATCGGCCGTGCGCATCATGTTGTAAACGGTGCAATGTTCCTGGTTGTTCTCGCCCGCAAAGTTGGCCAGCTCGCCGTTGGGTATCCAGTGTTCGCCGGCATTTTGCCCGCCGGTGCAAAACGATTCGCGGTCGTCAACGGCCTCGTGCCAGAATTTCAGCGTGAGCTGGCGCCAATAGTCGTTGCCCGTCACCTCATACATGCGGGCCGCTCCGTGCGACCAAGGGATGCTCGCGTTGGCGTGATTGCACGACAAGGCGTCCGCCCCCGACATCAATTGGCTGAAGATATAGGGGCTGCCGTAGCTCTCCATCAGGTCGCGATATTTGGGNTTTTGCGTCTCTCCATACATGGCCGCCCATATCTCAAGCATTCCGCTCGTCTCGCCGCCGTATATGGATGAGGCTTTGCCCTTCTGTGTCAATTCCTGCGTCCAGCGGTGAAACCAGTCGGCCGCTTTGTCGAGCACGTCGAACGCCTTCCTCACTCCGGCAATCTTATACACGTCGTAGAGGCCCATCAGGGTCTTGTGCAGCGTGTATTGCGGCGACCAAATGTTTTCGCCATCTGCCATCAGATAGAGGTATTTCTCGGGGATGCTGCCCACCCATTCGCCACCGTTCATTCGCTGGCATTCGGCCAATTCGTCCACTATCTGCGCGGCGCGTTGGCGCATTCCCTCGTCGNCTGTTTCGGCATACATGTAGGCGCAGGCCGAAAGATAGTGGCCCAGGAAGTGCCCGCGCAGCTGGCAGTTGGGCGATTCCCAGCCCCAATAGGAGCCATCGAGGCGCCCGTCTTTGTTCACCATCACGTCGCGCGTCTTCGAGCTGCCCGCCTCGTTGTNGAAATTTTGCAGCAGTTTGTAGCTGTCGAGGCTCATCATATAGTTGCGATTGAGGGCATATCGGTCGGCAAAAAGNCTGGCCGTGAGACGCACGTTCTCCAGCGGAACGGGCGTCAGNGCGTAGCGTGGTNGTCCGGAAACGGCGAATTTGTCTTTTCCTGCAGCGTTTTTGTTGCCCGAATCATCGATGTAAATGATTTGTGCCTGCGTGGCGACGGCAACGAAAAGAGCAGCTGCGAAGGTGGCAGTGTGGCGAAACAGGGGTTGAAGATTCATGACTACATACGGTTTTTCTGAGGTTAGACGCTGCAAAGATAATCATTTTTTCGTATGCAGCCCACGGTTGGAGCTATTCTTTTTCACTCGTCTTCGACTTGTAGCCCATCACGCGAAGCGCGCTCAACACGCAGAGCAGAGCCACGCCCACGTCGGCAAACACCGCCGCCCACATGTTGGCCAGTCCCATCACGCCCAGCACCATGATGAGCACTTTCACGGCAATGGCAAACGCGATGTTCTGTTTCACCACTCGGCGGGTGGCGCGCCCGATGCCCACCGCGTCGGCCACGAGCGACGGCCGGTCGGTCTGAATCACCACGTCGGCCGTCTCGATGGCCATGTCGCTTCCCATGCCGCCCATGGCGATGCCCACGTCGGCGAGCGCCAGCACGGGGGCATCGTTGATGCCATCGCCCACGAAAGCCTTTCGCCCGCGAATGTTTTTCATGCGTTCGGCCTTGTCTTGCGGCAACAAGTCGCCATATCCGGCCTTCACGCCCAATGCCTGTGCCACCTTGTCCACGAGCGGTTGCTTGTCGCCNGAAAGGATGACGCTCTCGATGCCCTCGTCTCGGAGTGCCGCAATGGCGCAGCGGGCGTCGCTTTTCAGCGTATCGGCCAGCACGATGCACCCCGCATAAGCACCGTCGCGACCCACGGCAACGATGGTCTCGGCGATGTCGTTCAAGTCGGCGGGGTAGGCTATGCCATGCTTTTCCAGCAGACGGAGCGTGCCGGCCAGATAGAGTGTGCCGTCCACGCGCGCCGACAAACCATAGCCGGCGATGTTGCGAAATGCCGTGACGTTGGCCGTGGTCGGTTTTGNGTGCGCCACAATGGCTTGTGCTATGGGGTGGGAACTGGTTTGTTCGATGGCGGCCACGGCCTGCAGATCTTCGTTGCTGAGGTCGCGCGTGGCGGTGACGGCAAACGAGCCTGATGTGAGTGTGCCGGTCTTATCAAACACCACGGTCTCCAAGCCGGCCATGCTGTCGAGATAGTTGCTCCCCTTGAAAAGGATGCCCAGGCGCGAGGCAGCGCCTATTCCGGCAAAGTAGCCGAGCGGGATGCTGATGACCAACGCGCACGGACAACTGATGACGAGGAANACAAGGGCACGCTCGAGCCACTCCGAAAACACGTAGTCGAAGGCCGTTACGCGCGAGACAAGCCACGGCAAGACCACCACCAAAACGGCCAGCGCACACACAACGGGCGTGTAGATGCGGGCAAACTTGCGAATGAAGAGCTCGGCCGGCGCCTTCCGTTCGGTGGCTTCTTCCACCATGTTGAGAATGCGCGACACGGCGCTCTCTGTTGCCGGACGAGTGACGCGCACGTGAACCACCGTGTCTGAACTCACCATGCCGGCCAGCACCTCTTGGTCTTTTGCAATGGTGCGCGGCACACTTTCGCCCGTGAGTGCAGCCGTGTCGAAGTCGGCGGCCGCCTCTTGGAGCACACCGTCCAGCGGCACGCGCTCGCCAGCCCTCACCTCGATGACATCGCCCACCCGCACTTCGGTCGGCGCTATCTGCCGACCATCCACGCGCGCCCACTCAGGGCGGAAGGCGATGAGGCTCTTTATGTTGTCGCGCGCACGGTCAACAGCCTTGTCTTGCAGCGTTTCGCCGATGCAGTAGAACAGCATCACGGCCACGGCTTCGGGATATTCCTTGATGCAAAATGCGCCCAGCGAGGCCACCGTCATCAGCAGAAATTCACTGAACACGTCGCCGTGGATAGCGCTTTCCACAGCCTCTTTCACCACGCCGAAGCCCACAATGAGATAGGCCGCCGCGTACCACAGCGGAATCACAGGACCGCTGAACCTGCTCACGCCGCGTGCCGACATGATGATGCCGGCCGCAAGCATCGCCAATGCAATGGCAGGCTTCAGCCAGACCGTGAGGCCCGAAGCCTCGCCGCCGTGGTGCTCGTGGCCGCAACATCCGGCGCTGTGTGTGTGGTGTTCTCCGTGATGCCCGTGGCATGATTCATGATGGCAATGATCGTGACTCATAAGCGTGTGTCTCTATTTTTGTGCAAAGGTACTTTGATGGTTTTGCAACTCAATTGCAAAAAAAACGTTACCTTTGCACAAGATTAGGAAAGAAACAACGCATGACTCCACAGAAAATACTCTTTATCGACCGCGACGGCACACTCATCGAGGAGCCCGAAGACGAGCAGATCGACAGTTTTGAAAAGCTCCGCTTTAAGCCGGGCGTGTTTCGCTATCTGGGCTTCATTCGCGAGAAACTTGATTTCCGATTCGTCATGGTGAGCAATCAAGACGGATTGGGAACATCTTCGTTTCCCGAGGACACGTTTTGGCCGGTGCACAACTTCGTGTTGCAGACCCTGCAGGGCGAGGGCATCACGTTCGACGACGAGAAAATAGACCGCCATTTCCCCGAAGNCCACCATCCCGATCGCAAGCCGGGCACGGGCATGCTCACCGAATATATCGACAATCCCGACTACGATATGGCCGGCAGTTTCGTTATCGGTGACCGCGAGACCGATCGCCAATTGGCCGAAAATCTGGGCTGTGGAGCGCTCATTCTGGGCGACAATCTCACATGGGCCGACATTGCAGAGCGCCTATTTGCCGGCGAACGCATTGCCGAAGTGAGGCGCACCACTCGCGAGACCGACATCCACGTGCGCCTTAATGTGGACGGAACGGGGCGTTGCGACATCTCCACGGGTCTCGGATTCTTTGACCACATGCTCGAACAGATTGGCAAACATGGCATGATGGACCTATATGTTCGCACCAAAGGCGACCTCCATGTGGACGAGCATCACACGATTGAGGACACCGCCATAGCGCTGGGGCAATGCCTGCTCAAGGCGCTGGGCGACAAGCGCGGNGTGGAGCGCTATGGCTACTGCCTGCCGATGGACGATTGTCTCTGCTCCGTGGCGCTCGATTTCGGCGGTCGGCCGTGGCTCGTCTGGGATGCCGAGTTTCATCGCGAACGGATTGGCGAGATGCCCACCGAGATGTTTCTCCACTTTTTCAAGAGCCTTTCCGACGCCGCTATGATGAACCTCAACATNCANGCCCGTGGCGAAAACGAGCATCACAAGATAGAAGGCATCTTCAAGGCCTTGGCTCGCGCCCTCAAAATGGCCGTTCGCCGCGACATTTTCAAGTATGAACTGCCCAGCACGAAGGGCGTGCTCTGACGGTTTNAGGGTGAACGGTGAAAACCGGAGCCCGAGACTTGGTGTCGGCAAAGGCCANAAGAAGCTCGNGCNTGTAACGTAGAACAATGCAAATGACACACATATATAATATAAGGTACAGGCGTAGTGCCTTCAGCATATGGATGGCAACGTCGTTCGCAATGGTGCTGTTGGCAGCCTGCGGCTCCCACAAGACGGTGCAAAAGNCCACGGCGCCNACCACGACANCCACGCCGAAGACCGTGGCGGTGGCCGAACCAGGAGCGCCCCCGCTGCCNGCAAAGCGCTATTCGCACACCACGAGCGGCACGCGATGGGGCAACATCAACTACGACGGTGCCCCGTGGGTGACCAACGTGTCGAAGCCCAATGAAGTGACGCGCGGCCTGCAAGGTCGCCACATCGCCCTTTGGCAGAGCCACGGATACTACTACGANGGCGAGAAGGGCCGCTGGAAATGGCAGCGCCCCCTGATGTTTGGCACCTCAGAAGACCTATACACGCAGACCATCGTGGTGCCCTATCTCATCCCCATGCTCGAGCGGGCCGGTGCCAATGTGTACACGCCGCGNGAGCGCGATTGGCAGCGCAACGAGGTGATTGTGGACAACGACAACAGTGCNGCCTACCACTACGTGGAGCAGAACGGCGAACACGCATGGCGCACCACGGCATATAAAGGTTTTGCGCAGCTGAAGACGGTTTACAACGACGGCGAAAATCCGTTTGTTGACGGCAGTGCGCGCCAAGCACAANCCGTGAAGAGCGATGGTGCAAAGAGCACCATCACCTATCTGCCCGCCATTCCGCAGGCCGGGCAATACGCTGTTTACGTGAGCTATCAGACCATCGAAGGCAGCATTGATGACGCCCATTACGTGGTGCGCCACCANGGGCAGTCCACCGAGTTTCGCGTCAATCAACAGATGGGCGGCAGCACGTGGGTTTATCTGGGAACGTTTTTCTTCGACGCGGGCACGTCCACCGATAATTGCGTGCAGCTATCCAACATCAGCGAGCACCGTGGCATTGTGACCGCCGATGCCGTGCGCTTTGGNGGTGGCATGGGCAACATCCGTCGTGGCGGCACAACGAGTGGCATGCCGCGCTTTCTCGAGGGAGCGCGCTATTCGGCACAATGGAGCGGCATGCCCTATGCCGTCTATGGTGGATACAAGGGCGCCGACGATTATAAAGACGACATCAACACCCGTTCGCTGGCAGTCAATCGATTGGGAGGCAACACTCCCTATATGCCTGAGCGCCTCGGGATGGGCGTGCCACTGGAAATGTCGCTGGCCGTACACAGCGACGCCGGCTATCAGCAAGACATGGCCTCGCTGAAAGGAACGCTCACCATCTGCACCACCGACTACAACAATGGGCAGTATGGCAGCGGACTTTCGCGACAAGCGGCAAAGGATTTGGCNAACCAACTGCTCGACAACGCGCAGCGCGATCTGCAGAGCAAGTATGGCCGATGGAGCACCCGCGGACTGTGGGATCGCAACTATTCGGAGACACGCATGCCTGATGTGCCNGCCGCCATCATTGAAACACTGTCGCATCAGAACTTCCCCGACATGGTGATGGGCCAGGATCCGAACTTTAAATTCACGTTGGCGCGTAGCATTTATAAAACAATCTTACGCTTCACGGCCCGCATCCACGGCGACAATTATGTGGTGGCGCCGTTGGCTCCGCTGTTTCTCAGCGCCGAGGTGGGTGAGGACAACACTGCCGTTTTGAAGTGGCGCGAGGTGGCCGACAACGATGAGCGTTCGGCTCGTGCCTCGTCATACATCATTTATAAAGCCATAGGCAAAGGTGCCTTCGACAACGGCACGGTCGTGAGCGGCACGTCGGCCAAGGTGAAAATNACACCGGGCGTGCCCTATAGTTTCAAGATTACGGCTGTGAATAGCGGCGGCGAGAGCTTCCCTTCGGAGGTNCTTTCCGTGCTGTGCCAGCCGCAGGCGCAAAAGACCGTCCTTGTGGTGAACGGCTTCCATCGGCTCTCGGCGCCTGCCGTGGTGGACACCGACTCGTTGCAGGGTTTTGATTTCAATCGCGACCCCGGCGTGAGCTACATGCGCANGNCGGGCTGGAGCGGCAGGCAGTTGTGCTTCGACAAAAAACTTGTCGGCGGCGAAGGGCCCGGCACACTGGGCTACAGTGGCACCGAGTGGCAGGGNAAAGTGTTTGCCGGCAACACGTTTGACTATGTGCGCACCCACACCGATGCCATCGCCTCTGCCGGTGTTTACAACGTTTGCAGCTGTTCTTCGAAAGCCGTGGAACTGACCGGCGAAGATTTCATGCGCTACCATTGCGTTGATCTGCTGTTGGGACTGGAGAAATACAACAGCAGGCAACTGGTTTATTACAAGACTTTCACCCCCAAAATGCAGGAACGTCTCGCAGCCTATGCGCAGACGGGCGGCACGCTGTTTGTTAGCGGTTCCTACGTGGGAAGCGACATGACGGGCGACANGGAGCAGCGTTTCCTCGACAATGTGCTCCACGTGCAAGCCGCCGGCACGCAGATGCTCAACACCAATCCCATTGTGAATGGATTGGGCACGCAGGTGGATATCTATCGCGCACTCAACGAGGAGCANTATGCCGCCACGGCTCCCGACATCTTGCAACCCACGGGCGNAGCCTTTGCTGCCATGAGCTACGCCGACAACACCTCTGCAGCCGTGGCCTACAAGGGGCAAATCTATCGGGCTTTCACCATGGGNTTCCCCTTCGAATGCATCACTTCGGCCGCCAAGCGCGACGCCATCATGAGTGGAATACTCTCGTTCTTGATGCAATGAAACANGCAAACGCCATTCCCGAATGCTCAATCTACAACAATAAAAAGACATGAAAATACAAGCCAACGCCTCGGGCACGCGAAGCATCGACGTCACCGAGAAACACTTAGAGACCATTGAAAAGTATGCACTGCTGCGCAATCTCGTGGACAGCAACGGCATCGTGGATGAAGACGTGCTGGAGAAACTGAAGCTCAACTGCCGGTCAATCCTGGAAAGTCAACCCGCCGTGGATCGCGACTTGATGGACCTTTGTCTCGATGTGATCTACAACACCAACATGAAGGCCATTGGTCTGCACAACCTTGTGCTGCTGTTTGCCGAATGGAAGGGTAGGGAAGAGGCCCCCGAACAACCGCAAGCTTGAAACCGCCGAACACGAATGAACGAAGCGCCGCGCCTTACCGACTTTCTGCCCACCACCAAGAANGAGGTGGAGCTGCGAGGGTGGGATGAACTCGATGTCATCCTGTTTTCGGGCGANGCCTACGTGGATCATCCCTCGTTTGGCGNCGCCGTCATAGGGCGCGTGCTCGAATCGAAGGGCTATCGCGTGGCCATTGTGCCACAGCCCGACTGGCACGGCGANTTTCGCGACTTCAAGAAATTGGGGCGTCCAAGACTGTTTTTCGGCATAGCGCCCGGCTGTATGGACTCCATGGTCAACAAGTACACGGCCAATCGGCGGTTGCGCTCCGAGGATGCCTATAGTCCTGACGGGCGACACGACTGCCGGCCGGAATATCCCACGGTGGTGTATTCCAAGATACTGCGCCAACTGTTTCCCGATGTTCCCATCGTGCTGGGTGGCATCGAGGCTTCTATGCGACGCCTCACCCACTACGACTATTGGCAAGACCGATTGCTGAAATGCATCCTCGTGCCTAGCGGTGCCGACCTCATCACCTATGGCATGGGCGAGAAAATCACCGTGCGCCTGGCCGAAGAGCTGGAGAAGGGGCGTCCCATTGGCAGCATCCGCGAACTGCCGCAGACGGTGTTTCTTTGTGGGAAAAACGAAGTGCCGGGTGGCATCACCCNCGACGACATTGTGCTCCACAGCCACGAAACGTGTCTGCGCGACAAGCGGGCGCAGGCCGAAAACTTTCGCCACATCGAAGAAGAGTCCAACAAGATGCATGCTCGGCGACTGCTTCAGGAGGTGGACGGCCGGTATGNGGTGGTCAATCCGCCTTACCCGCCGATGACCACGGCCGAGCTCGATGCCTCGTTCGACCTCCCCTACACACGGCTTCCCCATCCGAAATATAAAGGCAAGCGCATACCTGCCTACGAGATGATCAAACACTCGGTGAACATCCATCGCGGGTGCTTCGGCGGTTGCGCCTTTTGCACGATATCGGCTCATCAGGGCAAATTCATTGTTTGTCGCTCGAAGGAGAGCATCCTCCGCGAGGTGCGACAAGTGGTGGGGCAGTCGGATTTCAAAGGCAATCTGAGCGACTTGGGCGGTCCGTCGGCCAATATGTATGGCATGCGTGGCCGCAATCAGAAAGCCTGCGAGCGCTGTGCCCGTCCGTCGTGCATTCATCCCACCATCTGTCCCAACCTGAACACCGACCATTCGGCCTTGCTCGACATCTATCATGCCGTGGACGCCCTGCCCGGAGTGAAGCGGAGCTTCATCGGTTCGGGCGTGCGCTATGACTTGTTGCTCCACCGTTCGGGCGACGAAAAGACCGATCGCGCGGCCGCCGAATACACGCGCGAACTGATATGCCGACACGTGAGCGGCCGACTGAAAGTGGCGCCCGAGCACACCGCCGACTGCGTGCTCAAGCTGATGCGCAAGCCGTCGTTTCGCCAGTTTATCGACTTCAAGCGCATCTTCGATCGCATCAACCGCGAAGAAGGTCTGCGGCAACAAATCATTCCCTACTTTATATCGTCGCACCCCGGCTGCCACGAGGAAGATATGGCAGAGCTGGCCGTGCAGACCAAACAGCTGGATTTTCAATTGGAGCAGGTGCAGGATTTCACACCGACTCCCATGACCGTGGCCACCGAAACTTGGTACACGGGCTACGATCCCTACACGTTGGAGCCCGTGTTTAGTGCAAAAACGCAACAGCAGAAGTTGGCTCAACGACAATATTTCTTCTGGTATAAGCCCGAGGCTCGAAGGGGTATCGAACAGTCGCTGAGGCGGATAGGTCGCCCCGACCTTGTTGCCAAGCTCTATGGCAACCGTCCCGCGCCGGCATCGTCTCGCAACGCCACCGACCATCGCGACAAACGCCACCGACCTTCACCACGCGACAACCGTCGCAAACCCCATCGTCGCTGAATGAGATGGTAACAGATGAACTCATCATATAAACGAAAACAGGATAACACAAAACGTAATGAACAAAATCGAATTCAAGCCGAAGCTCGTGTCTGCGCTTCGCAATTACGACAAGAAAACATTCTCCGCCGACCTCATGGCCGGCATCATCGTGGGTATTGTGGCGCTGCCGCTGGCCATCGCTTTTGGCATCGCGTCAGGCGTGTCGCCCGAAAAAGGCATCATCACGGCCATCGTGGCGGGATTCATGGTCTCCGTTTTCGGTGGATCGCGAGTGCAGATAGGTGGTCCCACGGGAGCTTTCATCATTATTGTCTATGGTGTCATACAACAATATGGTGTGCAGGGACTCACCATCGCCACACTGATGGCGGGCGTGTTTCTCATCCTTTTCGGACTGCTAGGATTGGGCACCATCATCAAGTATATACCATATCCCATCGTGGTGGGCTTCACGGGCGGCATTGCCGTCACCATATTCACCACTCAGATAAAGGATCTTTTGGGAATGTCGATGACAGAAAATCCGGCCGATTTCATTGAGAAATGGATAGCCTATGCCCGCAATGTGGGCAATATAGATCCGTGGAGCGCGCTGGTGGGACTGGTGAGCGTGGTCATCATTGCCCTGATGCCACGACTGAGCAAGCGCATACCGGGTTCGCTGGTGGCCATTATCGTGATGACTGTGGCCGTGCTGCTGCTGAAGCAATATGCAGGAGTGACAACGGTGGAAACCATAGGCGACCGCTTCAGCATCAACGCCCAACTGCCCGATGCCGTGGTGCCCGAATTGTCGTGGGAGGTGGTGAAGGGACTCGTGTCTCCCGCATTCACTATTGCTATCCTCGGCGCCATCGAATCGCTATTGTCGGCCACTGTGGCCGATGGTGTGATTGGCGATCATCACCGGTCAAACACAGAGCTCATCGGACAGGGATTGGCCAATATGGTTTCGCCACTCTTTGGAGGAATCCCTGNCACCGGCGCCATTGCTCGCACCATGACCAATATCAATAATGGTGGGCGCACACCCGTGGCCGGCATTGTGCATGCCGTGGTGTTGTTGCTCATTTTTCTCTTTCTGATGCCACTGGCGCAATACATTCCCATGGCTTGTCTGGCCGGCGTGCTCGTGGTGGTGAGCTACGGCATGAGCGGCTGGCGCTCGTTTCTCGCCATGATGCGCAATCCTAAGAGCGACATCACGGTGTTGCTGCTCACGTTTCTTCTCACCATTATTTTCGATCTCACGGTGGCCATCGAGGTGGGATTGATTTGTGCATGCCTGCTCTTTATGCGTCGGATGTCGGAGACGTCGGATGTGAGGGCGGTTTACGACGAAATCGATCTCAATGAAGACGCCGACATGGAGGCCGGCAATCTGGAGCATCTCTCTATACCCGAGCATGTGGAAGTGTATGAAATAAACGGCCCTTACTTCTTTGGAGCGGGCAACCGTGCCGAGGAAATGATGACACGATTTGGCAACCATCCGCGCGTGCGCATCATCCGAATGAGAAAGGTGCCCTTCATCGACTCCACCGGTCTGCACAACTTGGAAAACCTCTGTCTGATGTCGCAGAAAGAAGGCGTTCAGATTGTGCTTTCCGGTGTGACACCCAAGGTGGAGGCCGTGCTGGTGAAAAACGGATTTGTCCGCCTGCTGGGCCGCGAAAATATATGCAATCACATCGATTTGGCTCTGGCCCGCGCTCGCGAAATCACGGGGCAATGAGCGCGGTAGTCAATAGCTAATGCGGACGCAGTTGCTGAAGTGGCAATCGCGAGGCGACAAACAAAAAGCGGTTGGAACTAATTTTCCAACCGCTTTTTTAAGGCCTTCAGTTCTTCGGCTGCCTTCATTCCAGCATAATAGCCAATGGCAATCATTTGTTGTATTTCGGCAGGTTTGAAGTCGGTCACGCCGTAGTCCTCCAACAGAGGCTGAATATAGATGTCGGCCAACTGTTTGTTGGTGTTGTATCGCTTCCAGTCGGGACGCGAGATAAGCCAATTCAGAGCACCGCCAATCCCCAACTTTTCTTTCAGCGAAAACGTGCGGTTTTCGTGCTGTTCCTGTTGCAGGTCGATGGCAATCACGATGTCTGCCCCCATGGCCTTCACAACATCCACCGGAAGGTTGTTGATTAAACCGCCGTCCATCAGTAGCGCGCCACCCTTTTTCACGGGTTTAAACACACCAGGGATAGACATGCTGGCACGCATGGCCTCGCCTAATGGCCCGCTCGAAATGACGACTTCGCGCTCGTTTTTCACGTCTGTGGCTACGCAACGGAAAGGCACTTCGAGGTCTTCGAAACGTTTCCCGTTGGTGATGCTGTCTAGAAATTCGCGCACATTCCCGCTGAACAGCTCCACCCAATCTTGATTCGTAAACAGCGAATCCAGCTCTTCCGGTGTGCGCCCCATGGCATAGAGCCCGCCCACGATGCTACCTATGCTTGTGCCGGCGATGTAGTCTATGGGAATGTTAAATTGCTCCATGGCTTTCAATACCCCCACTTCGGCAGCGCCTTTTGCCCCACCGCCGCCCAGCACGAGGCCCACTTTGGGGCGATTTGTCTGTGCTGTAAGCATGGAAAAGCACACGGCCAGCATAGCCAAAAGCAGTGCCGACCGTTTGAGAAATGGTGCTTTCTTCATGTTATTTCCTCAGAAAAGGCCACTCTTTGCTGATGCTCTCGATGATGCCATTGATCTCGCTGCCCACGTTGCGCACGCCGTTCACAATGCCATTCTTGGCGCCGCGCGCCATATAGACGGCGCAGTCGCCTTCCAATTGCCCAATCCGGCGTTTCTCTTGCTCGGAGAATTCGCGCTCATGCTTGGCAATCTTCTTGCGGATCTTTCCAAATCGGTCAACGGCATTCTCCCACTCTTTCACCGAGTAGTATTGTGCATTGTCGCGCAGTTCGTAGGTGTAGTTTTCCAAACTGTTCATCGCGCTCTGCTTGGTGCTGCATCCTGTGAGCAGCAAAACGNCCGTCAGGGCAGCCGCAAAGAGATATTTCTTCATGCGTTGTTGCTCTTTTGTGTGGTGAATATTCGTGCTCTATAAACTCGCGTCTTAGTCTAGAGCATTGCGCAGGTCATCGGCCATCTTGGCATACTCCTCATCGGTGAGATACACTTTGCCGGGATTCATCTGGAATGTGCCGCCATAGTCGGGGCCATCCACATATTTCGGCGCCAAGTGGAAGTGCAGATGAGAAAGTTTGTCGCTGTAGGCGCCATAGTTGATTTTCTCGGGATTAAACACTTTCTGCATGGCTCGTGTCACCTTTGCTACATCACTCATAAACGCGTTGCGCTCATCGCCGGAGAGCTCATTCAGATCGTTCACATGACCATTGTAGGCCACGAGGCAACGTCCATGATAGGTTTGCTCCTTGAAGATGAATGCGCGTGAAACACTCAGCTGCGCAAATTCTATCATCAGGTNGTGCAGGGTTTGATTGTTCGTGCAATAGAGGCACTCTTTAGGGTCGCTGTACATAGTTTTCTGGAGTATGTTGTTTTGAATTATTCTGTGGGTGAGGGTGGGGCGTGCGTCCCTCGCTTGTTAAGTTGTTTGTTGTTGCTTGTCTCGCGCTTGGATAGTCGATGGTCTTGTCGTGGCGATTTATGGTGACTCGCTTGGTCGGTCAATTGTCTCGCCATGGTTACCGATCACCGTGTGCTCATTTGATTGATGGACGTCTCACGGTTGTCAGTCTTTGTGCATTTATCGGGTCAATGAACTCATCGTAGCCATCGGCTTCATTCTTATTGCTGTCGATAGTTGCCTATTCGGCCTGTCAATTTTTTAGTCCATAGTCGCCGGTTCCATCTTTTATCACCATCAGCTACTGTTTGTTAGGCCATCACTTTGCAGATCGCCACCATTGTTGATAAAAACAAAGAAGCGTGGGCTCCTAACTCATCGGTAGCCGGAGGCCCTGGACTGCCTTCTACACCCGGTGAGCAAACTTCGTCATGCACGTACCTTAGAGTGCGAACCCCTTGGGGTAGCGCTGTCGAAATTTCTCGAATCCCACGCCATTTCATCAGCGTTCGGGCATTATCTGTGTAGAAGTATTTGTCTAATATGGTTGTCCAGGTTCCCGCTAAGATAAGTGCTCTGTCAATGATGTCCTTGCTGTCCACCTGTACACAAGCGGACAATTATCCGTGGCAAAGATACATACTATTCCTATAAATTCCAAGCATTTTTTGGTAAAAAATCTTTAATCTCCCAGNGAACTCATCGCCTATAGAGTCAACAAGCAAGTGCAATTATTATTGCAAAGTTAGCTGATATTTTTGTAAAACATAAAACTTGGTGT